>Ga0209614_1001944_pt1 | contig 14411 bp, 16 predicted proteins | sample BlaSprsedimmetaG_FD_185484 | JGI IMG/M metagenome (GOLD analysis project Ga0209614, IMG submission 185484) | Hot spring sediment bacterial and archeal communities from California, USA to study Microbial Dark Matter (Phase II) - Blank Spring... ... | reverse complement strand
CTAAGCATCCTTTCACCTTTTCTGTATATGGTTTTAAAAACCATATACAGAAAAGGTCGCTGTGGGTGGTCAATTTTCCGTAATCACTAGCTCTTTAACTGATCAATTTTAGAGTATCACAACCAAACCGAGTTCGTCGATTTTAGATAACGGTGATACTGTCCCAGGTAGAGCAACGAGGACATTTCCAGAGCATGATTTCAAGGCGATATCCGCATTTTCGACAACGATAGTTTTTTTCAAAGCGTAACTGGGTCGAAAAAAAATTACGAATCAGTTCCTGATAGAGCTGTCCTTCTCCCCGGCCCTTCTGGGTTAGGGCTGTCAGCAGCTTCTGCATCAGGGAAAAGATATCTCTGTCCCCGGTTTTTTTACTCATTAATTCTTGCAGCGCTTCTCCGGCCTGTTCAAAATTCCCAGAGTTAATCAACCAACCGATATAGGCCATTTTAAAATGATTGTTATTGCTGTAGCCTTGCGCATGACGTATAAAAAAATCCTTCTCGGCGCGAGCCTGATTTTCCGGCCCTAATTTTGTGAAACGATTTATCAGAAGACTGACTAAGTCTGGGTTTAAAACAAAAGCCTTGTTCCATTTTGCCAGAGCCTCTTCGAAAAGTCCGTCTGACAAAAGAAGATCCCCATAATGAAGCCAGGCATCAATACAGTTTTCATCAAGCTGCAAGGCTCGATGAAAAAAGGTCACGGCTTTTTCCCGGTCTCCATTAAGAATGGCGGTTTTAGCTACTTCCGTATGCAGGTGGGCAATGATATTATTGTGCTTATCAGCAGAGGGGACGTTTTCAAAAAGCTGCAGTGCCTTTTCCCATTCGCGGGTTTTTTCATACAGAGAAACCAATTCCAAGCGAGCGGCATGATTTTTAGGGTTATGACCGAGGATTTCCTCAAAGGTACGGCAGGCCCGGTCAAAAAGGCCGGCTTTGGCGTAATCAAGACCGATCTCGAAAAAAGTCCGTTGACGAATGTCTTCCGGCAGGTTCTGTCGTAGAAGAATATCCCTATGAACCCGGATGGCGCGCTCCATTTCACCAGAATTACGAAATAGTTGTCCTAATGCCAGGTAAATTTCGGCGGTAGTGCTGTTGACGCGGGCCACCTTGATAAATTCAGCAACTGCTTTATCGGTTTCGTTGGCTAGTACGTAAGACAAACCCCTGAAGTAGGTTTGTAGTAGCTGAGAACTATCAAATTCATGTCGATTATTGCTTTCGAGTGGTGCCGGAAAAGAAGATTTGGCTGTCTGCCGAGTTGCGTTATCCAGTCTTGCCAGATTAATTTTTTTTCGCAACCACAGAAAAAAAATTAACGACAGCGACAGGATAAAGATCAGCAGGCACACCAAAAACATATGTAATCTAATTGTTTTTCAAAGGTTGTTTTCCATTCAGCCTATTCGCTTTGGCAAGCATGATTGTTTATCTCAGGACTGCTAATGGAAATTCCGCTTTCTGTTAAGGGTTGATTTCTGAAATGAGCTAGTTCATTTTCAAGCTCAGCTATACTTTTATGTTGTTTTTTCAATTGGCGTCGATTTTTTAAAATTATAATAATGTCGAACATGGCGACCGTGAGCGCACCCAGGAAAAGAGCGCAAAAAATGATCAAATAAAGAGGAGGGGATTTATGCAGGACGTATTCTCCGAAGCCATACTTGAGCTCAACCACCATCGATAAGGTGGAGCTATTCTGAAAAATAAACACCAGAATCAGAAACAGAAAAACCAAAATAATGGCGATTTTTAAATAACGCATCAGTGACGCCCCTCCATATAATGTAAATCAGGTTATACAGTCGTAAAAAAAGGTTTGAGTTTTGTATATGAATCATCAAGGTATTGTGGCATGACCATCGTGTCGGCGATAACCGGCATGAAATTATGATCTCCATGCCAACGCGGAACAATATGAAAATGGAGATGATCCTCGATCCCGGCTCCAGCTGCTTTCCCAAGGTTAAGACCTATATTAAGGCCTGCCGGGTTCAGGGCCTGCTGCAGGAAGCCGGTCGACTTTTTCAACAATAACATCAAGTCGGTATACGACTCAGCCTGTAGGTCATTCAGGTCGGCGACATGAGTCATCGGTAAAACCAGAAGATGACAACTGCTGTAAGGATAGCGGTTTAAAAGAACATAACTTTGCCGACTACGAGCGAGAACCAGATTAGTGCGATCTTGGTCTTCTTGGTGGAGGCGACAGAAGAGACATTCTTTCTCTTTCTCCTTTTGTTTTGGTGTGTCGTCCAGAATATAATTTATTCTCCAAGGCGCCCAGAGCGCAAAACGCGACATTCCTTTGCTTTTTCCCTCTTTGGTAACCAACTTAAATTCGGCGAGCGCCTACTTGATTCAGCACTGTAACGTAACACTTGCAAAATCAGAAACTAACGATTATCATGTTTGTAGACTCTTTGCCACAATTTTCTTGCCGGCAAAATACGAAAATCGAGAAAAGGATCAGGGAGAGTAATAATGATTATCTCGGATAAAGATCTTGAAAAAGAAGCGGTTTTGGAGGTTGGCCGCTTAATGGCTGCAGCCGCAAGAACAGCACCTAAAGGCAAAGGGGCGGATACTATCTTTACCGCTCTTCTGACCGCTGACGACAAAGACCGGGTTGCTAAGCGTATGGAGACCATCGCCCGAGAAGAAGATATTCCCTTCTTTCAACGCGATGCCGCTAATGTTTATCAGGTGCCAGCGGTTCTGGTTATCGGCACGGCCTTTAAACCTTTAGGAATACCCCATTGCGGAGACTGCGGTTACAAAAACTGCCAAACATGTCGCGACGAAGGTGAGGGGCGGTGTAATTTTAATATCATTGATTTGGGTATCGCTTTGGGCAGTGCCGTTTCTGTGGCAGCGTTGCATCATGTTGACAACCGGATTATGTTTTCCTGCGGCAAAGCGGTGATGGAGTTAGGAATAATGCCGTCCGAGGTTAAAATGGCTTATGCGATTCCTCTTTCAATTGCAAACAAAAGCCCTTTTTTCGACCGTTAACCCTTTTTATCTGTAACCTTCAAGTAACGCTTGTAACCTATTGATAGCAAAACTAATCCATAGATTGAACTCTTAAGTGTTCTTCGAGATGAACAGTCTGTTTGTTGTTGGCATTATGTGTGGCCGCGGCAGGGGATCACTATTCAACTCGCCGGACATTCTGAGGACAGAACATAGAACCTGATTCCCGCGAATTCAAGACGTCCAACCCCCCCCGACTAAATACAAAATAATTTAAAGCTCAGCTGATTAACGGAAAAGACGGCCTGAACAAGGGGAGGGGCTAAAGACTATTGATAAAAATGAAAATCAATCAGATTTAGACGGATTTCAGTTTTCCCCTGCCAAGTATTTTTTTCGGCGGTAAAAGCCAAGTCAAGTTGATCTCCACTTTTCGGGCTTATTCCATTGAAATTGAAGGCGATACCGGATAAACGGGTATCTTGTTCACCAGCAAAAGTAAATTTAAAATGACGTTTACGGCTCTGACCTACAGAGAGGGTTTTGAGAAGTCGCATTTTGCGCAGCGCAAAAATTGGTTCTGGGTTACCCGGTCCCAAAGGTTCGAGAAGCTCGATCTCATTAAGTAATTTCTGGTTGATCTCCAGAGGTTCAAGATAGGCGTCGATTTCAAGATCTGGCAGGCCCCTGATCTTAAAGTCTGATCGAGTTAGAAATTCTTCTATCCCTTCGCGCAATCCTGGTATTTCCTTCTCGTTTATGGTCAAGCCAACAGCTTGTTCATGACCACCAAAACGAAGAAGATGTGATTGACAATATTCCAGGGCCTTGACCAAGTTAAGACCCGGAACGCTGCGCCCCGAACCGCGCCCTACACCTTTCTCCAGGGCCATCAAGATTGTCGGCTTAGCATGATCTTCAGCTATTCTTGAGGAAACAATACCTACAACTCCGGGATGCCACTTTTCAGAGGCCAAGATAATTGCTCGTTTATCGGCATATTCATTTCCGCCGGATAAAATCTCTTCTACTTCTTCCTTGATATCACTTTCAATCTTTCGACGAAGAGTATTACATTCCTCTAGAAACTGGGCTCTTTGCCGGGCTATCGCTTTATCATTAGTCAAAAAAAGCTCAACCGCAATTTTCGCATTATCAATACGACCGACCGCATTAATTCTGGGAGCCAGACGATAGGCCAAATCCCGAGCTTTAACCTCTTGCCCGTGAGGGAAACGACTGGCTTCCAACAAAGCTCTAAGTCCAAGGCGGTTAGCCTTGTTAATTTCTACCAGTCCGTAACTGGTTAAAATTCGATTGACACCAGTCAGAAGCATAATGTCGGCAACGGTTCCCAAGGCTACCAGATCTAAATACTGGAGAAGATTAATTTCTCGTGCAAGTCCTGATTGACGCAAATGACGACGTAAAGCCATCATTAAATTAAAAACAACCCCAACCCCGGCCAAATTCTTATCGGGATATCGGCAATGATCCAGATGCGGATTAATAATTGCCAAAGCAGCAGGCAGTTTTTCAGGAATCTGGTGATGATCGGTAATAATCAGGTCCAAATTGAGAGATTTGGCCAGTTGAGCCTCTGCAAAGCTGGAGATACCACAGTCGACCGTGACCAACAAAGTTGCCCCCTCTTCAGCAATCAGTTTGACGGCATTGGCATTTAAGCCATAACCTTCAGTCAGTCGTGAGGGGATGATGAAATCAACTTCAAAGCCGGTTTTGCGCAGATAATCAACCAGAATGGTCGTCGCTGCGATCCCATCCATGTCGTAATCTCCGAAAACGATGATCTTTTCTTGCCGACAAAATGCCAGTTCAAGACGAGAGACGGCCTGCTCCATGCCTGCCATTAAAAAGGGATCGGGCAAATCATGTAGAGATGGGTTCAGAAATTTATGCGCCGTGGCGTATTCACAAAAACCACGACTGATTAACAAAGATGCCAGCTGTGAAGAGATACCGAGTTCTTTACAAAGCTTGCTCACGGTCTCGGTCTCAAACGGCTTTCTTTTCGGCACCCATTTACGCGAACAGAGCTCATTCATAAGCTACCTTCCTGATTCTCCAGCCAGTGATCAGACCACCCGCAGCTAAAATCAAAACACCCCCAGCCCAAACCGGCCATTTGGGGTATTCATGAGCAATTACAAAACCAAGTAAAACCGCTGACAAAGGTTCAACATAACCAATTATTGCTGCATGCTGAGCCTTAATGCGACTTAAACCTGACAAATAAATAAGAGGGGCCAGCCCGCAATGTGTCAATCCACTTATAACAAGTAAACTCCAGGTAGAATGCGAAAAGGACGAAAAAGATGAAGCAAAGCCAGAGAAGGGGAGTAGTAGCAATACGATTAAGACCCCCTGCCACAATACCAGAACGAGAGCAGGCAATAAAGCGGTCAGGCGTTTGGCAAAGATCAAGGTGAAAGCGTAAAAAAGTCCAGAAACAACCCCGAATATGGCGCCTCGGGCATCACGGACAGAAAAAGAAAAACTGAAGTCTGGAACCAGAATAGCAAACAACCCAATCGCCGCAAGCAACATGGGTAATACAACCCAGGATTCAAATTTTTCTCTTAACAACAGAGGGGCTAATATAGCAACAAAAAACGGGGCTGAATAATGAGTGAAAACCGCGATTGCAATTGAGGTTTGATTGAATGAAGCAAAATAAAAATAGTTATTAAGCAGCAAACTTACCGTCAACAAAAATAACCCCAAAACGGTAGATCGAGAAATGGCATAATCACTGCGGAAAAAACCGGGCCGGCTCAAGTTGACAATTATAAGCGGCGGAAGGGAAAACAAGGTGGTAAACAGAACAATATCAAAAGCTTCTAACTGAAGTTTCCTGACTAATATACCCCAGGTACTCCAAATCAACAAAGCCCCAGCAACTTTAAAGTAGTGCCTTATCAAAAAATTTTAATCCCTTGAATATTTGGAATATTTTAATTTAATTTCTTTTTCGACAATCGGGTGCACTAAGTCGGAAACATCCCCCCCCAACGAAGCCAATTCTTTAACAATCCTGGAACTCACATAGGTATAAAGGGCGCTGGAAGTCATAAAAAATGTTTCTATCCCAGGTGCAAGCTTACGGTTCATCAAAGCCATCTGAAACTCGTATTCAAAATCCGATACGGCGCGTAAGCCGCGAATGATAACTTTGGCGCCGCGATTGACAAGGTAATCAATCAATAATCCATCAAAAGTTTCAACCATAACCTTAGTGTTATCTGTGAAAATATTACTTATCATCGCGATTCTTTCAGATACCGAAAAAAGCGGGGTTTTCTCCTGATTGCAGGCAACCGCAACAACAACTTCATCAAAAACCATAGAGCTTCTTTGAATCAGATCAATATGACCTACTGTAACCGGATCAAAAGATCCGGGGAAAACAGCCACGGCTTGTAATGACTGAGGTTTTGACCCGATAACTTTCACTTCAGAGGGCTCCATTAAGGTCAGGTGAAATTTATGATTTAAGCTTTAAAAAGGTGAGCTGACTTTGTCCGTAACATTTTTGTTTTACAACAGACATAAATTGACTATCTGGAAGTTTACATGATCGCCTATGTTCTATTACGGTATAAGATTCCTGCGCCAGAATGTTATAACTGCATGCCAGGTCAACCATGGCGACAGCATCTTCAGAATTAATATAAGGAGGGTCAAGATAAACAAGATCTAAGATAATATTATTTGATCTAAAGTAATTCAAGGCCGACTCGATCCGCATTTGTAAAACCAAAGCATTGCATGATATTTCCAACAAAGCTAAATTTGCTCTGATCAGGGAACAACTTTCCGTGTCATAATCAACACAAAAAACCTTTGCCGCTCCGCGACTCAAAGCTTCAATGGCCATAATTCCGCTACCACTAAATAAATCACCGATCACTTTCCCATCACAGAACGACGGGCCAAGGATCGAAAAAAGAGCTTCACGAACAATAGCTTTACTTGGTCTCACACCTGGGCTATTTACAGGACTGACTTTCCTGCCTTTGAAATGACCGCCACTTATACGCATTTATGAAAAGTTATAGGAGCTGATTTATAAAATCAAACGTAATTATTCAGCGAAAAAAAATTGCTAAATCTAAAAAAAAGACTTGACACGGGTTTTGGCCATTTTTTTCGATTTTTGGTTTGCCCAAACAAGTCATCATATTTTGACTGCAGGAAGTCTGTGTTGAACTGATACTGCAGTCTTTTCCGGCACACATAGCTTGCCGGCGCCAAAAATTAAAAGTCCCGTAAAATCGATTATATTGAGCGAAATTTCGCTTTTAAAACCTGTGTTATAATGCTTCCACAACACAGGGAGAAAATCGAATGACAATTGAAAATATCGATATCCAGGCAACCATTGAAAAATTACAGGCCCTGATTAGGGACGTAGAACAAATGCCGGCATCGACCAGGTCGATGTTTGAAATCTTGATCCTGGTTATTACCTTGCTTGCTAACCGTCTGAATCTAATGCTAACCGTCTGAATCTAAACAGTTCAAACAGCAGCAAGCCGCCATCAACCGATCCCTTTAGGAAAAGGAAACAAAAAACCCGGTGGCCAAAATGGTAGAGTTGGAGTTACGCTTGAAAGGGTCGATGATCCATCCGGACATCATTGAAGATATCAAGGTCGATCGGAAACAGCTACCAAAAGGCCAATATCGTCGAGTCGGTTATCATTCCCGCCAAGTGTTTGATATCGATTTTTCAAAGATCGTTACTGAGTACCGAGCTGAGATTCTGGAAGACCAAAATGGTAAACAGTATGTAGCACCATTTCCCGAAGAGGTTACGAAAGCGGCTCAGTATGGTCCCGGGATCAAGGCGCACTCAGTTTATTTGTCACAATATCAGCTGCTTCCTTATAAACGGGTACAGGAATACTTTTGTGAACAGCTGCAAATCCCTTATCAGCGACGGCTCAATTGCTTCCGGTCAATCGAAGGTGCCCGAATGTTTTGCCGTATTCGTGGCCATCTGTCCACTTGCCGCAAGCAAAGTGTATCGTCGAGCTATGCCTTGGAATGTTTATTCAACAAGACTTTGCCAGAATTTGCCAGAAAAGCACTGGCGTCTATGAATCACGGTGAATAGTTACAATCAAACAATCTTTGTTACAAAAATCATGAGGCAAGAAGAGCGTCTCCTCCTGCCTCATAATAAATATCAATAATTTTTTAAACGCTGAATTTTCTAGCTGCGAATACCTTTTTTGGAAGCTTTCAGCGGGTTGATTTTCTTCTTGATTTGCTCAATATCACGTTTAACATGAGTAGCCATAGTGCAAGTTCCACTTACCCATTTACTTTCAGGCTCTGGAAAACTGACACAATAACTAACACCATCTACTTCCGTAATTTTTGCACAACCTTCACATTGATCTACAATTGGCTTGCATTTCCCCCCAATATATGAACAACCCCTAGACTTCATGAGAAAACATTCAGTCCCTTTTCTGACAGTCTGACAAATCATTGTATTTTATCCTCCATGGAGTAAGTGTCAATTTGGTGGCCTGACTAATGGATGATGGGAAATTTGTCAAGTGAAAAAAAAATTCAAAACAACGCAAGAAGAGGCAGCGCCATGGAGTAGGCTTAGATGAGTCGCTCAATAGCCTCTAAAATATCTGCTCGATCAACAAAATTAGCAGCAAAATTAAATTGATCCGTATCGATTATAATTACTTCTGAAAGATTATAGTCTGCGATCCAGTTCACATAAAGACGATTAATCTGCCTGAGGTAATTTGAATTAATTCTACCAGGAAAATAGTCTGGCTGATTTTTAATTCTTTTTAAGCATGCATTTACTGAAGAATGTAAATAAATCAATAGGTCTGGTGCTGGAAGTACTGAAGATATAGCCAGGTACAGATCATAATATGTTTTAAAGTCAACCTCGTTCATTAAGCCGCACTGAAACAAATTACGGGAAAAAATTTCCGCATCCTCATGAATGGTTCGATTTTGGATAACGGAACGAAAAGTTGTGGCAGCCTTTTGAATATGGCAAAACTTTTGCGTCAATATAAAAATCTGCGATTTAAAAGACCAGCTTTCCATATCAGCATAGAAATCTTTGAGATAAGGATTTAAATCTTCCTCCTTCTGGAGTCGAGCTAAGGGATAAGCAGAGCATAGAAAATCAATCAGAAGAGATTTTCCTGACCCTATGTTGCCGGCAACAGCAATATTTTTTTTCATCTATTGGCTGAGAACTCTCAATTAATTAAACTTTAAATTCCGCTGACGTTTTTAATCGATTTCTCAGGTTGTGTCCATAGCTTTTATTAATCGATTAAATCGCGAAGGGAAAGGGAGGCATGATGGAAACGGAGGAACCCTTATACCGTGGCAAAGTTAACATAATATATATTATCAGAAGTAACGCTTCAAAAAAAAGCCGATTTTTTCCTCCTTGATTTTTTCTACGGACAAAAACTACACGTACCACATCCGTTCCTCAAAATCCGGATCCGGAGCAGTCAAATGCAGGTAGCCTCCGGATGGTATGCGCTGAACATCTTGACCCTGATGCTTTAACGTGACAGAAAAATTCAGATCCTCACCAATTTTGACGCCCAGCAGAACAAATGGAATTCTGATTTCAAAGACCGAATTGACTGCGAATTCAACCCCTTCTAGCTCTGTTTCATTTTCTTCAACTCGCTGCTGAGGCTGTTTTTTGCGGCCCTCACAAACCAGAATCAATCGGCCAGCATCTTGAAGGTAACAGGAATTGAACTCGGCCGTTTCCTGGCGGCTGTTAACCAGCTTCAAACTTACGTTGTAGCCTTCCGAAGTCAAAGATTTCCTGTCGATATCGACTCGCAGAAAAAAACTACTCTGATTAAAACCATAATAAAGCCCCTTGGCTAGATACTCCGATCTATGCATGGCACCGCCCTGTTGGGCCGCATCATAGAAAGCAGCAGCTCGCCATTCATAGTAGCTGCTTTCTTCACCATCTATCTCCGGCTTGATGAACGAGCTTATTTCGGTTTTGGGGTGCAGGGCCTTATCCGTCATGATGATGGGGCGAAAAAGATAATCAGGCACGTCTTCGCCGATAAACCTATATACGCTTTTCAGATGAGATCTGAAAAGCTCATCAAAATCGGCATCATTCTCAGAACTGTGGTCGTCTCCATACCACCAGCACCAGTCGCTACCTTCAGCTATATAAATATGTTCCCATGCATTATTAATCTGTAACATCAACTCTTTGTCGGTTTTCATACGATCGGCGTGCAGATGCTCGTAAAGAACAAGGGTGCGGCGCGCCCTGCCAAGATAATCCCAAGCTAAATTATCCTCCTGATGACCTATCCAGATCCTGAAATTTCGGTTAATCCATGACCCGGGAAAAATTTTTTTTAATTCCGGAAATTTATTTTTTCGGCCGGCAAGGTAGCTGTCGATGGTGGTTGCCTGAAAGTCTGGACTGTCATTAAGGCGCCCGTAAAGCTCTTTTAAAAAGAGTGCGCCATCAGCTGCAAAATGCTCCCAGGCATTTTCTCCATCAAGAATGATAGCTACCGCCCTCCCCTCAACATCTCCCCTCATGTTTTTTTTGATATCGCCTAGACGACGAATAAAATCATCTGCGGCCTGTTGTTCATTCCAGTGCGAATAAACAAAGCCAATGAGATCTGAAAGCAGATGGTCCCTGAAAATCACTTTCAGCTCAGTCCCCTGCTCTTCGATTTTATAGGCCTGGTACCAAGATGCTGGATCCCTGACGACTTCTTTGTGATCGCGAAGGGGTTCTCGTCCGACAGAGTTCGCCAGAATGCCTTCATCTGTGGCAATCCAATTGATTCCGGCTTGCCCTATAAATGGTATTATTTCCTGACATACCGAGCCTTCGGAAGGCCACAGGCCTGTCGGTTTGCGACCAAAGTAATATTCATGTCGCTGTACGGCCCTGTTTATTTGCGTTCTGACGTCTTCCGGATGGGCAAAACGCAGACTGGGCATGGAATCATGCGGTTGCGAAATCTGGGCCAGATTTGTGTCATAGAGCAGCGGCAGAATCGGATGGTAATATGGAGTGGTTGACAATTCTATCTGATTATTTTCTTCTCGGCTGCGATATGCCGGAATAATTCGGGCCATTATCTGTTTCTGCAGCTTTAAGACAGCCAACTTGTCGTTTTCGCTGAAATTTCGCTGCCGCCGGATCAGATCATCCAGTAGTCTAAATTCCTTGCGAAAACTCGGGTCAATCCAGACCAAATTGTACCATACCTGCAAATCAAGAAAATCTTGCTCGGAAAAATAACGCTGTACCTCGTTCAGCGAGTTGGTCGCCGGGTGAAACCCTCGCAGTTTCAGCAATTCCCAATAGCGAGGATAAGGTTTAATCATATTATCCCAATGAGCATGGAAGAATGATTGCAGGAGAAAGGTTCGGTCCTCCACGCTCAGGTCGTCCACTTTTTTACGACTTAAAATTAAAGCTCTATCAGTCAGGCTCCCATCAACATATCCCTGAATCTGATCAAGCAGGGATGGAACCAAGTTAAAATTCTGCCTGACTTTTGGGAAATCATCCAGAATAGTTACCATGTCCAGATAATCTTTTATCCCATGCAGACGTACCCAGGGCATCATGGCTTCTTTTTTTTCAGCATCGCGATAATCAGGTTGATGCATGTGCCAGAGAAAAATTACATTCAAGGATGCCTCTTGCATAATTATTTAAGACTCCCCTTCCGCCATCGATTGTAACTTGAGACATTCTAACTGAGTCAGCCAGCGCCATGAGCCTTCTCGAACCCCCTGCAGGCCAAGAAAAGCCAACCTGGTTCTTTGTAAAGATGTTACCTTAAAGCCAATGGCCTGAAGCATGCGCCTGACCTGACGGTTACGCCCTTCGCAGATGACCATTGACAGTTGGCTCCGCCTGAAGTTGTGACTGACGGGAATAACTTTAAGAGGTCGCGCCGGTCCGTCTTCGAGTTCAACGCCCCGGCGCAGAGCGGCAATCTCTGGCTCTGCAAAATTTCCGGCAACGGTAACCAGGTATTCCTTCTCGAATTTATAGCGTGGGTGCATCAACTGATTAGCCAAAGTTCCATCATTTGTACAGAGCAGTAACCCCGAGGTTTCAAAATCAAGTCGACCGACCGGGAAAAGACGCCCCTCGATGTTTTTTGCATAGAGATCTTTGACTAAGGGGCGTTGTTGTGGGTCATACATACTACAGAGATAACCAGCCGGTTTATTGAGTAGAATTGTTTTTGGGACGGCTTCCGCGTGCCAAACAAGCCTCCTGCCATCAATTGTCACCTCGTCGTTAGATGGGTTCACCGTAACACCCTGCTGCCGAATGGTTTGGCCATTAACCTGAACCCGGCCTTCGGCAATCATATTTTCTGCTCGTCGCCTCGAGGCAAAGCCGCAATGGGCTATATATTTTTGCAGTCTGATACCTGTGACCTCCTTGCTTGGGGAACCTCAGCTCAGCTTAACCGCTTCTCTGACCTTGAGCATAGTCTCACGAGCTACCGTTGTGGCTCGGTTGGTGCCGTCTGCGATTATTTCGCCGAGAAGGGTTGGATTGCCTCGATAGAATCTTTGTCTTTCATGGACACCAACCAATTCTTTGAGAAGATTGCGTAAAAGAATTTTCTTACAGTCGACACAGCCGATCTCCGCTCGAGGACAGGCTGCGCGAATTTCTTTAACTTCTTCCGGATCGGAATAAAGCGGGTGCAGCGGGAAAAGGTTGCATTTTTCTGGATCTCCCGGATCCTTGCGGCGGGCTCGTTGAATGTCGGTCACCATTGAGCTTACCTTTTTTTTCAGGGTTTCTTCGTCGTCACTGAGGTGGATAGCATTATTGTAGCTTTTGCTCATTTTACGTCCATCCAAGCCGGTCACCTTGGAAAGTTCAGTCAGAATCGGCTCCGGGACCGGAAAGGTATTTCCGTAAAGGTGATTGAAACGCCGGGTGATCTCCCTGGTCAGTTCGACATGCGGTAGCTGATCGACCCCGATCGGCACCAGATTAGCTTTGTAAATGACAATGTCTGCGGCCTGCAGCACCGGGTAGCCGAGAAATCCATACGTACTGTCCTCGCTGCCCGACCCCTCATGTTGAGAGTCTTTGTAGGTTGGGTTGCGAAGCAGCCATGGAAGCGGCGTGATCATCGAAAGCAGTAAATGGAGTTCAGCGTGTTCCTTAACATGAGATTGAATGAAAAGGGTCGCCTTGTCTGGATCAATGCCAACACTGAGCCAGTCGATAAATATACTTTTTGTACTTTCTTTGACAACCTTGGGATCCTGGTACTCACTGGTCAGGGCATGCCAGTCGGCCGCAAAGAAAAAACAATCATAGCCTTGCTGCAGTTTTAACCAGTTGGTCAACACCCCATGGTAATGACCAAGGTGAAGCTCTCCGGTGGTTCTCATGCCAGAAACAACGCGTTTTTTTATACTCACAACAAAACCCCAAGTAGTCTTTAATTGTTTCGTTAAACAGACTGAATTAAATTGAATTAAAATGATGTTGCCCCGTAAAGCAAAAGGCCAGTTACCGTCGACAATAAAGGCAAGAGAACGATGTTTAAACCATCGCTGAAGACCAGAATCAGCAAAAGAATCGCCCCGTAGGAATCTATTTTTTCCAGGTAGGCAGCCGGTTTTTGAGGCAGGATTCCAGCCAAAATCCGCCCCCCGTCCAAGGGAGGGATTGGTATCAGATTGATAAATCCCAGGGATAGATTGACTGCGACCGCAGCGATCAGCATTTGACGTAAAGGAAGCGTCAACCAGCTCGTGTTCTGAAGACCGGTAAAGGCGTCGAAAAAATTAAACAATAATTGGTAAAGCAGGGCGCAAAAAATCGCCAAAATAAAATTTGCCAGCGGTCCGGCCAAGGCAATCCACATGAGATCCCGCCGTGGCAAAGCAAGATTGTCGGGGTTAATCGAAACTGGTTTAGCCCATCCGAAAGCCTGAGTAACAAAAAAAACCAGCGTACCGATCGGATCAAGATGAACCAGCGGGTTCAGACTCAACCGATTCATTGATCGAGGCGTAGAATCTCCAAGACGATCCGCCATGAACCCATGTGCATACTCATGGAAAGACAAGCCGAAAAGTATCGGAATGGCGTAAATGGCGATTTTTTGGACGATATTCTCCATGGCTTGCCTTATAAAAGGTGTTGCAAAGATTGGATAAAATATCAATAATAACATTTACTTAATGCAGGGAAACCTCTATAATGGGCATCAATAATCACCACAAAACATCAGCCCAAAATAGAGGTTTTCCATGCTCCGTAAAGATATCAAAAACGAAGTGAGAGCACAACTCAAAAAAGAGTACCCCAACTGGAAACGTATTCCGAAGAAAATGAAGAAA
>Ga0209614_1001943_pt1 | contig 14411 bp, 10 predicted proteins | sample BlaSprsedimmetaG_FD_185484 | JGI IMG/M metagenome (GOLD analysis project Ga0209614, IMG submission 185484) | Hot spring sediment bacterial and archeal communities from California, USA to study Microbial Dark Matter (Phase II) - Blank Spring... ... | reverse complement strand
CAACGTGGGAGTATTTCGCGTAGTGATAAGGTGCGTGGGGAGAAATCACGAGTTATCAGCGGCAGATAAAGGCGATACTCTCCGGTTGGTAGCGGCGGGTGGGTCGGGAACACCGCGACAGGCAGGGTGATTTCTTGTAGCGGTAGCCAACCGTTTTCCGCCTCAGGTGGCAAGGTGATACCGGGGCCGGTGGCCTGCAGAGCGAGGGTGTAGCGCCCCGGAGGGATCCCCGGCAACAGCCACAACCCACGGCGTTCGATCCACTCGCGGGGGAGTGGGGTGTCGGCGCGCTTGTGAAGCGGCCCCATCGGGAAGCTGTAGGTCTGCCAGGCGTATCCTCGCGCATCCAGCAACCCCAGGGTGAGATAAATGTCGCTGTCCAGCCGTTCGCCGCGCCAGGTCAATGCGACGTGCAACAGGTCGCCGATGTCGCTTGTCATATGGGCGACAGCGGCGCTGCGGAGCTGGGCGCGCGCGCCGAAGGCAAGCGTCTCCCCAACAAGAGTGGGCGTCACAGGTGCGGTGCTGTAAAACGCCAGCCCCGCGTGTTCGTGCAGGCAATAGGTGTGCTCGGCAAGCCACTGACTCACGGCATAATCGGGATCGGCCCAGTGGATTGCGCCGTAGGAGACCCAGAGCCGCTCGTGCTCGGCAGCGATGCGCTCAAGTCGGGGGATGTCCACCTGGGCGTCGAAGCCGGGAGGCGCGGCCTGTGGGATCAGGTATTGCGGTAGATCGGCCGGCGGCGGATAGTAGGTGAGCAGAAGCGCGGGCCAGGGACCGTTCATCAGCAGGGCATCGGTGGGGCGGGCGGCGATATGGAGCAGGCGCATCCGCTGCGAAAAATCGGTATCCGGCGCGGAGAAAAGCGCCGGCCAGCGGGGCCAGAGTCCTGCCACGATAAGGCCCGCGAGGAGCAATCGCGGCAGCAATCGGGGCAGGCAGGCAAAGACGGCACCAATCCCCAACACCAGCGCCGGGAAGACGATGAGGAAGTACCGCGCCTCCAGGCTTTCGGGAACGAGATGCAGGAGCAGCAGCGGGACGACGCCCCAGGCGATGAGCAGCAGGCCCCGCTCGCGCTTGTGACACGCGGCCAGCCCCCAGCCGAGCACCGTGAGGCCCAGCGCGCCGAGCGCGGCGGGCCAGGGATCGGGTGCCTTCCAATTGAGATAGAGCTCGATGAGAAGATATCGCAATTCCCCCCAACGCCATCCCCAATAGGGAAAGCGACCGCCGGTTTCGACGAGCATGGCGCGGACGCCAGGAGAGCGCGCGATAAAGAGGAAGATGCTGGCCCCGGCGACCCCTATGGTCAAGAGCCACGCGCGGCGGATGGGGTGCGTCTGGCGCGGCAGAAGTAGCAGCAATGCTCCTTGCACGGCCCAGAGGAGAAGGAGATAGTAGTGCGTCGCGGCGCCCGCGAGCGAGAGCGCCAGGAAGACCCCCCAATTTTTGCGGGTAGGATGGCGCAGCCAGTGTTCCCAGGCATACACGATCCCCAGCGCCAGCAACAGGACGAGCGTGTACATCCGCCCGTAGCGGCTGGCCCAGATGCTAAAGGGCGCGATGGCGAGCAGCAGGCCGTTCCACCAGCCGCCTCTTGCATTGAGCCAGCGGCGACCCAGACGCGCCCCCACGGCCACGGTCAGTATCCCCAACAACACGGAGGGGTAGCGTACCGCGAATTCGCTGCTGCCGGCGATGCGCATCCACAGCGCCATACCCAGGTAGTATAGCGGCGGATGTTCGCGGGATGCGCCCATCACATAGCGGATCACCTCAAATAGCGGGCGGCGGGCCACAAAGACCGTTGCTACCTCATCGAAGGTCAGGTCAGCCACGCCCAACTGCCAGGCGCGCACCGCAAGCGCCAACCACAGCAGCCCGACCATCCCGGCAAACCACAGGCTGTGTTGATGCCGGGCGGTGAAGTCTTCGAGCCGTTGGGAGTATGTGTTTAAGAAAACTTTGCGGCTTTGCGGCTTGGCGTGAGGCTCTTTACTTTTCGTGGCACTCATTCGATCCGCACCCGCGTCAGCACAATCGCCTCGCTGGGCATTTGGCCCGGCTCCCAGACCACCGGCAGGTGGAGGAGCTGCCCGCTCGCGTCCTGGCGATAGACCGCCAGCCGCAGATCGTAGACGCCGGGAACGGCATCGGCGGCGATGGCGAGCGCGCGCACATCTTCCACGCGCTGCCCGCGCACCCACGCGGAGGTGGGCGCGGGCGGCCAGACGTCTGATTGCGCGGCCTTGTTCCAGTGTGCGTCAAGCAGCTGCACGGAGATGGTGTAATCTTCCGCGATAGTCGCTTGCGCGTCCCAGTGCAGCGTGACCGTGAGCGTCTCGCCCGGCGCAACGCGCACCGCGCTGAGCTCGTAGCCGCGCAGCTCCATTCCCTTGCCAAAGCGCACCGGTAGCGGCTCGCGGCGCGGTGCTAAGGCGATGGCCTGCCCCAATTCCACCCACTCGCCGCCGTTAGGGACGGTCAGCCGCGCGCCGGTCGCCGTCTCGTAGACCCCCACGCGCACCATGAGCGTGTCCGGCGCGTAGGCCATCGGCGGGATGGCGATGGTGTACGTCTCTTCCCAGGCATACCCCGGTTCGAGCCAGGTCGTCGAGAGCAGCCCCCGTCCGGGGAAGCTATCGCGCTGCGCGATGATGCGCTCGCCCGCCCCGTACACATGCACGAAGATCGAATGGTCGGTGGCGGTGGGGGCCAGGGCTTCCCAGGTCAGCGTGAGACTGACCGTCTCGCCGGGAGCGGCAGTCTGTGTGGCGATGTGATAGTCCAGCAGTTGCAGCGTCGCGCCGAAGGGCGTCGTCAGCCGTGTGGCAGCTTGCGCTTCCGGCGTGAGGCGCGGCGGTGGGGCGTAGGTGGGCAGGATGATCGCGGGCAGCGCGATGACGCTCAGCGCGAACAGGAGCGCCGCAAAGGTAAAGGCGACCCCTTGCCGCGCCCGCTCGCGCACCCGATGCTTGATATTGACGAGCAAGGCGGGCGTGTCTGGTGTATCGGGCGAATCAAAGACCCACGCTGTGAGGCCCAGCGCGAGCAGCAGCGACCACATCGGCAGCGCGGAGAAGATGAGCCGCCCTTGCGAGGACCACGTCTCGGTGGCCCAGCGGATCCACGAGACGAAGACCCCGGCGGGCCACGCCCATGCCAGCGCGTGCGCGGCGGTCAGCGTATCCCAGCCCCACGGGTTGAGTTGGCGGAGCGGGGTTGTGGTCAACCAGAGCACCAGCCGGAGCGCGCCTCCCGCCAGCGCGACGATAGCGCAGATGTTGAGAAGCGTGTACGCCCACGCGGGCAGCGGCACGTTCAGCCCGCCGAAGTTGCCCCAGTACCCGGCGGCAAATGCGAACCGTTCCGCCCACAGCTGGGCCAAATCCGCCGGCACATCCCGCGTCCCCAGCACGGCATAGAAGGCGTTGAGGCCGAGCCAATCGCCGTAGAGCTGGAAGTTGCGGTAGAACCACCAGCCGGAGACGGCGAGCGCGGGCAGCAGAATCAGCGCCATCTCGCGGAGGGCGTGAAGGAGCGCGCGGCCCCAATCGCCGGTAGCATCGAGGCGCTGCTTGGCCTGCCATGCCACCGTCGCCGCGGCGAGCGGCAACAGCGCGAGTCCGCTGGCCTTTGTCAGCATCGCCAGCCCGATTGTAAGACCTAACCACAAGTAAGGTGCGTGAGGTGCGACGCACTTTCTGAAGTGCGTTGCACCTTTCACCAGCCGTACCATGTACAGCAACGCCAGCGAGCACAGCGGCACGATGAGGTTATCGTTGTTGACCGAGGCGTGGATGAAGACGACCATCGGCGTGAAGGCGTGGATGGCGGCGGCGGCCAGCGCGAGCCACGGCGCGGCGGGGTAGAGCTCGCGGACGAGCGCCCAGGTGAGGTAGACGGCCCACGTCCCCAGCAGGACGGAGAACAGACGCACCAGATGTACCGCCAGCACTGTCCCCTGCCAGGGAAATCGCTCGATGGCGGGGTTGTGGACGGCCAGGTTGGCGTTGCTCCCGTCGGGCATGATGACGCCGGCAGCGGCGTGCGGGTTGAGGTGGCGGACGGTGGGCAGGTCGCTCGTATCAATCCAGGCGGTGAGCGCCGCGCCGAGCGCGTAGTAGAGCGGCGGCTGGCTGGCCTCCTGCCGCCAGGGGCCAACGGGCGCGCCCGGTTCGAGCGGCTGTACGGGAATCTCCCAGGTGCGCGCCAGCACTTCTACCATCGGATAGTGCCAGAGCTCGTCGGACATCTCGAAGAGCGGGACGGTGACGCTGTACGCGCCGCTCAGCAGCGTGAAGGCGATGAGCAGGGCGTATAACGCCCAACGAGGTTTTTTCAACTTCATGCGACTCGCTTCAGGCTGCGGAAGAACTCCGCTGTGCGCGCGGCGATGCGCTCCCACGAGAACTCCTGGGCCAGGGCCGCTGCGCCTTTGCCGAGCTCTTCGCGCATCTCTGGCGCTTCCCACAGCGTGCGGATGGCTTCGGCCAAAGCGGTGGCGTCTTCGGGCGGGATCAGGTGGACGTTTTTGCCATGCTGAAGCTCATCCACCGCGCTCTGTGGCGTGGTGGTGATGATGGGACGCCCATGGGCCAGGCAGGCGTGAAGCGTCCCCCGCCGCAGGCTGGCCCCGTCGCGGTAGGGGAGGGCGCAGATATCGCTGGCGAGCAGCGAGGCGGAGACTTCGGTGGGTGTGATGAAGCCGGTGTGATGGACGCGCGCAGTGATGCCCAACGCCTCGGCGCGGGCCTCGATCTCGGCGGCGTAGGCGGCATTGGTGGGGTCGCTGGAGCCGGTGCGCCCGCCGATGAAGAGGACGTGCGCGGGCAGGCCCGCGTTTTGCAGCTGCGCCAGCGCATCAAGCAGGGCTTCAACGCCCTTGCTACGGTTGAGAAAGCCGAAAAAGCCGATCAGCAGCGCATCTGGCGCAATGCCATAGCGGGCGCGCCAGGCGTCGCGGTCGTAGTTGGTGGGGATTTTGGGGGCGATGTTGCTGCCGATGGGGATCAGCCGGGTGGGGGGGCGCTTGTCTTGCTCGAGAGCAGTGATGAGCCGGGTGTAATCCGGCCCGTTGGTGGTGATCACGCCATCGGCATGGCTGGCAAGTTGCCAAACTGCCCACTGGCGCAGCGGGCCGGCCTTCGGGAAGAGATACGGCGGCAGCAGATCGTGGTAGGTGACGACGACCGGTGCAGGGAGGCGGCGCCGCTGCCAGCGCGGATAGAGATTGATGGTCGCGCGCATCTGGTAGGCGGCGGCCTGGTACTGGATGTTGAGCACATCGGGCGCGATTTGTCTGGCCCAGCGGGTGATCTTGGGGTAGCTGCCCCAATCCCAGCTCGCAATCTGGCGGTAGATGTGGAGATCGTCTTCGCGGGTGGGTGTAGTGGCCCTCTCGCCGCCGGTGAGGATGTGTATCTCGTGCCCGTGCGCGTGGAGCGTGCGGCTGAGCTCCCGCGTGAAGTCGCCCACGCCGCCCTCTAGCGGTGGGTATTCGCCCGTGATGATACCAATGCGCATAACATCCCCTTGTCTGTGTAGAGTTGCTATCTGACTATAGCTGCGATTATAACATAGCGGAAGGTGGGGGCAATGTTAGGCGGCGACTTGAGCGACGATGTCGAGCCAGCGGGTGGCGGCGGCCTCCCAGGTGAATTCGGCGGCGCGGGCGAGACCGGCGCGGCGCAGTTGCTGGCGTAGCAGCGGATCGTCGAGCAGCCGTTCTAGAGCGGCGCTCCACCCGGCGACATCCTCCGGCGGGACGAGCAGCCCGGCATCGCCGATGACCTCCGGGATGCTGGAGACATCCGAGCTGACGGTCGGCGTGCCGCAAGCCATCGCCTCGAGGGGCGGAAGGCCAAAGCCCTCGTAGAGACTGGGGAAGGCGAGGAGGGTCGCCTGACGGTAGAGCGCGGGCAGATCGCCATCGTCAACAAAGCCGAGCTGCCGGACGTAGGGGCGCTCAGCAGCGGCGGCGAGGATCGGCTCGGAGAGCCAGGCGGGTCGCCCCACGATAACGAGCGCCAGCGGGCGGCGCGCCGCCAACGGATCGCAGGCTTGCATAAGATTGAGGTAATTCTTGCGCGGCTGGACAGTCCCCACGGCGAGGATGTAGGGCGCTGTATCGAGATCGTATTTCTCCTGAAGATAGTTGCGCTCATCGAACGTCGGCTCTGGCGAAAAGCGCGGGGCGACGCCGCTGTAGAGGACGCTGACGCGGTCGGGTGGGGCATGCAACAGGGTGATGAGGTCCTGGCGGGTGGCCTCGGAGTCGGCGAGGATGTGGTCGGCGCGGGCGACGCTGCGCGGGACGGCGGTTTCCAGGTAACGGCGTAGGGCCGGTGTGAAAGTCTCCGGGTAACGGAGGAAGGAGAGGTCGTGGACGGTAAGCAGGGCGCGGGTGCGACGGCGAAGGGGAGGTAGTACGAAATCAGGGGAGTAGAAGTAATCGGCGGGGCCGGTGACCAGTTCGGCAGGGAGGGGAAGGTGCAGGCGTTGCCAGAGGCGCGCCATCCAATCGTCGGTGAGGGGGATCTCTCGCAGGCGCAAGCGGTGGGGATCGGGCTGGATGGCGCGCAGGTGGGCTTGCTCACGTCGCCACCGTTGGCCCAAGCCGGCGGTCGCGGCCATGAGGGTGAAGGTGTGCGTGGGCGCGGCGTGAAGAAGCGCGGTGATCAGCTCCCGCGCGTAGCGCCCGATGCCTGCACCCTGGCGGGCGGCGGCGGTGTAGTCAATCGCGATGCGCATCAGCGAGGCTCAGTCCACATCGTTGTAGGTCCAGAATCGGTTGATGAAGAAGTTCCAGAACATGACGACGCCTGTGGCGATCACTTTGGCGGCGTTGTAACCGATCTTGTAGGCGATTTCCGGGGTGATGCGAAGTTGTACGATAGTCAGGTTGCGCGCTACGTTGACGACGAGGGCGGTGAGTGGGGCGCTGAGTAGCAGTACGATGGTGGTGTTGATGGCCCAGCCCGCGATATTCACGACGGCGAACTGCCCTAGCTGTGCGCTGACCGGCTTGGAGCGGGAATCGGGATAGGTCCACAGGCGATTCCAGATGAAGTTGCTGAGTACGGCGCAGGAGAACGAGATGGTGTTGGCTAACGCCAGGTGCAATCCCCAGACGGCGTGCAGCAGGTAGAGGATGCTGAAATCAACCACCGCGCCGATCGTGCCGACGACTGCGAATTTCAGAAAGCGGTTAATTTCCTTGCGATTTTTCGCGATCCAGCCTTTGATTTTTTCCATTTTCAGCGCCTTTGTACTTGGATAGGGGTCGGGTCGTGCGCGACCGCCCGGATTATACCCGGCGGAACGTCCTTGTCAACCGTGGTAACTGCGCCTTGTTCCCTATCGTGTGTGGGGGTATACTGCGGGATGAGGGGATTCGATGGCAAAGAAAAAATACTACGTCGTTGTGCATGGTCATCAGCCGGGCCTTTACTACCAATGGTTCGGTGAGGATGGCGCTGCCGACCAGGTCAAAGGGGTGCCGGATGCGCGCTACAAGGGCTTCTACACCTTGCAGGAGGCCCGTGACTGGCTCCTGCCGATGCAGGATGTCGAGCCGCTGCTTGCCGAGATCGAATCGCTTTTGGAGCAGGCTCCGGAGGAGACCGACGCGTTCAGTGTCGCGGACTACCGGGCTGCGCTGGACGCCGGCAAGGTCGTCATCTTCACCGACGGCGGGTGCGACCCCAATCCGGGGCCGGGCGGTTATGGGGCGGTCCTGTTGTTCCAGGATGCGCAGGGGAAAACCCATCGCCGGGAGCTCGCGGGCGGCTTTCGCCTCACGACGAATAACCGGATGGAGCTGCGGGCGTGTATCGAGGGTCTCAAGGCGCTCAAGCACGCGCTGCCGGTGGTCGTTTATAGCGATTCCAAATATGTGGTGGCTGGTATCACTGAGGGCTGGGCGCGGCGCTGGCGAGACCAGGGATGGTATCGCACGGAAACAGAGCTAGTCGAAAATGCCGACCTGTGGGCGGAGTTGTTGGACCTGTGCGAGAAATATCTGGTGGACTTCCGTTGGGTCAGAGGGCACACAGGCGTCCCTGAAAACGAACGCTGCGACCAGCTGGCAACCCAGGCCGCGCGTCGGCCCAATCTGCCGCCGGATATCGGCCATGAGCTTTGAAGATGTGCCTCGTGCGTGCTATAATTCTCTTACCAGGCTGATTTTGAGATTTGCTGATTTTCTACGGAGACACCGGTGCTGGCGCACACCATCCAGCACGAAAATTCTTATCAGCAGATTGAGCGGATTTAGCAGATTTTTGTTTGGCTATTCGCCATTCACCATTCGCAGATTCGCTATTTTTGAAGGAGTCATCATGTTCCTCCGGTACACCACCGAGGATGAAAATGTAGGACAGGTTGCCAACCTGTCTTACGCTCAGGCTATTTTCTACGGAGGTATCTACAATGAACTACCAGACTTTGGCTGACGATCTGACGGCCTGGCTGCGTGAGTACGCGGCGCAGGCCGGTGCAGATGGCTATGTAATTGGATTGAGCGGCGGTATTGATTCCGCGGTATGCACGGCTTTGGCAGTGCGCGCCGTGGGGGTGGAGCGGGTCTTGAGCGTTCTGTTGCCCTGTCACAGCCTGCTGGAGGATGCTGAGAGCGCACTGTTAGTGGCGGACGCCTTCGGCCTGACCCCGCTCACCGTTGACCTGAGCGTGTCCTTCGATACGTTGCTCGCTGCCCTGCCGGAGGGGACGGTGCTGGCGCGGGCCAATGTCAAGCCGCGCCTGCGCATGACCGTGCTCTACTACCTGGGCCAATCCCACAACTACCTGGTCTTGGGGACGGGCAACCGGCCCGAAATTATGGTCGGCTACTTCACCAAATATGGCGATGGCGGTGTGGATGTGGAGCCGTTGGGGATGCTCTACAAGCGCGAAGTCCGCGAACTAGCGCGCGTGCTAGGCGTGCCGGAGCCGATCATCACCCGCCCGCCCAGCGCCGGGCTGTGGCCCGGTCAGACCGACGAAGGCGAGATGGGCATCACCTACGACGCGCTGGACGCGATCCTCGCTGCCTGGGATGCCGGGCAGGAGCCGGACGCCCCCGCCGAGCAAATCGCCAAGGTGCAGCGGATGATCGCCGTCTCGGAGCACAAGCGCCACGCGCCGCCGGTCTTCCCTGTGGTGCGAGAATAGCGTGTGACAGATGATTAACGACGCTGACTTGCTGATTCGCTGAAGGGAGAGTTTAGACATGACCAAGCACGAATTGATCACCCTGTTGGATGCCGCCGCCCCCTTGATCGAGCTGGCGGTGGCAGAGGATATCGGCCCCGGCGATGCGACCAGCGAGGCGACACTCGCGCCCACCACCCAGTTGCAGGGGCGGATCGTGGCGAAGGCCCCTGGCGTCGTCGCGGGCCTGCCCGTAGCTGAGGCCGTCTTCAAGCGAGTAGACCCGACCATCGCGTTTATCACGCACGCAGCGGATGGGCAGGAGATCGTCGCGGGCGAGCTCGTGGCCGAAGTTAGCGGGCCGGGACCGTCGTTGCTGGCGGCGGAGCGCATCGCGCTCAACTTCCTCCAGCGCCTATCGGGCATCGCCACCGCCACCCGCGACTTCGTGGACACCGTTGCAACCACGGAGGCCATCATCCTCGACACGCGCAAGACGCTGCCCGGCTACCGCGTGCTCGACAAGTACGCCGTGCGCATGGGCGGCGGCCAGAACCACCGTATGGCGCTTTTCGATATGCTGATGGTCAAGGATAACCACATTGACGGTGCGGGCGGAATCACCCCCGCGGTGCAGCGCGCCCGTGCCGCCCATCCCGACCTGCCCATCGAGGTGGAGGTGCGCAATCTCGATGAATTGCGCGAGGCGCTCGCCCTTGAGCCGCCGCTTGACCGCATCCTGCTCGACAACATGGATTTGGCGACGCTGCGGCAGGCCGTGGCCCTTAGCGCCGGGCGCGTGCCGCTTGAGGCTTCGGGCAACGTGACGCTCGACACCGTGGCCGACATCGCCGCGATGGGCGTGGACTACATCTCCACCGGCGCGATCACGCACTCCGTCCAGGCGCTCGATCTGAGCATGAAGATTGCCCCCGCTGGCGCGACCGCCGCCGACCAGAGCGCCGCCCGCATCCGCGAGATCAAGGAGGCGTTGGGCGATCGCCTGGTCATCCTGGGGCATCACTACCAGCGCGATGATGTGATCCGCTTCGCCGACTTCCGAGGTGACTCGCTCAAACTCTCCCGCGACGCGGCTTCCACCGACGCCGACTTCATCGTCTTCTGCGGCGTGCATTTCATGGCCGAAGTCGCCGCGATTCTGGCGAAGCCGGGGCAGCGCGTGCTCATCCCCGATTTGGGCGCGGGCTGCTATCTGGCGGAGACCGCCGGGCGGCCTGCGGTGCAGGCGGCGTGGGACGCGCTCGACGCCGCGCTCGACGGCAAGGCCGACGAGGAGATCACGCCCATTACCTACGTCAACTCCGATGCGGCGCTCAAAGCCTTCTGCGGTAAGCATGGTGGCACGGTCTGCACCTCCAGCAACGCGGCCAAAGTGCTTCGGTGGGCCTTTGCGCAGCGCCCGCGCGTCTTCTTCTTCCCCGATCAACATCTGGGGCGCAATACCGCGCTGCAGATGGGCCTCCCTGCTGAGGAGATGCTGCTGTGGGATTTCCGCCAGCCGCCCACCGCCGAGGCCATCCGCGCGGCGAAGGTGGTGCTGTGGCCCGGCGCGTGCAACGTCCACCAGCGCTTCCGCCCGGAGGATGTGCATGCCGTGCGCGCGGAACATCCCGATGTGCGTGTCATCGTCCATCCCGAATGCCCCCAGGCCGTGGTGGCCCTGGCCGACGATGCCGGCTCGACCTCTCACATCATCCAGCAGATCGAGGCCGCGCCGGCGGGCACAATCTGGGCCGTGGGCACCGAGTCCCGTCTGGTGCAGCGCCTGCAGGCCGAGCACCCGGAGCAGACGATTCTCTCGCTCGCCAGCCGCCCGCCCTACTGTCCCACCATGAGCCTGATCACCCAGCGCAAGCTGCTGGCGACGTTGGAGGCGCTGCTCCAGGGCGACTTCAGCAATGAGGTGACTGTGCCAGCGGAGGCCGCAGAGTGGGCGAAGGTCGCGTTGGAGAGGATGTTGAGTATTGCGTAATCCGTAATTCGTAATTCGTAATCCGTAATCCGTAATTCGTAATCCGTAATTCGTAATCCGTAAGGGGGGAGCTGGTGAAGTATGAGGCATGGGAGGCGGTAGTGCCTTCTGCGATTACGGAGGATGCGCTGTGGCGGGTTCGCGCTTACCGACTGGCGCTTTTTGCGGCTGATATCGGCTGGCAAGATGTCTCAAAACTTGCGCAGGATCCGCGCATGAGGGCGTTGGCCGATCAGTTGTACCGCGCCTTGGGTTCGGTCAGTGCCAACATTGCGGAAGGCTACTCAAGAGGTGGTGGGCGAGACCGCACGCGATTCTATGAGTATGCGCTTGGTTCGGCACGGGAGAGCCGTGATTGGTACTTCAAGGCGCGTCATCTTCTTGGTGAAGCCGTAACCGAACATCGGATGAATCTGCAGACCGAGGTGATTCGTTTGCTACTGACTATGATCCCCGATCAGCGTACTCATAACTTGCGGGACGATACAGTTGCTTATGCAGTAGCGGACAGTCCTGTTCCTTGAATCTATTACGCAGTACGTAGTACGCATTACGTATCAGGAGCTCTTATGACCATCGAAACTGACGTGCTCATCATCGGCTGTGGGATTGCAGGCGCGATCGCGGCGTTGCGGCTGGCGCAGGATCGGCAGCGGCAGGTGACGATTGTCACGCGCGCGCATCAAGCGGAGGAATCGAACACGCGCTACGCGCAGGGCGGGATCGTGGCGCGTGGGCATGATGACTCCCCCGAACTGCTCGTCAAGGATGTGTTACACGCGGGCGCGGGGCTGAGTTGGGAGCCGGCGGTCCGCCTGCTGGCCGAGGAGGGGCCTGATCTGGTGCAGCGCGTGCTTGTGGAGCAGGTTGGCGTTCCCTTCGACCGCAATACGGCAGGCGCGCTGGCCTACACCCGCGAGGGCGGCCACTCGGTGCGCCGTATCCTCCACGTGGGCGACGCGACGGGCCGGGCTATCGAGTCTGCGCTGATTGCTCACCTGCGGACGCTGCCCAACGTCACCTTCTACACCGCCTTCACCGCCGTGGACTTGATTACCTCTTCGCATCACAGCCGCGATCCTTACGCCATCTACCAGCCGATCACCTGCCACGGGGCCTACGTGCTCGACCGCACCACCGGCCAGATCCATCGTACTCTGGCGAAGGCCACGGTGCTGGCGACGGGCGGGGTGGGGCAGATTTATCGTCATACCACCAACCCGGAGGGCGCGCGCGGCGATGGGCTGGCGATGGCCTACCGCGCCGGGGCGCGCGTCATCAACGCCGAGTACATTCAGTTCCATCCTACGACGCTTGCTGTGCTCGGCGCGAACAACTTCCTCATCTCCGAGGCGGTGCGGGGCGAGGGGGCCAAGCTCTACACGCCCGATGGGCGTCACTTCATGGAGACCTACGCGCCCAAGTGGGGCGATCTGGCCCCGCGTGATGTGGTAGCGCGGGCGATCCACCACGAGATGCTGGAGCATGGCTACCCGCACGTTCTGCTCAATCTGGCCGAGGCGATGCCCGCTGCGCGCATCCCGGAGCGTTTCCCCACCATCTACCAGACCTGCCTGGAGGCCGGGATTGACATCACCACCGAACCGATTCCCGTTGTTCCAGCGGCGCATTACTTCTGCGGCGGCGTCCATGTGGATGGCTGGGGGCGCTCTTCGATCGTGGGATTGTACGCCGTGGGCGAGGTGAGCTGCACAGGCGTCCACGGGGCCAACCGATTGGCGAGCACCTCGCTGTTGGAGGGCGTCGTTTGGGGCGAGCGGGCCGGGCGCGATATCGCTGCCCGCGATGATCTGCAATTTGCCGCCTGGGAGAAGATCCCCCCGTGGGAAGCCGCTGCCGAGGAGGGGGTGGCCCCCGACCCGGTGCTCGTCTACCGCGACCTGCGCACCATCCAGAATGTGATGTGGCTCTACGTGGGGCTGGCGCGTAACACGCACCGGCTATCACGGGCGCTGCGCGACCTCAACCATCTGTGGGAGATCATTGACGACTTCTACCGGCGTACCCGGCTCAACGACAACCTTATCGGCCTGCGCAACACGGCTCAGGCCGCGTGGATCGTCACGCAGGCCGCGTGGCACAACCGCGAATCGCGCGGGGCGCACTACCGTGAGGATGCGCAGGCGGCGCACTTTACCACCATCCACGATACCGAGGGGCCGCTCCCCAATTCGCTCTCGGAGTTCTAGACGATGCGGATCGAGCGCGATGCGTTGGGCGAGGTGCGCGTCCCGGAGGCGGCGCTCTGGGGCGCGCAGACACAGCGGGCGGTGGAGAATTTCCCCATCTCCGGGCAACGCTTCGGGCGCGAATTCCTCGCGGCGCTGGGTCAGGTGAAGCGCGCCTGCGCCGAGGCCAACCTGGCTCTGGGCGGTCTGTCGTCGGAGATCGGGGCGGCGATTTTGGCGGCGTGTGACGAGATGATCGCGGGCGAACTTGACGCGCATTTCCCGGTGGATGTCTTCCAGACCGGCTCCGGCACCTCGACGAACATGAACGCCAACGAAGTCCTTGCCAATCGCGCCATTCAGCGGCTGGGCGGGGTGGTGGGCAGCAAGGCCCCGGTGCATCCCAACGATCACGTCAACCTGAGCCAGTCGAGCAACGATGTCTTTCCCACGGTGACGCACGTCGCGGTGACGCTGGCGCTACGCGACCGGCTGATCCCGGCGCTAGCGGCGCTCCACGCGGCGCTGGAGGGGCGGGCGGTCGCTTTTGCGGACATCGTCAAAACGGGGCGGACACATCTCCAGGATGCCATGCCTCTGCGCCTGGGACAGGTCTTTGGCGGCTATGCGCGCCAGATCGCGCTGGGGCAGACGCGGGCCGAGCGTGCCATCGCCGCGCTGCGCGAGTTGCCGCTCGGCGGTACGGCGGTGGGGACGGGGGTGAACTGTCCACCTGGCTTTGCGTCGCGGGCGATTGCCGCGCTCAACGCGGCGCTGGGAACGGATTTCGTCGAGGCGCAGGATCACGTCGAGGCCAACGCCGCGCGCGATGCGCTCGTCGAGGCGTCGGGGCAGGTGAAGGTGATCGCGGTGAGCCTCCACAAGATCGCCAACGACATCCGCTGGCTGGGTTCCGGCCCGCGCAACGGGCTGGGCGAGCTGCGGTTGCCGGCGGTGCAGCCCGGTTCCTCCATCATGCCGGGCAAGGTGAACCCGGTCATGGCGGAGGCGCTGCTCATGGTGACAGCGCAGGTCATCGGCTATGATGCGGCGCTCACGTTGGGCGGGCT
>Ga0209614_1001938_pt1 | contig 14453 bp, 11 predicted proteins | sample BlaSprsedimmetaG_FD_185484 | JGI IMG/M metagenome (GOLD analysis project Ga0209614, IMG submission 185484) | Hot spring sediment bacterial and archeal communities from California, USA to study Microbial Dark Matter (Phase II) - Blank Spring... ... | reverse complement strand
ACCGATACCCCCACCCCGACCCCCACGCCGGCGCTGTTATCTCGCCTTCAGATGGCCGAGAAAACCCTCCTGTGCGAGGCCGGGACGCCTCCTCACATCCAGGTCATCGTGAGAGATGAACGCGGCGCGGGCCTAGCTGGGGTAGAGATCTGGTTGACGTGGCCCGGCGGCGCTGATCGAGCCATAACAGGACTCGATCCCCGCAGCGGAACGGGTTACGTAGATTTCAATGCCGAGCGAGACGTGAACTATTCTATCGGCATCGGTAAATTGGGCCTGCCGTTGGTCACGGGCCTGCGACTCGAGGCCTGCCCGGTGGAAGATCAAACCGCCATCGAGGAAGCGATGACCGGTTCCTGGCAAATCATCCTGCAGCCCCGCCCGATGGAATAGTGCCCGGGCAATAACTGCCCAGGTGCGACGCACTTTTGATAGCTGCCAACGGTTGACACACACTATGACCGAAAAATCGGAGAGGCACAATGTCCATCATTAACCTGCTCAGCACAGGCCCGGGTATCTTTGTGTACCATTTTCTGGTGCTCCTATCGCTAGAGGCCGCCGCCGGGGTCGCCTTCATCGCGTGGCGGAACTCGCCAGACCCCTCCCATCGCCGTATGCTGTGGACCCTCGTCGGACTGCTGGGGATGCGAGCCACGCTGGTCGTCGGAGAATTCATCAGCCCGGCCGTCATGGCCCCTCTGCTCAGCGGGATAGAGCTGGCCAGCACCATACTGCTCGGATGGTGCTTCCTGGCCCCCTATCTGCGTGATCGAGCCAGAAAGACGTACCTGCTGATCGGGCTTGGCCTGACGCTGCTGTGTATCATCACATTCTTACCCGGATGGTACCAGGTCCTGGCCCAACGGCCCAATATGCTGTATCTCGCCTTTTGGCAACAGACGTTTTGGTACGCCACCAACGCGCTCCTGATGCTGGCATTTGGCTTCATGCTGTTCCGCGTCTCCCCTTCCCCCAAGCCGCTCCTCCCGATCGCCGGGTTTGCTGCCCTGTCCGTTGGGTTTGCTGCTGTCTGCCTGGGATCCCTCCTCCTGACCCTCGGCCGCCTCGATCTGTCCGCCTACACCTTGATCGGAGCTGGACGGGTGGCCAACGGAGTGAGCTATCCGATCTTTGCCATCGCCGTTCAGGCCATGACAATGGGGGGTCAACCCGCCCGCAAAGGAAAGCCCTTGGCTGATCAGTCCTTCCAACTGCGAGAACTCGGCCTACTCGTCGAAATTAGCCGGGCGATCACCAATTCGCTCGACCTGGACGTGCTGCTGCAACATCTCGTCGCCAGCACCGCGACCGCCCTGGGGACCGATCGCTGCGCCATCTTTTTGACAAACTCCAACCCCGAGGGAACGATCAAGCTCGCCACGCAGTACACCGCCCACTCCCACACTGGGACGACGAACACCCATCCTCCCTTCCCCCTGGCCGAACAACCCGCCCTCCTCCAGGCCCTGGAACGCCGCAAGCCCCTGCTCATCAATACGGAAACCAGCGACCAGCGTCTCCAACCCCTGTATGAACTGCTCGGCAGCCAGGCGACGGGACCCACCATCGTGCAGCCCCTCCTCCACCAACGTCACATCCTGGGCGCCTTGGTCCTGGGGAACGATCGCAGCCAACGGGCCTTTGGGCCAGAGGAAGAGATGCTCTGCCAAAGCATCGCGACCCAGTGCAGTGGAGCCATCCAGAACGCCCGGCTGTACCGCGCTATGGAAAAAGTCAGGCCACCGGCCTGACCCACGTCCCAATCTCTGGTTGTGCTGAAAAAAGGATCCTCCGCCTACGGATTCCCCTGGCCCGCCGCCGCCAGCACGCTCTCGGCGGCCTCCAATCGAGCGACTGTCTTTTCCCGCCCCAGGGCGGCCAGCGAACCGAACAGCGGCGGCGAGACCTGCTGCCCCGTCACGGCCCAGCGCAGGATGCCGAACAACGAGCCGGCCTTGAGGGCCAGCTCGTCGGCCAGCCCGCGCAGCAGCGCCTCCAACGTCTCCGCGTCAAAGGACTCGACGCCGGCCAACCGCGCCCGCGCCTGCTGCAGGGCGACCAGGCTTTCCTGCGGCGTCATCTTTTTGCCCACCAATTTATCCGCCGGGGGCGGCTCGATCTCGCCGAACAGGAATCCCGTCCACTCGACCACCTCGCCCAGCCGCTTCAAGCGCTCCTGCACCAGAGGGACCACCAGCCGCAGCCGCTCCCGCTCCTCATCCGGACATGGATCGGGCACCAGGCCCGCCCGCTGCCAGAAAGGGAGCAACCGCTCCAGCAGCGCCTCCTCCGCCAGCTCCCGAATGTAGACCCCGTTCATCCAATCCAACTTGTCGTAGGAAAAGACGGCCGACGCTTTATTCACCCGGAACAGGTCAAAGGCCGCGATCAGCTCGTCCCGGCCAAAGATCTCTTGCTCCTCGCCCCCGCCCGGCGCCCAACCGACCAGGGTCAAAAAGTTGAACAGCGCCTCCGACAGGTATCCCTGCTCACGAAACTGGGTGATAGAGGTCGCGCCGTGCCGCTTGCCGAGTTTTTTGCCGTCCGTCGCCAACACCAACGGCACGTGGCAGTAGACCGGCGGCTGCCATCCCAAGGCCTGGTAGATCAACACCCGCTTCGGCGTGGAGGGGATCCAGTCGTCCCCGCGAATGACGTGGGTGATCTCCATGCCGTGATCGTCCACTACCACGGCCAGGTGATAGGTGGGGAAGCCGTCCGATTTGAGCAGCACCTGATCGTCAATGCCGCTGTTTTCGAATACCACGTCCCCCTTGATGACGTCGTGCAGGATGGTCTGGCCCTCCAGGGGCACTTTGAGCCGGATCACGTGGGGTTCGTGCGGGGAGATGGTATCCGGCGGGAGGTCGCGACAGTGCCGGTCGTACATCACCAGCTCTTTGTTGGCGCGCTGGCGCTGGCGCACCCGCTCCAGCCGCTCCGGGGTGCAGTTGCAGCGATAGGCCCACCCCCGTTCGAGCAACTCGGCGGCCACCTCCCGGTACTGGTCCAACCGCTCCGACTGGATGTATGGCCCGCACGGCCCACCGACGGCATACTTGGCGGCGGCCTCGGGATGGATTCCCATCCGTTGCAGTTCCTCCAGCCCCGGGCCCTCGTCCCAATTCAAGCCCAGCCACCGCAGGCCGTCCATCATCACCTCGACTGTCTCGGGCTGATAGCGGGTGCGGTCGGTGTCCTCGACGCGCAGGATGAACCGCCCGCCCATCTTGCGGGCAAAGAGCCAGTTGAACACCGCCGTCCGCACGTTGCCGATGTGCGGTTCGCCAGTAGGGCTGGGCGCTATACGAACGCGAACACTCATGATTGCAATTACTCCTTCAAAATATCTCTGTCCACGAATTCCAACAACACAGCCTGCCGATCAAGTCGATCCAGAATGACGCCAATGGAATGCAGGGTAAAATCGGTCACCAACAATTGCTCAGTGGGCATTTGGCCCAGAAACAGTCCCACCTCTGTAGATCGTTCTTGATCGAGAAGGCGCTCAAGCCAGATAGGGTCTACACGGATTCGTGGGGGAAAATTTCGCAGCAGCAGGTGACGAAGGCGAAAATACACCTGTAGGGCGGGTTTCTTACCCGCCGGGCAGGTATGGAAACCTGCCCTACCCCACTTGATCGAGAAGGCGCTCAAGCCAGATAGGGTCTACACGGATTCGTGGGGGAAAATTTCGCAGCAGCAGGTGACGAAGGCGAAAATACACCTGTAGGGCGGGTTTCTTACCCGCCGGGCAGGTATGGAAACCTGCCCTACCCCACTTGATCGAGAAGGCGCTCAAGCCAGATAGGGTCTACACGGATTCGTGGGGGAAAATTTCGCAGCAGCAGGTGACGAAGGCGAAAATACACCTGTAGGGCGGGTTTCTTACCCGCCGGGCAGGTATGGAAACCTGCCCTACCCCACAAATCTGCGTAGAGCCACCAGATATTGGTATCCACGAGGTACATCACTCACCCCGCCAGGCCAGCGGGTTTCTTACCCGCCGGGCAGGTATGGAAACCTGCCCTACCCCACAAATCTGCGTAGAGCCACCAGATATTGGTATCCACGAGGTACATCACTCACCCCGCCAGGCCAGCGGGTTTCTTACCCGCCGGGCAGGTATGGAAACCTGCCCTACCCCACAAATCTGCGTAGAGCCACCAGATATTGGTATCCACGAGGTACATCACTCACCCCGCCAGGCCAGCGCTTGACGTTCCAGTTCAAGTGAGGTGTATTGCTCTCGATAATCACGCAGTGCACCCGCCCACTCTTGTTGCAACACCTTCCTGGCACGGTGACTTTGTTTAGCAAGCAGAAATTCGAAAGTCTCGGACTTTGGGATTTCGGGCGGCAGTTCTTGCACCAGTTGTTGCAATGATCTGACCTGAGTACTCATCATACGCCCCCTCTGGACTCGTTACTTGTTCTTTTGCTGCTTCTTCAGGATCTTGGACCAGGTATCGCGCAGGGGAACCGTCTCGTTGAACACCAGCTTGCCGGCGGACGAATCCGGGTCGACACAAAAGTAGCCCTGCCGCTCGAACTGGTAACGGCTTCCCACCGCCGCATCCGCCAGGCCCGGCTCGACCTGGCAGGCGGTCAACACCTGCAACGACTTGGGATTCAGAAAAGCGGTGAAATCCTCCCCTTCCGGCACGTCCAGGGGGTTCTCCTGGGTAAAGAGGCGGTCGTACAACCGCACCTCGGCCGTGACGGCGTGAGCGGCCGACACCCAGTGCAGGGTGCCCTTGACCTTGCGTCCGTCCGGCGCGTCACCGCCCCGCGTGGCCGGGTCATAGGTGCAGTGCAGCTCGACCACCTCGCCGCTCTCGTCCTTCACCACGTCCACGCAGGTGATAAAGTAGGCGTACCGCAGCCGCACCTCCCGCCCCGGAGCGAGGCGGTAGAATTTTCTCGGCGGGTCCTCGCAAAAATCCCCCCGCTCGATATAGATCACGCGCGAAAAGGGGATCGTGCGCGTCCCCATGCCCGGGTCCAGCGGGTGATTGACCGCTTCCAAGTCCTCGACCTGGCCCTCCGGGTAGTTATCGATCACGACGCGCAGCGGGCGCAGCACGCCCATGACGCGCGGGGCGCGCTGGTTCAGATCGTCCCGGATGCAGTGCTCGAGCATCGCAATGTCCACCACGCTGTCCGCCTTGGCCACGCCGATCTCGTCGCAAAAGGTGCGGATCGATTCCGGCGTGTAGCCCCGCCGGCGCAGGCCGGACAAGGTCGGCATGCGGGGGTCGTCCCAGCCCCTGACGTGCCCCTCGTTCACCAGCCGCAGCAGCAGCCGCTTGCTCATGACGGTGTAATTGAGGTTGAGACGGGCGAACTCGATCTGCCGGGGGTGATAGATCTCGAGCTCATCGAGGAACCAATCGTACAGCGGGCGGTGGATCTCGTACTCCAGGGAACACAAGGAGTGGGTGATCCCCTCGATGGAATCGGACTGTCCGTGCGCCCAATCGTACATCGGGTAGATGCACCACTCGTCTCCGGTGCGGTGATGCTCGGCGTGCAGAATGCGGTACATGACCGGATCCCGCATGTTGATGTTGGGCGAGGCCATGTCTATCTTGGCCCGCAGGGTGCGGGACTCGTCGGGGAACTCGCCCGCCCGCATGCGGCGGAAGAGGTCCAGGTTCTCCTCCACCGAGCGGTCGCGGTACGGACTGTTGCGCCCCGGCTCGGTCAGCGTGCCGCGATACTCCCGCACCTCTTCCGGGCTGAGGTCGCACACGTAGGCCTTGCCCTTTTCGATCAACTGCACGGCAAACTGGTAGAGCTGCTCGAAATAGTCGGAGGCGTAATACTCCCGCTCCCCCCAGTCGAACCCCAGCCAGCGGATGTCCTCCTTGATCGCTTCCACGAACTCGACCTCTTCTTTGACCGGGTTGGTGTCGTCGAAGCGCAGATTGTACAGCCCGTCGTATCGCTCGGCCGTCCCATAGTCTATGCAGATCGCCTTGGCGTGCCCGATGTGCAGGCAACCGTTCGGCTCCGGCGGGAAGCGGGTGTGCACATGGTCGAACCGTCCCGTCCTCAGGTCCTCGTCAATAATGTCCCAGATGAAATTGGAAAAAGCTGTTGATTCAGCGCCCGTCTTTTCCGTCGTCTCTCCCATAAATCCCCCTCCTCTCGTACTCGATTGGCTCAAGGCCCGCGTTCACTATTGTGGTTGCTCCCCAATAGTCCGCCCACCATCAGCAATTCCCGTTATGGAGTTCGTAGTAGCGACTAAAGTCGCTGTTTGCGCAATAGAAGCGACTAAAGTCGCCACTACGAACGTCAAATGTGTGACGGCGATGCTAAAATGGGAATTGCTGACCCACCATCTAGACCTCGGTTCTGCGGTGGCGCATCACCACGTTCTCCGCCAGGCCGATGCCGATCATGGTCGTCAGCAGGGCAGCCGGCCCATAGCTGATGAACGGCAGCGGCAGTCCCGCTATCGGCAGCATCCCCAGGTTCATCCCCACGTTGATGGCGACCTGGAACAGGATCATGGCGAGGGTGCCGGCCACCAACAAGCGCCCATAGACGTCCGGCGTGAGCAGAATGATGCGCAACAGCCGCGCAAACAACACCAGGTAAAGCAGAAACAGCAGCACCGCTCCGGCAAAGCCCAACTCTTCGGCCAGGACGGCAAAGATAAAATCGGTGTGCCGCACCGGCAGGTAGCGCAGCTGACTCTGCGTACCCTGGGCAAACCCCTTGCCCCACAGGCCGCCAGAGCCGATGGCGATGGCAGCCTGATTGAGTTGATACTCCACGTTGGAGTCACTGCCCGGATTGATGAATCCCCACACGCGATCGTGCATATAGCTGAATTCGAGCAGGGCCGCCAGGTGCCAGAGCAGGTACACCATTCCCACCCCGACGACGACGGTCAATATCAGGTAGCGCAGCGAGATGCCCGACTCGAACAGCATCACCACCCACATAAAGCCCAACACGGCGGCGGTGGCCATATCCGGCTCCACAAAGATCAACCCGGCCAACACCAGGGTCATCAGGATGGAGCCCGCGTAATTGAGCCAACCCGGCCGCTCGGCGACATCCTCTAGCAACAGGTTCGTCTTGGGCGCGCCAAACAGGGGCACGGCCGAGGCGCGGCGTTTTTTCTTCCGCCGCCGGCTGAGCACCGCCCCCACCGATACGACCAGCAGGTTCATCGCCAAAAATGAGGGCTGGAAACGAAAGATGCCCAGATCAATCCAGCCGCTCACCGCGCCGATCTGACTCTGACCATAGATCAGGACCAGGACCAACAAGACCACGGCCAGAAAGTAAGCCAACCACCAGAAATCCCCCAGCCATTGATAATCCCGGGGAAAAGCGGCCAACAGCAGGATCAGCCCCAACCCGACGGCCCCAAACAGCGCCTGCCGGCGCCACAGTTCTTGCAGGTTAGGGTCCAGGCTGCCCTGGTTGGCGCTGTAAATCATCAGCACGCCATACACCGTCAACAGGATCGTGACGATCAGCAGCACATAGTCAAAGTGTCGCCAGGTACGAGATGTGGACATGCTACCTCTTGGATCGTTTACCCCGGTCCATCAGGGGAATATCGGCCACCAAACGGGACTCGCGTCCACTCTGGGAGACCGTCACCTGGACCTGGTCAGGATCAATGGCGACGTGACGCGAGATCACGGCGATCAATTCATCCTTGAGGGTCCCCAACAGCGCCGGCGAGATGCTCGTCCGGTCGTGGGCCAGCACCAGACGGAGCCGCTCTTTGGCCACCGAACCACTCGCCGATTCCCTACCCCGGCCGCCGAACAGTCGTTCCAGAGCTCTCATGATCCCATTCCTCCAGAGCGTGCAAAATCGAAAATCCGTTGCAGGAAACTCGGCTCCTGAAACGTCAGGAACGGCACATCCTGCCCCTGCAACCGCTGGGCGATGTTGTGAAATGCCCGTCCAGCCTGAGAACTGTTCTCGGAAAACGCCAGAGGCTGTCCCCGGTTCGCGGCCCCCAGAACGGCCTGATCTTCGGGCACGACGCCGAGGAGATCAATGGACAGCAGTTCGACCACGTCGGAGATGGCCAGCATCTCCCCCTGGCGGACCAGATTCGGCTTGAGGCGGTTGATGACCAACCGGGCCGGGCCCTTTTCCTCCGCCTCGATCAACCCGATCACCCGATCGGCGTCCCGCACCGCCGTCACCTCGGGATTGGTGACGATCAGCACGCCATCTGCCGGGGCCACGGCGTAGCGAAACCCCTGCTCGATGCCGGCCGGCGAATCAATCAAGATAAAGTCAAACTGCTCCCTCAAGCTGTCACTGACGCGAACCATGTCGCCGGGCTGCACCGCGCTCTTGTCGCGCGTCTGGGCGGCCGGCAGCAGGAACAGCTCCGACAATCGTTTATCCCGCACCATAGCCTGCCGCAGACGACAGCGCCCTTCGATCACGTCCACCAGGTCATAGACGATGCGATTTTCCAACCCCAACATGACGTCCAGGTTGCGCAACCCCACGTCGGCGTCGATCACCACCACGCGCTGCCCCTGCATCGCCAACGCGACGCCCAGATTGGCCGTCAGGGTCGTCTTGCCCACTCCCCCTTTGCCCGAAGTAATGGTCAATGCTCTTGCTGCCATTGAATCTCCTTATTCCCACCCACTCACCAACCGGCAGACCATGGCTCGGCCACGATCCGCTCGTCGCGCACCATCGCTATTTCCGGCACCGGCTTGCTCCGCCGCTCGTCGGGGGAACGCGCGATGTGACCGGCGATGCGGAGCTGGGTCGGCGCCAGGTCGAGAGCGCAGATCACGGCCCCCTCCTCTCCCAGCGCCCCGGCGTGGACCAGGCCGCGCACCCGCCCCCACACCACGATGTCGCCGCCGGCCACCACCTCCGCCCCCGGATTCACGTCCCCGATCACCACGATGTGGCCCGGATGACGCAGAATCTGGCCCGAACGGAGGGTACGTCGAATCACCAAGCCGTCGGCCAAAGGGCCGGCCGAGCGGGACAACTCGTCCTCGGCAGCGGGGCCGGCCGCTGGCGGAGCGGCCGACGGGCCCAGATCAATCACCAGCCCCAACTCCTGGACGGCCGCCTCGGTCGTGGGATCGGTGCTGAGCACCGCCCACAGCTCGACCTCGTGGTGGGCCAACAGCTCTGCTGCGGCCCGAATCTCGGGGCCGTTCAAGCGGCGCGCTCCCACGTCCAGCGCCACCCGTCCCCCGCGAAAAAAGGCCGGGTTAGCGCTCAGGTAGGCCCCCAGCGCGTCCAGTTGGGGGCCCCACTCTCCCTCACTCAACGTGATGAGCAGTCCCTGCCGGATGCCCTTGATAGTCAGCGTTTTCGGTATCACATCTCCCCCCTCGATCCACCTGCCCAGGAATTATAGCACATGAAACAGGATTACGGAACTGTGTGCAAGAGTGGATTCCATGCGCATCATGTGGTATACTATGTGTAAGCATTCAACCGCGACAGGCTCTTATGACATGAACGACTCTCGTCACTGCTGCTCAGCCTGCTACCGGCAGCAAAGGACCTGCACAACTCTTGCTGTCCGCGGCCGGAAACAGTCTGAGCGATCGTCCGATCTCGAGATATAGGGAGGACAGTATGAGCAGCAAAGGATACGTACTCATCGTGGACGACCAGCTCGCCATTCGGCTGTTTGCCAGCGCGGCGCTGACCAGGGCCGGATACACCACGTACATGGCTGTCAGCGGCGCCGAAGCACTGCAGAGAATGGGCCAAGAACCGAACATTGACGTGGTTCTGTTGGACCTGCGGATGCCCGATATGGATGGTTTGGAGACCATGGCCGAGATCATCAAGTATCCCACACGGCCGGAGGTCATTTTCCTCACCGCCTATCCCGATTTCAACGCTGCCGTCGAGACGATACGGATGAAGGGACAGGATTACCTGCTCAAACCCTGCACCGCCGACCAATTGCTGCACAGCGTAGAAAAGGCGATGGCCCAGCGGCGCGAGAAACTGTGCCAGGAGCAGATGATGAACCTGATCGAAGAGACGGTCGAAAAGCTGTCCCACATCTCGTCTCTGCAGAAACAGGAGGAAATGACCAAGATGCCGGCGGCCCAGCGGCCCCCGAAAGAGCCGCCGGCGTCCGCGCCCTGTCAGCAGTTGCTCGAGCTGCGCGGCCTGTCCCTGGACCTGGAGAACCGGAGGGTCACTCGCCTCGGCGAACCGCTTCACCTGACGACGTCCGAATTCGATATTCTACGGGCTCTGATGGTCAACGCCGATAAAGCCACCTCCTACCACGAACTGGCCGAAGTGTTGCACGGCCAGGTCATCAGACCCAGAAAGGTCCGGCGGGCGCTCAACACCCACCTGTGGCGACTGCGCCACAAGCTGCAGTCCGGGCCGGATGGCCAACCATACATCAAGAACATCCACCGATACGGATATCAATTCGTCGCCACGCCCTCCTCAGAGGAAAAGGGCTGGTGCTCGGTGTAGCCCTGGTCATCGTCCTGGCCCAGGCGCCCGATTTCGACGGGTCCTACAAGACCGGCCCGGCTTCGGCCGACGCCGGCGATACGATCACCTACACCATCGTGGCGGTGAACAGCGGCGACGCCGTCACCGGTGTGGTTCTTGCGGACCCGATCCCCAACGGCGCTGTTTACGTGCCGGGCAGTTGCACCTATCGCCGCCCTGTTGGGAGCGCCCAAGCCTGCACGCCTCCCCCCCATCTATGGCAGGAGGATTTCGCGGCCGGCGACCGCATCACCACGACCTTTGCCGTGCAGGTGTCGGCCGGCTCGATGTCGTGGCCGCTCGAAAACTGCGCCTACCTCGATTGGGATGGCGAGCAATTGGAACGGTGTACGACGACGGTCGTGAACCCCGCCTTCGTCCTCTATCTGCCGGTCGTGATGCGCGCCTACCCACCGTTGCCAGACCTGCGCGTCGTCTCCCTGACCGTCGAACCGGACACGCTCCACGTCGGCCAGCCGGTCACCATCACCCTGGTCGTGCGAAACGACGGGGGAACGGCGGCCGGCCCGTTCTGGGTGGACTTGTACGATAACCCCGACCCGCCGCCCACCCACGCCAACCAGCCCTTCGACACGCTCTGCAGCGGCGCGCCGGAGGACTGCTACGGGATCGCCTGGTACGTGACCGCCGGCCTGGCGCCGGGCGAGGACGTGGTGCTGACGTCGCTGAATGGATACCTGGCCCCCTATTCCCGGTGGCCGGGCTATTTCGTCCAAAGCGGCGACCACGCGATCTATGGCTTTGCCGATTCGTGGAACGATCCGGTCTGGTACGGGGCGGTGTTGGAATCGAACGAGGGGCTGGACAATCGCTACGGGCCGGTGACGGCCACCGTCCTGGCGGGGAACCTGCCGGCGAAATGGAAGAGATGGCACACCCCCCTGCCCCAGCGCCCGAACCAACCATAACCAGGCGAGACTGGCCAGCAAAAGATGGGGTGAATCAGACGGCGCAATGTAGAGTGTTAGCGAAAAGGCGGTAACATGTCCAAAGTAGCGGCCCATCCCCATCAGCGTCGTTTTGATAGGGGGGCTGCTGACGACGGCCGGGTTCACCGCACTCCGCTACCGCCACCGCCTGGTCGGCAGCGCGCTGCCCCACCCCGCCGGCGCGGGGCAGGTCCCCCCGCAGCGAGCCCTCATCGTCGGAGCCGGGGAGGCGGGCCAACTGCTGGCCTGGCGCATGCAGCACCAGAATGGCCATTACGAGCTGATCGGTTTCGTGGACGACGACCCGGAGAAGGTGGGCCTCCAGATCCACGGCGCGCCGGTGTGGGGAGCGATCTCCCACGTCTCGGACGTCGTGGCCCGGCTGCAGGCGGACCTCATCGTGATCGCCATGCACGAGGTGGGCCACGAGCGGTTGAACGAGATTTTCGACCTCTGCCAGACCTCGACCGCCCGCATCCAGATCCTGCCCGACGTGATGGCCCACCTGGCAGAAGGGAACGGGATCGAACCGCTCCGCGATCTGACGATCGAGGATTTGCTGGGCCGTCCGCCCCGCGAGGTGGACGAGGCGGCCTGCCGCTCTCTCGTCGCCGGGCGGACGGTGTTGGTGACGGGGGCGGCCGGCTCCATCGGCAGCGAGCTGTGCCGCCAGGTGACGCGGTACGGCCCGGAGCGCATCCTGGCGCTGGATCAGAACGAGACCGGCCTGTACGAGCTGGCCCTGGAGCTGGGGGGCTCTGCCCTGCTCCTCCTCGTCGGGGACGTGAGCAACGAGGCCCGCATGGAGGCGATCTGGCGCGAACACCGCCCGGCGGTCGTCTTTCACTGCGCCGCCTACAAGCATGTGCCCATCCTGGAGGCCTTCCCCGGCGAGGCGATCCGCACGAACGTGCAGGGCACCCGCACCGTGGCCGAGATGTCCCGGCGCTGGGGGACGGAGCGGTTCGTGCTCATCTCCAGCGACAAGGCGGCCTGTCCCATCAACGTGATGGGGGCCAGCAAGCGGGTGGGCGAGCTGCTGACGATGGCGATGCAGGAAGCCGGGACCGAGACGACCCGCTTTGCCGTGGTCCGCTTTGGCAACGTGCTGGGCAGCCGGGGCAGCGTGGTGCCGACCTTTGAGCAAGAGATCGCCCAGGGAGGGCCCCTCACCATCACCCACCCGCACATGAGACGCTATTTTATGAGCATCGAGGAAGCGGTCAGCCTGGTGATCCAGGCCGGGGCCTACACCCGGGGCGGCGACCTCTTCGTCCTGGACATGGGGGAGGAGGTGCTGATCGAGCATCTAGCCCACAAGATGATCCGGCTGCGGGGGCTGCGGATGGGGCAGGATATCGAGATCGAGTACACCGGCGTGCGGCCGGGCGAAAAGCTGAGCGAGATTTTGCACTGTCCCCTCTGCGAGGTCCTGGAGCCGACCCGGCACCCCTCCATCCTCCGCATGCGGAACGACAACCAACCGCCCAGCAGCGCCTGGCTGGCCATCGTCGAGGCCCTGATTCGCCTGGTAGACGAGGCCGAGGAGCAAGAGCTGACGGCCTGGCTCTTTGACATGGCCCATTTTTTCTGCCCGGAGGAGTGTGAGGCCCGCACCCGCGCGGCCGGAGATGAACAGCCTGGGCTTCACACATCCCCCCGAATGTGGTATCATAAATAGTAGGGCGTGTGTCAGCAATTCCCGTTATGGAGTTCGTAGTAGCGACTTTCGCTGTTTGCGCAATAGAAGCGACTAAAGTCGCCACTACAAACGTCAAATGTGTGACGGCGATGCTAAAACGGGAATTGCTGGGCAGATAAAGCAAGAAAAAATCTGTGTTCATCTGTGCCAATCTGTGTCCTAGAAAAAAAGGAGAGGAGGGACACGGATACACACAGATAAACACAGATAAAACAAGAAAAAAATCTGTTCATCTGTGCCAATCTGTGTCCTAGAAAAAAGGAGAGGAGGGACACGGATACACACAGATAAACACAGATAAAACAAGAAAAAAAATCTGTTCACCTGTGCCAATCTGTGTCCTAGAAAAAAGGAGAGGAGGGACACGGATACACGCAGATGAACACAGATAAAGCGAGAAAAAATCCGTGTTCATCTGTGCCAATCTGTGTCCTAGAAAAAAGGAGAGGAGGGACACGGATACACGCGGATGAACACAGAGATAAAGCGAGAAAAAATCTGTGTTCATCTGTGCCAATCTGTGTCCCCTTGGATGAGAAAGAAGGGCGACGCATTGCCAAAACCCTGGGACTGCGCAGTACCGGCGTATGGGGTGTTTTATTGCGGGCAAAGCAGGAGGGACATTTACCCTCTGTCCGTGAAACAATCGAGCAATTACAGACTAACGACCAAAGGACTCCCCCGTGTCTGACATCGTCATCAAAGCCGAAAACCTGGGGATGGGACACAGATTGGCACAGATGTTTGTGAGTTTGGTGATCGGGGGTTAAGCATTTTGTTGGAGAATAGCGGGGTTGCAGGTGAAGAGTGCGATGTCTGGAACGGCGACGAAATCGGCGTCCAGCGTGACGAGGCAGTCGATGCCGTGGTGCCGCATCGTCGCCAGATGGTAGGCGTCCCGGGGAAGAAAATGGAAAGCCCGCATATAGGACAGCGATGCGAAGGCAAAGGCAGGTTCCGTTCCTATCAACTTGATCCGCGGATGTGTGCCGATCTCTTCGATCACTTTCTGCAGGTCATCGATGTACCGCTCGACCACGCTGGGGTCGGCGTTATACACGTCCCAGAACCGGGCAGGGTGATGCTCCTCCTCAATCTTCAGTTGCAGGAGGACAAAGCAGGCCTCGTCCATCGCCAGGGTAGAGACGTAGGAGATCGTGGTATGCTCATCCAGGCGGGCAAGGAAATCGGCGCACTGCTGGAAGTATCGCGCCGCTTCGTAGGAGAAGTTGACGATGAAGCTGGCGTCCCAGTACAGCGTTGGAGAAAGGGGGGCGCTAAAGTTATGAATCCTGGGG
>Ga0209614_1001936_pt1 | contig 14467 bp, 17 predicted proteins | sample BlaSprsedimmetaG_FD_185484 | JGI IMG/M metagenome (GOLD analysis project Ga0209614, IMG submission 185484) | Hot spring sediment bacterial and archeal communities from California, USA to study Microbial Dark Matter (Phase II) - Blank Spring... ... | reverse complement strand
ACCTGAAAATCGGCATCGAACCTTTTGAGTTCTGCCGCCACAAGGTCCCGCTTTTCCCTCCGTGGCAAGCCACAATATTTCTGGTTCAGCTCAAAAATTTTGTCTGCAGGAATTTCAGGCCGGTTTACCCATATTTTTTCAAAGAAATCGGGCGTATCCACAAGGCTAATGTCCGCCATTTTCAGCGAGTTGTTTAATGCTCTGAACCCTGAAACAGAAAGGGTTTGCGGGTCGAATCCCACTTTACTGCCCGGCTGAAGCTTTTTAGCCAGCCATTTTTCGGGCATAATAGCATCAGGCACACGCAGTTTATACATTTTAATGCCCGAACCTTTCAACTGCTCTTCTGCTTGCAGAAAATAACGTGTATCGGTCCAAAGCCCGGCCTCTTCCTGGGTTATCACCACAACGCCATACGACCCGGTGAAACCGGAAATGAAAGCACGTGTTTGCCAGCGGTGGGGTAAATATTCGCTCGCATGCGGGTCGGTTCCTGAAATGTACCAGGCATCGAGGTTGCGGTTTAGCATCTCCATGCGCAGGGCTTTTATACGTTGGCGGATTTCATTCATTTTTTGAAAAATTGTTTTACAAAATGGCTGATGGATGGCGCCGGAATCTGGCTATAATCGATTTCGTTTCCGGCATAAAAACGAAAATCAAGAATATCGTCCATAGCTTTAAGGTTTTCCGTGGATTCGGGAACGACACGGAATGCCATATCGAGGGTAAATACACTGAAACCGGAGAAGATGTATTCGTTAGGTGCAGACTCCAGGTATTTCATCGATTTCACCTTAAGCCCCAGCTCTTCCCAAAGTTCGCGACTTACGGCCGCTTCGGCTGATTCACCCGGGTCGATAAATCCGCCGGGCAGGTCAAGCTTTCCGTAACCGGGCTCCACACCTCGGGTTGTAAGCAACAGTTTCCCTTCGTCATTGGTTACCAGGGCAGCCACTGCCGCCGCCGAGTTCACAAAAAAATGAAATCCGCAATCGCGGCATTTCAGCGAACGTTCGCCCGATACGATAAATGCGGGAGAGCCGCATTTGGGACAATATTTCAGCGTTTTTAACGGATGGGTTGATTGCATCAATTAATTACTTTAACAGCTTTCAGCCAGTTGTAAAACAGTTCGGGCCAGTTATCAACGGGCAGGTTCTTTTTGTTCATTCCAAAACCGTGACCCCCTTCGGCAAAAATATGCATTTCGGCAGGCACGTTGTTTTCTTTCAGTGCGAGGTAAAATTCCACGGAATTCCGTGGCGGCACAGTCTTATCATCGTCAGAAAGTATCAGAAAAGCAGGAGGTGTTTCAGGTGTTACATGCCATTCGTTGGAATAATTTTCAACCAGTTTCCAGTTATTTCCTTCGCCAATGAGGTTTCTGCGCGACCCCATGTGCCCGAACTCCTCCCGAAATGTGATAACAGGGTAAAGCAGCAGCATAAAATCGGGCCTGCTGCTCAACTGTTCCAGCGGGTCGGTGCTTTCCGGATGGCCATAATCGAACCGGGTACCCACTGTCGATGCCAGATGCCCGCCGGCAGAGGAACCGGCAATTCCGATTTTTGAAGGATCTATCCCCCACTCTTCCGCATTTTTTCGCACAATACGCATGGCCTGCCGCGCATCACCCGAAGGGATTTCGTGGTGACCATACGGCAAGCGGTATTTAAGCACTATGCCGGCCACACCTTTTTCCTTCAGCCATTCGGCAATGGCATATCCTTCGTGGTCCATAGCTTCAATCCAGTAGCCGCCACCGGGGCAAATCACCACAGCGGCGCCGGTGTTCTTTTCTTTTTCGGGCAGGTAAACGTACATTTCGGCTTCGGAAACATTTCGTACCCGAACACCTTCAAACTTTTCTTCAGGTTCATCCATTCCATTGTGGTTGGGCGCCCCGTTTGGCCACACTTTTAAAACTTTATCCTGTGCAAAAAGGGAAGATGACATAAAAAACACAATTAATAACAGAACAGTTTGTTTCATTTTATTTCGATTTAGCGCCAACAAAGTAATGTTCCTTTTCGGAAAACAGTACGTTAAACGTAGTGAGTGAACCGTAAATACGGGTGATGTATTGCTGCAGGTTCACTTTTTCCTCGTCGGAAAGAACGCTGTGGCTATTGATGTTTTGCTCGAGCACCCGCAGGCGGTCGCGCAGCATTACTATTTTATGAAAAAAAGCCTCTACAGGAATTTCCTTGGGTTTAAGCTCGGTATTGGCCGGTTGAAGCAACAACGTTCCGCCTTTCCATTTTTCACCCAGCAGAACCACCGCGTTAAGTGCACCATACTGGTCGAGCACATATTTTATTACATTCTCAACCTCCGAAATGGTAAGCCCTTTTTTGGGCGACAAATCTTCGGCTTTTTCAACAACACTTAAATCGGTATTCCGTTTGGTTATTTCAATTTTTCCGCCCTTTTCAAAGAATATTTCCCAGGCGGTAAGCTTGTCTTTGCTAATGATTCCCTCTCCGTAACGGGGATGATCCACACGTGTTCCAATTGGTAATTCTTCCATATCCCTAAGTTTGAAATGTTAATGATATCTGTTACTTGTTTTATGCTTACTTAAATGGTGAATCGGGTTCTTTGGCAAACATTCGGTACGACATCTTTTCCACAAATCCAGGGGCAAATTTCGATAGAAACACAGTAAACTTTCCTTCGAGAAAGGTGAGTACAAGTTCTCTTTTTTGCTTTTTAACCGCCTTAAAAATATGTGCGGCACAGGCTTCCGCCGACATCATTTTGTCTTCGTTTCGCGGAGTGTCTCCCTGTTGTTCGCCATTGGCTACCAACGCCGATTTGCGTATTTCGGATGCTGTGAACCCAGGCGCTACTATAAGCACATGAAGGCCGGTTTTCAGATTTTCGACCCGCAAGGTGTTTAAAAAACCGCGCACAGCAAATTTGGACGCTGAATAGCCACTTCGCCCGGGAAGTCCCACATATCCACCCACCGAAATAACCCCCACCAGCGAACCTTTGGTTTTTAACAGGTGGGGCAAGGCAAACTTTGTGCAGTAAACCGTTCCCCAAAAGTTTACATTCATCAATTGCTGCATCACCTTCAGGTCGGTTTTATGAAACAAAGCCCGCATCGAAATTCCTGCATTGTTGATAAGCACATCGATTTGCCCGAATTTTTGCACAGCCTTTTCAATCAGGTTTTTACAATCTGCTTCTTGTGTAACATCCGTCGTTACTGCCAGCACATGCTCACTTCCCAACTTGGTTGTCAATTCTGCCAACCGATCTTCGCGGCGAGCTGCAACCACAACATTCCAACCTTCTGCTGCGTATTTTTCGGCCAGTGCTTTCCCTATTCCTGAGGATGCGCCGGTAATAACCACTACTTTTTTTTGCATAAATTCCCTTTTGGGCTGTTTCTGAGAAAAATGATAAACGGAGCTAAAATATAAAAAATTCTTACCAGAATAAGAGGATAATTATTCTTTCACCGAAAACTTAAAAATGGTGATTGACCTGTAAACATCTTCGGGCAGAAGCAAAGTAGAGGGAAACCCGGGCTGGTTGGGGCTGTCGGGAAAATGCTGGGTTTCGAGGCAGAACCCGGTACGGGCACCGTAAGGTTTTCCGCTGTTACCCACTTCATTTCCGAGCAAATGGTTTCCTGTATAGAGCTGAACTCCGGGTTCGGTAGTAAATACCTCCATATATCTTCCGCTTTCGGGTTCGTAAACACTGGCAGCAAAAGCCATTTCTCCGTGTTCTTTATTAATCACATAATTGAAATCGTAGCCCGAACCAAAAACCAGTTGAGGATGGTCGTCGTCGATTCGTTCGCCAATGGTGTGTGGCGTGGTGAAATCGAGCGCTGTACCCCTGATATCTGCAATTTCGCCGGTCGGAATCATGCTCTCGTCAACCACCGGAGTTGATTTGTCTGCGTTTATCACCACCACATGGCCCATAATATCGCCATTCCCTTCTCCCCTTAAATTGAAATAACTGTGATTGGTCAGATTGATGTGTGTAGCCTTGTCGGTTGTAACTTCATAATCAATTTTCAGTTCATTATCATCGGTAAGCGTATAAACAACCTTTGCCGTTTTGTTTCCCGGAAAACCAAACTCGCCATCGGGACTTTCGAGCATAAATGTAGCTACATTCCCCTTTTTTTCATAGTCCCAAACTTTGCGGTACCAACTGTCGGGCCCCGAGTGCAAACACGCCTCTCCGTTGTTTACGGGCAACTGGTATGTTTCTCCGTCGATGGTAAACCGTGCGTTGGCAATACGGTTGGCAAACGGTCCTACCACAGCACCATGGCTGGCCCCATACATCTGGTATTCGTCTATTGAATTAAATCCCAGCAGCACATCGTCAAAATTTCCTTTTTTATCAACAACATACACTGAAACAATTTTTGCCCCGTAATTGGTGAGTGTCACCACCATCCCATTTTCATTTTCCATGGTAAACATGCGTGTGGTTTTCCCGTTAATCACTCCCTCAAAGTTGGATTTTGAATAAGGCATATCGATTTTACTTTTGGTTTCGGATGAACATGATGTAATAACCAGTAAAAAGACAAAGACATAACTTAAGTAACTCATAATCATTCGTATTTATTTATTTAAGACAACTTTCTAATTGGCACATCCTTCAAATTCGCTCTAAAAATACAAAATCGCGCCTGAAATACCCCTGCTTTAGTGAAAGATTCTAAATTCTCCCAAAATAACAAGTGCAGGCATGGAATCGATTAAAGAGATTTACAGGAAAGGACACGGGCCGTCGAGCAGTCATACTATGGGACCCAAAAAGACGGCAGAAAAATTCAAAGCCAGAAACCCCGGTGCCAAACGGTTTGAGGTTGTTTTATATGGAAGCCTTGCGGCCACCGGCAGCGGTGAAATTGTGGCAGCTCCAACCTATTGCGCCAGCGGCGTATTGCCTGCGGTGCTTTTCATTTCAAATTTATGAAGGGGTGTGTTTTTCTCATTTTAATCCCCCTCTCTTTCGGTATTTCTGCCCAAAATACATCTGAAAACCCTTTGGTATTTGATGAAGAAAAAACCAAAGAATATTTTCTAAATAACCGGAATTGCCCGCTCACCTGGGAACCGGGCGGATTCGATTTTCTATCGCCCTGTTTACAGGAAGCCGCTTTGATGCAGAAGGTTTTACCCGAAAATGAATACAAAAGATGGCTGAAAAAATTCCTGCCCGGATTTGAAAAAAATCCCGGGAAATATCTGCAGCCAGCCGAAGTAACCGACGGCAGCGACGGAAAACTGGCTCACCTTGACGGGTTGAACTTCAGCCGCGCGTGGTGCCTGTTTGAAATGGGAAATGCTCTTGAAAACCGAAAAATGATTGACTTGGGAATCCGGCATTTCAACTACAGTTACGAAAAAATGGATTCAGGCGAATATGCCGGAGCACACTGGCTGGCATCGTTTGATACGTATGCACTGATGAAAAGTGAAGAACCAAAAATCAAATAGCAAACCGCAGACAATGACCAAATATCAAATTACAAACTTCAAACTATTGTAAATTTTATTTGATTTTTGATATTTGGAATTTATTTGATTTTTGAGTTTTGATATTTGGAATTTTAAAACTATGGATTTACAAATTGCAGAAAAAGTATTTATGGTAGCTGCTTCCAGCAAGGGGCTGGGATATGGCATTGCACAGGAACTGGCCCAAAACGGCGCCACAGTATGTATTGCCAGCCGCACTAAAAGTGAAGTAGAAGCTGCTGCACAAAAATTAAGAACGGAAACAAATGCCACTGTTCATGCCTCGGTTTTTGATGCTTCGGATGCCAAATCCATTGAAAACTGGGTGAATGAAGTGGCACAGGCATTTGAACGCATTGACGGACTGGTAGTGAATGCCGGCGGTCCGCCACCGGGGAATTTCGAGGACTTTACCGACGATGACTGGCAGGCTGCATTTAACCTGACGCTGATGAGCGCCGTGCGGCTAATTCGCGGTGTTTTGCCTTATATGCGTTCGTGCGGAGGAGGTTCCGTTCTAACCATCACTTCACTTTCGGTGAAGGAACCGATTAACGGTTTGCTGCTTTCCAATGTTTTCCGTTCGGGAGTGGCCAGCCTGATAAAAAGCCTGGCGAACGAGCTGGCCGGTGAAAACATCCGCGTGAACAACCTCATTCCCGGCCGCATCGACACCGATCGCGTTAAAGCTCTGGACAAAAACCTGGCAGAAAAGCAGAGCGTTCCGGTGGAAAAAATAAAACAGCAACACGAATCTGCCATTCCGCTGGGCCGTTACGGAACCACTGAAGAATTTGGCAAAGCCGGAGCGTTTTTACTTTCCGATGCGGCATCGTACATCACCGGTGCAAGTTTGGTGGTGGATGGCGGGTTGCTTAAGGGAGTTTAAAACATAAAAAAACCCGGAAGAATCTTCCGGGCTTATTTCTATTTCACCTAAAATAAATACAGTCTGTTATTTTACTTTCTCAACGATTGCTTTGAACGCTTCAGGCTGGTTCATGGCCAAATCGGCCAGTACTTTCCTGTTGATTTCAATATCGTTTTTCTTGAGCAATCCCATAAATTGTGAATACGACAACCCTTCAATCCGGGCTGCTGCGTTAATGCGTTGAATCCACAATGCACGGAAATTGCGCTTTTTGGTTTTCCTGTCGCGATATGCATATTGCAAACCTTTTTCGTAGGTATTTTTTGCGACGGTCCAAACATTTTTACGTGCTCCGAAATAACCTTTCGTCCGTTTCAGAATTTTTTTCCTCCGGGCACGTGATGCTGCATGATTTACACTTCTTGGCATACTTTTTACTTTTTTGGTTACCGGCGTCTCCGTCTGCCAACTGGCGTTCAGAATCCTTTATAGCTCAATAACCTGGTTAATTACTCTTTTTAATTTTTAAAAGGAAATTTTAAAATGACCATTACTTCATGGCCAGTAATTGCTTAACGTTATCTTCATTGGTTTTATCTATGATAGCCCAATAGGTGAGATTCCGTTTACGCTTCGTGCTTTTTTTAGTCAAAATATGACTTTTATAGGCGTGCTTCCTTTTAATTTTACCTGTTCCGGTTAGCCTGAAGCGTTTTTTGGCGCCGGAATTTGTTTTCATCTTTGGCATAATCCTACTTTGTTAAAATGTTATCAAAGAACTGTATTATTTCTTTTTAGGTGAAATCATCATTATCATTCGTTTTCCTTCAAGTTTCGGCATTTGTTCCACCGTACCCAAATCCTCGAGTTCGGTGGCCAGCCTGAGCAACAATATTTCGCCCTGCTCTTTAAATAAAATCGACCTGCCTTTAAAAAACACATAAGCTTTTACTTTAGCTCCGTCTTTCAGAAACTTTTCAGCGTGTCTCAATTTAAACTCGAAGTCGTGTTCGTCGGTTTGCGGTCCGAAGCGAATTTCTTTTACAACCACCTTCACCGCTTTGGCTTTCATCTCCTTTTGTTTCTTTTTCTGGTGGTAAAGAAACTTGGAGTAGTCGGTAATTTTGCATACCGGCGGATCAGCTTTTGGCGAAATTTCCACCAAATCCAATTCCAACTCATCGGCCATTCGCAACGCATCCCGCAGGGGATAAACTCCCTGGTTTTCAATATTCTCTCCAACTACCCGCACTTGCGGCGCGGTAATATTTCTGTTAATCCTGTGCTGTGGCGCTGTATCCCTTCTCATGAAAGGACGGCCTCCTCCTCTTCTTTTAATAGCTATAGTTAAATCCTCCTATTATTTAGTTAGTTATACAATCCGGATAATTGACCTCTAACTTCATCTTCAATAAAACCGGCAAACTCATCAATTTGTTTAACACCTATATCACCTTCTCCCTGTCGGCGAACCGAAACTGTTTCCGATTCCTGTTCTTTCTCGCCAACAATCAGCAAATAAGGTATTCTTTTCAATTCGTTGTCGCGTATCTTTCTACCAATCTTCTCATTACGGTCGTCAACAACGGTGCGAATATCGGAATTATTTAGCAAACCTGAAACTTTTTGGGCATATTCGTTAAATTTTTCACTGATTGGCAAAACAACCGCCTGCTCGGGTGCAAGCCATAACGGGAATTTCCCGGCGGTATGTTCAATCAACACTGCCACAAACCGTTCCATTGATCCGAAAGGTGCACGGTGAATCATTACCGGGCGGTGCCGGTTGTCATCTGCTCCGATGTATTCCAGTTCGAAGCGGTCGGGCAGGTTGTAGTCCACCTGAATGGTTCCCAATTGCCAGCTTCGTCCCAGTGCATCCTTAATCATAAAATCGAGTTTGGGCCCGTAAAAAGCTGCCTCGCCCACTTCAGTAACAGTTTTCAGCCCTTTTTCCTTGCAGGCTTCAATAATGGCCTGTTCGGCTTTATCCCAGTTTTCCGATGTTCCAATGTATTTTTCCGGGTTATCCGGGTCGCGCAATGAAATCTGGGCGGTATAATCATCAAAACTCAGGGCTTTAAAAATGATAAAAATGATATCAATAACTTTTTTGAATTCATCTTTTAACTGATCGGGCCGGCAGAAAATGTGCGCATCGTCTTGTGTGAAACCGCGAACACGGGTAAGTCCGTGTAACTCACCACTCTGCTCGTAACGGTAAACAGTTCCGAATTCAGCCATTCGAATGGGCAAATCTTTATACGAATGGGGTCTTACCTTGTAAATTTCGCAGTGGTGCGGACAGTTCATCGGTTTCAGTAAATATTCTTCTCCTTCGGCAGGGGTGGTAATGGGCTGAAACGAATCTTTCCCGTATTTTTCGTAATGACCTGAAGTTTTGTACAGTTTTACATCGCCAATGTGGGGAGTGATAACCTGGTCGTAACCGTACATTTTTTGCACTTTCTTCAGAAAATCTTCCAGCTGCATGCGCAATTGCGCGCCTTTGGGCAACCAGAGCGGCAACCCCTGCCCTACGGCTTCTGAAAAAGCAAACAACTCCATCTCTTTGCCAATTTTGCGATGGTCGCGTTTTTTGGCTTCTTCGAGCATTATCAGGTACTCTTCCAGCATTTTTTGCTTGGGGAAGGTAACCCCGTACACACGGGTAAGCATCTGGTTCTTTTCGTTGCCACGCCAATAGGCCCCGGCAATGGAAGTTAACTTAATGGCCTTAATGTAGCCGGTATTGGGTAGGTGAGGTCCGCGGCACAAATCGGTAAAATTCCCCTGATTGTAAAGGGTAATCGTTCCGTCTTCAAGTTCGCCAATCAGCTCCTGCTTCAGTTCGTCGTTTTTTTGGGTGAACATGTCCAGTGCATCTTTTTTGGAAATTTCATTCCGCACGATGTCGTTTTTCTGACGAGCCAGTTCCAGCATTTTCTGCTCAATTTTCTGCAAATCTTTTTCGGAAAGTTGTTGTCCGTTGGGCAACGCTATGTCGTAATAAAAACCTACATCAACGGTTGGCCCAATACCGAATTTGGTACCCGGGTAAAAATGCTCGATGGCTTCGGCCATAAGGTGCGCCGATGAATGCCAGAATGCCTCCTTGCCTTCGCGGTCGTCCCATGTATGCAGTTTTATCTTAGCGTCTTTGTCAATTTTCCGGGTTAAATCCCAAATTTCACCATTCACCGAAACCGACAAAACATCTTTGGCCAGGCGGGGCGAAATGGACTGTGCAATTTCCAAACCGGTAACCGGTTCCGGAAACTCTCTCACACTGCTATCGGGAAGCGTAATGTTAACCATACTTTTCATTCATTTTTTAAGTGGTGCAAAGATAATGATTCGAATAAAAACACAACGGTTTTAATGGAGTAGATTTCAGTAAGTTTAATTTAAAACTCGTTTTACAAAAAATCTAATCTTCCTTTTTCGCCGCTTCCCAAATTTTATCCATCTCGGCAAGGCTCATTTTGTGCAAATCTTTCCCTTCCATCAAGGTTTTGCTTTCCAAAAAGTTGAACCGTTTCATAAATTTCAGGTTAGTTCGCTCCAGTGCAGCCTCGGGGTCAACTCCATAAAGGCGGGCGGCATTTACCATGGCAAAAAACAGGTCGCCAAATTCGGCTTCTATTTTGTCTTTGTCCACTTTGTCAATTTCATGGCTCAATTCATTCACTTCCTCTTTCACTTTTTCCCAAACCTGTTCTTTGTATTCCCAGTCGAACCCTACGCCGCTGGCTTTTTCCTGAATGCGATTGGCTTTTACCAATGCGGGCATGGCAACAGGAACACCTTCCAGCACCCGTTTATTGCCACCTTTTTCTTTCAGTTTCAGCGCCTCCCAGTTTTCTTCTACTTTTTTGGATGAACCATCAACATCCACATCACCAAATACATGCGGGTGGCGATAAATGAGTTTTTTATTAATCCCTTCCAGCACATCGCCCATATCAAAGGCTCCTTTTTCAGAACCGATTTTGGCGTAAAATACAACGTGCAGCATCAAATCGCCCAACTCCTTTTTTATTTCCTGCAAGTCATTTTTCAGAATGGCATCGCCCAGTTCGTAGGTTTCCTCAATGGTCAGTTTTCTGAGCGATTCCAGCGTTTGTTCCCTGTCCCACGGGCATTTTTCCCGCAGTTCGTCCATAATTTCGAGCAGACGTTTGAACTCATTTAATTGCTGATTAATCATATGTAGTACTTTATTTATTGATCATTTAAAACGGTAACAGCAGGGTTCGTGAAATATCTGTCCCTCTTGTGAAAACGCATCAAAAAATCGAGATTTTCCATAAAAAAAACATTATTCTCGCCATTCATTCCGGTTTTTTCCAAACCGTAATTCGTGAATACATAGTTAGCAAAGGCCGGACTTACTTGTTGGGAATGAATCAATAATAGCAATTCATCCGTTTGGTTTTCTCCCTGGTAAAAAGGATTATCTTCATCCGGAATTGAACGGGTAAAACCGAAATACAGTTCCACGCCCGCTTTCGGATTAAAAAACACAGTAACCGGATTATCCTGATTATCTTCTTTCAACCTCTCTATGCTTAATGTTGGTTTTTTAGTTGCCTCTTTTTCAAAAAGTTCAACTTTTTCAGCAGGCATATTCCTCTTTAAAACCCTGATGTAATAATCGTTAAAAATCTGGAAAAACTCCTGCAAATTATCTCTACTGCTTAAAAACGGAATGTGCTTCTTATTCATTTCCAGAAAAGCCATTTCCTGCTTATCCAACAGTTCTTTTTGCTTCACTGCTGTTTTTTCAGGAAAAATTAATTTACTTTCAGTGGATTCTTTTTCCTTTTGAATTAATTTCTCAGAATAACCAACATCACTAAAAATTCCCGAAAACCACCACTCTCCCCTCCATTCAATAAAACCTATTAACAAAATCTTCCTTTCCTCAACGAACCCTAACATTCTTTTTATGGATTTTTTTGTTGCCGGAATGAGGGTATCTGTTGCCAGGTGTTTGAGAAACTCATTCTTCGGATTAAAAGGAATTTTTGTTTTGGCCATATTTTAATTCACTTAATGTTTTTAAAAATTTCAACGAAAGTAACCATTCTGTAATACTTCGGTCTGGTTTTGCCCGTTTAATTATCCACAATTAAAATTCGATTTATATTTTGTATTTTTGAGCGGCAATTAACAATTTAAAGAAACATATTGGAGAAACAAATTCATTTGGAAGGGATTGACCCGCTGGAGTTTTTCGGGATAAATAACGTGAAAATGAACCTTATTAAATCGTTGTTTCCGAAAATAAATCTCACCGCACGCGGTCATTTGCTTTACCTTCAGGGAGAAGAAAAAGAGCTGAAAAACTTCGAGAAAAAATTCATTCAGCTTCTCGATCATTATTACCAGTTCAACGTTATCACCGAAGAAACCATTCTGCAGATTCTATCTACCGGGTTTTCGTCGATGGATGAAAACGGGACTGTTGATAAAGACATTATCGTTTTCGGGAACAGTGGAAAACCGGTGCGGGCCCGCACACCCAACCAGCGGGTTTTGGTGAATGAATGTAATAAAAACGACCTTATTTTTGCCATTGGCCCTGCCGGAACCGGAAAAACCTACACAGCCATTGCCCTGGCGGTTCGCGCCCTGAAAAACCGGGAAATTAAAAAAATCATTCTCAGCCGTCCGGCAGTAGAAGCGGGTGAAAACCTGGGTTTTTTGCCTGGCGATTTGAAAGAAAAAATCGACCCCTACCTGCAACCTTTGTACGATGCGCTTCAGGACATGATTCCGCCCCGCAAGCTCGAAGATTTTATAAAAGACGGCATTATTGAAATTGCGCCTCTGGCATTCATGCGCGGGCGAACGCTCAGCAATGCGTTTGTTATTTTGGATGAAGCACAAAACACCACCATCAACCAGTTGAAAATGTTTTTAACGCGGATGGGACTGAATGCCAAATTTATTGTTACCGGCGATGTAACCCAGATTGACCTGCCCCGACGCAGCAACTCGGGATTGATTTTCGCCATGAAACTGTTGAAAAACATTGAATCCATTTCAGTTGTTCAATTCAATACCAACGATATTGTGCGCCACCGCCTGGTGCGGGACATAGTGGATGCGTATTCAAAATATTACGAGGAACAGGCGGAGGAGAAGGAGAATGAAAAGGCAAAGGCGGAGGAGAAGACTAAGAGAAAAATAGATAATAAACGTCAAAGTTGATTATATTTGATTAATGGAAAATTTTATAGATCATATTGCCATTCTGAATTTTAAATCCATCCGAAACCTCAAGTTGGAAGGATTGACCCGAATCAATCTTTTCATCGGGAAACCCAATGTTGGAAAATCAAATATTTTGGAAGCATTTGGCGTGTTTAGTTTACCATATTCACAATTTGCAGACAATAAAAAAATAACTGAATTTATTCGTATTCAGCATGAACCTGAATTATTTTTTGACGGCAATGTATCTGAACCATCAGTTATAAAAACCAATATGGAACATTGTGATATAGAATACAAAGTAACTCCATTAATTACCGACAATTATGGAAATTCATATTCACAACAAACAGATAAACTTCTAAATTTTAATTTTGATTCCGCGGGTCAGGAATCATTTCAGTTAATTATTGATGAAAACCTTGCTGTTCATGTGTTAAATAATCCTGAGACGCCTCCAATTTTAAAAAAATACGTTTTTATTCCAGGGAAAAATCAAACAGGTAATAAAATTTCGTTTTTACTTCCGCCTAATGGAAAAAACCTTTTCAAAATAATTGAAGAAAACAATTTACTCAAGACTGAAATAAAAGAGCTTTTCAGGGAATATAATCTCAAGCTTGTTTTTGATAAGGCAAGCAGAGAATTAAAAATCACCAAACCTCCTCAAAACGATGAAATATTTTTAATTCCATATCATTCCATAGCCGACACGTTACAACGTATTATTTTTTATAAAACCGCCATTGCCTCCAATCAAAATTCCGTTTTAATTTTTGAAGAACCGGAAGCACATGCTTTTCCACCATACATTGTTCACATAACACAGGAAATAATCGACGCCAATTCAAATCAATTCATTCTTTCAACACATAGTCCTTACGTTCTGGATTATTTTCTTGAAAATGCACGGGATGAATTATCCATTTTTATGGTCGATTATAAAAACGGGGAAACCGTGGCCAATAAACTCAGCAAAGAGGATATGGATGATATATACAGTTATGGCATCGATCTATTCACCAACTACGAAACCTTTCTCAAATGAAGGTGAATTATGCCATAATTCCGGAATGTTATACTGATACCAACCTTGTTGAGACAATTACAGGTTCGTTCAACACATTTAATCACCAAAAAAGTTGTAACGAGGTTTCCAAAACAATGCAATATAAGTTAGCCGATTCATTTGCGGTTGGCATTATTGACAAAGATAAAAGGCATATTAATTATCTTAATGAATTTGAACTTGTTGCTTCTTCAGAAGATTTATTCCTGTTTAAACATCCATTAAAACATCATTATATTATTCAGATTTCTCCGGCAATTGAATCATTCATTATAAAATCGGCAAATGAAGTTGGGATCAGCCTCAAAACTTTTGGATTATCTGATGATTTAAACGGCCTTAAAAAAACTACAAAAAGACAAACGAGCAGAACAAATCCTATCTTGCGTCGTCTTTTTTCAGAATTAAAAAACAAAAAAGCGCCTCAAATTGTAACTCTATCAAACTGGATTTCATATTTAAAAGAAAAAAATTACGAATCAAAAATTGAAGAATTGCAAACAATTATAAAATAAAAAACAATGGGTAACGCATTAACAAAAACTGATTTTCAATTTCCGGGACAAAGAAGCGTATATCACGGGAAAGTGCGCGATGTGTATAACATCAACAACGACTTGCTGGTAATGGTGGTTTCCGACCGCATTTCGGCATTCGATGTGGTGTTGCCCGAAGGAATTCCTTACAAGGGGCAGGTGCTGAACCAGATTGCTGAAAAGTTTCTGGATGCCACTGCCGACATCGTGCCCAACTGGAAAATTGCTTCGCCCGACCCCAACGTTACGGTGGGCCACA
>Ga0209614_1001934_pt1 | contig 14472 bp, 10 predicted proteins | sample BlaSprsedimmetaG_FD_185484 | JGI IMG/M metagenome (GOLD analysis project Ga0209614, IMG submission 185484) | Hot spring sediment bacterial and archeal communities from California, USA to study Microbial Dark Matter (Phase II) - Blank Spring... ... | reverse complement strand
AGCGCGTTACGAAGGTTGGCAGGCAAAATCCATTTGATTTTCAACCTCCTCGGCCTCTAACCTATCCCCTGGACCTCTATGCCACCGGCCCAACGGGGACGTGCGCCCAAAATCATGCCAACCTGCTCAATTATCCCCAGCGGCAACACATTTGCGCCCGACAAACTCTGCACACCTTCTGTTTTTTATCCCCTCAGCTCTGTCTCGTTACTGACGCTTACCCCTACAACTTTAATTTGACGGGGCCGTGGCGCGGGGTGGAATTGATCTTGTATTGTGCTGTAACTTATGAGAAAATATTGGTATATTAAATCCGTTGCCGCGTATTTTATGGACAAGAGAGCAGACGGAAAAACAAGGAGGCTGCATGATGAACATTAAAACAATACTTACCCCCATCGATTTTTCCGAGAACGCGGCAAAAATTGCCGCCGCCGCAATTTATGTCGCCGGCAAATTCAATGCCGGCCTCCATTTCGTTTTTGTCGTGCAGGAATTTGAGGACTATACCGGTTTCATGGCCCCGCCGGTCAACATGATCAACCTGAAAGAGGAAATTTTTGAATCCGCCCAGCACCAGATGGACACCTTCGTCGACGAAAGGAAGCAGGAATGCACCGAGACCGGGATCCCCATGGTCCAGGGAAAGGTATTGACCGGTGACATCGCCGAAGAGATCCTGGCCTATGCCAAAAACAACAACTGCAACATGATCATCATGGGAACCCACGGCTATAAGGGTCTGGAGCGCATACTTTTCGGCAGCATCGCCGACAAGGTGGTCAAGAATGCCTGCTGCCCCGTCCTGACGATCAATCCCTACCAGGAGGAGTGCGAAAAAAAATAGGGCGCCGGATGCGCCGCCGGCCGTCAGGCTCCTTCCATAACACCGACCACGCAACCGGGGCCGGCGGGTGCCGGCTCGGTGAAAATCTTTCCCCCGCCGCCTGCAAAGGCATCGAGAAAAAGATGCGCCGGTGCTATGCGGGGACAGGCGAAGAGGCGGAGCCGGGTCCGCCCGCAGGTCTCGGCGGGATAGAGGTCCGCCAGCAGCTTCGCCCACGCATCCTCCTCCGCCGCCGACCACGGGTCGATATCCGGCGGTCCTGCGGTCTCCGGATTGTCCAGCACCGCATCCAGTTTTGCCCGCAGGGCGGCGCTTTCGCTTCTGAAGCGGGAAATCTTGAAAAACAGCTCCTCCCCCTGCGGATGCCCGGCCGGCAGCAGACAGTCCAGCAGATGGGTCGCCCGGCGTCCCGCCAGGCTTTCATACCGTTCAAGCAGCATGTCGAGCCCATCCCGGTCCCCGGTCAGGAAAATGCTGCCCGCGGCGGTCCGGTCCGCGCCCAGGGCGAACAATTTCGCCCAGGCCGTGCATCGCAGCTTCTGCATTTTCTCCCTGCCCGTCCCAACCGCCTCGGGCTGCACGGTCGTCACGAAAGGGGTATCTTCCCCGCTGCGCAACTCCCTGAGCAGATGTTCCTCCCTTGCCCGTATCCGCCGCAGTTCCGCCAGCAACTCTCCCTCTTCGGCGTCATACAGCTCGCCAAGCTTCAGGACCAGCCTTGCCTGCCATAACATCCGTGCCGCTTCGTCCTGGTCAGAAGCGTTCGCGGTCCCTCCGGACAGGATACTGGAAAGGATGGACTTTCTCGACTCCGCCTCCCTCCGGCTCGCCGAGGAGATGCCCGCCAGAGCAACATGACCGAGGCGGGCCGCGTAATCGTCGCGGCGGTTCCGAAGGTCGGACACCAGGCGCAGAAACCGTTCCCGTTCTCCGCCCAGGGGAGCGGGAACCTCGGCCCGGCAGAGCGCCCGCCGTTCCATCTCCTCGCACAGAACACTGCGCAGTTCGGCCGGAGCCGCATCATTTTCAACGGTCTGAAAGTAGACAAGCTGATCGAAAACCTGTACAAGAGGTATGAGCATCCGCTCCGAGGGAACCGTATCCGGAAACAGTATGGCTGATCTGGCATTCATATGAAAACGCTGCACGAAAAAATTACCTTTATTCTGACCGGCCTGGCCTACGTCCTTTTTCACCTGGGCAAGATGCCCGACACAGGCTCCGTGGTGGTCGGCACCACCACCGCCCTGCTCAACACCCTGCCCTTTGAAATCGCCTTCACCTACCTCATTGTCGCCTTTATCCGCCGCACATCCGGGGGGCGGTGGCCGCCCTGGGACAGAATCCTGCGCATCTTTTTCACGGTGGGGATCGTCTTCGGCCTCGTATACAACCTGTACGTCAGGGGCGCCGTGGAACAACTGAAGCAGGAGCAGGAGGTCAGCGCAACACGCTTCCTGGAGGATGGTAGCCGGAACGAACCGTCGTATTGGGCATGATGACGCTTTCCCGGCCCACCACCGCGCCGGGGCTGGTCACTGCATTGCAGCCCGTCTGAACCCCGTCCCCGAAAATCGCCCCGAACTTTCTCAGCCCCGTGGGGATCGGACCGTCCCCGGTCCTGACCTGCACCTCACCCGGAATAAAGCGAAAATTGGCCAGCTTGGTCCCGGCCCCGAGATTGACACCGCCGCCCAGGATTGAATCGCCCACGTAGGCAAAATGCCCCGCCTTGGCGTCATTGAGAAAGACGGAGTGCTTGACTTCGGTGGCGTGGCCGACCACGCACCGCCGCCCGACAAGACAGTACCCCCGGAGATACGCCCCCTGCCGGATTTCCGTGTGGTCGCCGATGACGGCCGGTTCCTTGATCATGGCCCCGGACTCGACCAGGACTCCGCTGCCGATGCGGATCCTGCCGCCCAGGAAGACAGCCCCAGCCATGATCACCGACGCCCCGGTCAGTTGCTCATCCCCCCTGAACACCTGCAGGCCGCCCCGGGTCGTGTCCCCGTACCTGATCGAACAGTCCCGCCCGGAGCTGATGGCGCCCCGGTACAGGACAAGGGGTTCATCGACCAGTTCTCCCCTGGTCAGCCGCTCATGGTCAATCGCCTGCGAGGCGACATCGTCGAAATAGGACTTCAGGCGGCGCAAGGCATCCCAGACGTAGCCGCCCCCCGCAAACAGGTCGGCATGGGCAAAATCGTCGAGGGCAAAAAAATTCTCCGGCTCAAGCATGGTCATCCTGCAAGGGGGGTAAAAAAGCGGATCAACGCAATGATCGACCAGGGAACGCGTCCTGATTGGCCGACCGTGCTTCTTGATGGTCGACAATCATGGCACCGCGGCAACCTGCCGCTCCTTTTTAAACCCGTATCGGAGCGGTCCATTCTCTATATTGAACTGCTTCGTTTTATACAAGAAAAAAAGGCGTCCTTCCGGAGTGACGGTCTCTTCTTGACTAACCGCACCGATGTGTTTAGTGTCAAAACACTAACCCTAACCGGAATATCACAGTCATGCTTGACTGTTGCAAGGAGGTATAAGTGGAATTCAATGATTCATTGTCCACCAGTATGGATGATTTCAGCGAGAGCGTCCAGGATCTCGAAATACCCGATTCCCTGCCGCTGATGGCCGTCCGCGACGTGGTGGTCTTCAATTACATGATCATCCCTCTTTTTGTCGGCCGCCCCGGCTCCATCGAGGCCGTCAACGAGGCCATGGCCCACGAAAAGCTGTTGATGCTCGTCTCCCAGAAAGACGCCACCAAGGACAACCCGGGGCCTGAAGATCTCTACCGGGTCGGCATGGTCAGCATGATCATGCGTACCCTGAAGCTCCCCGACGGCCGCCTGAAAGTTCTGGTCCAAGCCCTTTCCAAGGCCCGGATCAAAGAATTCCTGCAGCGGGAGCCGCATTACCGGGTCGACACAGAACTGATCGAGGAGCCCGAAAACGTCGAAATAACCGTCGAGGTTGAAGCCCTGATGCGAACCGTCCGCGAACAGACGGAAAAGATCATGTCCCTGCGGGGGATCCTGTCCTCGGACCTGATGATGATCATCAATAATATCGAGGAACCGGGCCGGCTGGCCGACCTGGTCGGGTCAAACCTGCGGCTCAAGGTCAGCGAGTCCCAGAAAATCCTGGAGACCGTCGACCCGGTGGCGCGCCTCAAGCTCGTGGCCGAGCTGCTGAACAAGGAGCTCGAGGTCTCAACCGTTCAGGCCAAGATACAGTCCGACGCCAAACAGGAGATGACCAAGACCCAGAGGGAATACTACCTGCGTGAACAGCTGCACGCCCTCAAGAAGGAATTGGGGGACGATGACGGCTATATGCAGGAAATCGACGAGTTGCGGGACAAAATCAAAAAGAAAAAACTGCCCAAGTACGTCAAAAAAGAAGCCCGCAAGCAGCTCAAGCGCCTGGAGATGATGCATCCTGACGCATCCGAGGCAGCCATCATCCGGACCTACATTGACTGGATCCTCGATCTGCCCTGGAACGAATCCAGCACGGACCGGCTCGACCTCAAGGTCGCGGCCGAAGTCCTTGACGAAGATCATTACGGCCTGGAAAGAGTAAAGGAGCGCATCCTTGAATTTCTCGCCGTCCGCAAGCTCAACAAATCAACCAAGGGCCCTATTCTCTGCTTCGTCGGCCCCCCCGGGGTCGGCAAGACTTCCCTGGGCCAGGCCATCGCCAAGGCCATGGGCAGGCAGTTCCACAGAATGTCCCTCGGCGGCATGCGGGATGAAGCGGAGATCCGGGGTCACCGGCGGACGTACATCGGCGCGCTGCCCGGCAGGATACTCCAGGGGTTGAAAACAGTAGGCACCAACAATCCCGTTTTCATGATGGACGAGATTGATAAAATCGGCGCCGATTACCGGGGCGACCCCTCTTCGGCCCTGCTCGAAGTCCTTGATCCCGAACAGAACTCCACCTTTTCGGATCACTACCTCAACATGCCCTTCGATCTCTCCAGGGTCATGTTCATTACCACGGCCAACATGAGCGACACCATTCCTCCGCCCCTGATGGACAGGATGGAGGTCATCCGCCTCTCCGGCTATACCCTGGAAGAGAAAATGGTCATCGCCCGCAAATATCTCCTGCCCAGACAAATCAGGGAAAACGGGGTCAAAACCCGGCAGATCCGACTGGATGACAAGGCACTGGAACACATTATCACCCATTACACCCATGAAGCCGGGGTCCGCAACCTGGAGCGGGAACTGGGCAAGATCTGCCGCAAGCTGGCCCGCAAGATCGCCGAAGGCGGCAAGGGACCCTACAGCATCACCCTCAACACCCTGGGCAAATATCTCGGCCCGCCCAAATATCTGCCGGAAGCCGAACTCGATACCGTGCTGCAGCCGGGGCTGGCTGTCGGACTCGCCTGGACCGAGGTGGGCGGGGAACTGCTGCACATCGAGACCAACATCATGCCCGGCCAGGGGAAGCTCATCCTCACCGGCCAGCTCGGCGAAGTCATGAAGGAATCGGCCCAGGCGGCCCTCAGCTACTGCCGAAGTCGCTCCCACCAGCTCGGCGTAGCCGAGGACTATTTTGACACCATTGACATCCACGTCCATGTGCCCGCCGGGGCCATTCCCAAAGACGGGCCCTCCGCCGGCATCACCATTGCCACGGCGTTGTATTCCGCCATTGTCGGCAGGAGCTTGAAAAAAGGGCTGGCCATGACCGGGGAGGTGACCCTGCGGGGCCGGGTGCTGCCCATCGGCGGATTGAAGGAAAAGGCCCTTGCCGCCCTGCGAGCGGGGATAAACAAGATCATTATCCCCATGGAAAACCAGAAGGACCTGGTGGATATCCCCGAAGAGCTCCGGAAAAAAATCACTTTCCTGCCTGTCAAGGATATGGATACGGTCATTGAACTTGCCCTGGGCTGGGCAAAAAAACAGCAGCATGTCCGGCACAATACCGGGTCCGGAAAGTCCAGACAGGCTGTCGCATAGAACGGACCATGAACGGAAACGGAGGTTCAGGCGGCCCCTGCTCCTGGCCTCCGTCATGGTGCTGCTTGCCGTTGCTTCCTGTTCCTGGTGGATCGCGTCCTACGCCATCAGTCCGTCAACCCCCGATCACGGGACGACGGTCCTTGTGCCCAGGGGGGCCGGAGTCAGGGAAATACAATCCATCCTGGCCCGCCACGACCTCATCGGCGATGACGGCCGATTCCTGGTCCTCGCCTATCTGACGCGCACCGCCGGCCGCCTGCGGGCCGGTGAATACCTCATCCCGCCCCAACAGACACCGTTGCAGATTCTCCGGCTCCTGGAAAAGGGCAAGGTCGTCCTCCATCCGGTCACCATCCCCGAAGGGTTGAACATAGCGCAGATCGCCCGGATACTCGAAGAGGGCGAGTGGATCAACGGCCCGCTGTTCGTGCGGTTGGCGGGCGACCCCGCGTTCATCGCCACCCTCGGCTTTGATCTGTCCAGCCTGGAAGGATATCTCTTCCCCGACACCTATCTGCTGACCAGGGGGGAAGTCTCCGAAAAGTCCCTGCTGGCCATGATGGTCAACCGGTTTCACGCCGTCTGGGCGTCCGTCACCGCCAACACCGCGCCGGAAATGACCCGGCATCAGGTCATCACCCTGGCCTCCATGGTGGAAAAGGAAGCAGCAACGGCGCAGGAGCGCCCCATCATCGCCGGGGTGTTCCTCAACCGCCTGGCCCGAAACATGCGGCTGCAGTCCGACCCCACGGTGATCTACGGGCTGGATGAATTTGACGGGAACCTGACCCGGGAGGACCTCAAAAGGGAAACCGCCTACAACACCTATGTGGTCGGCGGCCTGCCGCCGGGCCCGATCTGCAGTCCCGGCCGGGAGTCCATTGAAGCGGTCCTCCGCCCCGCCGACGTGCCCTTTTTGTATTTCGTCTCGAAGAACGACGGAACCCATCACTTTTCCGTCACCCTGAAGGAACACAACGAGGCGGTGTACAGGTATCAGGTACTGCCCGCCCGCCGGCAGAAATCCTCCGGGCAGCTCTGAGTCAGTCAACCCGCAGGACCTTGGCCCCCCTGATCCTGCGGGTTTTCAAATCGACAAGGGCCCGGTTGGCCTCCCCGAAGGGATACACCTCCACATCGGGCCTGATCCCGGCGGCCGCGGCCAGCCCAAGGCAATCCGCCACGTCGGCGCGGCATACATTGGCCACGGACTTGATCTCTTTTTCCCGCCACAGGTGGCGGGGGTAGTCGAGCTCCCCAAGCACCTCTCGGTCCCCGCTCTCCTTGCGGATGGCGTTGATCACCAGCCTGCCGTCGGGGGCCAGGTTCGCCAGGGCGGCAAGCACCGGGCCCCAGACCGGGGTAGTGTCTATCACCGCCTGCAGCCGGTCCGGGGCGGTCTCCCCGATGTCGCCGGACCAGCAGGCCCCGAGCTCCAGGGCAAATGAACGTTCGGCAGGATTGCGGGCGAAAACGAAAATCCTGGAATCAGGATACAGATGGCGCGCCAGCTTGAGAACGAGATGATTTGAACCTCCGAAGCCCATCAGGCCGAGGTTGCCGCGGTTGACAAGACCGGCGAGCTTCAGGGAACGATAGCCGATTGCCCCGGCACACAGGAGCGGCGCCGCCTCTATGTCGGCGAATTCAGGGGGCAGCGGATAGGCATACGCTTCGGGCACGACCATGTATTCGGCATATCCGCCGTCCGCGTCCATTCCCGTGGCCTTGAAGTCCGGACAGATATTTTCCCGGCCGCTCCGGCACCAGTCGCACCGGCCGCAGGAGGAATATATCCAGGCAACCCCGACCCTGGCCCCCCTGGCGAATCGGGCAGCTTCCGGGCCCCTCTCCTCGACCCTGCCTGTCACCTGGTGACCGGGCACCACCGGCAGATGCGGAACCGCCCTGCCCTCGATCTCGTCCAGTTCGGTGTGACAGATCCCGCAAGCGGAGACGCGGACGAGAATCTCTTGCGGACCGGGCTCGGGCACCGGGAGATCGCGGAGCCGCAGCGGCTCGGACACCTTGAGCACATCGGCGTGTTTTTCCAGCACCCATGCCTTCATCATCGCCAACCCGGGAACAGCCTTGTCATGGCGCGGAACCCGGCTACGGTTCCTGTTCCGGCTGTTGCGTCAGCTTCCGCCGGAGTTCCTCCAGTTCCTCATTCCGGCTCGCCAGCTCCAGGTTCAGGGTGCGGGACTCTTCCTGCATATTCCGCAATTTTTCCTGCTGGTCGGCGATTTTGGCCAGCAGAACATCCATGTTTATTCTCAGCCGGTCCAACTCCCTGCCAGCGGCCTCGAGGGCCTCGGTTTTGTCGCCGACAATTTTCTCCAGCCCGATTATCTGGGCATTTGCCGTCTCCAGCCGCTGCTGCTGCTCAGCGGCTGTCAATTCGACGGTCTCCAGCCTTTTCCGGAGCGATTCCCAGTCGGGATCACCGCCCTGCCCCTGTCGCAGCTCCCGCGTCCGGGCAGGCTCGACCGCCTCGGCCGAAGCGGTTTCGAACCGGCGCAGGGAATCGCTCAGGCCCAATACCTCCTCGCGGGACGCTGCCAGGTTCCGGAAACATTCATCCTTTTCCCCGGTGAGCCGGGCTACGCCGGCATCGCACTCTGAAAGGCGTGCTTCAAGGGCCTGGGTTTCCTTGCGCAGGGCAACCAGTTCCTTTCTGGCCTTGTCGATCTGCCGGTCCTTGATGACGATGCTTTCCTGGAGGCCGGCCGTCTTGCCGAGTACCTGCTCCTGCTCCGTGACGGCCGCCGCCGACTGCTTCTTCATGTTGGCAATGGTTTCATTCAGTTCCCGTTCCAGATCGATTTTCTTCCTGTTGGCCACCGATCCCCATACTGAACCGATCAGCGTCAGCACGACCAGTATGAAAATGATTCCATTTTTGTTCATATACGCTTCTCCTCGGGCAACCGCATGGATAATATTCCTCCTGTCGTCCCACCGCGATCCCCTCGGCCGTCCATTGTTTTACGGGGCACTGTCCGGGCCGGAGGCAGGGGAAGTCAGCAGGGTGGGGTCAACTGCCATGATTTCCTGTTCGATGCGGTCCAGATTATTTCTGACCTTGTCAGCGACATCCGACTGCGGATACTTGACGAGGATATCCTGCAACAGCCGCCTGGACTCGAAAAGGAGCCTGACCCTGGCGTCCCGGTCAGCCGTCCCATTGGCCTGGACAAACAGCTCCGCCGCCTTTCGCCGGTCGTCCTGGGCGGAGAGGTTGGCCGCCTCGTCGATCTGCTCCCTCGCCCTTTCCCCGTATTCGGTGTCCAGCAGGGCGGAAAGCGTTTCAATAGCCTGATCATACTCCCTGGCCCGCAGATGGTTCTGCCCTCTTGCCCAGGTTTCCTGGAGGATCGTTTCCTGCTCGAGACGCCGGGCCTCGGCTTCCTGAAACTGAATGGCTATCAGCTCGTCCGCCGTCCTGGTTATATGTTCTCTCCGGTCCTGGGGCATCTCCTGAAGGGGAAGCTGTTCGATGAACTGCAGCGCCTCGGCGTATTTATTTTCGCTCTTCAGCCGGTTCAATTCCTGTTCCTGCCGGGCAAACCATTTGTCGACCCTGTCCCGCGACTCGAAGAGGATCCGGTTGACCGTGGGCACGGCGTTGGAGTCCGGAAAACGTTCGACAAACTCCTCGGCCATCCGCACCACCTTGAACCCGTCCCGGTCCGGGTTGTAACTGAGATGGGCCAGCATGAGTGCGGCGAAGCCTTTCACTTCCGCTCCCTGCTGGTTCCTGGCGTTGATCATCGACTGCTGCTTTCTTGCCCAGTCAATATGCTCGCCAAGCCCGGCATAGCGGTTGATGATGTTCACATACAGTTCAAAGGCTTTCGCATACTCTTCCAGGCTGAAATGGATGTCGGCGATATGCTGCATAAGCTGGAATTCGCGATCCATCTCCTCCTTTTGCCGAAAACGGGTGAGCAGTTCCTGAAACACCTTGCCCGCATCCCTGGGGCGACCGACCTTGAGCAGTGCGTTGCCGTAGTTGAAAACAGCATCAAACGAGGGAACAGCGTCCTCGCCCCGGGGAAGCTGCTCGTACAGGGCTATGGCCTGTTCATACTCGCCGGCGGCCATGGCGGCGGCAATATTTTGTTCACTTTCCTCCAGAAGTTTCCGCCGGGCGCCGGCAATCCAGCCGCCCGATTCCCGTGAACCCTGAATTATCTGCTGGCATTCGCTTTCCAGGAAGCCGATATCGGCGTGCTCTATCCTGGGAAGTTCCTCGGCGGCGGGCATTTCCACCGGCCGGCCGGAACTTTCCAGAATCAATTTCTCGTGGAGCCGGTTATAACCGTCAAGAATCGACTGCAGCTGGGCCTGACAGTCGTCTATCTTCCCGCCGAGTTCCTCATCCGGGCCCATTTTTTCGGCCTCGGCTCTGAAGTCCCTCCACAGGCGAACTTTCCCCTCATATGCCGCAATTCGGTCGGCGACCAGAGTGAGAAAGGGAAGCAGCTCGGAAGGCCCGGTCCGATCCCCGCGGACCTCCGGTCCGGGCGGCGGGCTCAGGGGGCTGTCGGCCCGGATCTCGGGAAGCTGTTTAGGGGGGGCCGGTTCGACCTGCCGATCGGCCGGCGGTGCCGGTGGCCGATCCCCAGGGAATTCAATACTTTTCTGCAATGCGGTGCAACTGGTCAGGAAAAACGCGATCAGCAAAAAAACAAGCCCGATCAGCGGCTTGCGGCAAAGTGACTGGTGCATGGTTGTCTGTCCCGGTTGGCAAAAATTCAAGTTGGTCGATTCCAGGGGCGCCGGGCTGTGCCGCCTCCTCCTCTTGCCGGGGGAAAGGAAAGCAGCAGTCAGGATGACAGCACACGGCCTCTGCACGGCAGCCGGCACCACAACTCCGGGCCGACCCGCGGCGGTCTGTTGACCTGGCGAAGCTCACGTGTACATTCCCCGTCGATGAAAAGATACCACGAGGCGAATCTTCCGGCAAGGCGGATAAATTTTCCGCCCCGCTTGTGCGCCGCCCCGCGGCGGCAAATACCGGGCGCCATCCGGGAGGAAACGGTTGTTGTCGTTTTCACGACTGCCGGCGGCCGTATCAGGGTTCCTCCCCGTTCAACCAGTACGGCCGGAAGCGCCGTTGCGGTTCGAAATCACCGCCGGATCCTATCTGACCGTGGCTGAGAACGGCGGGTGACCCTGGGGCCAGCCTGGTCCGCGTTGCCCCGCGGCCGGCAATGACAATGCCTCCCAGGTCGGGGGCCACGGGCACGAAGACATGCTCCGTTTCCGGGTAGCGCAGGGGCAGCCCGTTAAAGCTCAGGTCGGCGGGATCAAGACGGTCGGCAATATTGTCCCGGTTGATTATCGCCGATGCAATCCTGCTCCATGTCGGCAGGGCGCCGAAAGACCCCGTCACATGGATCGAACCTTTCTGCATGGGCCGGTTGTCATCAAAGCCGACGTACACGCCGACCGTGTAGCCCCCTTCCAGTTCCATGACACTTTCGTCGGCCGGGGGAACGGGCACGTAGCCGAAAAACGCCGCATTTCTGAACTGGTTGGCCGTCCCCGTCTTGCCGAGCAGAAGAACGGGCAGGTCAAGCTTTGCCAGGAGGCTGTTCCGAAGGGGATCGGCACTGGCCAGCCGGACATGGTCGCGGGCATAGCGGCCGGTACCGTACTGCACCGTGTTCTGTAAAATATTGCTGACCGCGGCGGAAGTCCGGGCGTCAATTAATCTGCGCCCGCCGTTCTGCCGGGCGTAAATCACCTCTCCATCCTCCGATTCGATCCGTTCGATGATCGCCGGCCCCTTGCCGTTCCTTTCATCATCTTTATCCGCCTGCCCGGAGCTGTTGAAATTGAATCCGGTGACAAGGCCCTCATACATCTTCACCGAATCACTCAGGGTGATGACGTTTGATCCGAGCGGAAAAGAAAGAACCGGCTCCAGGTCGGAGCTGATGCCAAGCTCCCTGCCCATCCGGATGAGATATTGCAGGGCAACCGTCAACCTGTAATCGCGGACCGAACTCAGGACGTCCATCGAGTAGGGCGGGCTGGCAGACAGTTCTTCGCTTTCCCTTCGCATCTGCGCGGCGACCTGCTGGATGGCATACACGCTGAGATAACCGTCCAGGAGAATGTCCTCCCAGAATTTTTTTGCGGCAGGGCCCTCCAGGGACGCCAGGCGCGAACGAATCTCGTCGGAGGACAGTATCCTGCCGCTGTTCCGGGGCGGCAACAGGGAAAAATTGACCCGGCCGGCCAGATCCTCCCAGAAGACGCCGCCGGGTTGCAGATTGCCGCTCCGGCTGTCCAAAAAGGCGAGCGGATCAACCGCCCGCACCGGCGCCCCCTCAATTTCCAGGAGAAGCTGAAACTGTTTCATATTCTCCATGAGGCGCTGCAGGGCGAGGTAGTTTCGACGGAGGATTTCCTGACGGAGGGCGATTTCCCGGCTTTCCCTCTGGCTCAGTTCGGCTTTCTCTTCCGGACTGAGACGCAAATCTTTTGCGTACCGGTCGAAATGCAGACCGTAATGCAGATCGCGCAGCCTGCGGTATTCGGCTGTCCGGTTCGCAAAGAGAAAATCGGTTTCCAGATTGCGCACCGCCCTGTCATAGGCAGCCTGCTCAAGGATTTCCCGGTTAACCACGATGCCGTACTGGTCCCGGATGCGGCGCACGAACTGCTCGTAGGACTCCGGCCGGTCCCCCTCCCTCGGCGCAAGGTCCAGGTACTCGGCCACCTGCCGGAAGCGGGGCGGGGTAAGTTGCTCGGTGAGGTTGTACAGCAGCCAGACAGCAGCCAGGTTTTCCGAGGTCACGCCGGCCCAGCTCATGGAAACCCGCTCATGGGGACTCTCGTGATCGGGCCTGGGGAAATATGGGGTATCATGAAAAATAAAGACATCGCGCCGGTTGTTGAGCAGATCGGTCGGATTCCAGCCAAGCTGCATGGCCGCGGCAAAAAGAAACGGCTTGAAGGTCGATCCCATCGACCGCCTGGCATCCACCGCCCGGTTGAAAAAACGGTTCTCCATGCCGCCCGCCATGGCAGCCACGGCGCCCCGCCGCATGACCAGTGCTCCGCCCTGGAGGTCGGGGTAGCGCTCCAGATCCAGGATAACGTCGCCGTTGTCTTCCACCCGGCGGACGCTGACATAGATCCTGTCGCCTGCGTGCAATTGCCCCAGCAGTTCCTGCAGATCGTTTTTGTCCGCTTCACTCCAGCGGTTCTTTTTAAACCGGGCAAAAGCGGTAAGCAGGGAGTCGAACCCCTGACGCGGGATAATCCCCTCTTCCCGGACGGTGTCGAACCGCACCCTGACCAGGGGATTCCCCGTCAGATCCTTCTCAATGCTCTCTATCCGCCCGAAAAGAAAGGCCCCCGGCTCAAGGAACGAATCGCCCGGATAATCAAGACCGGCATATTCCTCCTGAACCGCGTCCCTGTTGTACCCGCGCAGGTGGACATCAAGCCCGGAGAGTTCCTTGCGCAGGGCATACAGCGTGCTGTCCTGGATATCCTTTTCAACGGTGGTAAAAATCCGCACCCCGGAGGTGGAGACATTGCTGATGCCCTCTTTCTCGAGGGCATCGACAACCTTCGGTGAACTGATTTCCGTCCGGACATGGTCCATAAGGCTGTTGAGGGCAAAGGACATCCTGCCCCAGTTGAACTCGATATCGCTGCCGACGGCCTCGTTGTACTCGGCCCGGGTTATCATTTCCAGACGCTGCATATGACCCAGGACATAAAGGGCCCGTTCCCTTGCTCTCTGCCGTGCCTTTTCGGCCGCCTCCTCGGTGGACTTGGTAAACGGGTTGTAATAATTCGGCCGTTTCACGCTGCCCGCGATAAAGGCACTTTCCAGCAGGGTCAGATCCTGGACGTCCTTGTCAAAGTAATAGCGGGCCGCAACGCCGAGCCCGTGGCCGTTGCCGCTGACAAAAAACTGGTTGACATAAAATTCAAGGATTTTCTCCTTCGGATAATGATATTCGAGCCGCAGGGCATAGAGCATCTCCTTGAACTTGGCCCTCCAGGTGCGCGAATCCCGCTTGAAGAGATTTTTCGCCGTCTGCTGGGTGATGGTGCTGCCGCCCTGGACAACCCGCCGTGCCCTGATATTGGCGATCATGGCCCTGGTGACGCCGGGCAGGTCAATGCCGAAATGCTTGAAAAACCGGCTGTCCTCGGCGGCAACAATGGCATTGACGAATGCCCGGGGGATCTGCGGATAGGAAATATACTGCCGATGGGCGTCCTGAAACAGCACCCCGATTTTCTCGGTCCCGTCACTGTAATAAACCGGGCTTTCCCGGCCGAGGATCTTCTTTATATTCTCCGGCTGGATTTCAGTACCGGGCTCAACGGCGACCAGCCAGTACAGAACCGCGCCGCTGCCGATGATTCCGAGCAATGAGATGAGAAGAAAAAAAACGAACAGTTTTCGGATAAAACGCAGCATCGGACAAAGAATCTGTCGGATAATTGAATATATGGTTTTTATTCAGTAATTTCCGGTTAAGGACTTGCATGCAGATCAAAATCCCCATGCGGCCCTGAATTTTGTGGGTCAGTTTCTTCCTCCTCAAGCTGTGCAATTTCATTGCGCATCTGGTTGCGGAGCTGTCGGAC
>Ga0209614_1001933_pt1 | contig 14475 bp, 10 predicted proteins | sample BlaSprsedimmetaG_FD_185484 | JGI IMG/M metagenome (GOLD analysis project Ga0209614, IMG submission 185484) | Hot spring sediment bacterial and archeal communities from California, USA to study Microbial Dark Matter (Phase II) - Blank Spring... ... | reverse complement strand
GTGCCGAAGGTAACGGCAGCAGGCTTCGACTGGTACAAGTACTTCATCCACTGGAACAGCATCGATCCTCACCGTAACGGTCAGTTCGACTGGGATCCCGTGAACTGGCGTCTGGATGAGGCCTGTGCCTATGGACTGAACCTGCTTTTGCGCGTTGAGCGTGCCGCCAATAATTGGCAGCCAATCCAGGATAGCGAGATGGCTAGCTGGCAAGCGTTCTTTCAGGCGCTCGCGTCGCGCATCGCACAAAGACGTGACGCCTGCGCTACGCCTTATCGCGTGGCCCTGGAAATCTGGAACGAGCCGAACCTCGATTTCCAGTGGACCGGCCAGCCGCTTGACCCTGCACGGTACACGGAGATGGTCAAGCGCGCCTACCGCGGCGTTAAAGCCGGCGACCGCACCATCCCCGTCGTCGCCGGCAGCCTCGCGCCCACAGGCGGGTGGGATGACGGCAGTGCGATGAACGATGTGGACTTCCTTGAAGCGATGTATGAGAATGGGTTATCCGGTCACTTCGACGTGATCAGCATCCACAACTACGGTTTTGGCGGCGAACCGGAGGATAAAGAATGGGGGTCATCCATCGTCAACTTCCGCCGCGCGGAGGACATCCATGCCGTGATGGAGGCGCACGGCGACGGCGACAGGCCCGTGTGGAGCACGGAGTTTGGTTGGCTTCTGGACGCGGCTGAAGAGGTTGTGGACTGCGCGAGCTATTGGGACAGCATCGGCTTTGATTGGCAGAAGGTTTCGGCGGAAGAACAGGCCGACTACCTGGAACGCGCGTTCGCCTACGCCGACGCCAACTGGCCGTGGATGGGCGTGATGTTTGTGTCCAATCTGGATTTCAGCATGACGGGCTGGTATGACACGTGCGATCCGCTGAACTGGTTTTCTGTCCTTGCCCCTGATGGCGCGTCGCGCCTGGCCCACACCGCTTTACTGGAAATGGACAAGCGCCCCCGCTCCTGGGTCGCAGCGGAGATGGTTGTCGAGCCGGCGGCGTTCGATTGGCCGGTGCGTTTGCGCAATCGTGCGCTCTTCACCGAGACGGTCACGGTGTCGAGCACGAGTGTTCCCTTTGCCTGGAACGCCATCACCACAACACTAGGGCTACCGTTCACGATTACACCTACGACTGGACTCACAGACGAGTCGTTCCAGGTTACGGTAGACGCACGCGCTCTTCTGACCGGTACGTACACGGGCGTGATCACCGTCACCTCGGCGGATGCTCTGGTCACGCCTCGCGTCATCACCATCCCGTTGGCGCTTGAGATTTGGGCCGTGTGGGGGATGGACGTCCGTCCCCCCAGCTTGAGCTGGATGATGGCCGTGACCGACACGCGCCTGGTTTCTACAACCGTGGTGGTGGAGAACACCGGTGATTTCGAGTTCGATTGGGCGGTCACCAAAGCGAGCGAGGCGCTGAAGATGAGCGTAACGCCAGCCAGTTCCACGCAGACCAGCACGCTGACGTTGCTCCCAGGAACGTTCCGGGTCTTCATCGATCCACGCGGTCTGCCGGTGGGGCTGTATACCGGCACGCTCACTGTGACGGCGTCGACGGCGCAAGTCCCGCAGAGTCCGTTTGTGGTGCCGGTGAGTGTTCGTATTGTGGAGCGACTGTACAAGGTGTACATGCCGTTGGTGATGCGGGGGTATTGAGTATAGACGGTAGACGAGGGCTAATGGGATGATACCAACATCCCCCGATACAACAAATCCAGCCCTTCCTCAATCAGGTCACCGCCATGAACTGTGGTCGCATCCATAGTTGTCTCCGAAGCAACCATATCCAGCACGCACAAGCGGAAGAAATACGTGGTGAGCAAAGCGCCGGCAAATTCGGCGTTGATGTCGGGGCGAAAGACGCCCTGCGCCTGTCCCTCACGGACCAGCCCGGCCATGGCGAGTGTCGCTGTAGGCTGGTTGGGATTGAGGTACTCTGGCTTAGGATGCGTCATCGCGTGGGCGAACATCCGCCGGGCTAAATGGCGGTAGGGCGTCAGTTCCTCCCAGAGCGTCTGGAACAGCAGCCGTATGCGTTCATCGGCCGGGGCTTCCGGTGCCGGTGGGGAAGAGAGCCGCGATTGGATGCGGCTGTACAACAGTTCGCCGAGCAGGCACTCCTTGCTCTCGAAGTAGTTGAAGAACGTCCCCTTGGCAACGTCCGCCGCGACGGCAATTTCCTCGACGGTGATGGTATCGAAGCCCTGGCTGCGAAAGAGGCGCTCGGCCTCTTCCAACAGGCGGCGGTGGGTGCGCTCCTTGCGCTGTTCCCAACGGGATGAAGTCTGGTGTGTTTTGTCTGGCATAATTGACCCTGGTCATAGTTGACTCCGGTCATTATACCACGGAACGAGAAACGAGAAATGAGAAATGAGAAATGAGAAATGAGAAATGAGAAATGAGAAACGTGACGCATGATACGTGAAAATTGTCCCTTCACGTATCATGCATCACGTATCACGCGCCACGCCTTACTTTGCGGAGATTTTGTCCCAGTCGTCCAGGAAGCGCTGCAGGCCGATGTCGGTGAAGGGGCTGTGCATCATCGTCTTGAGGACGGGGAAGGGCATCGTGAGGATGTCCGCGCCTGCGAGCAGCGATTGCGTGACGTGGACCGTGTTACGGATGCTCGCCGCCAACACCTGGCAATCGAAGCCGTAGTTGTCGAAAACCTGGCGCGTCTGCCGTACCACTTCCATGCCGTCCAGCCCGGCGTCATCCAGCCGCCCCACGAAGATCGAGGCGTAGCTCGCGCCGGCCTTCGCCGCCAGAAATGCCTGGTTGGCGGAGAAGATGAGCGTCGCGTTGATGCGCCCGTTGGGCCAGCGCGAGATTTCGCGCATCGCCTTGAGGCCCTCTGGGATGGTAGGGATTTTGACGTAGACGTAGTCCGACCAGGAGAGAATTTCCCGCGCCTCCTCGATCATGCCGGGCGCGTCGGTGCTGATCACCTCGGCGCTGACCGATCCCTGGACGATGTCCACGATCTTGAGCGTCTGCTCCTTGCGATTGGCGGTCCCTGCCTTGAACATCAACGTGGGGTTGGTGGTGACGCCGTCCAGCACCCCCCACGCCGCCGCCTCGCGGATTTCATCGAGATTTGCCGTGTCTACAAAGATCAATGCCATAGTAACCCTCCTTTAGATTAAGTCTCTATCCGAAAATTATGCTTTCGAGCATTTCTGGTGCGTCAACGGCGAATTTCCGGATAGGTTCTAAACCACGAATCCACACGAATTTTCACGAATGGAAATCAAAATTAGTGACATCTTCTCAAAAATCTGGGTGTGGGGTTGGGGGGCGGTATACCGCCCCCCAACCCCCACTTTCCCCCTTTTAGTGAATATTCGCGGTAGAAAAACCTTAATTCACAGATAGAAGTCCGTTTGCATTCGTTAGACCTTGCTGGCTCGCTGCTCGGCAAGTTGGCGTTGAATTTCGGCGTACTTCGCGCGGGTGATGGGGTAGAAGTAGGCGACGACGATGGACACGCCCAGGACCACAGCGGGCACGACCGAGACGAAGATGCGCAGCGCCGTCAGCGCCGAAGCGGGTTGCGCCGGGAAAGGCTCGGCGTCGGTGGGCTGCACGTACTTCGCCCAACTCAACACAATCGGCAGCAGAGCCAGCACCACCATGCGCGCCAGTTTGTCGACGAAGACCATGATGCCGGAATACGCGCCTTCCTGCCGCCGGCCGCTCATCAGCTCGTCTACCTCCATCACGTCGGGGCTGATGGTGTTCGGCAGCACGTGCGCCGAGGCGACGCCCAAGCCCGCCAGTGCGGCGATAATGTAGATGGGGACTTTCGCGCCTTGCGGAACCGGCAGCAGCGCGAGCATCACCAGTATCCAGGTGGCTGTCGTCACGATGTAGGCGTTTTTCTTCTCCATACGCCTCGCCAGCCAGTTCACCACCGGCAAGAAGAGCAACGCCATCGCCAGGATAACGCCTTGCACGATGGAGGTCTCATCCTCCGTCATCCCGGCCCAGTAGATGAGATAGTAGGCGAACACCGCCTGCACGATGACCACGGGCATCCAGGCGAGGATGCGCAAAGCGAGCGCATAACGGAAGACGGAGTTGCGCGCGACAAAACCGATTGCCTCGCGCAGGGGAAGTGGTTTTTCGGTCTGGAATTCGGCGCGCTCGCGGGTGCCAAAAAACGTGATCAGCAGCGGCGGAATGAATGCGAGGCCGCTGGCCACGCCGATGGTTTGGTAGGCTTGCGCCGAGCGCGCGGGGAACATCGGGAAGATGACCAATCCCAGCAGCAGCGGGGCCGCCAATCCCGCGCCGATCGAGACTACCATACGGTACGTCACCAGCGACGTGCGCTCGTCGTGATCCAGGGTCAGTTCCGGCATAAGCGCATTGTAGGGACAGCCGATGGCGGTTGCTGCTCCTTCGTAGAGGATGTAGGCGATGGTGTAGTAAGCGAAAAGGAGCATCTGGTTCTGCGTCGGGGGGATGACCCACAGCAGCGCGAAGAACACGCCAAAGGGAACCGCGCCGAACAGCAGATAGGGCCGCCGCCGCCCCCACCGCGTGCGCGTGCGATCCGAGAGGAAGCCGAACAGCGGATCGTTCACCGCATCCCACAGCGTGACGATCAGCCAGAAGAGGCCCACCAGCTTCAAGTTCATGCGGACGATGTCTGTGAGGAAGATGCTGTACCAGAAAGGAATGATCGTTCCCGGCCCTACAGAACTGCCCAAATCCCCGATGCCGTAAGCAGCCTTTTGCCAGAACGTGAGCTTTTCGGTGGTGTTTGTTGTCATAGTATATCTTCCGCCATCGTGCGTGAGACCCTGGTGATGTGGTACTATGCCCATGCTCAATACATCCGGGCATCTATGTAGATGATAGCAGAATGTGCCAAACTGCGCAAATGGCCGGGGACGTTGGGTGTATTTCAGGACGGGGGCAGGTTTTTGTAGGCACGGGACCATAAGTCGTCGAAACGTTTCTGGCCAGACAAGATAGCCGCGCGTAGCACAAGCATATTCTGTGCACCGGCCCGACTCCAGCGCATCCCCGGCCCTGTCACCCGCGCTTTGAACTGCTTGACCCCACTTTCCACCACCCCGCTGCCAATCGGCCAGCTTTCCTCGCGCAAGTCTTGATACTGCATCCGATCACGGTTGTTGCTGAAATACGTCGCGGCCTTGCCCAGCGCCTCAGCCCGCTCTGGGTCAGGGCTCAGTGCGGCCGTCTTGCGCAAACTCTGGGCGATATCCGCATACGGCAAGCGCGCCACCAACTTGCTCGTCAACCGCAGCAGCCGCGGACTCCACGGACGGCGCGCCGCTAACCCCAGGCTGTCATCCAAGGAGAAAAACGCTCCGTACAAACGGAGCAGTAGTACCCGCGCGCGATCGGCGTCTCCCCGAAACTACTCACCACCTGACGGGTTTTCTGCCCTTTGTAATGCATCTCCTACCTACACTGCGGACAGCGTGCCCCCGGTACCGGCCGCGTTTCCTCCCGCTCGGCCACTAAGGGTCTGTAAAAGAATAAGTTCCTGACCGCGACTTTCCCGGAAGCTGACCATAGCTCGATCAGGATGTTTTCCAAGTGCCGCCGCACGTTCACAGCCCAGCTTCCGGGAAGGTTGGCGCGGGAAGTTATATTTTTACGAATCCTTAGGTTACGTCTTGCAGCCCAACGGCTACGATTATCAACGCCACCGCGCCCTGGTGCGCCTCATCCGCGAAGCGACTGCCGCCTAGCCGCCATCCCAGAGGCGCTACCACCACCAACCCACTCCCCGCTGTCACTTTCCCCCATATCTTGGTATGCAGGCTCTGCACTCCCACAAATCTGCGGCTTGGCGCTTTCCATCCACTGCGAAAGCCCACGATTAACAAGATTTGATAGCTTCTTGTTTTCTTGGTATAATTCAAATGGTTATAACGGTTGTTGGGAAAGGTAGTTCGGTGATTCTGGCTTGATTTTGAGAGAATCGGACATGGCGCTTTATCTTGTTATTGGTTTGGCTATCGCGGTCATTATTGCTTTGATCGTACTGGCGTTGACGTTACAATCTCGGCCCTCGTGTAACCCAACACTCCAGTCATTGAACACGCCTCCTGCTCCTTTGACTTCCGCAACCGATACTGATTTGGCCGAAAAGACCGGCGCAAAACTTATCGTGTTGGAAGGTAATGTGGCGCAGCGCGTGTGGGAGATTCCTGCTTCGCGCGAGGGATTGACCCTCGGGCGGGACAACTCCAACGACGTGATACTTGATTATGATATGATGGTCTCTCGGCGGCACGCGCAGATCGTCTTCGAGGATGGTGAATGTGTATTACATGACCGCGATAGCGTCAATGGCGTGTTTGTCAATGACCGTCGTGTGATCCGGCACGTCTTGCGGCAAGCCGATATTGTTCAAATATGCAATACAATATTCCGCTTTACAGCCGAGGACGAGATGGGCCTGCCGCCGAAGGAGAAAAAGTCGGGCGGCGTCAAGTCGCCGCTCATTGCTCCCGCCAGCGATAGTATGCGTTTGGCGAGTAACACTAATTTCGCAGGGTATCTACTCGCGGGCAAGATCGGCCAGGGTGGGATGTCGGTGGTGTATAAAGCTTACGATAAACAACGCTGGCCCGTCGCCATCAAGGTTCTGGATGTAGATGACGACTATATTGTTAAGAAATTCATCCAAGAGGGAGAGATCGGGCAAACGTTGCGCAATCATCCCAATATTTGCCGGATGTATGACGCTGGCCGAGCCGTGGATCGACGGTTTTATCTGGTGATGGAATATATCCCCGGCGTCTCATTGCGCGAAGTGGTGGGCCAGCCGATGACGGAGCAGCAAATCGTACGTATTGTGGGACAAGTGTGCGACGCGCTCCATTACGCCCATTTGCGGAACGTTGTACATCGTGACATCAAACCGGAGAACATTATGGTAGATGAGCAAGGGCGTGTCAAAGTCACCGACTTTGGCATTGCCAAGCTGACTTCTTCGGTGACGGTGACGCGGGATCGGACAGTAGGCACGCCGGAGTACATTTCCCCCGAACAAGCGCAAGCGCAACGGGTTGTGCCGGCCAGTGATATTTATTCTCTCGGCGTCGTTCTGTATGAGTTGCTAACCGGCCAGCCACCTTTCCCCTTGCTGCGCGACGCTCCACCCCGCGAGGCGACGATTTCTGTGTTGCGGAAGCACATTCGCGTTCCGCCGGCCCCGCCGCGCACACTTAATCCGCACATTTCATCGCACTTAGAGGAGATTGTACTGTGTGCGTTGGCGAAAACGCCGGAGAAACGCTTTGCTTCAGCGTGGGAGATGGCATGTGCGATGGGCTACCAGCGCGCAACCCATAGCGACCCTGCGCTTTCCCCGCCGTCCCCAAGCGCGTTTGCCGGTCAGTTGGTGGTCATAGATGGGTCATGCCGTGGGCAGCACATTCGGTTGACCGCACCTAGCATTGTATTGGGAAGGGCGCATATTGCGCCGGACGATTATTATATTTCTGCGCAACACTTCAAGATTACCCAACGTGGCGAACAATGGTGGCTAGAAGATCAGTCGCGCAATGGCACCTGGGTCAATGGCGAGCGCGTCTTTGGAGAAACGCCCATTCGCGCTCAAGATGTTATTTCGGTGGGGAAACACAATCTGCGGATTGAAATGGAGTCCTGATTTTGGGGTGATCATAACAAGTCAAGGAGGTGACTTTCAATGAAAGACGATCGCACAGTACCAATGGGTAAGAGTCCCTGGGATTATGACGAAGAGGATCAGGGGAAAACCGTGGTGGACGGCAATGATCGGACCGTTCCGATGGATGACGGTAGAGGGCACCAAGGCGGCTACCCAACGCCCTACGCTGGCGACTACGATAAAACCGTGGCCGATGATAGCGGGCCGTTCCAGCGCACCCATCCACAGGATCATCCCACGCCGACTGGGCCTGTGGGCAGGGCAGACTTCCCGCGTTACGAACCGCCCTATCCGCAATCGCACGAGGGCCATGCGCCGCCTGCTTACCAACCCGCGCCGCCGCTAGGCCGTGGGCAAACGCCCGCTGGCGCAAGCGGCGAAAGTAAAACGGTCATCATGGCGACGGGCGTGCCAGAAACACAGCCTTTAGCCTGGTTGGCCGTCGTGGAAGGCCCTGGCGCACCACGGGGTGAGGTGTTTCGCTTGGGCAGCGATACGGTGTTGGGCCGCACCCACGAAAACCACATTCCCCTGAGCGGGGATCCCGCCATCTCCAGCCGCCATCTCAAGGTCAAATTGGAGGAAAGTGAGGAGAAATCGGAAGAATCGACAAGTCGCCGCAAAGTCTTCGTGCTGTACGATCAGGGTAGCGCGAATGGAACCTACGCCGGCAGTTATCAAGCCTGCAAGGCGGCTGAAAATCGCGTCTATCGACACGTGCTCGCGGATGGCGATTTTCTCCTCATTGGCGAGACCCTGTTGGTCTTCAAGATGGTCGAGACAGAATAAGGAACGCGGACATCTTGTCCGCTGGCGGGCGAAACGCCCGCGTTCCAACACATTTTCAAGGGAGGGGATATGATGAAAAGATTTTCCCGTGTGTTGATGAGTGTATTGCTATGCAGCATCCTGGCGCTGTCGGCCGGCGCGCGGCCGGCGGCGACGCGCGTCGCGTTGCCGCAGGGCAGTGAGTTGACCGTCATTGTCGATGGGATAGATATGAGCCGCTATGAGGAAAATCGTGAAGTCCAGGCCTACGTGACGGTTCGCGCGCCGCAGATCGGCGTGATCGAAGACCTGGCCGTAGAGAACTTCACGCTCCAAATTTCGGGCGGCTCGCTTTTTACCCCCGATTTTGCCGAAATGGAGACGACGACGGTCTCGATGGGAATTGTGCTCGAACTTTATCAAACGATGCTGCGCAACGACGGTTTTCAGAAAGCCAAAGAGGCGATCAGCAACCTGTGTTTGAATCAGAAAGCGGTGGAAGATAGCGTCGCCGTCTTTGGCGTGCGGCAGGGCGTCGATCCCGACTCACGCGAACTCGACGCGGTGTTCGAGCATGAGTACACCATCGATGGAGGCGCCATCCATAACTTCGTCCAGGACTTGCAGATCGAACGCACGCCGCCGGGAACGCCGCTTTACGACACTATCATCAAGGCTATGCGCTACACGGTACAAGTGAGCCGCCAACCGGTGGGGCGGCGCGGTATCATCATCATCACCGACGGCGGCGACCGGGGCAGCCGTAACACGGCGGATGTAGTCGTCGATGCCGCGCGCAACCTGCGCATCCCCGTTTACACCATCGGTTATACCGGCGGCGGCGCTGAAACGGAACAACAAATTCAGTTTCTCAACGAGTTAGCCAACCGGACCGGCGGCAGCTATCGTAACACGCCCGACTCCGAACAGTTCAGCGAGTTTTTGGGCGAATTGCGCGAAGAACTGATGAAGCACTATGTATTGACCTTCAAGGTGGATACGTTCGAGACCAACCGCCAGATTCTCAACGTGCGTGTAGACTACAGCAATATGGCCGGCTCCGACAGTCTCACCTTCGATGTGAACGTGCGTTCGACGACGCCCGTGGATCCCACGCCCGAGACTGCTCCGGAGGAAACGGATGCACCGGATGAACCCGGTACGCCGGACGATCCCGAAGAGACGCCGACTGACATCGAAGACGATGCCCAAACGTTCTTGGATGACTTGTTAGAATGGATTGAGGACAACGTCCTCTACGTCGCTATCGGCGGCGGGCTGCTGCTGTTGTTCTTGATCGTGGCCGTCGTGTTGTTGCGCAAGAAAAAACCAACCCCGGCCAGCAGCGGGTATTATCCACCACCGGAGTCGGGATGGGATGCCGCTACCGATGACTGGGCCTCCCCCTCTGCCGGCGGCTCGACGATCTCCGGCGCCGCCGAACCAACGGCGGTGATGGGAGGTGCAGAGCCAACTGCTATGGCCGGCGGAGCGGATGCCTGGGGAACGCCCACGCCTTATCACGATGAGGGGATGCCACAACAAGGCGCACGTGGCGCTGTCCCCGCCTATCCAGACTCCAGCCAACCGTATCCGCCGCAACCGCCGCGCCAACCTGCGCCGCCGCCGCGTGCCGGAGCGCCGGCTGATGGCGGCACCGTCGTCTTGAGCCGCGCCCCGAAGATGGAGCACGAGGCGCTCTTGATCGACCGGCGCGCCAACCGCACTTACGAATTGACCAAGCCGGAAATGCGCTTGGGCCGCTCCGCCGAAAACGAGATCCCCCTGGACAGTGAGAAGGTTTCCCGTCGCCACGCGCTGATCGTGTTGACGGGGGTGACTTTCTACATCCAGGACTTGGGCAGCGCCAACGGCACCTTCGTCAATGGAGAGCAGGTGCGCGACCGGGCGGCGTTGCACAATGGCGATGAAGTCCGCCTGGGGGATCGCACCTTTGTCTTCCAGCAACTTAGTTAAGGCAGGCTGTGCGTATGGAACTCGTCGTCGAACGGGGCGCCAATCGGGGACAGCGCTTTTCCATAGCGCAGACCCATTTCACTATCGGCCGGGCTGGGCAGTGCGACGTCGTCTTGCACGACGAGCTGGTCTCCCACTATCACGCGGACCTGTGGTGGCAGGACGGCGCGTGGATCGTTCAAGATCATAACAGCGCCAACGGTACGTGGGTAAACCGGCAGCGTCTGTATGGCCCCTACCGTTTGCAACCTGGGGATCAGTTGGGCTTGGGGCGGACGATCATCTCGTTCGCCCACCTAAGCCCTTTTCTGGATAACGTGGGGAAGCCGCGACCGGCTTCCCCCGCTTTATCCGGCAGCCGTAACAATAAGCTCACATTGGCGCTCGACGGTTCGATGGCCTTCAGCGCCCTCTTGCTCATCAGTGGGGCTTTGCTGAATTGGTTTAGTGTTGCCTTTTTGTTCTTCAAGGAGTACATTCGCGGCGTCGATGCTGTGATCGGTAAAGCGGCGCTATCCGGCGGGCTGCTGGCCTTTCTGTTGGCGGCCGGCGCTGTGTGGCTGCGTCTCTCGTTGCAAAGCGGGAAACAGCCGGCGCAGACGTTGGCCTCCTACCTGCGTTGGGTTCCCTGGGCGCACATCGGCATCGGGGCCATCATACTGGTAGTGGGGATGATCGAATTCATCGGCTACAGTCAAGGGGCGCAGGCCGAAGTGTTATTTGGCCTGAAGATCACCGATCTCGTGAAGCTTTCACCGGAACCGGGGATCTTCGTTACCGGGGCCGGTTTGGCGCTGTTGTTGCTCGGCGCAGGAGGACAGATCGTGTTGTCGCAAAAGGCAAAATGAGCGCCTTCTCTTACGTTTTACACATCCAAAACACGCGCAAGCCTGACGGCGTCGAGTCTGGCGATAAACGCCCGGTGCAAAAAGAGGAACTGACGCTGGGCCGCCGCCCCGAAAACGACGTTGTCCTGGAGCACGTCAAGGTCTCCGGCTGGCACGCTAAACTGCGCTTTACTCCAGAATCGCTGCTGGTCGTGGACCTTGGCTCGCGCAATGGAACGTACCTCAATGGGCGCTCCCTACCGCCGCAGACGCCGACGCCCTTCCGTGTGGGCGACGAGCTGGCCGTTGGCCCGTTCGTACTCCGCGTGCAGGCCGTTACGCCCGATGTCTCTGCTGTGGTTGCCAGTTCGCACAAGGCCGCCGCGCCCTCCTGCGCAAAGGATGGCGTCTGCGCGCAGTGCGATGCCCCTTTACAATCGCGGGCGCGTTTTTGCGCCTATTGCGGCGCGACGGTCGATCTGCCGTCACCCGCATCCCAAGCCGCCGGCGACGGCAGGTCTGCCGCGCCCACCTTGATCGTGGATTGGCCCGGCAAATCGCCAACGGAATACGAGCTGTCGCGCCCAACGTTGCAGCTTGGCCGTGGGCCGCAGAATGACATCGTGCTGGATTACCCCACCGTCTCCGTGCAACATCTCCGTCTCGACGTTAACTCCACCGGTATTCAAGTCACCGACCTGGGCAGCACCAACGGCACGCAAATCAATGGCCGGTTCATTCCCCCGCACACGCCACATCCCTTGCGGGTGGGCGACGTGCTCCGCATTGGCAACGCCAAGGGCAACTCGGCGCGTCTGCGTTTGAGAAGTCCGCGCGCCGGGAGTTTGCGCGTGCGGCCATTGGGGATGCACGCGCTCTCACAATTGCCGCACGTCATCATTGGCCGCGCGGCCAACTGTCACGTCCCGCTGGAACATCCTATGGTGTCACGCCGGCACGCCGAGATTACGCCACGCAGCGCCGGCCACGCCATCCGTGATTTGGAGAGTATGAACGGCACGTTCGTGAATGGGCAGCGTGTGGAGGGCTGGCGCGCCTTGCGCACCGGCGACGTGATCCAGATCGGCCCGTTCAAGTTGGTGTACGATGGGCAGGCGCAGAAATTGACGACCTCTCTGGGGCGCGGCCATCGCCTGGATGCGCTGCGTCTGGGCAAGCAAGTCCAGGGCGGTCACATGATCTTGCGCGACATCTCGTTGGCCGTCCAGGGCGGCGAGTTCATCGCCCTCGTCGGTGGCAGCGGCGCCGGCAAGAGCACGCTGGTTAAAGCGATGAACGGCTTCAACCCGGCCACGCACGGGCGCATGTTGATCAATGGCGACGATCTGTACGCCAATCTGGACGCCTACCGCACCTTGATGGGCTACGTCCCGCAAGATGACATCATCCACAAACGGCTGCCGGTGCGCCTGGCGCTGTGGTACGCGGCCAAGCTGCGCTTGCCCGACGCCACGCCCCGCGAGATCGAGCAGCGCATCGCGGCGGTGCTGCAAGCGGTCGATATGACGCAGCACGCCGAAAAACCGGTCTACGTCCTCAGCGGCGGGCAACGCAAGCGCGTCAGTATCGCGGTGGAACTGCTCTCGCAGCCCGAACTGCTCTTCCTGGACGAACCGACCTCCGGCCTCGATCCCGGGTTGGAAAAGAAGATGATGTACGACTTGAACCGGCTGGCGGATCAGGGCCAGACGGTGGTGCTGGTAACGCACGCCACGGCCAACATTGAGCAGTGCGATCACGTCGCCTTTCTCACGCAAGGGCGGCTGGCCTACTACGGCCCGCCGAGCGACGCTATCGACTATTTCGAGGCGCAGGATTTCGCCGACATCTACCTGAAGCTCTCGCAGGATGCGGACGCGGCCACGTGGGACAAGAAATACCGTCGCTCACCGATCTGCCAACGCTACGTCAAAGAGCGCCAGGCGCCGCTTGCTTCTGAACGCGGGCCGAAGCCGGCTGCAACGGCGCAACGCCCCGCGCCCGCACGCGACTCAGCCCTGCGCCAGGTCGGCGTGCTGGCGCGCCGCCACCTCGACCTGATCCGCCACGACTGGATCACCCTCTTCATCCTGCTGATCATGATGCCCGTCATCTCGCTGCTGTTCATGGCGGTCAGCAATAAACAGGACTTCACCGGATGGCAAATGACGCAGGCAGAGGTTGACGCCCGACTTATCACAACCCTGGAAGCCAAATTGGAAGAAGGTGAAGCAGAAGCAGGAGATTCAGAGGGCTATACGCCCGTGGAAAAAGCGACAACGCTGATCACGATGCTCGGTTTGGCCCTCACGCAGGCCGGCACGTTTGGCGCCGCCTTCGAAATCGTCAAGGAGCGCGCCATCTTCCTGCGCGAGCGCGCGGTCAACCTGAAGCCGGGAGCCTACGTCGTATCGAAGATTGCGGTGCTCGGTATATTTGCCATCATTCAGGTCGGTAGTTCTATGCTGATCTTGAACCTCAAGGTGAGTATGGATTTCGAACCGATTCTCGATTTTATCCCTACCGGAAGCCTGGAACTGTTCGTGACGTTGCTGCTCGGCGTGATTGCCAGTATCATGCTCGGGTTGTTCATCTCCGCAATGGTGCCCAATACCGACATCGTACTCTACATCATTCTCGGCCAACTCTTCGCGCAGATCATCCTTTCCGGCGCATTGTTTCCTTTGGAAAACAATCCGGCCTCCAAGTTAGTTGTCTCGCATTGGACGATGGAGGCGATGGGCGCAACTGTAGACATCAACACGTTGAACGAAGAGAGCCGGGTATGCAGGGTGCTAGATGAAGTGGATGCCTCATATACGTTTCTCTGCGATTCGGCTGCGGCGCCGGCTGAGAAATTAGGCTTGAGCTATGAACATAGCCGTGAGCACCTGTTGACAGCCTGGGCGGCCCTGCTGGTCCAAGCGTTCTTCTGGGGCATCCTGACGATGATCGTGCAGGCGCGCAAGCGGTTGAATTAGTCGCGCTTTCCATAGCGCGCTTCTCTATGCAGCACGAAAATGGGAGCTGTCGAGCTTCGATTCCGATTTCGATCACGAATTACAATAACGATCACGATTTTCGAAGAATCCGGTAATTGTCAAGCCCCCTGTGAAGGGGGTAATCTAGGCAAAAAACAGGCAGGGACCAATAGCCCGCGCCCTGATGAACTTTAAAAATTGAGTGCAGGTTAGAAGCGTCCTG
>Ga0209614_1001929_pt1 | contig 14491 bp, 8 predicted proteins | sample BlaSprsedimmetaG_FD_185484 | JGI IMG/M metagenome (GOLD analysis project Ga0209614, IMG submission 185484) | Hot spring sediment bacterial and archeal communities from California, USA to study Microbial Dark Matter (Phase II) - Blank Spring... ... | reverse complement strand
TTCCACATTCGCCCAATCTGTAATGTCATAAAGCTGAATATTGTTGCTGGAAAAATTAGTGAGGTAATATTTTTGAGGTCCGTCATCGAGTTGCGAAAACCACAGGTAATCATTTTCAGCCGCGAACCGGCGACGATACTGTATTTCAAACCAGTCAACGTATGCCTGGCTCTCCGGCGAATATCCGGAATACTCGATCCGCAAATTGTTGTAACCGGATTGGCTGAATTCCAGCGTAGCGAAAGTCTCAAAGGTTTTTAATTGATTTCCGTTGAAGGTGTAATTGGCAAAAAATTTATCGTTGAAATAAAACTGGAATCGATGGGGACCGGTCGTCATGCCCAGCAACTGAATTCTGAAAAAAATGTTGTTGAAAACATTGTTGGCATGGGGCAAGTAAGCGCTATAACCCTGAGTTTGATTGCCCGCCACCAACCTGCCGAACCATTCCAGTCCCGAATGAAGAAAATTATTGATCTCATCCTCATTGAAAAAGCGGCCAAAAAAGTCGTAATTGATATCGAGTTCCGGATCTTCAGCCGCAGTGCGGGTTTGCATCCGTTTGCCGGAAATGTTATTTCCCCAGGTTAACCAGTACACATTTTTATCGGTGTAACGGTTGATATAGTGCTGATAATAGGAGCTGGAATCATCCAGAGGCGTCCAATAATTCACCGGGCGGCAATAAAATAAAATATAATCCGCACTGTTGAAAATATTGTCACCGCCGTCAAATACCCGAATGGCATTTTCGATCAGACTGTCTGGTCGCGGTGTAGCTAAATCACGGGGAAGTTCAACACCGCCGTTATTATAAATCTGTATCGTGGACGGATCAATTTCATTAAGGTTAACACCCAACGCCTCCAGGTCGCTGCCAGATATTTTATAAAAACCTTCCTCTTTAATAGTCATTTGAAAAAATTCTCGATCAGTGAACCTGCTTTTTCTGAGCTCCGCCTTCGCTGGCTTTTCACGCAGCCACTTTTTCGATTGGTCATAATTTAAAATAACATTTTGATAAAAATGATCATTGCGATCATCTGATTTGTTATCCGGATAATCAGACACCTTCCCTGAAAAAGAAATTTTCAACACAATGTTTTGGTAGAGTCGAATTTTTTCCAATTGCCCGGAGAACTGTAAAAATTTTATTCGGATGGTCAATATGCGCTGGTTTCGGTAATACGCCGGGGGATCAAATTCAACCAACTGTTGCGGATAAAAATCGTGTTGCCGATAAATGAGCTCATCGCGCTGGTAAGAGCGATTGCCGTGACGATCAATGTCGGGAACCGGCGCCACTCTGCCGGAAATCTCCCGATACTCAGCCGACAACAGTTCAACGGTTGCGTCAGCCTCAAGCGGCATCCCAATGTTGACAACCCGCATTGGTGTCATTGGTTCGCCGGGCTTTCCTGTTTGTTCAGCACCATTTATATAAAATTGATAATAAGGGCTGCCTTGAACTAGAAGCGTATCAGTACGTTCCGACTGCGGTTGTATTTGAATGGTGAGGCCCTGTAAATCGGATTGTAGTATTCGGACATCCGGCTGCGCCAATGCTTCGGTAGCCTGCCAGAACATATTTAAAACAATCAACCAGTAACAGAGAATAGCTGGTAATTGCCATTTTCGGATCAGTAAATAAATTCGCATGATTTTTACCTGTTTAGTTTCTACAGCATAAATCCAAATAAAAATGGAGCAACGGGATGCAATTCAATTATTGCCGACGCCCATTTATTCAAAAAAATTTATTAAACCAGTGCTGAGTAAAGGTTATCGAACAACGACACATTTCTGAATTTCATGCGCAGACATCGTTTTTGTTCCAACAACCGACCTGGCTGAAACCTTATAGAGATAAACGCCGTTCGCCAATTGATCGCCATCCTGGTCGCGACCATCCCAGTGAAACCGGTTGAATCCGGCTTCTGCCCACAAACCGTTGAGGGTGCGAATCAACCGTCCGGCAAGGGTGTAGATTTTTATTTGCACCGCGCAATCATGGTTGATCCAAAATGTAAACTCGGTATTCGTTGAAAATGGATTGGGATAATTAAAAACATCGCGAAACGTCAGCCGGTCATCTGAAATAATTGTAAATTCAACGGCAAGCATTGAAGAATTATTTGCGTTATCCCAGGCTTTGATTTCCATTTCATGAGCACCGCAGGCGAGAGCCGGAAGGGAATATTCTATCTTTCCGCGAACATGGCAGTCAGGTTCATATTGGAAATAATCGGTTAGATCAATTCTGGAATCATACGCGCCGTCAATGGTCAGGGTGATTCCGTGACCGATTTCCCCTGCAATATTAATTCCGCTACCGCTGTCTTCAATCGTGATTTGCATTTGCGCTTTCGGCGCTACAAATCCACCGCTTTGAAAATCACGCCCATCATATTTCAAGTTTATTGCAGGTCCGCGGGAATCAAACAGATCGGTTTGAGTCCCCCCTACCGGTAAATTACCGAGGTACCCGCTGCCCATCCGTTTTTCGTCCCAATAAATAAGATGAAAACATCCATCTTCGCCATTGTAACTAATGTCCTTGGGAACGAAAAATTGTGAATTGAACCGATTGCTCGCCACCGTCGCCTTACCCCTGAATATGGTATTTCCCGGCAGTGTGTATTGATAACTCTTCTTCTCGCTAACTTGATAGACACGATGCTTTTTGGAATCATGGGCAAAAATTGCCACTTTACCATCGAGTACATCCGATGAATCCACCGGATTGGATACAGCTCCCCGGATATTTACCAACGATAGCGCCTTAATAGAATCCGGCGCGGGCTCAGTTATTAGGACATCCAATTCCGGCAGCGGAAGAATCGTTGTCGGATCTCCCAGCAGATTAAACAGTTGATCATTAAGCCGGTTACCGCGAGAATTTTTAGCATTCATCACCGCATCACCCAAACGAACTTTTCGATTTTTCTCGGGAAATAAGTAATGAATCAAAGCGCGATTTATCGACACATTGTCTATGGAAATCGCTGCCCGGCACGCTGCAAAAACCGCGATTGCGCCCCTGTTGGGAGCTGTTACTAATAATTCAGCAAACGATTGATTTTCCGGATGGTCAAATCTCCCAAAATCGCAAGTTGCGGCTATCCAAAAAGCCTGCCGACCGTTGTTTTCGATCAGTGATAAATGGTCTGACAAATGTAACACATGTTCATGCGTCCACAATCTGTCGTTGGCATGTCCGATAAAATTAACGACCAGGCTTCCCTTGTTTATCTGGTTAATCAAGTCTTGTGTCGCAGCCGGTTTTCGGATGCCCGAAGAAGATGCAGCGCGTATGGCTGGATATTCGGTCAGATAGATTTTGTTCACACGAAATTTTTCCGGGATCAAATCTTCGACGATAGATTCGGCATCGGGTACATGATCGATGGGATCGAGCCCTCCTCCCTGACCAAATTCATCATCCGCCACCATGGTGATTGTCTGACGCCAAATTCCGGCTTCAGGGGAGTTATGATAATCGACATTTTTTTTTACAACCCGGCTGGCTTCGTCGAAACTGCGCACCGGCAATCTGCCGATGGCTAAATCCGTAATATTATCATCCCCGGCGACACAAACAAACCAATCGTCGCGCGCCCGGCTGACATTTTCATTGAGTTCGGATGTCACAAACGGCGGAACAAAGTTGCTGTTCTGCGGCGATATTTTGTATTTATAATCAAAATGGCCATCGCCAAACAACAGAACGTAAGCCGGTCTGGGGTTCCAACGCTCAAATGCATGACGGATAAAATCCCGAATCGCGACCGGATCGATCAATCCACCGGCAAACTCATCGAAAATATCTCCAACTTTTACTACCTCAGTTTTCAAACTATCACAACTTTCGCGCAAACTCTTTAATCCCAGCGCGGCATCATAAAATTCATCGTAAGTGATAATAATAAAATCTGCGCCGCTGTCGAAGCTTTTCCAATTCGAAAGCTGCTTGCGCGCTATTTTTAAAGGACGTTTAAAATTTTCAATCGACACTGCGTAGTATTTTTGAGGAAGCTCGGAAAAAACCGAATCCACAAATGTAATCGTTCCATCAGATTGTCGTTGGAATTGAAGTTGGGCGACCTCATCGATTTGTGAAATATCAAACAAATAAATCTCTTCATCTGAAAATGACTCGATGTGATACTCAAAAATCCCGCTGGAATCAGGGCTAAAAAAAACCAGCTCATCGTTGTCAGCCTTTAAATAACGTTGGTACGCCAACTCAATCCAATCGGTGTAAGCCAGACTAGCGTCACTCTGGGGCGTGTATGTCAATTTCAATCGGTTCATTCCATCGAAAAAAGGTCCACTGAATTGCATTTCAAATGTTTTGAGATTAAGGGAAATTTCTTGCCAGCTAAATCCGTAGAATTGCGGCAATTCGCCGATCGGCGTATCGTTGAAGGAGAGGTTAAATCGGTGAGCATGATTGGATACTCCGGCCAGACAAATCCGCAAAGATGCGGTCTGCTCGGCAACGACGTCTTTTAAATCCATCAAATATATTCTTTCATTGACCGCACTGCTAAAATAGTGCCCCAGCCAGCAGCGTCCTGAATTTAACAGATTTCTCAATTCATTTTCGATAAAAAGGTAATTCTTAAAGCTGTTTATTTTTGTCGCCGCAGCGGTTGTGACTGTTTTACTGGCTATTCTTTTCCCGTCGGAAGGCTGCTGCCAGCCAAGCCAATAAACATTTTCCCGATTGTAGGAATTCAAATAATGTTCAAATCGTTGTTGTAACGGATTATATTGCCAACCTTCCACTGATTGTCCATAGAATAAAATATAATCATCGGTATCAAACCGTCCGTCACCACCGTCAACAACTAAAATAGCGTTCTCAATGAAACTTTCCGGTCGGGCAGCGTAAATTGATTCCGGCAATTGGTATCCACCGTTATTATAAATCTTTACGGTTGAGGGATCAATGGCTCCCAGGTCCATTCCTGCCGATTGTAACTCGCTGCCTGTAATGCGATAGATGCCATCTTCATGGATGTAAATTTTTAACATTTCCTGCTGTAGATAGGCTTTAGCCGGCGGGGACGGAGTTATTTGCGGAGACGACCAGTTTGCGGTCTGCTCCGGATTTATTAAAATAGAAGAATAATTTTCATTGATGGCTTTTGTTTGCGAAGGAATCGACCGAGTTTGGTCGAACGAATATTCCAACCGTATTTTCAATCGCTCATATAATTGGATGGTTTGATTTTGCGGATCAAACTGAACCGGATACAGATCAATCAGAACAACCTGGTAATCTCGCAAAACTTTTGGATCTGATACGTTAAAACATTCCGCTGGAAACAAACTCTCACTATCATAGATTTCAGATGATTCTCTAAAAAACCACTGCCCCATGTCATCGAGGCCATATTCAGGAGTGGGTAACAATTTACCGGCAAGCGGTTCCCGCGCGATCTTTTCTACAATCATCAGCCTAACTTTTGCCCCAAAGGGTACACCCACAACAATGGTCTTTCTGGGGATCAACGGAGTGCGCGGCGGAGTTTGATAGTGTGCTCCGTTGAAACTGATTTTATAATATCGCTCCCCCTGCACATTTTTTTGTTCGATTTCGAAAGAGGGAGCAAACTCAATCGTCAATCCGGATTCGGCAGCTTGTGAAACAATGACCGGCTGCGCCCGGCTTTCGGCGATAGAATATTTCATAATAATAGCCAGCCAGAGCGTCAAAGCCAATATCAGATTTCGCTTCGCTTTTTCCATCTGCTATTGGTTTGGCTTGTTCTGGTTTAATATTCTGGTAATTTTAGCAGTTACGGCATGATTCTTTCCTACAGCTTTATCATACAGAAAAATGATGCCAAAACTCAACACCATCAATCCCAAACTTCCCACAATACCAGCAGCCTCAACATTCAACCCCAGTTTGATCAGATAATTTGCCCCCAGAAAATATCCTAAAACCAGCCCCAAAACTGGCAACAGAAACACAATTGAAGAATGGCGCACAACCTGTGTGGGATCAATCTCGACTTCCACCCGATCGCCCTTTTGCACCGATAAATGATCCATTACCATCATCTCAGCGCTACCCTCGCCAAAAGCGCCGCACGCCTTACATCCTTCGCATTTTTCACCTTTGACAACTCTCACCCAGACTTTGTCCGCTTCCACTCGACTGACTACGCCGGATTCGATCATGGTAGGTTCCTTTCATATTTCTAAAAATATAACATATCAAAAGTAAACACAAACCGAGTACAATGCACAGAAATATCACAAAACTTAAACTTACCTGTTTACTGAAGGTTCATAATTTTTTAAAACGCCGCCAATAAAAAAAACCCTCAACCGAAGTTGAGGGTTCTCATCGTTACATAATATCAAAAACTAACCAAGATATTTTCTCAGCGGTTCCAGCCGCGATCGATGCCGCAATCGTCGTAATGCTTTTTCTTTGATTTGCCGAACCCGTTCCCGTGTCAACCGAAAATACTCGCCAATCTCCTCCAGTGTGAGCGGGCGGTCGCCTTCGAGTCCGAAATAAAGACGAATGATCTCTGCTTCGCGCGGTTTTAAAGTAGCCAGTACTTTTTCAATTTCGACCTGCAAAGACTCGCGCATCAAAGGATTGTCCGGTTCCTCGTAACGGTCACTCTTGATCACATCCAGCAAGCTGTTGCCGTTTTCTTCTTTGAACGGTTCATCCAGAGAAAGGTGGCGGCCGCTGGTTTTAACAACATCAGCCACTTCCCAGGTGCTCATCTCCATTTTGGAGGCAATCTCGGCCATGCTCGGCTCTCGGCCATAACTTTTTTCCAACGACTCCAGCGCTCTGCCGATTTTATTAATCGCGCCCACCCGGTTCAATGGCAGCCGTACTACGCGAGATTGTTCAGCCAATGCTTGTAGTATGGATTGACGAATCCACCACACCGCATAGGAAATGAACTTAAATCCACGCGTCTCATCAAACCTTTGAGCCGCTTTGATTAGTCCCAAATTACCTTCGCTGATCAAATCTGAAAGCGGCAAACCCTGTCCCTGATATTCCTTTGCCACACTGATAACAAAACGAAGATTTGCTTTGACAAGTTTGTCCAGCGATTCCTCATCACCTTTGCGTATTTTACGCGCCAAATCGATCTCTTCTTCCGGGTTCAACGGAGAATAATTTCCGATTTCTTCCAGATATTTTTCTATTGATTGCTTGGTTCTCGTTCCGGTATTTTTTCTTTTTTTTACAGCCATAATTACCCAATGATTTAAAAATTTACACTTTAAATTCGATGAATCCTGAAACTCAGTTCATATGGTGACCGCTTAATCACGTACAAATTAAAACTCTAACAATGGACAGAAATATGGGGTGAAAAAGGTAGCATCAAAACTAAAATTCATCCATTAAATTAATTAATGACATCAATGGTGCTTCGGGGCATTGACAAGACATTTCTTTTCGCTATCCTGCGGAACCATATTTTTCAGAAACCCGATTTCGTCTGCGAACGGCTTTATCATGTTTAATCCGTTTTTTTTGGCTGGGTTTTAAAAAATAACTGTTCTTTCGATAATCTCGAATCACCCCGGCCTGCTGAACTTTCTTTTTAAAACGAAATATCGCCCGATCAATTGATTCATTTTCCTCGACCAAAACGGTGATCATATTAAATCACATCCTTTCGCATCTTAATAACTTAATAATTCGACGCTATTCAAATATCTTTGTGTATACTTAATGAGATGCTTAAAGTTCCTGGTTTAATATCTTTTTGCGAGGAAAATTCAGAGAAATGTTCTAAAAGAACCAGTTAAATAAAAACTGTTTTCGCTGCCAATCTGATGTTCAAAAAACTGAATGTCATATCAAAGAACCAGTAATTTCAGATCGAATTATCGGATCCGCGAGAATTAAAATATTCTGCAAACAGGACATTGTTTTAAAAACTTACAAATCAGCTCTTAGCAATTTCTCCTCGCTACTAATATTATATTTCCTGAATTGAATGCAAAAGACATCTTCGGCAATTTCAACTTAAGCAATTGTCTGGTTTTATGGTTCAATGCATTAGCTTTGTAATTTCACAATTTTAATATAGCAAATAATTCGCCACAAGTCAAGACATTGTTTAAATAAAAATGCTATTTAACAATATTTTTTTTAAGAAACTGGCAAAAAAACAGAGAATAAACTCCCTTTGCCCTCTTCACTCTCAACTTCAATTGTCCCGCCATGTTCCTCCACGATTTGTTGGGCAATAGACAATCCCAATCCGGTGCCGTTCTGTCTGGTTGAAAAATAAAAATCAAACACGCTGTTGAGCAACTCCGGCTTGATACCTTTGCCAGTATCACGAAAGCGAACGACCGCCCAGCGGGATTGGCTTTTACTGGTCCGCGGTTTTGAAAGTTCCAGTTCAATCGATAAAAAGCCGCCGCCGGGCATTGATTGCAACGCATTCAGAAATATATTTAAAAAAACCTGCTTCATTTTGGTCTTATCCACAGACAGTTGCAGATTTTTTTCGTTGTATTTTCGACTCACCCTCACTCCAGATTGCAGCGATTCAGCTTGTTGCGACAGGACAATCTCGTCAAGTGTTTGATTGATGTTGGTTAACTCCTTTTCCAATTTCGGCGGCCGCGCTACCAGTAGAAAATTGTTGACCAGGTCATCAACCCGCTGAACCTCAGCCGCCACGATACGCAAATAATGCTGGCATTTATGCAGATTGGGACTGTTTTTATTCAGCTCCCGATCCATAATTTGCATGTTGATTACCATGGCGTTGAGCGGATTTTTGATCTCATGGGAGAGCACTGACGCAAGTTTGTTTAAGGTGTCAGCCCGTTCGCTTCGTTTTAGCTTCAACTGAAATTCTGCCAGTTTTGCTGTCATCTCATTGAATTGATCCGCCAACACGGAAATTTCATCCCGTCCCAGTTTTGGAATCCGGTGATGTAAATCTCCGGTTGAAATTCTGTCGATACCGGAAACGAGTTGATTCACCGGCGTTACGATCCAGCGTGTATAAACAAACGCGATGATGGAAGATATCAACACCCCCGCCGCAACAAAAAGAATGATCTGATTTCTCATTTTATTAAACAATACAAAAGCTTCTCTGGTTGGCTGTTGGATTACAACGCCCCAGCCCAAATTAGGCAATGAGACGAATGAAGCCGCCATTTTTTCGCCTTCACGATTGACGTATTCGCGATAATTATCCTCATTCAACGCCGCCAACCTTAAAATTTCCGGTTCGTTAAACCGTTCGCCCAGATAGACCCGTTTTCTCTCTGAATGAGCGATATACCTGCCGGTTTTATCAAAAATAAAAGACTGGGCTTTTTTGCCGATTACACTGCCCTCTATCAGATCCCACATCGCTCTTAAGTTCACTTCCGCGACCAAAATTCCAACAAGCTCTTCATATTGGATGATCGGTTCCGCCATTCGGATCACTGGTAATTTATCATCAGCCAGAAATACATCCGATTGATAATGCTCCCCCAGGGATACTTGCGCAAGAAACGGTTGATCACTATGTCTAAGCGAATCTTCGATAAATGAGGTAGACAGCAGAGTTTTTCCAGTGGTGTCCAATAATTTTAAATCGCGGAAAATCGGGAAATCATTCACGATCTCATTTATGATCAGCTCTTGAGACAAACGGCTGGTGGAAATGTTCAAAATCTCCGATGAACTCAAAATCAATAGCTTGCCGGCGTTCTCCAGCGCCATATTGATCTCAATTGCCAGATGCTTGACCAACTCCACCGAACGGTCCTGATACAGTTGCTTAAAGGTACGATGAGCTGTACTGATCAAAACCACACCCGTTATAATAACCGGCAACGACGCCAACAAAATGTGCGAAAGGAGAAGTTTGGTAATAAACTTGTATTTTATTTTGACTGGTTGCTGCGACATTGTGATTTCAATTGATTTGATCCAATCCGATTTATCGAGACGCTAACTGACATCCAACAATCTGCTTAAAATCATTTAGTTATCACATTTCCAATTGTAAACAATCAACGGGATCCTTTCAGTAATCACTGAAAATATTTAACCTAACCCGGCGGCCATCCGAGGCTACCGGAATTCCCATTCGGTAAACGGAAGCAATCCGATAGTTTTGCTACGGTAATTCTCAAATTTACTGGTATTAACAAAGTAACGTTCAAACCATGGAAAAAATAAGAAAATCGCTGGAAAATCTTTGCTGATCTGATTTTGAATGGCGTTAAAAACTGTCTGTTTCGATTGAACCGTTTGTTTTGGGTAAATATTTAAATACATGTCTGTGATATGGCTGCGATAACCAAGGAAATTGTGAGGACTGGTGGATCGAAAATATTTTTCAAAGCATTCATAGGTCGGGTCGAATTCAAAACTCATTAAAATAGCGTCATAATCCCGATGATTTAATCTGTGCGTAATTTCGCTTTTGGGCAACGGCAAGGTGGTAACATCAACGCCGATTTTGTTCCAGTCAATTTTTATGCGGCGCGCAATCTGCTCTTCATTCAGCACGCCTTTTTCATAGATCAAATAAATTTTAAACGGAACGCCGTTTTTATCAAGTATCCCATCAGTGTTTTCATCTAAAAAATTCAGCGACTGAAGCAACGTCAACGCCTCCCGGGGATTGTATTTATAATCGCGGATTTCTGATGCGTGAAACTCGGACTCTTTTGGCAGCGGACTGTCAGCATAAAAGGCATTGTTTTTCAGGATCTCTCTAAGAATATATTTGCGATCGATTGCCAACGCCAGCGCTTTTCTAACACTGGCGTTCTGCAACACGGTTCGCTTATTGTTGATCGCCAGCATTTTCACATAATTTGCCGGTTTCAAGCGATGACGAATATACACCGAGTCATTGGATTTATCGACCTCCTCGGCAATCTCTAAACTCTCGGTAACGGCAAAATCTATCTGATCGGTAATGATCGCTGCGGCAAGACTGCGCTCGCTCTCAAAAAACCGAAAGCTTAGCCATTCAACCTCGCCTCTTTTTTGGGGATTAATATAGCGTATTCGATAGCTTACGTAATCGGAAGTTTTTTCGCGCAATTCAAGATAAATATCATTGGTATTATCAGCCACCGGATAATATTTCTGCTCAACAAACGCGATCAAATTATCCGGGTCGATCTTTCCTAAAACTTCACCGACAATTATTTCGCGTCTATCGATTTGACAAAAAAGCGAAGGGCTGATCGCTAACATAGTTAAAATAAATACCGCTCCGAACACAGCCAGCGAGAGTAAATTTAGATCGTATTTCTTAAAAACAATCATAGTTCCCCGGTCAGATGACAAAATGATTTTGATCAATTCGCTAAGATTTTAAAATTAAAAAAACGAAGCAGTTGCTTTAATTTTAAGATATTTATTTTAAAATAGCAAGTAAAAAATTTTAATTCCGGTAGATTAGACGACTGATCAAAGGTTTATGAAAATAAATCTGATCAAAGCGTCCTTAAAATCACAATTTTGAAAGTTTAGTTGACAAGATAATTTCAAGTTGAGGTTAATAAAAAAATTTTCTTGACATTCAAAAAAAATATTAGTTAATTGGTATATATTTTATCAATGATAAATTTTATGAGGGGTAAAATGAACCGAAAAAATTTTTATAGATTACTGGTTATTGGATTAATCGGATTAATTATCACACTGTTCAACTGCGCTGAAGAAGAGCCGCTATCACCGCAAACCATTCGCGGAAAAATCATCGGCGTTGTTAAACCCTTTGGGATTAAGGCTCAGGTTGATTTAAAACAGGGCAGCATTTTACAAACCGTTTACGCGGATTCAGTAACCGGAATTTACGAATTTTCGAGCGTAGCATCGGGTGTTTACAATCTGGAATTCAGCGCCAATCGCTTCGGCAGACAGGTTCTCAACGAGGTGATGATCCTTGAAGGGAGAGTGACTACCATTCGTGACATCATCCTGCGTCCGCTTCCCGAACAAATTTATTTCATAAATCCAGCCGACGGCGCATCCGGTATCGCCGTCAATGCAGCAATAGAAATCCAGTTTACCACACTGATGGATCGTGCTACAGTTGAAAATCAGTTCTCAATCTATCCCCCGACTGACGGTTATTTTGAATGGGAAACCAATTCCAGCGGAAACAAACTGCTGTTTCACCCAGGCGATCAATACATCACCAATCACAGTTACACAATCGCACTTGGGAATCAAGCGAAAACTATCAACGGCGACACACTGGCTTTTGATATCACATCCGCCTTCTCAACCGAAAGTCTTAAACTCGTTTCCAGCATCCCTGAAAACGGGGCAACATATATTTCTCCGGAAGTGATCATCTATCTCAGTTTCAATTCAAAAGTCGATCGACGCATGGCTGAAGATTCGATCAAATTTTCGCCCCCCTTATTTGGCGATTTCAAATGGCTGGACTCCAGACGGCTTTCATTCGATCCGGGCGCTTACCTTGCCAGCAACACACAATATACTGTCGAAAATCTGGATAAGCTGATCGATATTTATGGTTCTGTGCTAACGGGTAAAAATGCGCTGTCATTTGAAACTGAACCTTTGCGGGTGATAGCAAACTTCCCAGCGAATGGCGCTACTCGAATCAGTCGCAACACATCGATCGTCATTGGTTTCAATACTGCGGTCAATCAAGCTTCTGTCGAAAGCGCCTTCCGGATGACGCCGCAGCCAGGCAACTGGTATTTTCAGTGGACGGATTTGACACGGTTCCAATATATGGGTAGCACCCAGTTGCAAGCCAACACAATGTATCAAATTACGATTCAGGATTCAGTGTGCACCGATAACTGGGGAAATCCGCTACCGGCAGAATTTTCAATTTTTTTCAGCACCGGAAATTAAAAAATGCGGTCGGAAACAGAACGCTGTTTGAAGAAACATCGCACCAAACCGACAATTTAAAATTATTTGAATCATATCGTCAGCAGGTATCGAGGTTTATAGAAAATTAGCTATAGCTGTTAATTAAGATTTTAATAATTCCCGATAAACATCTTCCCGATCGGGATCGAGCCGAACGAGAATATCATAGACATCGCTGTCATCACTGTCTTTAAATAACTGAACGATTTCGAAATAATGAGCATTGATAAATTTTTCAACGCGCGGATATTTGGGGTCTTCTTCTGTTTTGATCTCAGCCAACATTCGAATTGCTTCTTTGATATATTTTCGCGCCTTTTCCGGATCTTCGTTTGCAAAATAGAGTCCGTAGAAATAAAAATCTTTCATCACACGGTATTTTTTATATTTTTCGCCCAGCATATAATCGATCATCTCATAGCGAAGATCCCAGCCTTCGATAAACTGTCCCAGCCCGAATCGCGCTTGTTCAGCGATTTGTTTGGCTTTTTCAAAATAGGGTGTGCCGAGTAAATGACCGAATTTATCCATCTCTTCGCCGATAATGATGTAGGTAAAATAATCCAGCAAGCTGGTCAGCGAGTTCCAGGTATTATCACTGTGAATCGGGACTTCTCCCTTTTGATATGCCATGCGGCAGCGTTTGTCGGTGTACTGAACATCTGAATTATTGGAGATTATTATTTGAAGTTTGTAACGATCTTCGTAACTAACGCTGATATCTTGCATCAGAATCTGTATGGTAATGGGCAGGTCACCCTGAAATTCATCGTTTGTCCATTGGTAATTATTAAAATAATTTTCAAGTATCTGCTGAAAGTTCTGTAACTTTTCGCGTTTTTCATCGGGCAGCGCATCCAATTGTAATTCAATCGTGGCTCGCACCTTTTGAGCCAACAATTCTGAAAAGCTGCCGCCAAATACAAAAATAACCAGCAACACGAATATAACAATTCGTCGAACGCGACAACCATTGCAGATTGGACCGGACAACTCGTTATTACTTTTCATTTGAAATCTCCCTTGAATTTGACCATCGACGTTAAAGATAAACAAAAAGATGATGATAATCAAGCAAATATTGTTTTGAGGTGTTGTTTTGAAAAGATCATTTATCTCCCTCTGGTTGATGCTGTTATTTTTTTCATCCGATGCGCATCCCGCTTTCGAACTCAGCGGCGCCGGTTCGCGAATTCGCGCCATGGGATTTGCTTACGCCGGTCTGGCAAACACACCGGACGCCGTTTATCTGAACAGTAGCGGATTGGCAGCGATTGCGGTTCCGGTTTTCTCTGCCAGCTATTTCTCACCATTTGGCATAAAGGAGCTAACGCACGTTTCATTAGCAGCGGTATTTCCTGTCGCCATCGGTAATCTGGGTGTGAGTATAAGCCGCTTTGGCAATGACCTTTATTCGGAACAAACAGCTCTATTAAGTTACAGCCGAAAATTATCGGAAAACTTTTATTTCGGAACAAACATTCACTATCATAAACTACAAATCAAGGGATATGGTTCAGATTTTTGTGTCGGGATCGATGCCGGGATTTTATATAAATTTTCTGCCAGCGTCAACTGGGGTTTCTTCACAAC
>Ga0209614_1001926_pt1 | contig 14511 bp, 14 predicted proteins | sample BlaSprsedimmetaG_FD_185484 | JGI IMG/M metagenome (GOLD analysis project Ga0209614, IMG submission 185484) | Hot spring sediment bacterial and archeal communities from California, USA to study Microbial Dark Matter (Phase II) - Blank Spring... ... | reverse complement strand
CAAGCGGCAGCGATTTGGCGAGGACCAGCGATATCTTTGCATATCTCCAGCACTTGTTCTTTCAGGTTTTCGTTCAGCTGAGCTGTCATCGGCGCTCTTTCCATTGCTGCTTGCTGCAGGAAAACTGTTTGGAGCACCCAACTTTAAACGTCTTTCGTTGCAAAAAAGAACTGCCTGCCTTGCGTCTCGTTTTTTGTGAACTGCAAATTAAAAAAGTCTAAGATAGAGACAAACAGGCTTCAGCTTTGCCTTTATTTCTTTCTTATCTTATTGGCTAATTCTTAAGTATTCTCGCTTTGATGTTTCCTTCTGCCGCCTGTTTGATGCTTTCGGCTTCTTCCAACGAATCTACTCTGGTGAAATACTTGAACCAAACACCAGAACGGGGAAGCTCTATCTCAATCGCATACGCCATGACATAATCCCTACCCAATCCAACGAATACACTATCAATATTGTGGATAAATACTATCCTACCATAACAAACATATTCCCAAACTCGATATATCCAAGACTTCTCTGATTGCCAAAACTGGCCCAAACAGCCGCTTTCTCAAGCATATTAGAACCCTAATAGCAGTGTATTGTTGAAAACAGTCTTTTTCCTGAAAAAAGCAAACCAAAAAGAGCGCCAGTAGATAATCATAGAAGGACAATGAGATTGTATGATGGGGGTAATCAATTAGACGGCAGCGATTACTGTATCATTTTTCGCAATTCCAGTAGGGTAAGGTTAATAGGTTAGCTTTTCTTCTAGCATGCTGTCCATTAGAGATTAGGAGAAATTACAAGGTGCCCAAATTTAGACAGATGCAAGATATCATAAAGCTCATGGCTAAGAAAGAGGACATCAGGGACATCGGCATAATTGCCCACATAGACCACGGCAAAACAACGATGTCAGACTCCCTGCTAGCCGAGGCAGGTCTCCTGTCACCTAAAATCGCAGGAGCCGCAAGAGCCTTAGACTATCTTGAGGAGGAACAGAAACGGGGAATCACAATCAAAACGGCGAACATCTCCCTCCTCCACGAGATGGACGGCAAATCACACGTCGTTAACCTCATAGACACGCCTGGACACGTAGACTTCACAGGCAAAGTGACACGTGCCCTAAGAGCCATTGACGGAGTCGTCGTGGTTGTAGACGCTGTCGAAGAGGTGATGGTGCAAACAGAAACTGTCACACGCCAAGCCCTTAACGAACGAGTGAAACCCGTTCTTTTCATCAACAAAGTCGACAGGCTAATCAAAGAACTCAAACTGAACGAAAGTCAAATGCAAGAAAAACTTATGCGAATAATCAGAGACTTCAACAACCTCATTTCCATGTACGGCGAGAAAGAACACAAACAAAAATGGAAGGTTGACCCCTCTAAAGGTACAGTAGCCTTCGGCTCTGCCCTACACAAATGGGGCTTCACGCTTAACATAGCCCAAGAGAAGGGAATAAAATTTGGTGACGTAATAGAAGCCTACAATAATGGACGGGAAGAAGAACTTGCAGAAACTGTTCCCCTTCACACCGCAATACTGAACATGGCAGTCAAGAATCTCCCCAACCCTGTGGAAGCCCAGAAGTATCGTGTTCCCAAAATCTGGAAAGGCGAGTTGGACTCCAAGATTGGAAAGGCTATGATTGAATGTGACGATAATGGGCCTACAGTTATGTGTTTGACAGCCGCCCAGATGGACCCTCACGCGGGATTAGTTGCTACTGGGCGCCTGTTTTCAGGCACCATAAATGAAGGAGATCGAATTTATCTGGTGGGCGCCAAAAAGGATTACCGTGTTCAGCAGGTCTCCATGTATATGGGCGCATACAGAGAGGTTGTCGGCAAGATAGCCGCCGGAAACATAGCTGCAGTCCTGGGATTGGATCTTGCCAGAGCAGGAGAAACCCTTGTGAATGTTGACCACAAAGACGCTATGATTCCATTCGAAAACATACAATACGTTTCCGAGCCGGTCATCACCATTGCCATAGAACCTAAACATCCCAGAGAGCTGCCGCGCCTCATCGAATTGATGGACCGATTAGCTATCGACGATCCCAACTTGGTTACCAACATTAACAAAGAAACTGGCGAGTATCTTCTCAGCGGAATGGGTGAACTCCACCTCGAGATAGCCGTCAAGTTCCTTAAAGAGTACGGTGGAGGCTTAGAACTCATAACGTCTCAGCCGCTGGTTGTCTACAGAGAAACCGCATCTGCGCAAGGTGTAGTGGCGATGGCGAAGAGCCCCAATAAGCACAGCAGATTCTGGGTTCAGGTGGAGCCTCTTGACCAAAATGTTATTGATCTGATGGAGAAGGGTGCACTGTTTGAGGCAATGGGAGACAAACGGATCACCACTGCTCTGCGTGAGGAGGCAGGCTGGTCGGCTCAAGAAGCTAAAAACGTGTGGGCTCTGGAGGAACACCGAAACATTTTGGTGGACATGACCAAAGGTATCCAGTACCTCAGAGAAGTGAAGGAGACGGTTAATTCAGGCTTCAGGTGGGCAGCCAAAAATGGTCCTCTTTGCGACGAGCCAATAAGGGGAGTCAAAGTGACTCTTCTAGACGCAAAGCTGCACGAAGACCCTGTGCACCGTGGACCCGCACAGATTATGCCAGCAATGAAAAGAGCGATGTGGGGATCATTCCTTACAGCTAAGCCTGTTCTCATCGAACCCATCTACAAAATCGGCGTTTCTGTTCCGCACCAGTTTGTTGGCGAAGTAACGGGACTAATAACGCGTAAGAGAGGAAGAATCGTGGATTCGGAGCAGAAGGGACCGATAACCAACATCAAAGGATTCATTCCGGTTTCCGAGACTTTCGGGCTCTCAGCAGACATGAGGTCAGCGACTTCGGGTCACGCATTCTGGCAGACCCAGTTTGATCATTGGGAGAAGGTTCCGGAGAGCATATCGATGGAAGTTATAGCGCAGATACGGAAGAGAAGGGGACTGCCCGAGGAGATACCAAGCGCAAACAAGTTCATCGACGAAGCCTAAACACAACAGCAACAACAAACCAAAAACGGGCATTCAGCAAAAAAATCTGCGGTGCCCAATTTCTCAACACTATTTTTGTGTGTTTTTCACAGAAAGGTAGTGTAGGTTACTGTCACACTGTTTACGGTCATCGTTTCTGCGGTTTATTTTACGGTCGTTTGGCATGTTAGCGGGTCATGGCTCTTTTGAACACTGGCACAGCTATTAGTATCATGACTGTTCCGAAGCCTATCAGTATGGCAAGCTCGTTTGTTAGCATGGGTATGTCCGCGCCAAGCACCATAACTTTCCTCAATGCGTCGGCGACGTAGGTCAAGGGAAGAGCTTTTGAGACTGCTTGCATGAACCATGGCATCTGCTCTATGGGGAAGAATACGCCGCTGAGGAACAGCATGGGAAACGTAATGGTGGTCATCAGCATCACCGCTGTCTCCTGCTCCTTCGCAAACGACGTCAACACCACGCCCAACCCAACAAAGCTGAACACTCCCAGCAACAGCAATACAAAGACCAGCAATATGTTTCCGTGCACTGTGACTCCGAATAAAACCATAGCCAACACCAGTATGAGGACCCCCTGAAGTATGCCGCGTGCCATCTGGGCAATGGTTTTTCCAAGTATCACCGACAGCCGGTTGATTGGAGCAACCATTATTCCATCCAGCGTACCCACCTCCCTCTCATGAGAGATAGCCGCAGGAAGCCCAGTCATAACACTCATCATAACCGTCATCGCCATAATTCCGGGAGCAATAAAATCGAAGTAACTGAAATCGCCCTCAACAGAACCCTTAACCTGAACATTAAACGGCTCCACAACCGCCAAAGCCTTGCTGGGGTCAAGATTCAACTGCTCCGCAACATTCTGCTGAGCCAACGCTGTACCCATCTGCTTAAACACCTCACTCAGCACAGCCTGTATTATCGCCGACATCTGCGGATTGGACTGATCAGTTACGATGGTGATTGTTCCCTGCTGTCCACCCATAATGTCCGCTGTGAAGTCGCTGGATACTATTATGCCCCCTTCCGCATCGCCGGCTTGAATCATCCCGCGTACGTCTTCTAGGCTGGAAGCGTCCTTAAGCGTCATCATGCTTGCGTTGTCGTTTATTCTGCTTAGCATAGTAATGAAGGTGGAGCTTAAATTGTAGCCGCCAAATCCTGCATCCTCGTTCACCAGCGCAATGGGCACATTTTTCATGGAGGTTTCTGAGGGATAGATGAAGCCAACCATAACCATCATGAATATGGGCATCAGTATAAGCAGAACCAGTCCCATGCGGTTCCTGAACAGCTCCATCAGGTCCTTCCAAGCAATCCTTAAACTATTTGAAATCAATGTTCTGGCGCCCATTTCTTATCACCTTATCCTCCTTCTCGGCATAGAATGTCTGTGATTACCCATCTGTATCTTGTTGTCTACTTTGTCTCTCATTTCCCGTCCAGTGATGTGTAAGAAAACATCTTCAAGTGTAGGCTGAAGATTCTCAATCGAGTTTACTTTTGCATTCTCTGCCCTTAAAGAATCAATTATGGTGTCAAATGCTTTGTCGCCTGTTGCGTGAATCTTAATGTGAGAGGAATTCTCCTGAGACACAGACCTGACACAGTCCAAAGATTCCATCTTAGTGACCAGCTTTCTGGTAAGGTTCGGAATCTCCAGCTTCAGCACAGTTGTATCGTTTCCTGAAACAAGCTTCTTCAGATTTGTTGGCGTGTCCAGCGCAGCGATTTTTCCATGATCTATTATGCCTATGCGGTCACAGAGACGGTCAGCCTCAATCATCATGTGCGTTGTGAGTATGATGGTTGTTCTGTTTTCTCGGTTGACTTTCTTGATGAACTCTCTGACTTCAACTGTGGATTGGGGGTCTAACCCTAATGTGGGTTCATCGAGGAACAGCACTTTGGGCATGTTAAGCAACGCTCTTATCACATTCATTCTCTGCCTCATGCCCGTTGAGAATGTGCCCACTTTGGAGTTCTTCCACTTGCTAAGTTGAACCAGCTCCAGCAGCTCATCGATTCGCTGGTTGAGAACGTTTTTTGGTATGTCGTAGAGTTTCCCGAAAAACCTGAGGTTCTCTTCAGCCGTCAACCGGTCATACATGATCATCTTTTCAGAAACTAGTCCAATCTGTTGTCTGACCTTGTTGTCGTGCTTCACTATGTCGTATCCGCCGATTGTAGCTGTGCCCTCCGTGGGTCTAGTTAATGTGGAGAGCATCCGAATGGTTGTTGTTTTGCCTGCACCGTTTGGACCAAGCAATCCGAAAATCTCGCGCTCTTTCACCTCAAAAGAAATCTGATCCACGGCTGTGAATCCGTTGAACTTCTTTGTGAGATTTTTTACTTCAATCATGACTTTATTTTCCAATGGTTCCTCGCCCTCGGCTTGACTAGATATAGTATTTTCTTTACTGTTCACTTGTTTCACCTGCACAAAAATGCGAGCGCCCGTAAATTACGAGTGGTCGTAATTTTTACTTTGTATCGTCGCATATAAACCTTCCCCGCAACAATATATTTCACTGCAATATATCGCACTAAAATATAAATATTACTTTTACATCTAGGAAGAACTGAAAACAATGCATTCCAAGCAAGAAGAAAAAACAGTTACAAAATGGCTTAAAGAGTCGCAGAAAGGCTACATGCGCATCGCCTTACTGATTCTTTTGAGCCGAAAACCTTGCCACGGCTACGAAATGATGAAGGAAGCCGAAGACAGAACCGACGGCTTCTGGAAACCAACCGCCGGAGGCGTCTACCCCGTACTTCAGAGCCTAGAAAAAGCGGGATACATAAAAGGCGAATGGGGTTCCCAGAAAAGGAAACGTAAAATCTATCACATAACCGAGTCTGGAAAGCTCATTCTCGACCGTGCCCTCTTGAAGCACAGCCAGATTGCCGAAAGCATGAACGCCCTGTTCGAAGAGTATGTGAAAGCGGTGCTGGATTTGGACCCTAAGGCAGTCACGGTGCCTCGAGTGCCCAATCCGTTTTCAATCTTCCTTGAAAAGAAACCCAAGAGTAGGCTGGAAACTCTTGAGATGAAACGCAGCCGCATCCAGCACACGATTAAGATGCTACAAGACGAACAGCGGTCGGTAGAGAAAAAGTTGACTGATTTGAAGAAGCAAAAACAGAACCTTGATAAGAATTCGGATTCACTGGGAGAACAAGAACTGGAGGCTTGATTGTCGTGGATTCAAACATGTTAACTCACATTTTCAGCATCGTTTACTTTGTGCTTGTGTTCGGTTTCTCATTTTTCTCTCAGAAAATACAGCTCAACATAGTGTTGGGTCGGATATCCAAGTCGTTAAACAAGCTGCAGCATATGCGTGACAAAGCCAAAGACGAGGCGCTCTCTGCCATTATCGAGTTGGGGGAACCTGAAGGAGATCCTAAGCCCAGACTTGAAGCGCTTCTCCAATTCTTTACTATTCAACCAAACAGCATGGACCCGTCGGGAATAGTCCACAGACTGGAGCATTTGGTTGACACCACAGACGCAAGAGTCAAAGAAGAGGTTAAAGCATTGGCGCCATCCGCTGACGAGAAACAAATACAGAATCTGCAGAATCTTGTGGAAACAGCTAGGGGCTTGAACTCTCTTTATCGTACAGTTCGGCACCATTATCTGACGGGGAAAAAGGGCGGCTCTATCTATAGTACAACCCAGATTCAGATGGAGTTGCCCATGATCATGGAAGAGGCGGAAGCCTATTTCTCGTTCCTAGACGCTTTCAAGCAGGGCAAGCCGATCGGCGACGGCGTGGGTCCGTTGGTTGCCTCTAAGCTGATGGCTGATGCTAGCTTGCGTGAGGTGGCAGAGGATATGGTTGCCGCGGAAGTGGCTGTTGAGGGAAGAAGGGTTGTGGTTACGAGGGCTAAGGGTCCGGGTGGAACTGTTGGGAAGCCTGGGGATGCTGTGGCTAAGCTGATTGAGGAGAATGATGGTAAAATATCGTTGGTGGTGATGGTTGACGCTGGGCTGAAGTTGGAGGGTGAAACTTCCGGTTATGTTGTGGAGGGTGTTGGGGCTGCGATTGGCGGGGTTGGGGTTGAAAGGTTCAAGATAGAGGAGGTTGCCACCAAGTATGGGGTTCCAGTTTATGCGATGGTTGTTCGGCAGTCATTGAAGGAGGTTTTGTCGCCGATGACCAAGGCGGTGACCGGTTCTGCTGATGAGGTTGTTAATAGGCTTGGAAGAGTTATCAGGGAGCGAACAAAAGAAGGAGACACTGTGCTTGTGGTTGGGGTTGGCAACACAATCGGCATAGCCTAACCTTCTGGGTTGTCTCCATTCTTTGCTTCCATGTGACTGTGCGGGCAGGCGAATCAGAAATATAAGACGGTTTCCTTATTTTTGTTGGAAATTAGGTTATGTTGCTTACTGTTTTTGACCCTTGGAAATCCCGTTTATGCACATGCCCACCCAAGTTAACGTTTAATCCCTACACTGGATGCGACCATCACTGCCTCTACTGCTACGCTTCCTCGTATATACCCAGATTTTATGATTGCAGACCAAAAAAGAACCTGCTCTCTAGGCTAAAGAGAGAAGTCGCACGGTTAGACGGCGAGCTGGTTTCCATGTCCAACTCTTCGGACCCTTATCCGCGGCTGGAACAAAAACTTGGTTTAACCCGAAAATGCTTAGAGATATTGGCGGAAAACCGCTGCAGGCTTCAGATAGTCACTAAATCTGATTTGGTGGTCAGAGATATCGATGTTCTAAGGGAGGCTCCTTGCGTGGTTTCGGTTACTGTTCTCACCGCTGATGATGGGCTATCTGGGAAGCTTGAGCCCGGCGCTCCTGCCTCTTCGAGGCGACTAAAAGCAATAGAAAAGTTGGTGGAGGCGGGCATCCCCACCACCGTGAGAATCGACCCAGTTATTCCATTTCTTAATGATGATTTGGCTGGGCTTGTGGAAAAAGTTGCAGATTTAGGTGTGCTGCATGTCACCTCCTCAGCGTATAAGGTGAAGCCCGATAACTGGAGGAGATTCAGCGCAGCGTTTCCGGAAGTCGCAGAGAAACTGAAGCCACTATACTTCGGTGAGGGGGAGAGAATCGGGCGTTCCACATATTTACCGAAGAGCACACGGTTTGGTTTGATGAAAAAGGCAAAAGAGTTGGCTGAAGAACACAACTTGAAGTTCGGATGCTGCAGAGAAGGATTCAGCCTGAATTCGGCAGTTTGCGATGGCTCATGGACAATTCAGAAGCATAAGTAGAGGATTATTTGGTTCAGCGGTTTGTTTTTTCCTGAAAAAGCTATTTTTCAACAATGAAGTATTATTAGGCTCCTAATATGATTGTTGAATTGAAGCCTGACGGCTTTGCATTTTTTCTGATTTTCCCATAAAAAGGGGGAGGTTTAAACCGAGATGCTTCTGGGCATCATCAGGTTTAAACTATTTCTCTTTTCTTTGAGCGCTTCTGCAGATAGTGTGAGCCGACCACTAGCGAGACTGACGACAGGAAAACCATGACCGCGAAGGTTAAGCCTTCTGGAATAGGCTCCATAATAGAATAAGTTAGTCCCCACTCGTCGGGAACGTCGGGGCTTGACTCTGGCCATGCTTGTACCCCAGCTTCACTGTGGCTTTCGTCATATGCTGCCACTCTAACATTTTGATTCGGGCCTGAATTAATGAGTTGATGATCTACCACAATTTCAACGATGTAGTGTGGAGTGCTGTTAGTTGGAGACTCGCTTATCGAATCAACTATGTATATGCTTTCTCCCCAAGTTAATTCATCGCTTTCAACCCATCCTGAGCCATCGCCTCTGTAAACCTTAAGCCCTGATTGATCATGACCCACAAAATCTATCCTAACATCGTCTCCATCCGGAGCAGAACCACCTGTTGCTTGTCCATCATAGCATATTTGCCAATAGTCTCCTGCATCTTCAGTGTTATCGTCATAAAATTCGATAATCCAAAACACGGGGATGCCACTGTATCCACTACCACTACTCATCAACCAATTCGTTCTGAAAACAACATTGAGGTCACCGTCCATTTGATGTTCCATATCAACGTCAGTCCATTCGTCAGCTGGTGTCCACATGCCGTCAATGGTGGGTTCTGTCACAGCCATATAATGGTTAAATTCGTATCCTTCTTTAGCTGCGGTAACGATTCCTGCATTTGCTAGCAAACCTAAACTCAGCAACGCAATTATACATAAAGTCACGCCAATTTTCTTCATTTTTCTACAATACCCCTTATCGATGCCAATGCATATCTGTTGTGTTTGCTTAAAAAACTTTCATGCGCCAAAAATTAGAATAATAACTGCATAGAATGATGAACTGTCAATGTGCGCGCAGGAGTCTACGGTAGCCTCTTCGTAGGTTATTTTTGTTTTTCGGCGAGCTTTTTCTTTTTCGGGAACCTTGAACTTTCACTTCTTTTGTTAGGCTTGCCTTGCGATAGAAAAGAAGGGACAGAGAAATATTAGCTTAAAACTCTCACTCTTGCCTCAAATGCTTGTGGATACGTTTAAATCTGGATAACACAGAGATTTAGTTGCCGAGTTGCTGGGTGAAAAATTTTACCAGAATTTAGGCGGTGAGTTAGAACTTGAAGTATGAAATTAAGTATAAGCCCTCATATTCGATGCTTGTTGTCAAGTTGGAGTCTAACGAATCTGTAACTGCAGAAGCTGGCGCCATGACCTACATGGAACCCAACATAGACGTAAAGACGCGTAAACGAGAAAAGAGCCTCTTAGGCACCTTAGGTCTAACCCTGTTGGGGAGGCAATCCTTCTTTGTAAACGATTACCAAGCGCAAAACACCCCCGGGGAAGTTGCCTTCGTCTCTGCTCCAGTCGGCGACATCGAAACACTGGAAGTGAAGCCAAACCAAGGCTACATCATACAATCTGCCTCATACATCGCATCCACACAAAATGTGGACTTGGACATGAAATGGCAGGGATTCACGAAGGGACTATTCGGACAAGGATTATTTATGATCAAGGTTTCAGGGGAAGGAAAGCTCTTCATAAACACTTTCGGAGCCATCGACAAACACACCTTAGACGCTGGAAAAACATTGATTGTCGATAACTTCCATCTCGTGGCTTTCAGCGACACCTGCGACTATAAGGTCCGAAAGTTCGGGGGATTAAAATCAACTATTCTCGGCGGCGAGGGGCTGGTTACAGAGATAAGAGGTCCCGGCGACGTGTACATACAAACCAAAAACCTGAGAGAATTCGTGGACTGGCTCTGGACCCTCCTTGAACCAAGAGTTAGTTCACGCGCAAGATAAAAAAACCAAAAGGCAAACAACTGCGTATCCTTTCCTCTGTTGTATGGTATCATGCGGAGTCGGAAAGGTAGGGTAGAACCTTAATAGAGTCTTCACCATATCTGATTCGGCGAAAACATGGCAGTTCTGAAAGCAACGAAAAGCAACATCATGGTTGCCGCTCAGATTGTGAGAAGAGGCGGCTTGGTAGTCTATCCTACCGAAACGGTATACGGATTAGGGTGCGACCCATTCAACGTCGAAGCCGTGAAGCAAATTCTGAAAGTGAAAGACAACAGCAGCAAGCCTCTGCCCGTATTGGCGGCAAGCATCGTCGACGCTGACAAAGCAGCTTTCGTCTCCCCGAACGGGAAGAGACTGGCTGCAAAGTTTTGGCCTGGACCACTTACAATGGTTTTCCCCAAGAAGCAGAATCTTCCAGATGTTGTTACTTTTGGCTTGGATTCTGTGGGTTTGAGGATACCCGACAATGATGTGGCGCTTCATCTGATCCGGTTGTCTGGGGGCTTGTTGATTGGGTCAAGTGCCAACAGAACTGGAGAGGAGCCTCCGCGGGCAGTTCAGGAAATCTCTGGAGAGTTAAAGGAAATGGTGGATGTTGTTCTTGACGGTGGAGCTGCGGCTCATGGAAAACCGTCAACAGTGGCTGATTTGACTTCAGAAAAACCGAGAATCCTCAGGCAGGGACCAATAAGTTTCGAAGAGATTTTGGATGCGTTAACTCTTGGTGCCTAACAGTGCCATACGTTCGATCACAAGATCGGTTAACGCCTCTTTTTCTGCCCCTTCTTTTTCCAGTTTAGCCTCGAATTCAAGGTCAGAAATCCCGAATAACTTTTTGATGTTGCCTAATTTTTTGTCTGTTAGTTCTAGTACGCTGTCGTCTCGTTCGCCGGGAATCAGTTTGGTGACTAGGCGTAGGTAGTCAGATTTTTTGTGCCTGTTTTCTGTTATTACTAGCGCAGCTACTTCTGAGGAGTCTTGCTTGATTCCCAGCATGTTTACAGCCTTTTTTATCTGTCTTTGGGCAGAAGCGTAGAGGAGAGCCTCAACCGCCAGATTGTTTGAGATGTTTGTGTTTTTTTCGAAGGCATTCAGCGCGTTTAAGGCTGCAAAATACAGGTGTTGGGGACCTGCCACGTGTTTGGCGTCAAAAAACTGAACCGCGGCTTTGTTTTCTTTTCTGGTGTGTTCAAGAAATGCGTTGATGTCCTCTATCTGGACGTTCCTGAAACCGACTATAGTGATGTTTTCGTTGGGTTCTTCCGTTTTTTGGGTCATGTTTCTTCCCTGAAGACTTCTTTGATGAATTGTTCCGCAAGTTTCCTGTTTAGCCCGGAACTGATTAGCTTTTCTTTTGCATCTTCCAAAGTTAACCTGCTAATTCATGGATTTAGCTGAATTGTTTGCTCATGCTGTTGAGGCGATTTAAGAGTATCTAACACTGAAGTTCCTGCTTTGGGTTTTGAGGCTCTTTTTTCAGTGGATATGTCTGATTCTGAGTTATGTTTTCGGCTGTAATAACGATTATATCAATTCAGAGGCGATTTCTGGTGTAGAGGCTCAACAGATGGTAACTTTGAAGGATCTGCGGGATAGGATCCAAAATCTGGAAAAGGAGAAAAGTAGGCTTCTGGAAGAGATAAAGAAACTTAGGAAAGAGGCAGAGGAAAAAGCTGCCGCACTAGAATGTGAAGTGGCGGTGCTTAGAGAAGAAGCGGATTCGCTGAAAAAAATGCTTGATAGCTTCTAGTTGTGAAGACTTTTCATTTGTTCAATTCGTAAATCTAACCTTTTTATGTTAAGGAAATAGAGAAAATTTACTCTAAACTGAAGTTGGAAAGCAACAGTTAATCGAGTTTTTGGAGAGCCCTCAATCGTTTCACTATGTTTGGGTGAGTAGAAAAGACTTCCATGATCTTGTCGAATGTAGTTACTTTTCTTCGCAGAACCTCTTCGACAAGTTTTCGGTCGCCCACGCCTCCACCAATCTGGGCTAAGGCAGCGGAATCTACCTCTGATCGATCCGGATCAGAGATAAAGAGAGCCTTAAACGAGTTGGAACCGCCTGTGTCGCGTTGGTCGCGGCGGCTTCGTTTTACTACGTTTGTGTAGTTCACTATCTTTGCTAGTCCTTCAGAGAGTTTGCGGGGTCCATCTTCGACAATGGAGGCGCTGTGTCGATCTGCGTAGTATTCGCGTATTCGGCTCAGGTATAGGGTGAAGATGGTGAGTAGCCAGTAGACGAGGAGGCTTGCGATGCCGATGATGGCGGCTCCTCCGCTGTCTCTGCTGTCTCTGCGGCTGAACATGGAAGAGAGGAGCATTGAGTAGCCTATGAAGTAGAAGATTGCCGGCAGTATGGAGACGAACATCATGACTTGTACGTCTCTGTGTTTTAGGTGACCTAGCTCGTGTCCTATTACGGCTTCAACTTCTTCGGTTTCAAGGGTTTCCAGAAGCCCGGTTGTTACCGCAACTTTGCTTCCTGTGAGTGGTGAACCGTATGCGAAGGCGTTGGGTATTGCCATTTTGGCTTTCATGAGTTTTGGGGTTTTGATTTTGCTCTTTTTGCTGAGTCGCTCTACCATACTATGCAAAGCCGGGTCTTCTTGGGGCTTGACTTCCTTCACTCGGTACATGACGTCTATGAGGTATGGGGCTATGAGCCACTGGACTATGTTGAAGATGACCACTATGAAGGGCAAGAGCATGAGACTGACGCCGGCTAAAGCCATAATAACTGTGAAGAACAGAGTGGATAATCCGATAATTAGCGCTAGGGTTCCTATCAACGAGAATCGAAGTTTCCATAAGCTCACGGAATTATCCCCAACAATGCTGAGCAATAGAAGCAACATATAATTGTTTTGCTTTTTTGTTAACTGGTTGCTGCTCGCAGGTTATCTTTCTTAGTTAGGGAATTCTGTGTCCGCATGTCCAAAATACGCGGTAAGACTTAGCATACACATAGTTTAACAACCGTTTGCACAGTATTAGTATGCGCTTCTTTCAAGAAGCATCTTTGTTGTATTGAAAAGGTTTCTGATTCGCAGATGGAAAGGTAAAATGTTATGCAATCATTGTCTTTTTCTGACGTAAACTGTTTTGATTTTGTCGATTTCGTTTCCGTAGCATCTTCTGCACTCTTCATCAATCTCTTCAAGGTTTACTGGTTCTAGATGAACTTCAAAGCCTAAAGCTTTGTACTCCTCAACGATCTCGCTTAATCTTGGCTCCCCAATGGTAGTCCGCTTAATCCATCCCTGTTTCTTCAAGCGCTCAGACATTAGCCATCTTTCCGCTCCTCGGTTGAAAGTAAACAATTAACCTCCTTTTTAGGAAATAATTGTTAGCTCTTCTCGATTCTATAGATGTCTCCAACTTTGTTGATTTGGAACTTTACGCCCAGAATCTTCTCAGTCAACCAGATGTTGGTGTCTAGGTGGTCAGTTATTTCTCGTGTTAGATATGTTGAGGCGCCGCCTGCCAGTGCAACGTAGGGCACAAGCATGTCCGCGAGGTGAACGTCCACGGTAGCATGGGCTTCAATTTCCTTTAAGAGATTTTCGGCGGCTTCTCTGCCTACGGTTTCGCTGGTCTTGCCCAGTTCTCCTATGGCGTCTCCTCCAACTAGGGCGCCTTTGCTTGTTTTTGCCCATAATACGATGGAGCTGCCCTTCTGAAGAGGGTTAGACCGGTCATTAACTACATGAATCTGTGCGTCGTGACCGTGATTTCTAAGAACTTTCGTTGCCGCTTCAGCTTGACGCTCTGCTACCCGTTGTTTCTCTAAGAAAGTGCAGACTGAAACGCCTCCGATTTCCTCTATTTCGCCAAACTCCTTTATGGAAAGGACTCTGAGTTTAGAGCCACTGCTGACCTTCAAGACGACTTCCCCCATGCCCTTAGGATAATAACCGAACCTTTTGACAGTTAAAGAAGACTTCAATCCAGTCCGCTCCAGCATGGGCAAAAGCAGATGTTTCATGTAATTGATTGTGGGAGCGTGGCGTACGTCGGTGCCGCCATTAACAACATGAACGGTAACGTCGCCCTTGGCGTAGGCGCAGATGGGCAGAACCGTTAAAAGCAGCATGGATATGCTTCCTGCGGTGCCTATCTCAGCCCTCACCTCGCCGCTTATGATGCCGTTTGGTTTGAACCACAGTTCACGGGAACCAAGCTTTGCCCCTTCAGTTTCAG
>Ga0209614_1001925_pt1 | contig 14511 bp, 12 predicted proteins | sample BlaSprsedimmetaG_FD_185484 | JGI IMG/M metagenome (GOLD analysis project Ga0209614, IMG submission 185484) | Hot spring sediment bacterial and archeal communities from California, USA to study Microbial Dark Matter (Phase II) - Blank Spring... ... | reverse complement strand
GCGTGAATGACCAGTATCTCTGGAAATCTTACTGAGACTGTGACCGTATACCCGATTGGCTGTTCGGATATGTTCATATTGATCCATCCTAAGCATCCTTTCACCTTTTCTGTATATGGTTTTAAAAACCATATACAGAAAAGGTCGCTGTGGGTGGTCAATTTTCCGTAATCACTAGCTCTTTAACTGATCAATTTTAGAGTATCACAACCATGCGGCTCTATCTGTTTTCGAGATGGTCTTCCTTCTGGGCAAGAACCTTGTCCACATCGTGAAACATATTCTGACCAGCAACAGAAAGGGCCCGCATACTGGCGGGCCCTTTCTGTTGCTGGAGAGCGCTTAGGCTGATCTAGCCAAAGAATCCCCAGATGATCAAAAAGAGGCAAAGAACGCCAATTGCTACTCCAGTGATTCCGATTATCTGACCAATGGCTTCCGCCAAAACCCCGGGATACTGAGCTTTGTATTTATCAAGCAGTCCTTTTTCCTTAAGCCGCTCAAACTGGGCCGGGCGCTCTTCTTCCATCTCGTGGCCACTGACAACTCCAGTAAAAATAACCTGATCCATCGGAAATTTTTCCGGACGGATGTGAGCGTTGAAAAAATGAACCGTAAAGATAAAGACTGAAGCCAGCAGAGCCTCATCGGAGTGGACAATAATGGCCACGTTAAAGGCCCAACCCGGTAAAAACTGCGCAAAAAACTCCGGCATCCAGAGCATCAGCCCGGTAAAACCGATGGCAAACATACCCCAGAAAACGGCGAGAAAATCAAACTTTTCCCAGTAGGTCCAACGATCAAATTTGGGTGGTTCGCCGTTGCCGATAAACCATTTACACATCCCGGCAATATCCTGCCCATCTTTGATTCGAGGAAAAAGGGAATCTGGTCCAAATAATTTCTGGAAAAAGTTTTCTCCGGTAGGTTTAATCAGAAGAAAGTATAAGCACCAGACAAAGGTTATAATGAAGTACGTGAAGGTAATTACCGCGCACCAGCGATGAATCAGGCCTGCCATTTGCGGGCCACCAAGTAACTGCGCCAGTCCAATAGCCCAGGGAGCGTCGACGAACTTCAGCGGTAATCCGGAAAGCACGAGGCCGAGGAAGCTGACCATCATCATGAAATGAAGAACCTTTTCCATAAAGGTAAAACGGCGGTAAAACACCTTTGGAGAATGGCTTTCATGAAAAATTCCCTGCCGACGAAGCTTGTTTTTCTCAATGTAGCTTCTTATCAGCCAGAAGATGGTGTGCAGCCAGAAAATTGCAAAAGTCGCGCACAAAAGCCCGGTCATGGCAATGAAAGTCCAGTAGAGGAGCGGGTAGTTTTCACGGTCATGATGAGTCGCATGGGGGGCGTATTTGACAAAGTTGCTATTGGCCTGTTTGTGGCATTTGCCGCAGGTTTCAATTAATCCTTCTTTTGAAAGGGAGGATTCCGGGTCGTCCGCCGGCAATTGCTTGTGCGCCGTATGACAGTCGGCGCAACCTGCCACCGCCGAGGCGCCACCAAGTTGTTTTACCTTACCGTGATAATCCTGGCGGTATGAAGCGAAGGAATGCGAGCTCAGCTTATTACGGGCCATCATTGCTGCATTGTCGTGACACTTCTCACAGCTGTTTGTCTTAAATTCATTGGCAAGCAGAGCCGCCGCAGAATTTACATCGTTGACTTTCAGCTCAATGATGTTGTGGAGGCCATGGCAGTCGGCACAGGAAGGCGAATCCGGGTTGCCGGCCATCAACCCTTTGCCATGCACGCTCTGCATGTACTCGGCGTTGTCATGACAGCCGCTGCACATCTGTACCGATTTACTTTTGTCGTCCTTCAATGATACCAAATCATGGATATTGGCGTGACAGTCGGTGCATCTGACATCGTTATCAACATGTACTGACTGAGCATACTCCCGGGTTTCATCTCGATGACAGAATCCGCAATTAACGGGTTGCATCGGCACTTCACAATCTGCATGCTTGTCCAGATCCCAGATATCTCGATGACAACTGGTACAGGCATTGGCGCCATGTGCGGAAGCGGCAAATGTTCCCGAATCTATTTCATCATGGCATTCAAGGCACTGTCCTACGGAGATACATTCTAGACAAATTTCTTCGGAAGCTGCCTGTTTAGCCATGGCGTTATTACGAAGTCCGGTCCCGAGGAGAAACGAGACGATCAGTAACAGCATCAGGGCTAAGCGGAAGGGTCCTTTGAGTACTTTCATGGTTTCCTGCGCTCCTTTGTAATTAAATCACTAACATTGTAATTGGTTCAAGACGAATTTCTCGCGGGTGTCTAAGGCTCAGATTTTGCCGATCAGGGGTCGGCTCATTGCATGTAAAAGCGACTGCCTGGTAGATGAGTACAGAAAACAGATTGCTCTTTCCGGCCTCAGCGGCAGTATTGTAAAACCCGTATCCACTAAACCTTACTGCTGATGTGCTGATGATTGATCGAAGATACTTTGGGCTGATACTGTTTTTCGGCCAGAGCAGACTCTTATGTTTTCCCGCTGACAGCGCTTGAATCTCTCAGCTGAGGGATGTTTATTTTAATATATATAGTGTTCTGAATATTGTATACACTAAGCCTGTAAATTAAGGCAGGCACCAGAGGTGCCTGCCGACTTAACTTGACTTAACTTTTAGGCGTCTGTCGATAAAACAGACTCATTTATGGCGGTACTAAATCTTGAGAACCAGCATGAGCGCGATAACCAAGGCGTAAATAACCAATGATTCAATCATGGCCAAACCAATGATCATCGGGGTAGTAATCTTGCTCGCGGCACTGGGGTTACGGCCAATGCTGTCAAGGGCCGATTTGATACCCATGGACTGTCCGAAGGCTCCCCCAAATGCGGCCACGGCAATCGTTACCGCTGCAGCATACGCAACTCCAGTCCCATCGAAGTTTTTGGTAGCGACTTCGCTGGCAATGGCAGCACTGGCAGCGCATAATGTGGCGATCGCGGTTACAACTTGAACGATTCTTTTCATGTTCTCACCTCCTCTGTAAATAGTACGTTAGATTAGCTTCCGGGGATAATCGGAAGAGTATAGCTTATCTTTTAGTGATCGTGTGAAATTGCTCCCTGAAAATAGGCCAGTGAAAGCAGCGTGAAGACGAAAGTCTGTACAAAGGCAACGAATAAACCCAGAAAAGCAATCGGTACCGGAACCAGCAGAGGAGCCAGCATAACGAAAATTGCTGTGACCAGATGATCGCCCATAATGTTTCCGAAAAGACGCAGGGAAAGCGACATCGGGCGGGCCAGATGGCCAATGATTTCGATTGGAATCATCAGGGGAGCTAGCCAGAGGAAGGGACCAACAAACTGTTTAAGATATTTTGCGCCGTGTTCTTTCCAACCGAAGTAATGGGTCATGCAGAAAACCGTCAAGGCACAGCCTGCAGTAGTGTTGATGTTGCCGGTTGGGGGATTGAATCCGGGAATCAGGCCAGAAAGGTTGGAGAACAGAATGAAAAAAATGCCTCCTCCGACAACGGTCAAAAAACTACGTGCAACCTGGCTGCCGAGACTGTCGGATATAAGTTTGAGAATACCTTCGACCATGGTTTCCAAAAGATTCTGCAAACTAAAACGACCTTCAGGGATGATCAGGTCTTCAGGGTTACAATGGCGAATTTTCCGGGTTCCCAATAGAACCAGAATGACGATCAATAATGCAATTAGAATCGCGTTGGCAACGTGGTCCGGCAGGAGATTGAGACCAGGTATCAGGGCTGCCCAGGTAATCGTTGGATCGTGATGCATGATTCTCTACCTTAACCTGTTTAGTTTTTAGTTTTGGGGAGCTTACTTAGTGTTTGCATTTGAAGACTTTCGGATGAATCAGGTCTTTTCCGGGTGGTCCGGGGAAAGATCGCTTGACTTGCTGAAAGCCAGGTAGGCCATCGTTTCAAAGGCAATGCCTCCAAAAAGCGCGGAAAAACCAATCAGAAATCCAAACGGCTGACATAATTTCGTCAGGATTACAATTATTGTGATAATCGCCATTCCAACGGTCAGCAGGAGCAGTTTCAAGCCCAGCTTGCCAGCTGCCTTGCCTTCAATCCCATCCTGTCCGGCTCCGGCAAAGGCTTTACTGATCAAAACACTGAGCAGAAAAAAATAAGTCAGCGCCAGGAAACCCCCGACGGCAACCCCGGTAATTCCGATCTGATCAATTCGGATCAAGCCTGCGCTTGCGGTCAAGACAAGTGCCATTGCCAGAATGAAGAGATTGATGCGGATCAGGCGCTTGTCTTTCATCCCGCTACCCCCTCTATTCGTTCATAAAGCGTCTTCCCGTTCCTGTTCCCGCTCAAGACTTTTCAATGCCTGATAAATGCGTTTAAAGCCGGCAGCGACTCCGCAAAGCAAAAGAAAAATCGTCAGCCACGGGGAGCTGTTCAACCAGCGGTCCAGATAGTAGCCGGAGACGATTCCAATCGCAACCGAAAAACCAAGCTCAAGGCCAACAGTACCATAGCGGCTAATCTGAACAAATGCTTTTTTAAATCCAGGCGCGCTATTTTTTGCCATAGTTACAGTTGGGCAGCGAGGTCTTAAGTCGCAGTTGCAAACAATATAGAATATTGTTAAAGAACTCTCATAAGCCGAAGCAAGCGTCCATTATCATAGGCGGTAAAGTTAAGTCAAGTTCAAATCTCGGTCAGCGTCTCGCGGGCTGCATTGAGGGTTCGTTCAATGTCTTCCTGGCTATGAGCCGCTGAAACAAACCCTGCTTCAAACTGTGATGGAGCGAGATAGATTCCTCTGTTTAGCATGCCTGAAAAAAACCTCGAAAACTGTTCGCAGTTGGACGATTGAGCGTCTTCATAGTTGTATACTGGGTTGGCCGTAAAATATGTACAAAGCATTGAGCCTACCCGGGTACAATAATGAGGGATTTTTAGTTCAGAACAAAGCACATCAAGACCTTCTCCCAGCGCCGCGGTCTTTCTTTCGAGTTCCGGGTAGGGGTTTTCCTTTTTCAGAATTCGCAGGGTTTCCAGCCCGGCGGCCATGGCCAGCGGGTTGCCGGAGAGGGTTCCGGCTTGGTATACGCTCCCCAGCGGCGCCAGTTGACACATTATTTCCCGGCGACCACCGAAGGCTCCGACAGGAAGACCGCCACCGATTATTTTCCCCAGGCAGGTTAGATCCGGCATGATATCGTAGTAAAGCTGCCCCCCCCCGTAAGCGACGCGAAATCCGGTCATGACTTCATCAAAAATGAGGACAATTCCGTGTTGCGTGCAGCGCTCCCTTAGGCCGCTTAAGAATCCAGGTAAGGGCGGGATGGTTCCCATATTGCCAGCAACCGGTTCGACGATTATTGCGGCAATTTCACTGCCGCAGGCGGTCAACAATTGATCCACGGAACCGAGGTCGTTGTAGATAGCTGAAAGGGTGTTACAGGTAAGCTCGGGGGGAACCCCGGCGCTGTCGGGTACGCCAAGGGTGGTGGCTCCTGAACCGGCTGCGATCAGAAGATTATCGGCATGGCCGTGGTAACCACCTGCAAATTTGACGACTTTGCTTCTTTTCGTGTAACCGCGGGCCAGACGAATTGCGCTCATGGTCGCCTCTGTGCCGGAATTGACCATTCTTACCATTTCCAGAGAAGGCAGGGCCGCGCAAAGTTCTTCTGCCATTTCGATTTCTAGCATTGTCGGCGCACCGAAACTGGAGCCACGAGATACCCGTTCTCTGACGGCATTAACCACGGCCGGGTGTGCATGTCCTAAAATCATGGGGCCCCAGGAGCCTACATAGTCAATATATTCATTGCCATCCACGTCATAAATTTTGCTGCCTTGACCGCGAATGATAAAGGGGGGATTAAGTTTGACGGAACGGAAAGCGCGGACCGGGCTGTTGACGCCTCCCGGGATTACCCGGCAAGCCCGGGTAAAAAGCTTTTCGGAAATTGTATGATTCATGCTGGTTACCTCGTCTAGTTGCTTCTGTCTTGCAGTTTGAAAACCTTGTTAAACCGGAAGGTTTGGGAGGGGAATCGAGAAGATAGCGCTTTGAAAAAGGCGCGGGCCAAGTCCTCTCGCTGTTTTAATAAAATCGGATTGTACCGGATGAAAAACATGTAGACAAGGGATTTATTCAATCGAATCAGAGTCGATGACGTTTTTTGAACAAACTTTGGGTTTTTGTCGAAATTATGGTTGGTATGGTTATCATGGATGATTGATTGGCGGCAGGTTTGCACCTGGATCCTAAGCAGGAGGTGGCCGCAAGGTTGAGGACGTCATCGAAAGTCAGTTTTTATGAGGCAAAGATTTTCTGCCAATGGCCATTAGTTTCTCGATACCGTAGGACTTGGTGAAGGCTGCCCTAGTCCTTGTTTTTCAGACTTTTGGTGACAATTGTTTCGCTGAACTGGTCTGTCAGTAGGGTCCGATCGGTAATGCCGTTGCCAAGCAGCAGCTCGATGGTTCTGGAGGTGTCGAGATAACTGTAGTCGTCAAAATTTCTAAGACTTAAATCCACGCGTCCGTCATGATGAATTTTTACATCTATGTTGTTCATAACTCCATTTCGTGACATTCCCCACCCAGGGGCCTTTAGGGAAAACAGCGGCTTTTTTCAGGGCGGGCGCCTAAAAACTCCCTGGGTTGAATTGTTTTATCTCAGCTGAATTACCTTGCGGTGTTCGCGAAATTCATCATGCTTCATGCTGTCAGAATTATGAGCGCTCTGTAATTCATCCACCAACATGGTTCGCAGGCTCGGGCTCTCATCTATCAGGTTGTTGATCAAATCTAATTTTTCTTTCTCGGTTGACGTCTTCTTTTCCCGAAAATGTTCATAGGAGCAGAGTGCGATGGAGGTAAAAACCAGCCCTCCCCAGGTGATGACTAAAAAAATGGCAAGGCTGTTCAAGGCCGGAATGAAAACCACCGGTATGGCAAGCAGACCGACAAATTTCCCGCTGATCAGGCATAGGGCTCCCAGTTGGGTGAGAGGAGGGACTTTGCTGATGAGGCTGGCGATGTCATCAATTTTTAAATCTTGGCCGGGATGGTTGTAGCCTCTGACTCTGGGCCTGGACATGTTATACTCCTGCATAATGAACAAAACCGCCAGTCAAATTGTGTAAAGCTTAATGATCGCGAACGCTTAGAGACGCCTTGATCTTCCGCGGCGGTTTTGTGAAAATATTCTTTCTATAATTATAGTGTATTGTCAAAAAAAGTCAAATGGATTGTCGGACTGGGGCTTTTGAGTAGGCTTGGTGGGTGGTTTGTTCTTGGGGGATGGAGAGGTGGCGGTTCGAAAATCGGGGTTAAGGTTCCCCCGATGAAGGTTCGGATTGGTTGAAGTTCTTTTTGATTTTGATTATCCGCAGATCACGCTCGTGGGTGACCGCCATGCAGAGACGCAGGTCTCTGGCATGGCGCATGATCTCGGCGATGGCCGACAAGGTTTTGCCGCGCAATTCATCATGATCCGGACGATGGCGCAGATAGTCAATCAGGTTCTGAAGCTCGGGCAGCAGTTTGGTTTGTGAATGGATGGTGTTCTCAGTAAGGAGAGCGCAAAGTCGTTGGCTGATGACAAGGGTGAAGTAGCCACCGTATTTTCGCGTATGGTTGATGATCGTGGTCAGGCAGTTGCTGCCGTCGTTTTCAATTTGGCAAAGGAAATAGATACTGCAAAGAAGGGGTAACTCTGATTCAGGGCGATCAAGGTCTGCATCGTCTTTTTCCAGAAAAATTTTTCGGAGTTGCCGGGGTTGTTGCAGGAAGTAATCGTAAAGCCGGTTCGTGGCGGGTAAGGAGTTGTTGATTATATTCACGGTCAAGGTAGATAGATATTTTTCCGCGGACAAGGGGTTGTGATTAAAAAAATCGCACAATGAGTCCCTGAATAGTGAGGTTTTGTGCCCCAAGCTGAGACGCTCAGCGATACTTAATTCCTCTAAGGTCTCGTATTTGCGTAGGAGTTCGCATAAAAGAGGAATGTCCTTGATGGAAAAATATGGCAGAAGTAAATTCAGTAATTTAAAGCTAAAGGTCCAGTCTTGGTCGAAGACCAGGTTGAAAAGTTGTGCGCGGATCTCCGGCAGATTGGCGAAGCGGGTCATGAACAGAGCGGTCTGCTGTTCATGATGGAGGAGCAATGGCGGCTTGAAATTAGAAAAAATCAGGCGCCATTGCGGGCTTAAGCCAAATTTGCTCATCGCTTCAAGGAGTTCCGGATAAAGATCGCCATGGTCGAACAGGTTTGCCAAACGATCCGAAAACACAGGGTCTGGCACTGCTTGAGGATGATAGGTTATGAGTTGCAGAATGAGGCGTTGTTCGGTAGCTTTGCGGGTTTGTGTCAGGGCCTCAAAAAGAGTGCGCAGGGAGTCCGGGCTCGGGCTGGAACCTAAAGCGGAGAGGACAGCATGGCGTTCAGCCGGATTTTTTGAATTAATTCTTTTGCGCAAAATTTCAAGAGCGTCATGATTTGGGCAAAAACTCAGACCAGCATAGGCCTGCATTCTTTTATTTCGCCAGAGGGAGCGTCCTGTAGCTATCAGGGCATCGCAGGCTTTCATGTCACCGAGTTGGGCCATCGTGGTCAGGGCTGCCGGATTACCGAGCTTTGCCTGAAGGACGATTTGGGGACAGCAAGGCAGGGTGAGCCGGACAAGGGTTTTAAAAACAAACGGGGAGATGATGTTGTCCTGGGAACATAGACGTGCGGCCAAAGGTGCTAAGACCTCTCTTTCTCGGTTACTTAGGGGCAAATTGAGGAAGCAGAGCAGCTCTGGTTTTTCTTGAACCGTTTTAAGGTCGTCGCTCAGAAGGAAATCATTAAAATTGAATTCGTGCAGTTCTTCCAAAAAAAGGGCTAAGGCAGTCAGGCGAATTTCCGTTTGTGGAATGGTTGTCAACAACCGCAGCGCGTCGGTCTGAGGAAATAGTCTGCGAATCAGGCAGGAGGCGATGGTGGTGGTGCTTTCCACGGCACTGGGGGAGCTGAGCAGGTGCTGAAAGTAGTCGAAAAAAGAAACTCGGCCGGAGTTGTTGGCAAGGTCTTTTTTTATCTGTTGCAGTCCGGGATAATTTTCTTCCTTATCATCTATGCCCAGCTGATTAATAATATGGAAAATATAGCGATTGCCGCCGAGAAAGTAGAGGGCGGTGATAATGACAAATAAATTTTTATCGTTTGGACCGTTGATGGTTGCGGCCAGTTTCAGCCCGAGTTGGGATAGCTCCCGTTGGTCCTTTGAATCATGGGCGTGATGTCGGAATTCGACCTGAGTTCTGTTTAGAATTTCAAAGACTTGCCAGCGAAGCTCCCAGTTACTGCTCAGCAGGTCTTCGACAATCTCCGCTCGGGGCTTAGTTGGTTTCATAACGTATTGAAATAAAAGGGCTTATTTGAAGATAAGGCTTGACATGCGCCTGTTCGTATGTAATAGATATCAATCTTGTTTGGGAAGCGGTTTTTTCTCTGGTTGAGGTTTTAAGTGATGCAAAAAAAAATACTGCTGTTTGTTTCCGGATTATTTCTATTGGTCATGGGTTTGGCCGATCTTTGTGCCTCGGAATCGTCGGGAAAGGCTTTTTCGATTATTTATTCGTCAGATGAAAGGGGAGCCATTACTCCTTGTGGTTGAAATAAAAATCCGCGTGGCGGTCTAGCCAAGCGTGCCACCTTCCTTGATGATGTGCGCCGGGAAGAGATTCCATTTCTGGTGCTGAATGGCGGTAATTTGTTTTTCAGCAGAGAATCCCTGAGACCGGAAAAACTGGCTGCCGGCAAGCTGTTGGCTGATTTGATCATGTCGTCTTTCAATAAAATGGGCTGTGATGCTTTGAATGTTGGGGCTTATGACCTTTCTCTTGGGGTCGATAACTTGCGCAAACTGGAGAAGAATGCCAACTTTCCTTTTCTTTCAGCCAATATTCTCGATAAACATGACAAGTATATTTTCACTCCGTCTATAATCAAAATGGCGGGCGGGGTCAAGGTAGGTATTTTTGGTCTTTGTGACGATGCCCTTAAGATTGACAAACTTCCTGCCGGACAGAAAATCAAGGTTGTTAATCCTCTTGATAAGGCAGAGGAAATTTCGCTTGAGTTGAAGAAGAAAGGCTCGGAATATACGGTACTGCTGACGAATCTTAATATTCGCGATTGCCGGAGGATTGCTCAGCGGGAGCTGCCGATTGATTTGATTATCGGCAGCAGCAAGGAGAATCGCATTTCTCTGCCGATCCTGGTGCAAAAAGCCTATATTGTCCATGTGGAGCGGGGAGGCAAGAGTGTTGGGCGGTTGGACGTTACCTTTCTTGGAGCTGCGGGTGTTGAGAATCTGCCCGCTGATGTTCGTTATAAAGGCAAGATTGTCGGTGATAGACTATTTTTACTCAATCATTTTTTTCCTTTGAAAATCGCGATACCGGACCATCCCGAGATTGGCCCCATGGTCGAAAGTGTTGAGGCTAAATTGAGTCGTTTGCAGCAGGTGAAAGCTACCAGGTCGATGAGCGTGGGAGCCAATATTAAAAAAAGCTCTTTGGCCAAAGGTAATGGTTATGTTTTTGCGAAAGCCTGCGCGACCTGCCATCCCGAGCAGTATGCGCGGTGGCAAAAAACCGCGCATTCTCAAGCCTACCAGGGCTTAGTTGAGCAGGAAAAACATTTCGATGTCGAATGTATCGGTTGTCATACGCTGGGGTATGAAATGCCGGGAGGATTTACCGATATTCGCCAGGTAGGCAGCTATGCCGGGGTTCAGTGCGAGTCCTGTCATGGCCCGGGTTATCTTCATGTCCAGTCAAAAGGCCAGGAGAAATTGGCCCATAAGCTTGGGGATGGGGAGATGTGTCTGAGCTGTCATATTGAAGAAAAAAGTCCGGAGTTTGACTTGCTGCCGTTTTTTCATCGGATCTGTGGAGAGTAGATTTATTTCAGATGTCGCCGGAAAGGTCCTGGCGTGGAGCGTCAACCAGGGAAGTCATGATTTCTTTTTTCAGTGTGAGAAACTCCTGTTCATCGATCAGTCCGCGCTCATGCAGATCCGCGATTCGCAAGAGCTCATGGCGGGTGATTTTAGAGTCATCGAGTTTGTGGGGCAGGGCTCTGATTTTTGTTGTCTGATAATCAAGCATGTTTTGAGGGGGGGTGGTTTCGGGGCGTTTCAATGATAATGAAGCCAGGCCGCCAAGCAGGCTTACCTCGATGTTTTGTCCTGCAAAGGTAGGATTGTTAAGGGTGTTTATAATCTGCCTGCCGTTTTGTTTGAGCATCCGGAAAAAAATATACGTTGAACCAAGGATGAGCAGCAACCCGATAGCCAGGATGATTTCAATATGTTCCGCCAGAGTCTGAATAAAAACGACTGCGGTTGCCAAAATTATGATCAGCAACAGGTGGGCCAGGAGAATCATGTATCCTGCAGTTATGCCGCTGCTAAATGGTGAGCTGGGCTTTTTCTCGTCGGTCATGTTATGATGTGATGTCTGGGCAGACCTTGCTGCCGCGTCTCATGAGCCTGCCCTCTGTGCTGAACGATAGGCTTGCGTGCGGCGAGGATGATCGGCTGTGGGGAAAAACTTTTTTTGAAAAGTCGCTTGGGTTCTCGGGTTTAAAAATGTGGTTTTGTGATTGGGAAAAGGTTGTTTCGGGTAATATTCTCTTCCGGTTTCCAAGACCAATCTTTTTTAAGTTATCTACTTCTTGGTTTTAAAGCAATCTTTATTTTTTGAGGTAAGACCTTTTGCTCATAGTGATTTTAGATTGCGCGTTGCTGACAGCGAAACATCAGTATTTGTATTCCTTGTCGGTCAAGGTTTTGATGGTGCTGTGCATTTGCAGCTGTTTGCGAGCCTTTTCCAGTAAGTCGCTAACCTTGGTGGCCAGATCCTTTGAGAAGGCCAGGTTGTGTATCGGATTGCCTTTGAGCAGCTGCTTGAGATTTTTGTCGGCGTTATTGATTAAATCCTGAGCGTCATAAGTGTAAACTCCATTTTTGATCGCCAGAAGCACGGATTTCTGCAGTGAAATAAGTTGGGCTTCGAGGTCGCTGATATTCAGCGCCTTGACCTGTTGGCGCCAGTCATCGACTATGTTGCCATAGGCTGGATCATTGTCGTGGCAGGTTATGCAGGCCTGTTTAAGGGACTCGTCGCTCATATCGGCCCCGTCTTCAACCTGAGTATGGCAGGCTTTACAGCTGACATCGGTGGCCATTGAATTGGCTTCGCCTCGGATATCGCAGCTAATTTCATCACAGGCATTCTGTCCCTGGTAGAGGTTGAAAACCTCCGTGTGGCAATCCGCGCATTCAACTGCACCCATTCCCGAACCATGGTGACAATCCTTGCAGTTTTTCAGGATGGTCCGACCATGTTGTTCGCGTGGGCTGTGGCATTCCAGACAATCCATGCCTTCGTCGATGACATGAACATCATGTGGGAACTGAACCTCGCCGAAAGGAACTGGCTTAGTCTCGATGCACTGGACACAACTGTGACAAAGCTCCGCGCATCCCGAAGGTGATGTTATCTTTGCCGACTTGTATGTCGAATCGATAATGGTTTTAGCTTTCTCGCAGCGTTCGCGGCAGTCGGCCAACAGGCTTAAGGCAAAGTCGATATTGTGAATTCCGTGACTGTTTTTAACAAAAATATAATTCTTCTGCGCGGTTTCATAAAGCCGGCTGCCTTCAGAGGATTTGCTCCCGGCTAAAAGTTGTCCGGTTTTTAGCAAGGTTTCGGCGGTTTTTGTCAATTCTTTACTGAGCACATCCTGCCAGTGGCGAGCCATATCATCATAGCCATTGCCATGACAGTCAGAGCATGAACTGATCATTTCCTCAAAGCCGTTTCGCTTAAGTTTGCGGGTCTCGCCGCCGATTTTGTAGAAGTTAAGATGGCAGCTGGCGCAATCCAAATGGGCTTGATACATCGGGCTCGGCATAACCTTATGCTCGATTCCGCCTTCCCCGGCATACATCTGATGGACTATTTTATGTTGGTCAAAGGTATGGCATTTAGCACAATTGCTGTCGTAGTGCAGACCGCTGTTGAGGACCTTGGTCCGCAGCAGCAGTTGTTGCTGCAGATTTCGGTTTGATTTTTCTCTCGGAATATAATGTTCGATACCGGAATGACAGCGAAAACATTCAACTTTATGGGCCGTAACGTGATGAAAATGCATCTTTTCGCTGCTATAGCTGCCCGCCAGCAGATGGGGCTCTGAATGGCATTGAACGCAGACATTATCCATGATATGGCCATCCCCGAAAACAATTCCGAAATGGCACTGCTCGCAGTTTACTCCTCGCTCTAGATATTCTTTGTGCACAAAGGGTTGATTTTCATTGGCATCTATGAAAATTTTGGCCTTGCTTTGGGTGTGGCAGGTTTCGCAGGATGAAATTTCCAGATGGTTTTCTTTGTCGAAAAAATGACAGTTGAAGCAGGTTGTTTCTGTCACCGTCAGATGTTCTCCCTGGACTATCTGGGAATGGCAGGACACACATTTCAATTTTTTCCCACGTCTTAGTTCGTCGAGATGGGTGGCGTGGCTGAAGTTAACCCCTTTGAATCTTATGGTGTCGGATTTGAGCTTTTCGGTTGAGTGGCAACCTTCTCTCAGGCAGCTGGCATCACTGATGGCGGTATGGGGGCGCGGCGGAGCTGTGCCGGTGATTTTCATGACCACGTGGGTCTGAGCTTTCCATTTGCCCTTCAGCTCGCCCCAAACCCCGGGCTCAAAATGGCAATCAAGGCAGCTTACAGTCTTGTGTGACGACTGCTTCCAGGATTCGATATAGGTATCCATGTTGTGGCACATTCCGCAGAAACGGTAATTGGCGGTAGCTTTCAGCAGTAAAACAATCATCAGGATGAAGATGCAGAATGACACCACCCCAAAGATTGCCAAACCTTTCCAGTGCTCGCGGGTGCCGCGGATGGCCTCATGGGAGAAGTCGCGGACGAAATCCACGAGCAGATTCCACATTCTTCGAATCATTACAAAACTCCTCGGTCTTAAGATGTTACATTAATTAAAGGTGTTGCAAAGATTGGATAAAATATCAATAATAACATTTACTTAATGCAGGAAAACCTCTATAATGGGCATCAATAATCACCACAAAACATCAGCCCAAAATAGAGGTTTTCCATGCTCCGTAAAGATAGCAAAAACGAAGTGAGAGCACAACTTAAAAAAGAGTACCCCAACTGGAAACGTATTCCGAAGAAAATGAAGAAAAAAATCGCCAATGAGGTTTTGTTGGAAGTTGTCAGTGGATATGATTTCAAACAAGAAATTACGACTCCAGCGGAAAGATTACTTGGCATTGAAAATCAGATCCCAGTCAAAGGAATTATCAAACTTGACAAAATGGCTCAATATATTGAAAATGTCCATAGCGATCGGATCTTAAAGCTCAGCAGCTATAATCGCTCTCCGATCTATATCAAGGACAAAGAGTTGCAATTCATCGATCAGCTTATTGATGA
>Ga0209614_1001923_pt1 | contig 14523 bp, 9 predicted proteins | sample BlaSprsedimmetaG_FD_185484 | JGI IMG/M metagenome (GOLD analysis project Ga0209614, IMG submission 185484) | Hot spring sediment bacterial and archeal communities from California, USA to study Microbial Dark Matter (Phase II) - Blank Spring... ... | reverse complement strand
TCGGAATCGATGGTCAGAATCGACCGGAACCGGTGGTCAGATTCCGTCGGAATGACTGGTCAATTTCCACCGGAATCGGTGGTCAGAATCAATCGGAATCAGTGGTCAGAATGCGTCGGAATACTCAAATAGGTAAAAATAGCTGAATTTACCCAAAATGCGTGTGACGTGAAATGGGTAGTTTGGCTGAGGCTGGCGTGTGGTTGTGTTTCAGGCTGAACGATAGGGGGCGGAGTTGAGTGCAGAGTGCATGGCTGGAGGTTTGTTTTTGATGGAGTGAAGATTCATTCCGGCCTGAAATTTGCTTGATCTGCTCAAAAACCTCTAATCAGGCAAGCCATGCCCAGAATTAATCAAGCGTATTCGCCACGGAGAGGCCCATCACTGGGATGTCAAAACGTTGTTTCGTCCCGGGGCGGGGTACAAGGTGGTGGAGTGGGAAGCTGCTGTGTGGGTGTGGATTTTGTAAACTACTCAAAATGCGACACACGTAAATTGGGTAAACATTGCAAAAATTACCCAAAACACGACACACGTAAAATGGGTAAAATTGGCAGGGTAAGCGCGAGAAGGACAGGTGAGGCGGGCAAATCATGCTGAACTATAGTCAGACTTCTGCACCATGTGTGAATTCGTCCAATGGATGTCAAAACATTGTTCTGTGCCGGGGCGGGGTGCGGGGTGGTGGAGTGGGAAGCTGCTGTGTGAGTGGATTTTGTAAACTACCCAAAATCCGTCACACGCGAAATGGGTAAAAATAGAGGTAATTACCCAAAACGCGACACACGTGAAATGGGTAGAGTTTTGATCTAGCGATTGACCCTAAATGAAGCACCCCGTGGGGGTCTGGTTTGATGGGGCAAGCGCGAAACGGGCGGAGCGGGAAAGGGCCAGGGAAATGATCAATTGCGGGCGATTCTTTGAAATCTATATCAAATTCGCTTTTTGGGTATATAAATACGATGCTTCCTCCTGTAGGATCATGATATTTAGCCATTAGATCAATACTATGTGCGGAATAGCAGGCATAAAAACACATAATAACTCATCCATTCAGACACTGGAGCGGATGGTTGAAGCCCTTTACCACCGGGGGCCGGACTCTTCCGGCTGGTTCCAGTCGAATGGATATATGGGCGGGATGAGAAGGCTTGCCATAAATCACGTCACAGGTGGCGATCAGCCGCTATATAATACAGATAGAAGCGTTGTTTTGCTCTATAATGGTGAAATTTATAATTCACCAGAGATTCGTCTTGACCTGCAAAAAAGAGGATTCCGGTTTCGGACAGGTTCAGACGGGGAGGTAATCTGCCATCTTTATGAAATTTTCGGTGCTAACGTATTTGAGCATCTTGACGGCATGTTTGCCTGTGCTTTGTGGTCGGAACCTGAAAAAAAACTGATTCTTGCAAGGGACCTGTCCGGGGAGAAGCCACTTTACTACTCGATCCTGCCATGTGGGGGAATTGTATTTGCTTCAGAAGCGAGAAGTCTTCTCAAACATCCTGAAGTCAGCCGCGAACTCGATTACCAGGCTATATGGGATTTCCCAACATTCTTGTGGATTCCTGAGCCTGCAACGGCTTTTCGGGACATTAAAGCTCTTCCCAGGGGGCACATTCTTGTAGCAGACGAGGGCGGAATTTCCGTACGCCCCTATGCCAATCGTTTTGGCCCAACACAAGATATCGGCAATCTTTCAGACAGAGATTTAGCTGAGCTGGTTCGCGAGACAGTCACCCGGGCCGTCCATTCCAGACTTTTGTCCGACGTGCCAGTGGGATCATTCCTCTCCGGCGGCCTGGACAGTTCAATCATAGCCACCCTGGCCTCGAAAAAATTACCATCCCTTTCAACCTTCACTATTGGCTTTGAAGACTTGGATGATCCCTATCACGGCAAGGCAGACGAATCTTCCCTGGCTGAGGCCACAGCTCGTAAGCTTGGCACAAAGCATCATCTTGTCAGGGTGACGGGCAAAGAGTTCAAAGAGTTGCTTCCTGATTTTTGCTCCAAGGCGGATTTGCCCTTTTCCGTGTCATCCGGTCTTGGGGTTATGGCCGTGGCCAGGGCGGCCAGGGATTTTGGGGTCAAGGTGCTTCTGACAGGAGACGGGGCTGACGAGGCATTCGGTGGTTACTCATGGTATCCGTTGCTGGATCAGGTAAAGAATGTCACCCCTGATAATGTCACACCCTATCCGGTTTCCTATCAAAATTTCGGGATGCCCCTGGACAAGCGCCTGAATGTCCTTGCCGGGTATTCCGGGCCGGAACAGGCTTGGGCATGGCATTATTATGCTGCGGAAATTGAAAAGGCGAAGCTGTTTGCAAGTGAACCATTTTCAAATTCACTTCCATCTCATCGATATTTTTCAGCATATAAAAAGGCTGACTGGCAGCCGGTTGATTATATCAGGCAGGATCAGCAATTCTATTTCCCATTTGAGATGCTGCGCAAGGCCGACAGGATGACCATGGCTTTTTCCGTTGAGGGACGCATCCCTTTTGCCGCACCGGCAGTTCAGGCATTGGCGAATCAACTTAAATTTTCACATATGGTAAAAGGCAATACTCTTAAATGGATTCTCCGAAATGCATTCAAAGATTTATTACCAGTGGAAGTCATCAACCGCCCGAAGCATGGGTTCAACGTACCCATCGACCATTGGCTAAAAAACGATTGGTCCGATCTGTTAAAGTCTGCATTCGCTCCATCTTCGGCCTTATCGCGGCATGGCTTCCTGAATACCGGAGCGGAACAGATCGCAATGAGCATGCGCGACGATCCCATGCGACTCAATGGGCACACTCTCTTCTCCTATATCATGCTTGACATGTGGCTGACACATTTTAATAGTTTATTAACAATATAGCGATTATCAACAATATTACTTATCAACATCTGCGTATCATATTTTTTCATTTTGGAGCATAAATGAAAACCTATGAAGAGTTAAAGACAGCAATCGACACACTATTCGATTTATGCGAAGAGTTCACAGCAAGTCACCCATGGCTCGTATGCATAGTAATGCATGAGCTGGCGAGAAATACATATCCAAACGATCCATTCATCCCATTTTCTGAAAAAAAATCCGCGACAGAGCGCCTTCACGATGTAATCTTAAATCTGATTCAATTCATAAAATTCGGCTCGCTTTTGGGAAGCTATAGATTCAGCCCAAAAAACGTTGAACACACCGAAGTAAAAAAAAGCACTGGTGAAATTTATGGAAAACTCTGGAGCAAATTCACACCGAACCAACTATCAGAAAAGGCGACCCGCATACTCGCCGAACGCTTGCAAAAAAACGGCATTTCAACTGCCATTATTGCCGGCAAAAAAGCAGTGGACGTAGGTTGCGGGTCAGGTCGCTTCAGCTTGGCATTGAAAAATCTCGGAGCAAGCAGCGTAATCGGTGTTGACTACGGAGACTGCGGCCTCGAAATAGGCAGGAGAACCGCACTTGAAATAGGACTCCATGGAGTAGAGTTCAAAAAGGAAGATATTCTCAACTTGTCATTCCCCAACGAGACTTTTGACTTCACCTTTTCCAACGGAGTCATCCACCATTCAGAAAGTATGGAAAACGCACTAAAAGAACTGTTCCGGATTACAAAGCCAGGCGGTCACATCTGGCTTTATATTTATGCCGATGGTGGAATTTTCTGGTACGCTCGCAAACGGATGCCGCTGATTATGCAAAGCATTCCGCAAGATTACACAATACGAATTCTGGATGATCTCGGAATGCCGTCTGACAGGTTCATCTTCACGGATAATTGGTACGTACCTATTGAAACCCATACATCTCTAGAAAAATCAATCCAGATGCTTAAAAAATTTTGCCCTCAAGAAATCATAAGACTGGAATATGGGCGGGATACAGACCTCGACTATCACTCGATTCATGGAAGCGAGGACGACAAGATCATGTACGGAGATGGAGAATTGCGGTTTATAATCAAGAAGTAACACTGTGCCCCCGTTGAGCCCCAGTCACAAACAGGATATAATATGGAAATAATTGCAGAAATAGGCCAAAATCACAACGGCGACATGAAATTGGCACGCGATCTGATCATCGCCGCCAAAAAAAATGGCGCCGACGCAGTCAAATTCCAAGTGTACGATGCCGCAACGCTCTTCCCGCGCGACGAAAACCCCTGGTATGATTACAATCTCTCTACGGAGCTTTCTCAAAAAAAACTATCTGAAATTGCCAAATTCTGCGATGATCTGGAAATTGAATTTCTCGCGTCCGTCTTTGACGTCGAGCGAGTAGAGTGGCTTGAAGAATTGGGGGTTCGCAGATATAAAGTCGCATCTCGATCCATCCAAGACACCCCACTTATTGAACGACTCGTAAAAACGCAAAAGCCTCTTCTCGTTTCTCTTGGGATGTGGAAAGAAAAGACATTCCCGACGATTGAAGCGTCATCTCGCATCGACTACCTCTATTGCGTTTCAAAATACCCCACTCCTCTGTCGGACTTAAAACTCGGCCAAGTCGACTTCTCAATATATTCCGGCTTTAGCGATCATACGATTGGCATAACATCTGCTATAGTGGCATTAGCTCGCGGAGCAAAAATCATCGAGAAGCACTTTACATTAGATAAAAATATGTATGGCCCAGACCACAACTGCAGTATGACACCCAATGAACTGAAAAAATTATGTCATCATCGTGATGAAATTACAATTTTATTGTAAGAACGGGGGGGGAACTATGAGTAAACCCAAAATTTCCGTATATATACCATCTCATAACTATGGAGAATTTCTTCAGGAATCCATCGAAAGCGTATTGCGTCAAACATATGACTCTTGGGAACTACTCGTCATCAATGATAAATCATCTGACAATACATCGGATATAATGGAACTCTACAGCGGTGACGAACGTATACGCCTGTTCCATACCAATTACGGCTCTTTACCCAAAGTCTGTAATTTCGCTATCAGAAAATCTCGTGGAGAGTATATTATCCGTCTTGATGGTGACGACGTGTTCGGAAGCAACATTTTACTCGTCCTGGCAACGCACATGGAGCGCAATCCTGATTGCTCCATGGTCTTTCCGGATTATTACTTGATTGACGAATCCGGAAACATTTTCGCTGAAGAACGACGAGAAAAATACTTTGAAAGAAATCATGTTTTTGATTCACCTGCAAACGGGGCATGCTGCCTGATCCGTAAATGTGTACTCGAACAGATCGGTTGCTACCGGGAAGATCTGGGTGCACAGGATGGCTATGACTTGTGGAATAAACTCATAAACTCACTCGCATTTGCAAATATCAACCTCCCACTGTTTTACTACAGACGGCACTCAACGAATCTCACCTGCAATACACATCGGATACTCATAGCCAGGCGACGAATCAAACTCGACGCCATCGCGGACAAACTTGAGCGATTCAAACCGATCATCTTGTTCATACCTTGCCGAAGAAACTACGACTTCGCACTGGACCTCTGGAAAAGGGAACTGGGGAGCAAAAGTTTGCTCGAACGGGAAATTGAAAAAGTATTGCCCTCAAAAATTTTCGATCACATTGTGGTTGGCAGTGACTCTCTTGAAGCAAAAAATGTAGTTGAAAAATATTCCGATCCGCGACTGCATTTTCATCTGCGGAAACGTGAAGACACCATTCGCTCCACTTCTCTGGCCGTTACTCTTAAATCTTTGTTTCTTTCAATTGACTCTCAGCTTTCAGGAATCACTGTCGTCAGCTATCCTCAAGCTCCGTTTGTCACCTTGGAATCCCTTGAAGAAGCCGCGACAACTCTGGTCATCAACGATGCGGATTCAGCCCTTGGAGTCGAAGAAATCAAAGCACCTCTTTACAAACGCGATTCCCATGGACTCACTCGAATAAATCCTAATCGAGGCTTTAACAGTGACTTCGACACACTCTATCAAGAGGTGAATACCGCTCGCGCCCTAAAAAATAAAAATGTTACTAGAGGATCTATGGAGGGATCATTCATTGTTTACTTCACAATGCAAAATGATGAAAGTTTCTTTATTAACTCCGAGCAAAAAATGCGAATTGCTCAGGTTTTATTGAAAGAATCCGAATTTTCTACAAGCCTAAACAAGAAAACATCTCCTCAACGTGGAAAGTACGGTGTAATTATTGCGGCAAGGACAGGGTCAACTCGACTGCCTGGGAAAGCTCTTCTCCCGCTTGGTAACATCCCAATGATCGTATATCTGATCCGTCGCCTCAAGCCGTCCAAATTCGCGGATGCCATCATTTTTGCGACTACAGATTTACCAGAAGATGACACGCTTGCTGAGATCGTAAAAAATGAAGGAATTCCTGTATTCAGAGGATCAAACAACAACGTAGTTGAACGTTACGTTAACGCTGCAAAGCATTTCGAATTTGATTATGTTGTTCGCGTAACAGGTGATTGTCCGTTTGTTGACTCTAATACCCTTGATTTTTGTATTAAGTACTGTAAAAAACTTGATAAATTTGACATTGCTTCCACAAAAAAAGTATTTCCAGTTGGAATTGATTTTGAAATCTATAGAGCTGAAATCATGGCAGAACTTCACGATAGCAATATATTGACAGATTTAGAACGAGAACACCTAACCCTCCATTTCTATAATAACCCTGGGATATATACAATTCACAAAATTCAACCCAAGGATCAATGGTTTTGCAGTGATAAAATTTTCACTGTTGACACAGTCGACGACTACAATTTTGCTTGCAGTATAGTCCGAACAATCCCTTCAGTAGATACTGCCGTGAACACAATAATCAACGCAGCGCATGGCCACGGAATTCAGCCATGAGAACACGATACTCGAAACTTTCTGGGGATATAACTCCGGAATTCATTGCGAGAATGAACAGCGGGGCGTCAAATTTTGAGGAGTACTGGGCCATCGCATCGCAGCTAGCATCCTCTCCACCGCGCACCCATTGCGCTCTCTGCGGAAAGTCGCTCCAAGGCGAAACATTCAATAACAGAGGCATTGCCTATGTCCGATGCAGCACATGTCAACACGTCCAATCCCGGCCATTTCCTCCAAACGGCTACCCACACTCAGCAGTCGGAAACGATATCTTCTCTGATCTTTATCCTGAGTTAGACAAAACGGCATATATCAGTCGCCGAGATCGTATTTACACACCCAAACTCAACTGGATTATCGAAAGTCTTGAACAGGCGGGTATCCGCCGTGAAAAAATCATCACATTCAAATGGACCGAACTTGGCTGTGGAGCGGGATATTTTCTTTCAGCTTTAACACATGCAGGCGCACAAAAACTTCATGGAGTCGAAGCCGACAAAAAATTAACATTTCAAGCCAAGCGTTTTGTCCCAGAAGCATCAATTACGACACAAAACACCCCACTGTATCACGTCATCATGCAATATCCATCAGACATATATGTAGCGTGGTTTGTCCTAGAACATATCGCCGATCCAAATATTTTTTTCAGAACACTCTCTCAGCTTCCTAAAGGGACAATATTCGCATTCTCTGTCCCCATGTTGAGCTTAGCAACCATTTTGGACATATGTTTTGATAATTTTCGCGCAAGGCACCTTGACAATATTGTACATACACAAATATACACTGACAAATCAATTAATTACGCATTAAAAACAGCAAAAATGGATATTCTATCCCAATGGATATTTGGACAAGATGTAGAAGATTTAGTCAGATACGTCACATCATGTTTAAAAAACAAAATGAGCACTGAATTGTTTAACGAGACAATGAACACATTGTTTTCAATACAAGACGAAATTCAGGCAGTCATCGACAAAAAATCATTGGCAGAACAACGACATATCCTTGCGATTAAAAGCTGAGCATGATGTATGGGCGCAAGAGCAGATCTCTCAAAAATTGATATTCACAGGATGAAAGACAGATCAAGTCCATCTCGTTTCAGTCTTCTAGATATATTCAGAACCTGGATATTTCGAAACAAAATGGGAGTCACGGCACCGCCGAGTATCGTTATCAAAAAAAATGTGGAAAGCTCTATTTGCCATACAGGAAGGCTCATCATGGGGGAACACTGTTTTATTCATGCACATGTATGGTTTCTACTGACCATGCCTCACCCTATCCTTGATATTGGAAAATGGGTTTTTATTGGACGATATACAATTATCGCGTGCAAAAATTCTATACAAATAGGTGACTATACCGTCATCGCTCCACGATGCTACTTTGTAGATCATGAGCACGGGTTTGACGCAGGAGATGTCATTCTGAACCAGAAATCCGTTCTCGGCAAAATCGTAATAGGCAGAGATTGTTACATTGGAGCCAATTCCACGATTCTCTCCAACGTGACTGTTGGCGATGGCGCAATGATTGGAGCTGGATCCGTAGTATCAAAAAATATTCCCGAATATGAAATATGGGCTGGAGTTCCCGCGAAATTCATCAAAAAACGAGAGACGAAAAGCAATGGGGAATGAAAACCTTGAAGCCCGCTTACAGCGGTATTTTGATCGCCTATGGCCAATCCCCCGCACCCTTGCCGGACCTGGTTTCCGCGAATCCTTGCAAATTCTTGAAGAAATGGTTCCCTTCGAGTGGCTACACTTCCCCACTGGCACTCAGGTCTTCGATTGGACCATCCCCCTGGAATGGAACGTTCGCGAAGCGTTTATCCAAGGTCCAGATAGAGTAAGGCGAGCTGATTTCAAGGTGAATAATTTGTATTTAGTGGGATACTCCGCCCCATTCCGTGGCAGGCTACATCTCTCCGAGCTCAAAAAGCATCTCCATACCATTCCAGAAATCCCACAGGCAATCCCATACATGACATCGTACTACAAGGAATCATGGGGATTTTGCCTCTCTCATGCAGAATTCGAAGCCTTACCCGAAGGAGAATATGACGTCATCGTCGATACAACTCTTTCCGTAGGCACATTGGTTGTTGGAGAAGCGATCTTACCAGGCGAAACGGAACGAGAGATCCTCATATCGAGCTATCTGTGTCATCCATCAATGGCCAACAACGAACTTTCTGGACCTCTTGTCCTAGCGTTTCTGTACGAACGCCTCTCCAAAATTACTAAACATCGCTGCACATTTCGTTTTGTAATCGGACCAGAAACAATAGGCACAATTGCATATCTTCATGAACGTGGCGAGCATCTCCGAAACACACTCGATGCAGGATATGTACTTACCTGTATTGGCGACAGAGGGCCATTCACATATAAACAAACAAGAAGTGGCAACACGCTTGCCGATCGTTGTGCAGAAGAAGCAGTTTCTCACCGTTCTGGATCAAAAGTCATGCCTTTCTTTCCTAATGGGAGTGATGAACGCCAATACAATTCCCCTGGGTTCAAGCTACCTGTCGGATCCCTGATGCGATCCCCTTATAACCACTATCCTGAGTATCACACATCTTTGGATAACAAGGATGTCATCAGCTTTGTTCACTTAGCAGAATCGGTCGAACTGTGTGCAGAAATCGCTCTCAATCTAGACAGGAATGTTGCCTGGGTAAGTAACATCCAGCAATGCGAACCTTTTCTCAGTAAGTACGGAGTCTTTCCAACAAGTCACAGTGTTCGGAGTATTGATGATTGGAAAATGGCGGTATTATGGCTCATGAATCTATCCGATGGAAAAAATGATCTTCTCGACATTGCCAAAAAGTCTGGCATTCCTTTCGCGCTACTGCATCAAACCGCTCTTAAGTTGGAACAAGCAGGACTTGTGCGACGCGCAGCAAGCTTAAACAAGGAGACTCCATGAACCAAAAACCGAGCCACATTTTTATCGGCGGGCATCGTAAATGTGGAACAACTCTCCTCTTGTCTCTGCTCGATAACCATCCAGAATTGATCACATATCCCATGGATGTCCATATACTTTACGCGTTTCATCCAACATACACTGAAGGAAACTTCAAAGATGAAGAGCGACTTCAAAGGCTCGATCGCGTGATTTTTGGAAACATGAGAAAAATTTGGTCAGAGCGGGGCTGGTCTGGGAGGCTCAACATCCAGGCCATGCGCGATACATTTTTCAAAAAAATCCAAAAGATAAATCTATCCAACATCAGTGAAGTGTTGCAAGCCCAGGTCGAATCATTCAGGATTGTGGCGCAAGTAGATCAAGAGGAGCCTAAACCAATCGTAATTAAAGAAACAAGCATTGAAATCTATGCGAACTATTTAATTGAAACATTCCCAAATAGTAAATTCATCCATCTTGTTCGAGATCCTAGAGATAATTACGCAGCACTCAAGTCAGGTATTGAAAGTAGATACAAATCATTCAATGATGATGCAAATACAATTCTGATGTCGATGATCAATAGATGTGGCCTTGGCATGCAGATGGCGCATATCAACAAGCGCCGTTTCAAGGATAAATATTTGATCATTCGGCACGAAGACGTTGTAACTGACACAAAATTTCAAATGAATTTGATTTCAAACTTCATTGGTGTACAATTTGAAGAGACAATGCTTCATCCTTCAGTCATGGGTCTTCATACTAGTGGAAACAATTTTAATAAGATTGATATGTCAGAAGTTAAAACAGTCAATATAAACCGATGGAGAGAGCGAATCACTAAACAAGAGGCTCAAGTAATAGAATTTTATTTCAAGGAAACCATGAATGAGTTCGAATATGCTACATATTTTAGCGAGCAAGACCAAGCTGATGCAGCAACTGAATTTTATAAATGGTCTAACTATAATTATTTTTACTACGATCATTTTAATGACTTACAAGAGATATAAGAAATGAAAAAAATAATCCCTCGTGAACATACTTTAGCACCAAAACTTAAAGAAAAAATCTTAGAAATTACGAAATCACTGCCTCGCATTGAGTATTCAACTCGAAGTAACGGAGAGATTGATTTTTACGGTGCAAGCTCCATTATTGCAAACAAGCTAAAACTTGAAAAACCCCTTTATGGAAAAGCATCTTGGAAGCATGGTTGGCTCTGGTACGACACGATTTCACCTGCCCGTCTTGTTGAATCTGAAGATAAACAAATCCACAATCTCGTATTCACAAAACAGGATGAGGCGTATCTTAAAAGTTACGGATACACCAAAGCCGTCGCTGTCGGCGCACCATTTATTTACTCTGAGCTAAAAGAAATACGCAGAATTTCGAATAGTATATTAGTTTTCCCTCCACACAGTACACAGTTTTGCAAATTTAATGCAAAATCAGATAAACTTCCTTATGTTGACCTTATTTCTTCATTAAAAGACAAATTTTCCATAATTGTTGCGTCTATTGGTGGAGAAGACGTGATTAAAAATAAATGGATAGATGCATTTGAAAAAGAAAATATCCCTTGGATAACTGGAGCATGGAGCTTTGATAAAAACGCATTAAACAGAATAAACGCATTACTTCGACAATTCGAATTTGTTACAAGCAACAATCCAGGATCACACTTTGCATATGCATCCTATTGTGGATGCAAAGTTTCATTTTACGGATATGATAATGAACGCAAAAAGAAAGATCTCATCTCTCATCCTTTTTATAAAAAAAACCCAAATATTGCGAATATATTTAGTCAAATCGATTGGAGAACGGAATTTCAAAAAAGATATCCTTTTTTCTTTGTTGAACCGTGGGATGCGACGACGAATGCAGAATGGGCGAAATCAATTCTTGGTGCAGAGAATAAAAAACACCCCGAAGAAATCGCTCGTTTATTCGGCTGGAACATACGGCAGAGCAATTCCGGGAGGTGGAAACCCATGGATGAGCTCGATTACCTAACGAATGACGAACTACTCGCCAAGGCCACCGCAAAATCCATTGTCGGACAGCACGACGAGGCCTTCAAGCTGACCAACATCCTCAAGCGCCGCCATGTGCGCCTCAAGGACGTTGAAATCATTCGTGCCAGGTATTTTCTGAGCATCAAAAACACCCACGGCGCACGCGAAGCGCTCAAAGAAGAGTTGCGGCATTTTTCGGATAATGCCAATGCTGTCAAGCTGCTCCAGGAACTCGGCGGTGTTGCCTTGACCCCTCACGTGGCCAAAAATGAGGACGAGAAGGAGTTTGTCGCCTTTTATAACGCTGTGCGGCCCTTCACCCGTCTGAACATCAAACGGGCCAAGTCGTTGTACGACCTGGCCATGTGGGCCTGCCAGGAGAATATTCCAGGAAATTTTGTTGAGTGCGGTGTGGCGGCGGGCGGATCAACCATGCTTCTGGCCTTAGTGGTGCAGAAACACAGCCGAATACCACGCAAGGTGTTCGCGTTCGATACATTTACGGGAATGCCAGATCCGGAGGATGTTGACACCGCTAAGGGCGTGCCCGCGGACGAGACAGGCTGGGGCGCGGGAACATGCGCTGCTCCCGAGGCGTTCGTGCAGGCTCAATGCCAGCGATTTGGCGTGGGAGATATTGTGCAAACCCACAAGGGGCTTTTCGAGGACACCTTGCCCACGCACCGCGGTGAGATCGGCGAAATCGCCCTGTTGCACATGGATGCGGACTGGTATTCGTCCACCATGACCATCCTCGACAATCTTTTTGATCAGCTACACGACAATGCTTTAATTCAGATCGACGACTATGGCGCTTGGGATGGTTGCAAAAAAGCCATTCTCGACTACTCAGCCCAGCATGATCTCTTCTTTGACATCCATGAAATCGACGGCACAGGCGTCTGGTGCGCCAAGCCGACGCAAGTAAAAAAGAAGACTGCCACAAAATACCTGTCCTCACAGGACACAGCGTTTCTTGAGCCTCAACTTTCACCGGAGTTCGCGGACCTGTACATTGTCCGTAAGGCCATCAAGGACAGTATCGCCCAGTCCATCCCCTTTTTCAACGGCACGCTCCTTGATGTGGGTTGTGGTCAGATGCCCTATAAGGAATATATCCTCAACGCCAATCCCAACGTAAAAAAATATATCGGCCTGGATTTTGCCCAAGGCAAGTATGCCGACCTCAAACAACCGGACATCACCTGGGACGGCAAGACTATCCCCCTTGATGATGCCAGCGTGGACTGCGCTATGGCCACGGAGGTATTGGAGCATTGCTACGAACCATTGACCGTGTTCAAGGAGATCAAGCGAGTCCTCAAGCAGGACGGAGTTTTTTTCTTCACTGTCCCATTTCTCTGGCCTCTGCACGACACTCCGCATGATTATTACCGGTACACACCATTTTCTCTGGAGCGCCTTCTAACGGAAGCCGGATTTGAGAATATCCAAATCAAACCCATGGGTGGGTGGAATGCCTCGCTGGCGCAAATGATCGGCTTGTGGCTTAAGCGTGCGCCAATGCCGGATGAGACCAGAAAGCAAGCCATGAAAGACCTGTTACCGTTTTACAAACAGTTGATTGAGACGGATATCGTTGCCGATAATTATTCTAAAGGACCAATGATTACAGGAGTGTCAGGGACGGCCAGAGCTAATGAACAGGTAGTCAAAATATATGATCGCCAAGATAGGACAGAAGAAAAAAATACTATCCCTGAGAGAATATCAAAAATTAAAACCACAAAAAATGATCCAAGACTTCCAAATTTATTTATTATTGGTGCCATGAAATGTGGAACAAGCAGCCTGCATAGGTATTTAGATTTGCATCCACAAATATCCATGTCAACGAATAAAGAGCCCCATTTTTTTGAACGCCTCTGGTTTCCGGATGATAATGAAAAATGGAATGAAAATTTACAATGGTATATGTCGTTATTTGATAAAAAACAGATAAGAGGAGAGTCATCAACAGGGTATACAATGTACCCAGACAGACCAGATATAGCTAAACGCATTCATTCCATGACGCCTGATGCAAAGTTTATATATATTGTACGTAACCCTATTGAAAGAATAATATCTCATTTTCTTCATTATTCAAATAAAGGTTATATAAATCACAATTCAGTCGAAAGATTTTTATTGTCACCAAATCAAAATTATCCACTTTTTATATGTCACTACGCAATGCAATTACAGCAGTATCTAAAGTATTTTTCTTATGATCAGATTTTAGTTCTTAATTCAGATGATTTGAAATTTAAACGCTTAAAAACAATCAAAAAAGTGTTCAATTTTTTAGAAGTTGATCCTTCTTTCTCCCATGATCTGTTTAATCAGAATTTTAATGTATCAAAAATCAAAACTTCACGCCCATCTTTGCCAGACGAAATTCGTCAAAATATTCTGTCAATTTTATATAATGATATCAAAAAAATCGAAACCATGACGGGACTTGACTTAACAAGCTGGTGTCATGATTTAGAATTTTCGGTTTTATCTGAATTAGAGCCACAAATTGAATTAGCTCATGAACATCTTCAAAAAAAAGAATTTTCATTAGCCTATTCTTGTTTTCAAGAAATATTAAGAGTTTATCCGTAAATAATGTGGACTTTATTTCGCATTTCTGGCATGTTGTCCTCCATGTTCAACCTTGATCATGGAGGACAACATGCCAAAGGTTCAGTCATGGGAGGTTTCCGATCCTTTTTGGGAACG
>Ga0209614_1001918_pt1 | contig 14550 bp, 9 predicted proteins | sample BlaSprsedimmetaG_FD_185484 | JGI IMG/M metagenome (GOLD analysis project Ga0209614, IMG submission 185484) | Hot spring sediment bacterial and archeal communities from California, USA to study Microbial Dark Matter (Phase II) - Blank Spring... ... | reverse complement strand
TTCTCACTTCACTAATTATCTGAAATAATAGCACATTATTATGATTAACTAAAGATTAAATTTCGGTTTAAAATTATGTGAATTAGCTCAATTTACTTCATTTCCATGCAAAACTTGTCTATCTTTTCCGGCGGGACGATGGGGTAAATGCCTGTATAGCAGGCAAGGCAGAAATTATCCCTGCCCAGGCCGGTGGCGCGGGTCATGCCGTCAAGCGTCAGATAATGCAGGGAGTCCAGGCCGATGAATTCGGCGATTGCTTTTTCGTTTTCCTTGACAGAGGCGATCAATTCTCCCTTGGAGGAAAAATCAATGCCGTAGGGACACGGATAAACTGTCGGAGGGCAGCTTACCGCCATGTGGATTTCTTTTATGCCAACTTTGCGCAGGCTCTGCACACGGTTGCGGCTGGTCGTGCCGCGGATAATCGAATCTTCCACAATCAGAACTTTTTTATTTTCCAGTAAGGGCTTTACCGGATTGAGTTTTACGCGCACGGCAAAATCACGCATGGGCTGAGTGGGCTGGATAAAAGTGCGTCCCACGTAGTGATTACGGATCATCCCCATTTCAAAGGTAACATTGCTTTCTTCCGCGTAACCCAGCGCGGCGTAATTTCCGGAATCGGGAAAAGGCATCACAATTTCCACATCCGGCTTGTATTCGCGCGCCAGTTCATGGCCGAGACGCTTGCGGCACAGATACACATTCTGGCCGAAAATCTGGCTGTCGGGACGGGCAAAATAGATGAGCTCAAAGATGCAGTGACATGTTTTAATTTTGGGGAAAGGTTTTAGACTTTTTAAACCTTTCGCGTCGATGATAATAATTTCTCCCGGCTCGACATCGCGAACATACTGCGCGCCCACCAGATCAAAGGCGCAGGTCTCGGACGCAATCACCCAGGAGCCGTTTAGTTTTCCCAGCGCCAGCGGCCGGAAACCGCGCGGGTCTCGCGCGGCAATTATTTTATCGCGGGTAATCATCACCAGACAGTAAGCGCCTTCGATACGGGATAGAGAGGCAGTTAACGCCTCCTCCAATCCCTTTTTCAAATGATGCGCCATCAGATGAATGATGACTTCGCTGTCCATCGTTGATTGAAAAATCGAGCCGCTGTCTTCCAGTTCCTGACGCAATTTTTGCGCGTTGAGAATATTGCCGTTGTGCGCCAGCGCGTAATATTCTTCGCCAAAATGAACCAGAAACGGCTGGGCGTTGGAAATATTGGATGAGCCGGTGGTGGAATAGCGCACGTGACCGATGGCGAGCGATCCGGGAAGTTTCTGCAAAGTAGGTTCTTTGAATACTTCCGAGGCCAGCCCCATGCCCTTATGCTCGTAAACCTGACAGCCGTCAGAGCAGACAATGCCTGCCGATTCCTGCCCGCGATGCTGCAGAGCGAAAAGCCCAAAGAAAGTCACGCGGGAGGCGTCTTCATGTCCGTAAATAGCGAACACTCCGCATTCCTCGCGGGGATAATTGGATTCGTTTAGATTATTGCTGGGATACATATAAAAACCTCTCAACTTCATACAGAGACTTCCCCACCCTTGACGGGAGGGGATTGAGGGGCGGGAGATAAACATCTATCTCTTATAATTGCTAATACACCATCCATATTTTTCAGCACTTCATTATTCCAAAACCTTATTACTTGAAACCCCTGATGCCTAAGGTAATTGTCTCTCGCCATATCATTTTCTTTGCACTCTGAATGCTGACCTCCGTCTACTTCAATAATAATTCTTTTTTCGAAACAAACAAAATCAACAATATAATTATCAATCGGCTGCTGTCTTCTGAATTTAAATCCGCCTAATTGTCTCATTCGCAGGTGTTTCCAGAGCAATTGTTCCGCCTGCGTAGGCCTCTTTCTGAGAACTTTCCCTAAAGCCGTCCTTTTTTCCACTTTACTCGCCCTCCCCAAACCCCTCCCGTCAAGGGAGGGGGTAGAAGGTGTAGGTCATTTTTTATGATACTCCTGCAGTGGGCAGACCTGCCAATCTTCTTTTTTCAATTCCTTAACCGCTTCGCACAGGGCGCGCGCGCCCGCGATGGTTGTCGTATAGAGAATATTATAAGTAAGAGCGCCATGGCGGATGTGATAGGCGTCACGCGATGATTTACGCCCGACACTGGTGTTCACCACCATCTGAATCTCGCCGTTTTTGATGTAATCCACAACATGCGGACGCCCTTCACTTACTTTGGCAATAGCCTGCGCCTTCACGCCGGAATTTTGCAGATGTCTCGCCGTACCGCCTGTCGCCAGAATTTTAAAACCAAGTTCGGCGAAAGTCCGGGCGACATCCACAATTTTTTCTTTATGATACTCATGCACGCTGATAAACACAGAGCCGGACGTGGGCACTTTGAAACCGGCGGCCATCTGCGATTTGGCAAAAGCCATTCCAAACGAATGATCGATGCCCATCACCTCGCCTGTTGATTTCATCTCAGGACCCAGCAGAATATCAACTTCGGGAAAACGATTGAATGGGAAAACCGCTTCTTTCACTGATATATGCTTGGGGATAATTCTTCCGGTAAAGCCCAGCTCCGCCAAGGTTTTGCCCAGCATGACTTTGGTCGCAAGTTTCGCCAGCGGCACGCCGATGGCTTTGCTGACAAACGGCACGGTGCGCGAGGCGCGCGGGTTCACTTCCAGCACATAGAGCCTGGAGTCTTTAATCGCGTACTGAATATTCATAAGGCCAATGACGCTAAGCTCGGAGGCCAGCATTTTGGTTTGTTCTTCAATGAGCGTGATAATGCCCTCCGGAATCGTTACCGGCGGCAGAATGCACGCGGAATCACCGGAATGAATGCCCGCCTCCTCAATATGCTCCATGATACCGGCCACAACAGTTGTTGTTCCGTCGGAAAGCGCGTCCACATCCACTTCGATGGCGTCTTCCAGAAATTTATCAATGAGAATCGGATGCCCCGGCGATACCAGAAGCGCTTTGTCCATAAAGCTTAGCAGCGTCTGCTCGTCATAAACAATTTCCATGGAGTGGCCGCCCAGCACGTACGATGGACGCACCAAAACCGGGTAGCCGATGCGTGACGCCGCCCGCAGGGCTTTTTCCACATCCATAGCCGTGTCGTTGTCCGGCTGATTAAGCTTAAGTTTTTGCACGATTTCCTGAAAGCGGTCGCGATTTTTCGCGCGGTCAATGGCATCAGGTGTTGTGCCGATAATCGGCACGCCCACCGCTTCCAAACCGCGGGCGAGATTCAGCGGCGTCTGGCCGCCGAACTGAACAATAACACCATCCGGCTTTTCCGTCTGGATGATGTGCAAAACATCTTCCAGCGTCACCGGCTCGAAAAACAATTTATTCGATGTGTCGTAATCGGTGCTGACCGTTTCCGGGTTGGAATTGATCATGATGCTTTCCACGCCTTCTTCGCGAAGCGCAAAAGAAGCATGCACGCAGCAATAGTCAAATTCGATGCCCTGTCCGATGCGGTTGGGGCCGCCGCCGATAATGGCCACTTTTTTCTTATCCGAAGGCCGGGTTTCGTTTTCCTGCTCGTAGGTGGAATAGTAATATGGGGTGTAGGCTTCAAATTCCGCAGCGCAGGTATCAACAAGCTTGTAAACCGGAAATATGTTTTCTTGCGCCCGCCAGTGCCTAATCTCTGTTTCACTTTTATTCCAAAGAGCGCCCAGCGCACGATCGGAGAAACCCATCTGCTTGGCGGCGCGTAAAAGTTCGGCGGAAGGCGCGACTTTCTTCAACTCATCCTCGGCGGCAAGAATATCAATTATCTGATGCAAAAACCAGGGATCGATTTTTGTCATTTCATAAACTTCATCCACGGAGAAGCCTTCGCGCAACGCTTCCGTCGTGTAAAAAAGCCGCAGGGAATTGGGTTTGATGAGTTTTGCTTTGAGCAGGGTTTTTCTTTCTTGCTCATCGTCGGGAAGTTGTTGGCCAAAACCGAACCGGCCGATTTCCAGCGAACGAATAGCTTTTTGCAGCGCTTCCTTAAAAGTGCGGCCGATGGACATTGTTTCGCCCACCGATTTCATGGAAGTGGTCAGAAAATCTTCCGTCTCCGGAAATTTTTCAAAAGTCCAGCGCGGGATTTTCACCACACAGTAATCAATGGTCGGCTCAAAGGAAGCCATTGTTTCGCGCGTGATGTCGTTGGGAATCTCGTCAAGCGTGTAGCCGCAGGCGAGTTTGGCGGCGATCTTGGCGATGGGGAAACCCGTGGCCTTGGAAGCCAGCGCCGAAGAGCGCGAGACGCGCGGATTCATCTCCACCACGATCATCTCTCCGGTCTGGGGATGAATGGCAAACTGCACGTTGGAACCGCCTGTTTCCACACCAATTTCGCGCATAATGGCAATCGCGGCGTCGCGCATTATCTGATATTCACGATCCGTAAGCGTTTGCGCCGGAGCGACGGTAATCGATTCCCCCGTGTGCACGCCCATCGCGTCGAAATTTTCTATCGAACAGATGATGACAACATTGTCGGCACGGTCTCGCATCACTTCCAGTTCATATTCTTTCCAGCCCAGCACCGATTCCTCCAGCATGACTTCGGTAATCATACTGGCCTCGAGCCCCGCTTTGGCGATTTGCATCAGCTCTTCGCGGTTGTAAGCCACACCGCTGCCGGTGCCGCCGAGCGTGAAGGAAGGCCGCACAATGATGGGAAAACCGATTTCTGAGGCTACGCCCAGAACTTCATCCATGCTGCGCGCAAAGCCGCTTTTGGGCACGCGCAGACCAATCTTTTCCATGGCGGCGCGGAATTTCTCGCGGTCTTCGGCTTTGTGAATGACTTCGAGAGAAGCGCCGATCATCTCCACATTGTATTTTTTCAGCACTCCGTTTTCGGCAACGGCTACGGCGGTGTTAAGACCGGTCTGACCGCCCAAAGTTGGCAAAAGCGCGTCCGGCCGCTCTTTGGCGATGATTTTTTCCACCGCCTCCGGTGTGATTGGCTCCACATAGGTGCGGTCGGCCATTTCCGGATCGGTCACGCCTTTTAGTTTTTGCAGAAAAATTTTCCCGGCGCGCACGAATCGCAAATTAATCCGCAGATGCTTTTTGAACATCTCTATCACGCGCGTCGCTTCACCCGCCCGCAGCACACCGTTATCCACAAAGACACAGGTAAGTTGACGGCCGATGGCTTTATTTAAGAGCACCGCCGCCACGGACGAATCAACGCCGCCGGAAAGCCCCAGAATAATTTTCTCTTTTCCCACCTGGGCGCGAATATCATCGACGGCATGCTCAATAAACGATTTCATCGATCAGGATTTTTCGCAGCGGCAGATATCAAAAAGAAAGTTGACGAGCATTTTCTTTCCTTCTTTGGTATGCGCCACTTCCGGATGGAACTGCAGGCCGTAAAAACGCCGAAAGGGATCTTCGGCTGCCGCCACCGGTGTGTTATCGGTGGAGGCCGTGGCAACAAACCCCGGTGGAAGTTCACCAATGGAATCGCCGTGGCTCATCCAACAGGGGGTTTTTGTTTCCACACTTGCGAAAATTCCGCTTTTCTCTTTTATATTAAGTTCGGCAAAGCCGTATTCGCGCTTTTTGGATCCAATGACTTTGCCGCTCAGAGTTTCCATCATAAACTGCATGCCGTAGCAAATGCCCAGAATCGGAATGCCCAGCTCAAATATGGCGCGATCCACGCGCGGCACGCCCTTGGCGTAGATGCTCGCCGGACCGCCGGATAAAATAATGCCTTCAGGCGCGAGTTCTTTTATGGCCTCGATGCTGATACCGGGTGGCTCGATTTCACAATAAACCTGATGCTCGCGCACGCGTCTGGCGATAAGCTGATTGTACTGTGAGCCGAAATCAATAATCAGAATCACAACGCTTCCCTCTTGTGTTTATTTATCATGGCGACAAATTCCCCGAATAGATATTCCGTGTCGCGCGGCCCGGGCGCGGCCTCCGGATGATACTGCACGCTCATGGCTGTGCCAAACTTTATGCCTTCCGATGTCGCGTCGTTGAGATTGGTAAATGTTTTTTTAGCTTTCCCTTCCACCGATTCCGGCACGACGACAAAGCCGTGATTCTGAGAGGTAATCTCCACCCGGCCTGTCTCCAGATCCTTTACCGGCTGATTGATACCGTGATGGCCGAACTTTAATTTTTTGGTATAACCGCCTATGGCCTGGCCGATAATCTGGTGCCCCAGACAAATGCCGAATACAGGTTTTTTGCCTAAAATTTCGCGGACGGTGGCAACAATATACGGAAGCGCCGCCGGATCACCGGGGCCGTTGGATAGTAAAACACCGTCCGGATTATAAGAAAGAACGTCTTTGACGCTCGTCGCCGCAGGCAGGACAACCACCTCGCAGCCGTTTTTCTCCAACAATCTTAAGATATTGTATTTCACGCCGCAGTCGATAACGACCACGCGCGGGTTTTTTGCTGATTTTTTCGCGGGGATTTTATCCGCCCGCGGCGCGCCGCTTGACCAAAGATAGGGCTTTTGGCAGGACACTTCTCGCACCAGATCGCGTCCGACCAGGCCCGGATACGCCTTAACTTTTTCCCAGAGTTCATCCACATTAAAGCTCACAGTGGAGATAATGCCTTTCATGGAACCAGCTAGACGCAAACGTCGCGTAAGCGCGCGCGTATCGATGCCTTCCATGCCTATTTTTCCACTTTCTTCGAGAAAAGATTTGAGGCTTTTGGTCATCCGCCAGTTGCTGGGGTGCGGTTGATACTCCCGCACGATAAACCCTTCCAGATGGATGCCCGCCGATTCCATATCTTCATTGTTGATACCGTAATTGCCCATTAGCGGATAGGTCATCGCGACAATCTGGCCTTTATAGGAAGGATCGGTGATTACTTCCTGATAACCGGTCATGCCGGTATTGAAGACGACCTCGCCCAGGGTTTCGCCCTCCCCCGCGAAAGCAAAACCTTCGAAAACATTTTTGTCCTCCAGAACCAGAATCGCCCGGCGTTGCTTATTTAAGAGGGGCATTAAAATATTTATCTCCATCTGAAAAGAAGGTTTTTTATGTTGCCTTTAAAGGGCAGGCGCTTCTATCTTTTTTCACTTACAGAGTCAACATCTATGATGGAGGAGACATTTTTTGCCTCCTCCATCAGAAAAATTTATTAATTAATGAACAATATCTCCCAGAATTTCGGCAGAGGCCAGATTTCGTCATCTACCAAAACTTCCAGCGCGTCCACGTATTCACGCATCTCATCCATCTTTGGTTTGACTTTGGAGCTCAGCATCTCGGCTTTCTTCTGTTCGTCATGGATGGCGCAGGCCGCATCCACTCTGGCCTGAATTTCCTTATCCGTGGCATAAACGTTGTTGATCAGGTCCATGACCTTCTTCAAAAGTTCAATCTGGGAAGAAACAACTGCCGCGCTGCCGAGCGCCTCTTTTGTGGCGTTAATCGCGCCGGCAAGTCTCCTCTGATAGCTCACCGCCGCCGGAATAATCTGATTCATGCAGATATTATGGAGGCACTTAATTTCAATTTCCATGTCCTTCATGTAGCGCTCCAGATGAATCAGGTAGCGTGATTTAAGTTCTACACGAGAGAGCACCTCATACTTTTCAAAAAGGCTCAGCGCTTTTTCCGTGACCAACGCTCTGAGCGCGGAGGGTGTTGTTTTTTCATTGGGCAGGCCTCTTTTGGCCGCTTCCTTGCCCCATTCCTTGCTGTAATTATCACCGTTGAAAAGAACCGGCTTTATTTCTTTGATTTCTTCGCTCAGAACTTCAAAAACAGCTTTATTTATGTTGCCGCCTTTCGCCTTTATTTTTTCCGCCAGCTCATCGATGCTTTCCGCGACTATGGTGTTAAGCGCGATAATCTGCGTGGAAATAGACTGGGAAGAACCCACCGCGCGGAATTCAAACTTGTTTCCGGTGAAGGCGAAAGGCGATGTCCGGTTGCGGTCGGTATTGTCCTTGCTCACCTGATAAAGCGACGAAATTCCCAGATCGATTATTTCCGCGTTAGTAGCTTTGGTAACAGTGCCCTTTTCGATACATTCCAGGATTTGTGTTAATTGTTCACCTAAAAATACGGAAATAATCGCCGGTGGCGCTTCGTTGGCGCCCAGGCGATGATCGTTGCCGTATGAGGCAACGGAGGCGCGAAGAACATCCGCGTGTTTATATACGGCGCGCACGGTCGCAATCAGAAATACCAGAAAATGAATGTTGTCCTGCGGCGTGGAGCCGGGATTAAGAAGATTATTGCCGTTATTGTCCGACATCGACCAGTTGACATGCTTGCCGGAACCGTTGATTTTGGCAAACGGTTTTTCATGCAAAAGCGCCGCCATATGGTGTTTCTTGGCCACGGAACGCAGCGTTTCCATCACCAGCTGATTGTGGTCGATGGCCAGATTGGCTTCTTCATAAACTGGCGCGATTTCATACTGGCTGGGCGCGACTTCATTATGGCGGGTCTTGGCGGGAATGCCGAGTTTAAAAAGCTCCTCTTCCACATCGTGCATAAAAGAGGACACGCGTTCCTTAATGCTGCCGAAATACTGATCTTCCAGCTCCTGCCCCTTCGCCGGCGGAGCGCCGACCACCGTCCGGCCTCCCAGCACCAAATCCTGACGCTTATAGTAATAATCCATGTCGATCAGGAAATATTCCTGCTCGGGCCCGAGGTTGGAAAATACCTTTTTCACATCTTTCACGCCGAGAAGCTTGAGCATAGACACGGCGCTTTTGCTTAAAGTGCGGATGGAGCGCAAAAGAGGAGTCTTCTTGTCGAGGGCCTGTCCGGTATAGGAAATAAACGCGGTCGGAATGCAAAGGGTCGTCGAAATGCCGTTTCTCTTGATAAAAGCGGGCGATGACATGTCCCAGGTGGTATAACCGCGCGCCTCAAACGTGGCCCGGATTCCCCCCGAAGGAAAACTCGAAGCGTCCGGCTCGCCCTGCACCAGTTGCTTGCCCGAAAATCTCTCAATTACTTCCCCCGGCCCGACGGGATCGGCAAACGCGTCGTGTTTTTCCGCCGTAATTCCCGTCATCGGCTGAAACCAGTGAGCAAAATGAGTAGCGCCTTTCTCCAGCGCCCATTCCTTCATCGCATGCGCCGCTACATTGGCCATTTCCGCGTCCAGCGGGGTATCCTCATTTATCGCTTCCATTATCTTTTTAAAAACATCCTTGGGAAGCTTCTCTTTCATCACCTTATGGCTGAAGGTGTCTTCACCGAAATACTGCGATACCGCTACGAATTTCTCCTTTTCAATTTTGTATTCCCTTTCCGCCGCGATAATTTGGTTCGTCTTTTTCATGATATTTACCATCCTTAATATAATTATTTATTCTAAAGGTGCATTTTCCACAAGTACCCAAACGCCGGTGGAACAGGCGCCGGCACAAAAACCACAGCCGGTGCAAAGCTCGGCATCAACAACATATTCATAAGAATCTTCACCAATTGCTTTTCGCGCAATCGCCGTCTGCGGGCAGATTGCCTCACATAATCCGCAATCCCGGCAGGCGCCGCAGGATGCGCACTGCGCGGCGCAGGATTTTACATCAAGAACTTCGCCTTCCCGCGTATCAAAGTACTGTGTTTTCACGCGCTGAAAATCAATCACCGGAAGCTTATCGTAGGTTTCGAATCTTCCCTTCAGAATATTATCGATAGCGGCCGCTGCAGTGCGACCAGCGCCGATGGCTTCGGTAAGCAAACCCGGTTTAACCGTGTCGCCGATCGCGAAAATCTGTTCATCACTGGTGCGGAAGTTTTCATTAACCGCGATAAATCCGTTTTTCGTGACGATGTTCTGAGGCAAAAAAGATAAATCCGGCAAATCACCCACGGCCACGATTACTGTATCCGCGGGCAAAAGTTCGCCATCCGTCAGTTCCACGCCGGTTTTTTTGACGGCCTTGGTAGCTCGCGGCCAAAGAAATTTGGCACCTGCGGCTTCCGCACCGCGCCTTTCCGGACCGAAAGATGCCGGCTGCTGGACATCAATCAGCGTAATGCTTTTAGCGCCCAGACGGGCGGCCTCCGCCGCGGCATCGCACCCTACATTGCCCGCGCCGATAATCACCACATTTTCGCCAACCTTCGCGCTGTCGAGTTTACTCTGCCTTAAGAAATCCAGCGCCGCTACCGTCCTTTCCATGCCCTCAATCGGAAGCTGGCGCGGTTTCGCCGCTCCGGAGGCAATAACGATAAAATCAAAATCGCTTTTCAGTTTTTTGAATTTATCCCTGGTCAGGGCCGCGTCCAGGTTAATATGACCAATATTTTTTGTAAACCTTCCTATCTCCTGAGTAAAAACATCATCGGGAATTCTGCTTTTGGGAATCGTCTCGACAATCTTTCCGCCCAGTTGCTTTTTGCTTTCGAAAATCTCCGGTTCGTGCCCGGCCAGCCACAACTGCCAGGCCACGGAAAGTCCCGCGGGCCCTCCGCCGATAATCGCTATTTTTCTGCCGGTGGCCGGCTCTCTTTGCGGTTCTTTGGCTTCCAGAGACGCCTTGCCCAGAACGCGAACATCGACGGCAGGCAAATGAACAATTTGGCGCGAACAGTTTTGCATGCACAGATTCGGGCAAAGATACCCGCAGACTGTCGCCGCAAAAGGGGTATAGCGAAGCGCCAAATCAACGGCTTGCTCAATCTTCCCTTTACGAATGAGCTCCCATCTCTTGCGCACGGGAATACCCGTGGGGCAGTGCGCCTGACAGGGAGGCAGATATTTTTCATTCTCCCAAACAGGAACATAACGGCGCAACTCGCCGGTGGTAACTACACCGATGGGCGCGCGGTCTCCACTGGTCAAATCGCCGATTAAGCCTCCGACGCCCAGTTCGTTTTCCCAGACTTCCTTTTTGTATACAGACATCAATTTAAGCTGGCGTCCGTTTTTTTCATAAGGCTTGAGGGCGAGTAAAAGTTGCCAATCGGAGCGTTTAGCGGAAAGCTCGCCATACAGATATTGCTTGCCGGTTGCCTGCAGAAATACTTTGAGATTTTTTCTAAGCCATGTCCATTCTTCATCGGGTAAATCGCTAATCAGCCGGGCATCGGCCTCGCTGTAGGAACTTTGATTTCCACGGAAAAATATTTTTCCTCCCACCATACCGACACAAGGACGATAACCTAAAACGTTTTTTTCTTCTGACGCGCCCACGCCGCAAATAACAGCGACGCCACCGGCCATGAACTCGGCAAAGGAATCGCCCGCTTTGCCCATCACCCACAGCTCGGGAGGCTCAAAACGGGGGTTGTGTTTGGTCATGGTCATGCCGCGCGCGCCGATATCTCCGTCGATGTAGATTTTACCCTGCGCCATAGCGTTGGCAGTGCCGTTGGTCGCATCACCATGCACGATAATATCCGCTCCGGCGTTAAGCCAGCCGACATCATCCGAAGCGGGACCGAAAACTTCAATCAACGTGCCGGCAAATCCCATGGAACCAACCCTTTGACCGGAGGTTCCCAGAATATTCATCTTTATCGGCCCGCTTCCGGCGCGCCAAAGGCGTCCGCCGATGCCGTGCTGGCCGTAAGCGGTAACTTCGATATGACGGAAACCTTCAGAAACCGCTTTTTGTATGCGCTCCTCCAGAATCCGCGATTCAACGCGAACGTTGTTTTCAAAACCTGTTATCTTTATCGATTCTCTTTTCGCCATAAGTTTATCTGATTCCCGTTCTACAGGACGTATTTAATTTTTAACCTTTCCGCGGCGTCGGCATCAGCCATTCCCAGCGCGTCGGACATGCCGATCGGTAAGGAAGTGGAGCGTCCCAAGGGCGCGAATATTTTTTTTAATTCCGTGTCAAATCCTAAATAAACATCAACGACGCGCTGGGCTACTTTTTCCGGATCCAGCCTCCTGTCCAGACGCGTATCCTGCGAGGTAATTCCTTTGGGACAAAGCCCGATATTACAGATATTACAGCGGTCAGTCTCCGAACCAAGACAGCCAGCCGCCGCCTGCATAATATATTTTCCAATCTGCACACCGCTTGCTCCCAGCATAATCAGTGCCGCGGCGTTGGCGGCCAGGTTACCGTTTTTACCTATGCCGCCTCCGGCAAACAGGGGAATTTCGTTTTGTTTCCCAAGCTTAACCAGATTCAAATAAGCGTCGCGCAGATTGCTGGCAATCGGATGCCCCATATGATCCATCGAAACATTATAGGCCGCGCCCGTTCCGCCGTCTTCGCCGTCGATCGCCAGGCCGGCGGCATAAGGATTCCTAGTTAAATTATTTAAAACAGCCAATGTTGTGCTTGTAGCGGATATTTTCGGGTACACCGGAACACGGAAACCCCAAGCCATCGACATGGACTGAACCATTTTAGCTACAGCTTCCTCAATCGAGTATTTGGTTTGATGCGTCGGCGGACTGGGCAGATTAACGCCTTGTGGCACGCCGCGGATTGCCGCGATGAGCTTATTAACTTTATACCACATCAGCAATCCGCCATCGCCCGGCTTGGGGCCCTGGCCGTATTTGATTTCAATCGCGCAGGGATCTTCCTTCATCTGCGGCAGGTTGTGAATAATTTCATCCCAGCCGAAATAGCCGCTGGCAATCTGTAAAATCACGTATTTTAGAAAACGCGATTTTAAAAGGCGCGGCGGACACCCTCCTTCGCCCGTGCAGATGCGTACCGGCATTCCCAATTCTTCATTGAGATAAGCAACGCCCATCTGCAGTCCTTCCCACATATTGGGGGATAGAGCGCCGAAAGACATCGAACCGATAATCAGCGGATAAATTTCGCGCACCGGTGGCATCCAGCCATTTTCTCTTTCCGCTCTGAGCATTTCTTCCGGCGGCAGGATTCTTCCCAAAAGCGTGCGCAGCTCAAACTCATGCCGCCCCGCGTCAAGCGCCGGGTCGGTCAGCATGGAAATACGGACAAACTTGATTTTATCCAAAACACTGTCGGCGGAATTACGGCGGCCGCCTCTGCGTCTGGGTTCACCGCCCTGATTTACATGAAAGCGCAATTTGTCAATTTCATCACCGCGCACAGGAAGGATAGCGCCGTTGGGGCAAACCATTGTGCACATGCCGCAGCCAACACAAGCGTGAGCGGCATCCGTGCTTTGATTAATGCCGTGATAAACGGAAAACAAATTAGTCGCCTTTTCTTCCAGTCCAATAGGGACCTGCAAAGCGCGTTTGCGGTGCACTCCCAGCTCAATCGCCCGCACGGGGCAGACAGAGGTGCAATTGCCGCACAGCGTGCATTTCTCTTTGTCCCAGAGAATCTGCCAGGGAAGATCCTTGACGCTTAATGTAGATGGGCTAATTTGTCCCATTGATTCCATTTTTCTATCTCCTGCCGTTCGCGGCTAATTAGCAATGTTTCATATTTCATCGGCTGAAAATCCAGATTAATATCGCGCTCGGGTATTGCCGCGTCCAGACCGCACATTTCTGAAGAAAAAGCGAAAATACCGGGACGACCGCCGACAACACCCGGTCTTAATTTTTTCGAATCCTGCACCATAAATATCGATTTATCAGGCAGACAGCCGATGATACAATTCGGCCCGTCGATAATTAACGGGCGGCAGGTCTGTTTCAACTTTCTCAACCAGGCACCGTCGGGATGCTCGTTTAATTCTTCATCTTTCAGCGGTGTGATTATGTGTTTGTACATTTCAATTCCCAGTCCCAGACGGTTTTGCATATAGTGCATGATGTGCGTGAAAACTTCCGAGTCGGACTGATACCCGATATAGCCGGGAAAATTGCGCGACATCATAAATTCCCTGATCGGAACAAATGCCGTGTTTTCCCCGTTGGTCATAGTGGAAAAACCCTGAAGAAAAAAAGGATGACAGGCGTAAATATTAATGGCGTAGTTGGTATTTTGCCTCCCCTGGCTTAGAATGGTGCGCGCCACTATTTCTTTCCGGTCTAAACCCAGATACTCGGCCACCGCCAAGGGATCCCCCACTTCCTTGATCATAATGACATCCGGCCAGAAGCTGAAAATCAGCATGGATCCGTCTTTTTCGCCCAACTGCCGTAGCTGCAGCTGCACCATCATCAGGCGAAATTGAATTTCTTCTTTGCTCAGTCCTTCCCACTCCGCCGGATATTCGTAAACACGGATGACGTAGTTGTCTCTTTTAGGAGTTCCATGCGGAGGATTTTTCGCCGGCTTAAAAGAAAGCTTGTATTTAACCATAAAATCCTGATCAATCATGAAGCGGTCAAGCGCCTTAATTCCTTCGTTGGAAAATATTCCGGAAAGAATCGGCTCGTTTTTAAACTTTTCAAACTCCCCGCCCAGATCGGTGAGAAAAAGGCCTACGCCTGAGCCATCATGCCCCTCTTTCATAACATCGATGGCGCGGATAGCCGTCATCGGTGAAAGCGGTTCATTGGATGTTATCGCAAACAATCGGCACATTAGGCACTCTCAACCTTTTAGCGCAACACTTGTAGGTATACATCACAAGGTTTTTCCCAGTTCAAGATTTTTCTCGGTCTCCCATTTAACATATTCTGGACTTTTTTAATCTCGCGGCGGCTAACTTTA
>Ga0209614_1001916_pt1 | contig 14566 bp, 12 predicted proteins | sample BlaSprsedimmetaG_FD_185484 | JGI IMG/M metagenome (GOLD analysis project Ga0209614, IMG submission 185484) | Hot spring sediment bacterial and archeal communities from California, USA to study Microbial Dark Matter (Phase II) - Blank Spring... ... | reverse complement strand
GTTGCATGTCCAGGATGCCGGTTGGCCTGGTTAATCATCCGGTACTTAAACCTAATTGGCAACTATCAGTTGCGCATGGCCGCCTAATTAGGCGACCCGTCCTGCCGGGCTTTGCCTGTGGGTCCGGCAAGGGCGTCAAACAGCAGGCTGGCTGAGTCGGGCTTCCGGACCGATGAGGCGAGAACCTCCCGGAATAGTCGAATCAAGAGCCTGTCGCTCGGCGCTTGGTGAGGTGAATCTCAATGGAGCGACTACACATGTAGACGCCTGGTTCAAAGCATCACGGGACGGGGGTTCGAATCCCCCCGCCTCCATTGTAGTATTCCGCCTGTAAGTGTTGTCCAGACAATGACGATTGATTCAGTAGGGTCTTGAGTTGCATCCCGTGCCTTTGGCCTTCCGGTCGCGCCTGGCCTGAATCAGGATGACGGCCTGGCGGGCTATGCTTTTGCATACGTGCCAGGGGCCGAATCGCAGGGGGATGGATTTGGGCCAGAGAAAGTCGGTGCAGACAGCGTCTTTGTAGCTGTCGCCAACGGTCTCGATGGCGTCCGGGCCCGCCGCGCCGAAGCCCATCTCGGCGGCAGTTCGAATAATCGGGACCTCGCTGGGGTCGAGGTTCACCATCTCAGAGCACACACGCTCGGCGGCGATGGGGTCCGTCGAGCCGATGAGCCAGCCGAGCGGTTTATTGTGTCCGCGGATGGGGCCGGATCCTTCCATCGCCACAATCCCGTCGATAATCGTCACGGCCGGAGCCAGACGGCGGTAGATGTCAATCAACAGGCGGCTGAACGCCTCCACGTCGCCCCCGCGGCGCAGGTGCCAGACGGCCTTCCACTTGCCGCTGACGACGCCGAACATGTTTTTGACCGCAAATGTGGCGACCATCTGCTGGTGGGCCTTGAACTTGGGCACATTGATGATGACGTCCGCATCCAGGGCTGCGGCGGAGATTCCTACCCGAGTTCCGTGTTCGTCGACCCGGACGATACGCGGCTTATCAAGCTGAATCAGCGGCACGCCCATCTCTCGCAGTGGCCCATCCAGCCGCAGGGCCCTGGCACAGGTTCGGACGTTGCTCCAGGCCGGAGAATCCCCGACGCAGACCCTGCCGCCGGCCTGCTGGATAAGGCGGGCGATGGCAATGATGACCGCCGGGTGCGTCTGTGTGGCGTGGCGATGCGAGCGGGGGGCGATGAAGTTGGGTTTGATGAGGACGGACTGGCCGGGCTTAACGAACCGCTCAACGCCGCCGAGCAGCTCAAACTGCCTCGCCACGGCCGCGGCGACCCGCCCGTGGTCATAATCCGGGCAGTGGACCACCGCTACACGGGCTGTTGCCGGCTCGCCGCTCAATAGTTGACTCTCCGACAGACCAGAATGAACAGACGCACGGCCGGGAGCCGCTGCGGCCGCTCACCCTCCAACAAGAAAACCGTCCCGGCGGGGTTGCCAAAGGTCAGGCCGCCGAGCGTCTTCTGGTCCTGGACCTGCTCGCGAGGACCGAGCACCAGCATATCGCCCGGACTCATCCTGAGGCGAAAGGCCAGATCCATGAACCGCACCTCCGGATCGGGGCGAAGCTGCGACTCGATCAGGCCGGTTCCCGGCGTGCCGCAGACCGGATAGACCATAACGTCGGCGGCGCCGTTGATGCCCAGTGGCCGGGCCGCCGTGATCCGCAGGCCGAATATGCCCGGCCCGATCGTGGTGCTGTCGGCATTGCTTTGGGATGAGGCGTGGTAGATGTCGCGCTTGCGGTCCAGGCTGGTGATTTGCACCACCTGGGCCTGGGCACTGGGAAGCAACAGGGCCGTTCTTGCCATCTGGCGGCCGCCGGCCTGGGTCAACAGGTGCGTAATCTCGTCCAGCATCCCGGCCCGGGCGACCCCCGCGGCGTAGTTGTTGCCGCCGAAGACCGCGAAGTTGCGGAATAGCAGCGGGCGGGCATCCAGCATCGGCCATATCTTGTTGAGATGCGAGAAATTCTCCAGTGGCGTTTCGCAGATGTACAGTTCAAAATCGGCGGTTTCAAGGGGCTTAAGCCTCGGGCCGCTCCCGGCCGGCGCGATGTCGGTAAGCTTGACGTCCTCCCAGATGGGCTTGGGCGGCTCATCCGGTTTGCAGCCGGCCATCTGCACCGCCATAATGCACAGAGATAGCACTGGAAATGCCTTACCCATCGCAGTACAGCCTACCACGCGGGGACCTCCGTGTCAAGCAAAGATCCGGCGACAACCCGCTGTAGTGCCCTATCCTATAGGCTCTCCATCAGAGTCGGGGGTGGTCGATACCGGCGGTTTTCCGTAGCAACGACCGGTTCGTCGCGGTAATATAATGGGCAGTGTAGCAGAAGGCGTAATTCCGCGGTACTCAACCGCTCAAGGCAAAGGGTTCGACAGGTTTGGCTCAGGACACGATCAAGAAAAAGTCGTTGCGGCTGGCCCTGATTGCGTCGGGGCATACGCTCTCGGACTACTCGATGGTGCTTCAGCGCCTCCTGGTGGGCATGGTCGACGCCTCCATTCCCGTCGTCATGGTCTGTCCGCCGCGCGTGAACATGGACCCTATCCTGACCGGCAACGTGGAGGTCGTTTACTACCCGTTCATCGAATTGCCGCTGGCCGACCCGTACAATCGGCGGCGTGCGGCAGCTGAACTGGCGAAGTTCGGCCCGACGGTGATGCACTGTCTGTGCGAGTCGCGCGCCAGGTTCGCGCGGCGTCTGTCTCGCCGGCTCAATGTACCCTATGTGCTTTCGATCAACTCTTTGGAGAGCGGCTGGGCGCAGTCGACCGTCAGCGCCAAGCGCTGCTCGAAGATCCTCGTGCCCGCCAAGACTGTCGAATCCAGCGTTCGCCGGGCGCATGCCCGTATGGCGGATCGGATTGAGCATGTGAACTACGGCACGTTCATTGAGGATGAGCCCGTATGCTTTGACAATCCGGACGATCTGCCGAGCATCGTCGTGGCCTATCCCGTCGACAGTGCGGATGATTTCCAGAGCTTGTTTGCGGCGATGCGGCACCTGATCATCGAGGGTTACGAGTTCGCGGTGGCGGTCATGGGCTGCGGCCGGGCCGAGTCGCAGTTGTACCGGATGCTCAAGGCGTTCGACCTGCTGAACCACGTTGCGATTGTGCCGCGTCTGACGAACTGGCCGGACGTGCTGGCGGCCGGGGATATTTTCGTGCGGCCTGGGCCCTTGGGCTGGTTTGACCCGCTACTGCTGGAGGCAATGGCAAAGGGCTCGGCGGTCGCCGCCTGCGCCGGCGGAGTCGATGACCTGCTCATCCCGGGCGAGACGGCCGTCATCTTCGATCGCGGCGATGAATTGAGCGCCACCAAGGCCCTCCAGGGGCTGTTGGACACGCGCGAGCGGGCCAGGGAGCTGGCCGAAAGCGCTCGGCAGCACATCAAGACGCACCACTCGGCCTCGGGCATGATCGACCGCCTCCTGAGGGTCTACGACGACGCCCTGGCGTGGTCCATGCCCGGAGGCGGCGCCGCGGCTCGGCAGGGGGCCTGACGCTGGATTGAGAAAACGGCGGGTTTTCTGAATAACCTCTGCGTCTGAGGCGACTTGTATATGACGACCGGGAGCCGACAGGTATCTTGAACTCAGGAGGTCCACCGATGGCGGCCAGTGAGAATGTGTTGTTGCGGCGATTCGTGGAAGACGGCGACGCCCAGGCGTTTAACGAGATTGTGCGGCGCCACGCGGGCCTAGTGTACGGGGCGTGTCTTCGCGTGCTGGCCGATGCCGACGCGGCCGCCGACGTCGTGCAGGAGACCTTCCTCCAACTGCTTCGTAACGCAGGGCGGATCACCGGCTCCGTGCCGACCTGGCTGCATCGAGTGGCCACGAACAAGGCCGTTGATCTGGTGCGGCGGGATTCCTCGCGGCGAAAGCGAGAGAGCATCTACGCCGCCGACAGACCCCAGGAAGTGACTCAGTGGCGCGATCTTTCGCCCTTTGTGGACGAGGCCCTTGCGTCGCTGGAGCCGCAGGTCCGTGATATCCTCGTGGCGTATTTCCTCGAATCCCGGACCACGACGGACCTGGCCCTCAAATACGGCGTCTCGCAGCCGACGATTTCGAGACGCGTCGAATCCGGCGTCGTGCAACTGCGGCAGTTGCTGCGGCAGCGGGGCCTGCTGGTGGCAGGGACGTTGTTGGCGACGCTCTTGCGAGACAACGCCGTCCAGGCGGCCCCGGCGGTTGTCCTGCAGGAGTTGGGCAAGATGGCGATGGCTGGTGGGGCGGCGGCCGCATCGGCGGGAGCCCAGGCGGCAGCAGGGGGGTTGCTGGCCACGGCCAAGGTCAAGGCCATCGCCGTGGCCGCGGCGGTTGTCATCGGCGGCGGCGCCACCGTCCTTGTCTACAACACCGTCACCGGCGATTCGGCGGCAACGGCCCCGATTGCCACGGGGCAACCACCGCAGGCTGCCGCACCTTCGACAACCCCGCCGGCGAGCAGTGCTTCACTGGGACCGACCGAACCGGCCTTCTGGCCGGCCGCACCCGAGGACCCGCTGCCCAACGACCCCGAAGCCCGCGACACCGACGCTGACGCCGACGTCGGCGCAGCCGTCGGCGGTGATGTGGCTATGTTCGGCGCCACTTACGGCCCTGATGGCCAGGCCATGATGGGCGGCGTCGGATATGGAGGATATGGAGGATATGGAGGGTTCGGCATGGGGGCAGGTGCAATGTCGAGAGGTTTCAGCAACCCGCAGGCCGCGATTTTGAGCTTCGCTGCGCTACTGGCCGGCGGCGACATGGAGCAGATCGCGGCCTGCTTCGCGCCCGGAGCAGCCGACCTGGATGACCTGCGGCGGATCCTCCAGTCGCCGCGGGATGCGGACGATCTGATGATGAAGCAGGTTTTCGAGTCGGTAGGCGGACCCATACAACTGATCGAGATGGTCGAAGATGCCGGCGGACTGGGCGTCAAGTGGCTCTTTACCGTGACCAAGCCCTTTGTCATCGGCGAGGCCGGCCAGGGTCAGGCGTTCGAACCGGGCGACAAGTTCGAGATGGACGCCACACTCGTCTATGTCAACGGCCAATGGCTGATCGCCGGAATCTGAAAGCCGACAGGATATACTGGATACTGAATACTTAATTCTCGGCGGAGCGGCGTCATGCGTTACGGTCTTCTCGTGATAGCGTTTTCCACGGTTCTCGTGGCGTCGGGGCCGAAGTCAAGCCGCGCCGCCGACGGTGGGACGATCTTTGAGCAGTTGACCTCGCGGACTCGCCCCGCGACCGAGACCTGGGGCGCAGGCAAACCGGAGGCCGCTGGGCGGGTTCTGAGGTTTCCGACCGACCGCGGTATCGGGCGTGTCCTGGTTGGCCAGCGACCGGCGGAAGCCAGGTGGTGGAACCTGTCCCTCGGTTGGAGCGGGAAGGTGCTGGCCCAGGCGCAGGGCGATGTGACCGTGCCGGTCGGGATGCGGGTGCGATTGGAGGTCAACGATTCGAGCCGCCGCGTCCATCACGCCCTGGCGGCGCTGGCCTCGGACGACATCCAACATGTTTCTTTCTATCACTGTCGGTGCGTGGACGATGAACTGTGTGAGATTCTCTCGCATCTGACGGGCCTGGATGCGGTGATGATGGGCGAATCGCAAATTACCCGCAAGGGTGTCGCATACCTTGCTTCGCTGCCCAACCTCCAGTGCCTGGCCATGCTTTGCTCGCTGACGGCCCATGACCTGGCGCCGCTGGTCGACGCGAAGCGGCTGGAATACCTCAATATCGGCGGCGATAAGACACGCGACGCCACGCTGGCGATTCTGCCGAAACTGACACAGGTCACACAACTGGGGCTTGGTGGGGCAGCCGTCGGCGAAGGGCTGCAACACGTTGGAGCGATGGAGAATCTCCAGTGGCTGAATCTCGAGGCCTTGCGAGACCCGGATATCGACCTGCATCTCAAGCATGTATCGCGGCTAACGAACCTGCGCGTGCTCAGCCTCAAAAACACGCTCATCGGCGACGGCGGGCTTTACCATCTGCGTAATCTCACAACCCTTGAAGAACTGGAACTGTTCTCGAACCCCAATACCGGCCGCGTGACCGGCCGGGGTCTTCAGAACTTGCGCAACCTCAAGAACCTACGCCGTCTGTACCTGCCCAGCGGCACATGGACGGACGCTGAGATCGCGTTCATGGCCGATTTCGACAAACTGGAGAACGTCAACCTGTGGAGCGACGGCCTCACCGACGGTGCTCTTGAAACGGCGTCGCAGATGGCCGCCCTGGAGGTGCTTGAGCTTCGCAGCAAGAAGATCACGGACGCGGGCATGGAGCACCTGGTCAAATGCCCCCGCCTGCGCGATGTAACGCTCAGTGTGCCGATCCATCGCGACGGTCTGCGGCATCTTGCGGGCTGTTCGTCTCTGCGACGGCTGAGTATCTGGCGGACCGAAGTGGTTGGCGAGGACCTGGCGGAGCTTGCCCGCTACCCCGCCCTGGAAGAGCTGTCGCTGTGCCGGATACGCCTGGGCCAGACCGGTGCGGCGCATGTCGGCAAGCTGTCGAAGGTGCACACCCTGCGGATGTACCTGCTCCAGAGCAGCCTGACGGACGACGACCTGGCGCAGATCTCCCGGATGACCTCGCTGGAGACGCTCCAGACATCCGGCAGGAAGGGTGAGAACGCCATCACCAATCCAGGTGTCATACACCTCGCCGGCCTGCCCCGCATCAAGAACCTGTACATCAGCGGCTGCGAACATGTTACGGACGAGGGACTCCTGGCCTTCGCCGGGCACCCGACGATCCGCTGCCTCCGCTTCGCCGGCGCGAGTTGTCACCATACAACCATACAGTCGCTTCGCAGGAGCAACCCGGATTTGGAGGTCATGATAGTCCCATGAACCCATTCTGCATGAGTCCGGCCCAGGGCAAAGTGCGCCACGGGGGAATCGCCTCTCTCATCGCCGTGCTGACTGCTTCCTGGGGCCTGCCCGCGACAGCCGTTTTGGCGTCGCAAGGCGATCCGAATACCACCATCTATCAGAAGCTCTTTCCGGGCCGGACGGCCCCGGCGGCGGCCGAGCGTCCGTCCTCGCCTACGGGGCCGCGCGTCCTGCGTTTCCCGGCCGACCGGCCGCTCGGCAGGCTCAACGTCATGCCCGCCGACGAGCCGCGTATCATCCGGTCGTACTTCTTCTGGACCGATCGCGGGGCCGAATGGCGGTACCTCTGCCAGGCCAGGGGCGACGTAACGGTCCCGGCAGGCCAAATCGCCCAGCTTCAGATAGCCCCCGATGCGTGGCGCGATCTCTCGCCGCTGGCATCGCTCGACCCGGATGGCCTCCATGCCCTGACCATCTACGGCCCGTATCAGGGCGGGGCCAAGCCGACAGACGCCATCACCGGCCACATCGCACGACTGACCGGCCTTCGCAGTCTCACCATCGATCACGCCGTCATCACGGCTGCCGGCGTCAAGAACCTCCTGGCGCTGGGGCAACTGGAATACCTGGCACTGCCGGAATCCACCGATGACGCTGTCATGGCGCTGCTGCCGTCGTTTGCGAAGCTCAAAGGGCTCTACCTCAACAACAGTCGCCTGACCAACGCGGGTCTGGCGCATCTGAAGGACCTGCCCGCCCTGGAGGAGCTGTCGCTGGGACCCGGCCGCATGACCGACAAGGGCCTGACGCAACTGGCGGCCTGTTCGAGGCTTGAGTATCTCATGTTGTCCGGCACCAACTTCACCGACTTCGGCATGGCCTATATTAAGGACATTCCGCGGCTCAAGATTCTCCACGCGGGCCACCTCAACCACCTGACCGACCGAGGTATGGAGAACATCTCGACCGCCGCACAGGTCGAGCGGATGAGCTTCCACTGGGCCGACGGCATCACCGAGGCCGGCCTGGCGCACCTTGCCAGGCTGTCGAATCTGAAGATGCTCGACGTCAGCCATGCACAACTGACCGACACGGGAACCGTTCACTTGGCAAAGCTCAAAGGCATCGAGAACCTTGAGATCGACGGCAAGAACCTCACCGATATCGGCCTGACCCGCCTGGCCCAGTTGACGAGCTTGCGCAAGCTCAGTGCCGGCCGGCCGTTTTTCGTCGATCCGAACAAGGACAAGAACTACTACACCGACGCCGGGGTCGGGCGCCTCGCCGCCAACTGCCCGCGGCTCGAGGAACTCGCCGTCGGCAGCATCGGTATGACGGACGCCTCAATGAAGGCCATCGCGGGTCTCCGGCATCTTCGCAATCTGAACCTTTTCGGCGTCCCGGCCGTAACGGACGCCGGTTTCTCGCAATTGAGGTCTCTTGAGTCCCTGGAGTACCTCTTCTACTGTGGACGCGATGTGACACTCGCAGGTCTGACCGCTCTCAAGGACCTGCCCAACTTCCGAAAGCTGGATATCAGCAAGGTCCGCCGCGGCGGCGTGAACTTGGATTTGTCGGGCTTCCGGCGACTTGAGGAATTGGGCATCACCCTGGCTCACAAGCCGGCGGACACCTTCGGCGACGCGGACCTGGCGGGACTGGCCGATTGCCGCAGCCTTCGCTGGCTCCAGATCGGCCCTCGCACGTACAGCGACGAAGGGATGGTCTACCTGCGGAACCTGACCGAGATGGAGCGTCTCGGCATCGGCGGACCCATGCTAACCGATGAAGGTCTGGCCTGCCTGGCAGGCATGAAGAACCTGAACCACCTGTCCATTTCGGACGGCCAGTTCACCGAAAAGGCCCTGACGTACCTCGAACAACTGCCGGCTTTGTGCTACCTGTTCGTGCCCCAGTGCGAGGCCTTTGACGGACGGGCCCAGCAACGCCTCAAGTCCCGGTTGCCCAACCTTGGGACAATTCAGATTCAGCCGCGGCGATAGCGACGGCCTGCTACCTCAGCAGGCCGTAATCCGCCAGGGTCTTGCGCAGGACCGCCTTCTTGTCCTCCTCCAGCGGCGTCAGGGGTAGCCGCATGTCGTCCGAGGCCATGTTCAGCATGGCCATCGCCGTCTTGATTGGGATTGGATTGGTGGCCAGGCTCAGCATGTTCTTCGAGAGCGGGAAGAGCTTGCGGTGCCACTGGCGGGCCTTGACCAGATCGCCCTCGAGGATCAGGTCCGTCATCGCCTTGACGTCGGCCGGCACGATGTTCGCTACCACGCTGATGACGCCTTTTCCTCCCACCGACGCCAGCGGCAACGTCAGCGAGTCATCCCCCGAGATAATCGTCATGTCGCACCGCAGGGCGATCTCACTGGCCTGATCGAGACTGCCACTGGCCTCCTTGATCGCGACAATGCCCTCGATATCGGACAGCCGGGCGATGGTCTCGGCCGTCATCCCGGCCCCGCAGCGACCCGGGATGTTGTACAACACCATGGGCAGGTCCACCGCCTCGGCGATGGCCTTGAAGTGCTGGTAGAAGCCCTCCTGCGTGGGCTTGTTGTAGTAGGGGGTCACCTGGAGTGTCGCATCGGCGCCCACGTGGCGGGCGAACTCGGCCAGCTCGACCGCCTCATCCGTGGAGTTGGAGCCGGCGCCCGCGATCACGGGCACCTGTCCGCCGACGGCCTTGACGACGTGCTCGATCACCTGCTTATGTTCCTCATGGCTGAGCGTGGGGGATTCGCCCGTGGTCCCCACTGGTACGATCGCGTCGATTCCGCCCTGAAGCTGAAACTCCACCAGTTCATCGAGCGTCTCGAAATCCACATCGCCGTCGGCGAACGGCGTGATCAAAGCGGTCATGGCGCCTGTAAACATTGTCAACCCCTTGCAACGCAGACTATCAAATATCAAATCGCAAAAATCAAAACGACATATCAAAAATCAAAAACACACCTTCCGAGACCAAGGCTACAAAGTGCGGATTGTGCAATACGCAATACGAACTATGCCGGGCTGTACTTATCAATCAGCGCTATCATCTGCTCCGTCGCCGCGCGCATCCCCACCAGCACGGCCCGCGAGACGATGCTGTGGCCGATGTTGAACTCGCACAACCCCTCAATCGACGCCACCGGACCGATGTTGCGATAAGTCAGCCCGTGCCCGGCGTGGACCGTCAGACCGCGTTCCATCGCCAGGTCCCGCGCCTCGACCAATTCGCTGATCCGCCGCATGGCCTGCCGCTCGTTGCGGGCATTGGCGTAGGCGCCCGTATGCAGTTCCACGGCGTCGCAGCCGGTCTGTGCCGAGGCCTCGACCTGCTCCGGCTCCGGCGTAATGAACGTGCTGACCTCGATACCCCTGGCATGCATCCGCCGCACGACGGCGGCCAGCCGCCTCTTCTGCCGGACGCAGTCCAGCCCGCCCTCGGTCGTCAGTTCCTGCCGCTTCTCCGGCACCAGCGTAACCTGGTCCGGCCGCAACTGCTCGGCGATCCGGACGATGGGCTCGGCCATGCTCATCTCCAGATTCAGCTTGCACGCCACCGTATCGTGCAGCAGCCGAACATCTCTGTCGTTGATGTGCCTCCGGTCCTGGCGCAGATGCACCGTAATCCCGTTGGCCCCGGCCAATTCGCACTCAGCGGCCGCCCACACCGGGTCCGGCTCATCGGTCCGCCGGGCCTGGCGCACCGTCGCCACATGGTCGATATTCACGTTCAGCAGTGCCATGTCGTAATCCCCATATAGACAAATCACGGGGATTATAACAGGCCTAAGGCATCCGGCAAAGCATTTCGCCACCCGGCCTGCGGGGCCCGGCCCACCGCAGCCGACCACGGCAACAGGCGCCGCCCGCCCCCGGCCGGCCTATCCGAACGCCCCGATCGCCCCGTAGATCATTGAACTGTACAGGTAGATGACGAGAATCGCCCCGACGATCAGGATAATCAGGTAGATCGTCATGGGGAACCAGAAGGCGAACTGCTGGAGGCGGAACTCGCCGCTGTCGGCGAACAGGTCGCCGAGCTTTTTTGTGACCTTCTCCAGTTCGCCGGACTCCTCGCCCACCTTCCACAACTCGATGAACTCATGCGGCAGACCCGGGCGGAAGCCCTCCGACACGTCATGCCCGGCCGCGGCGCTGTCGCCGCCGCCTCGGACCAGGTCCGCCACGACCCCGTTGCCCATGACGGTCGGCGCCTGTCGGGCCGTCTCGACCATGGGAACGCCCGCCTTGTAGAGCAGGTAGAACGTCCGGCAGTACCGGGCCAGGGCCAGCCGCTTGACCGCGCCTCCCAAGCCGGGAATCCACAGGGCAATGTAGCTCAGGATTCGACGCCCCCAACCCGTTTCGGGGGTGTACCTGATGATGGCATAGATAACGCCCACGGGGATGTACAGCAGAAACAGCAGAATCCTAAGAGCCCGCACCGGAACCATCCACAGGTCGCTGAGGTCCCCCGTGCCGACCGCCCCGAGCAGGCAGACCACCAGAACAGCCACGTGAATGATCAGCAACGGCCAGGCCACCCGCCCCTGGGCCCGCCTCTTGAGCCGATACGTGGACTCGTGCCAGTGCGAGAGCATGGCGAAGCACTCGCCCAGGTCGCCGCTGTTTTCGGCGGCGCGGATAGTCATCAGGTCCATCCGCGGGAAGAACTTCTGCGCCTCCATGGCCTCGGAGATCGTCTGGCCGTGCTGCACCCCGTCGCGCACCCCCGCGAACACCCGCGCCACACGCCCGCGAAACCCCTTGCCCGCCGTATCCAGCGCGCGGACCACCGGCAGCCCCGCATCCATCATCACCGACAACTCATGATAAGCCGTCGCCAGCCCTTTGCGCATAAAAAACCCCGACAAACTGCCATCCGTACCCCTTGGTCAAACACCCATTCTACCAGCCTCACCCCCGCCCACAATACATTTCGCAGTCTCCGGCCAGGACCGTACAGATCGAACAGAAATCCGAGTTGGACCGTAGTATTTGCACTGTATCGCCGATGTAATCCGGCGGCTGCCCGGTTGGGTGGCTTTGAACACGCGGAAAAAATGAACCTGACATGAGGTATCGACCATGAGTGATGATCAGAAACCCCCGCAAACCAGCCCCAGCGGCTCCAATCCCCCACAAGATACCGGTCTTTCGAGCACCTGGAAGACGGTGATTCTCGGACTGGTCATACTGGCTGCCGGAGCGGTGGCCTCCCACAGAATACTCATAAACCCCTCGCCTAAGAGCTGCGGCGTCGGCGCCGTGTGGTGCCCGGGCCAGATGACCCCGTCGCTGTACCAGGGCTGCTGCCCCGGCGAGGCGGCCACCCAGACCCCCGGAAGCTGCCCGGCCGATACCACCGCCACAACGCCTGCCGCTAAGATGATGGCCATGCCTTCCAACGCTACTGCGGACGGTCAGCCGGCCGCATGCTGTGCCGGCGACGCTTCCGGTCTCGGCTCCGGGTGTTGCCCGATGGAGGGCTCACATGCCGGCTGCGAGGCCTGCGGCGGTTGGCAGGCAGATGAGGCGGCCTGCGAGGGCTGTGCGGGCCAGACCCCCGAAGCCCCATGACCGCGATACAGGAGTGGATTGCCCGCACATTCGAGTCGGGCGGTTTCATCGTACTGCTCAGGCAGTCGCATCTGGCTTCCTGCTGATCCTCTGACCCCTCCCGGGGCCCCCTCACATTCCACAGCGTTCCGCTTGTCGCCAACCACCGGACCCGGTAGTATAGAGGGTTTATTCGCGGGCCGTTTCCACTATTGGCCGTGTATTCGGCGTCCTTAGATATGGAACGGCATCGCCCCGACCATTATTCAATCGGAACCGCCCAATCGAAGACGGCGAACCTGTGGACTTGACCTGGGCCAATCGAATAACGATCTCGCGCATCCTGCTGATCGCCCCGTTTGTGGCGCTGATGCTGGAGGCCAATAACCCCGCCTACACGGCGGCCGCCCGCAACCTCTGCCGCTACGGCGCCATCGCCGTCTATGCCTATATGGCCTTCAGTGATGCCCTCGACGGCTACATCGCCCGCCGTCTCGGCAAGACCTCGACCCTGGGGCGGTTTCTCGATCCGCTGGCCGACAAACTGCTGATCACCAGTGCCTGCCTGTTGCTCACCAGCAAGCGGGGCGGCGTCGAGGGCTTTACTTTGCCGGCCACGGTCGTGGTCCTGATCGTCGGCAAGGACCTGTTCCTCCTGATCGGCTTCGTGGCCGTCTATATGGTCACATCCAAGATCCATATCGTTCCGGCTCTCTTGGGCAAGACCGCCACCGTGCTGCAATGCCTGATGGTCTCGGCGATTCTCATCGCCCCGGAGGTATCACGCGTCTTCAGCGGCTGGAGGTACTTGGTGCATACACTCTGGTGGTCGGCCGCGGCCGTAGCCGTCATGGCCACGCTGTTGTATATTCGTGCCGGCAACCGCTTCCTTGAGCAGTACGAGCGCGACCAAGCCAGCCAGGCGCCCCGGAGCGGTCCACGGGCCCAGACGCATCATCCTTGAACATTAAGTCATTTGACGCAAGGCAGTTATGGCAGTTGACTTCAGCGACATACCGGACGTCCTCGAAGACCTCAGACAGGGCAAGATGATCGTTCTGGTCGATGCCGAGGACCGTGAGAATGAAGGGGATCTGGTCTGCGCCGCCGAATTCGTGACCCCGGCGATTATCAATTTCATGGCCAAGCACGGGCGCGGCCTGATCTGCCTGCCCCTGACGGCCGAGCGGTGCGACAGCCTCGGCCTCTACCCGCAGAGCCTCATCAATACCGCCCAGTTCGGCACCGCCTTCACCGTCAGCATCGACGCCGCCAAAGGCGTCGCCACCGGCATCAGCGCCGCCGACCGTGCCCGCACCATCCAGGCGGCCATCGCCGACGACGCCAAACCTTCCGACCTGGCCAGGCCCGGCCACATCTTCCCGCTGCGAGCCAATCCCGGGGGCGTCCTGGTCCGGGCCGGCCAGACCGAAGGCGCGATTGACCTGGCGCATCTGGCCGGTCTCAAACCCGCGGGTGTCATCTGTGAGATTATGAACGAGGACGGCGCCATGGCCCGCGTGCCGGAATTGCTGCAATTCTGCGAAGAGCACGGCCTCAAGATCACCTCCATCGCCAAGCTCATCGAGCACCGCCTCCAGCGGGAAAGTCAGATCAAACGAGTCGAGGCCGTGCATCTGCCGACCGACTACGGCGAATTCAAGCTCATCGGCTATGAGAGCGTCACGAGCCCGGAGCCGCACCTGGCTTTGTGCAAGGGGGGTGTCGGCGATCTCGACGACAGCGGGCGGCCCATCCAATGGGACCAGCCGGTTCTTGTCCGCGTCCACTCGGAGTGTCTGACCGGCGATTTGTTCCACTCCCAGCGTTGCGAATGCGGCTATCAGTTGATTACGGCCATGGAGATGATCGAGAAGGAAGGCCTCGGCGCCCTGATCTACCTGCGGCAGGAGGGCCGGGGGATCGGCCTGACCAACAAGCTGCGGGCCTACAAGCTGCAGGAACAGGGTCTGGACACCGTCGATGCGAACCTGAAACTGGGGTTCCTGGCCGATAAACGCGACTACGGCATTGGCGCCCAGATATGCCGCGACCTGGGATTGCGCGATATTCGTATCCTGACCAATAATCCCAAGAAGATCAGCCGCCTGGAGGTCTACGGCATCCGCATCGT
>Ga0209614_1001915_pt1 | contig 14580 bp, 3 predicted proteins | sample BlaSprsedimmetaG_FD_185484 | JGI IMG/M metagenome (GOLD analysis project Ga0209614, IMG submission 185484) | Hot spring sediment bacterial and archeal communities from California, USA to study Microbial Dark Matter (Phase II) - Blank Spring... ... | reverse complement strand
GTGTTGGAGTGCTGGTCGACGTAGGCGTTGGCGTGTCTGTCGGCGTGGGTGTTGGGGTGCTGGTCGACGTAGGCGTTGGCGTGTCTGTCGGCGTGGGTGTTGGGGTGCTGGTCGACGTAGGCGTTGGCGTGTCCGTTGGAGTTGGCGTGGGTGAATCCGCCGGTGTTGGCGTTAGCGTAGGCGTCGGTGTGGGGGTTGGAAGCGCCCGCACAGTGACGACCAGGGTGTCGCTTCCCACACCAGCATCATCGTCGGTGACGGTCAGCGCGACGGTATACACCCCATCGCCGGCATAGGTATATACCGGGGTCAACGTTCCGGTGATTGTCTGCCCATCCCCCAGGTCCCACACGATGGTGTGAGTGTCCAACGTCCCGGGGTCAGTAAAGCTGCCGTTGAAGAAAACGGCCTCGCCGTCGTCGACGGTCTGATCCGGCCCGGCGTCCACACCGGGCGCCACGTTGTTGACTGTCACAATGCACGTATCGCTCCCCACGCTGCCATGGTTATCCGTCACGGTCAACGTGACCGTGTACACACCGTCGTCGGCGTAGACGTGCGTTGGTGTGAGTGTCCCGCCAGCCGTTTCACCGTCGCCGAAATCCCAGTGCAGGATGTGGCCGGTGGGCGTGTCGGGGTCGGTGATGGTGGCCGTGAAGGTGATGGGGCTGCCCTCGGCGACGCTGCGGTCCGGGCCGAGGCTCACCAGCGGCGTGTCGTAGACCGGCGTAACCTGTATTGTCACGGTGGCGCCGGCTAAACTGCCGTGGACGTCCCGCAAGGTGTAGGTGAAGCTGTCGGTGCCCACAAAGCCGGTGTCCGGGGTATAGGTCAGTTGGTCTTGGGGATTGCGGTAGACCCAGCCATGCCCCGCCGGCCCGACCGTATCCAGGGTCAGGGCATCGCCATCCGGATCATAGTCATTGGCTAACACCGGCATTGTGATCGCCACGTTCATTGGAGTGGTGAAGGTGTCGTTGACGGCGACCGGGGGATGGTTGAAGATAGCCGTCGTCACCGTCAATTGGGCGGTTGCGGTCGCCGCAAACGTGCCCTGGTCCGCCTGTACAGCGAGCGTGTATGTTCCGGGCTGCGCGGCGCGGGCCGTGAGCAGGAACTGCGCTGCCATATGTGGCGGGATGTAGAGATCGCCAATCTCTAGATCCAATCCCGCCAGCGCCGGGGCGCTGGCCGCCGTGAAGGTGTACACCGTATCTATGTTGCCGGTGTTGGTGACGACCACCAAGTAATAAGCCGTTGTGGTGTCGGTCAGGGTTTGCATGGTGAGTGTAATCGCCACATCCACGGCGGCAAAGCCGCTAAACGTGATCTCACCTTCGTCCGCGCTGAAGACGGTCGGATCGCCCAGCGAACGCGCTTGAACGGCGATGGGGTACGTCTCGACCAGGGCGAAATCCAGCCCGGCAGCCGTCAGAACAACCGTCGTCGAGGCGCCCGCGTCCAGGCTGACCGTGCTGCTGATGAAGCTCTCGGCGCCTGTGGCGATGATGCCGCCGGGGAAAAGTTCGAAGGTGTCCGGCGCGTTGCCGGTGTTGGTCACGGTGACGTTCCACGTCAAGGTGTCGCGCGGGTCGGCCGTGCGCGTCTTGGGGCTGAGGGCGATGGCCACGCCGCGCCCCGCAAGCTGCGCCGCGCCGCTGATCGTTTCATCCACTTCGGGATGGGAAACGGAAATCGCCTGAATGGCGAAAGCGTAGGTTCCGGCAGGGGTTCCGGCAGGCGCCGTGAGCACCAGGTACAGTTCCGCCGCGTTGAAAAGATAGGGCGTCAACGAGACCTGCGAAACTGCTGCGCCGTTGGCGTGCAGGGAGTACGCCCAGCCATCGGGCGGCGCGACGCTGAGTTGGTAAGTATCGGAGAAGGTGCCGGTGTTGGTCACGATGAGGGTGTAGACGGCCAGGGCGGACGGGCCGGACGTCACCGTCTGCGGGACCAGGGCCAGTTCCAGCCCCGGTTCGCCCAGGATGTGCATCACGCCGCGAGCCTGTCCCTGGGTGAGATTGCCGCTCTGGGTGTAGCTCGCCGTGACCGCGAAGCCGTAGAGTCCCTGCGGATTACGGGCCGCGACCGCCAGTGTGGCTGTAGCGGCGTCGTGGGCGGCCACCGGGAGCTGCGCGGGCAAGCTGAAGAAGCCGGCGTCCAGCCCGGTCAGGGCGAGGTCATAGGTGCGCGGGGCGCTTTCTTCATTAGATATCGTCAACGTGTAAGTGACCGCGTCGCCGTAAGCGGCCAGAGCGTAAGCCGGATCGAGGTTGACGCGCAAGAGGCTATCCACGACGGTCAGTTCGGCCTGCGCCTGATCGAGGCTGCCCGAATCGGATTCGACGAACAGCGCGAACGTGTGCGTGAGCCGTTCGGCGTCCTCCGGCGGGGCGACGACGAGCTCCAGCGTCTGCTGCCCGCCGGCGGACAGCGTAACCGTGGCGGGTAACGTCACCCACGCCGGCGGCAGCCCCGCGAGCGTGAGGGAGTAGACGGCGGGCGTTGCGGTGGGGTTGGAGAGCGTCACCGCGTAGCGCGTCTGGCTGCCGGCACCGGCGGTGGCCGAGTAAGGCTCCAGCGCAACGATGTGCTCCGCGCTCACGTAAAGCGGCGGCAGCGAGATTTCACCCGACCCACTGGTTCCGGTATAGCGCACAAGCGTACCATCGGCGACCCGCCGGATCTCTCCCGGCTGCATCGCCGGCAAGCGTGACTGGAACATCGCTGTCTCCACCCGATGATGAGGCGTGAGCACATGCTGCCACGCAATCTGAACCTGACCACCGGTGGTCGAGATGTGCGTCGAGGGCGGCGCGATTGTATCAATCAGAACGATCACGTCAGTGATTGGCGCGCTGTGCTCAACGTCTACGTGGTAGACATCGGTCTCCAGTACAAATTGAAGCTTTTGTCGCATCGCGGCCTCAAAGTCGGCGAAGCTGTTTACAGGGATGACGAATCCGCCATGCTCAGGGATGAAGGGCGGGGCCAGGTAGCCGGGCTGAGGATAGACCAATTCATCTCGCAGGAAAGCGATAGTATTAGCGCTGACCCTGACGGCCTCAAAGTTGACCTCGTCTATGCCGCCCGCCACGGCAGCGATTCGCGCATCTACGGCGGCTTGATGAGGGTCAGGCCCCGGGTAGGTAGGTTCCCCGTCACCCACCATATTGATAATCCGTTTACTGGCCCCGGAAAACTGCGGTGAGTGGACAATCAGACCGGCGCACAGATCGATACCGGCGGCCATGTTCGTCCCCCCGCCCTTTCGGGTGAACGTTTCGATCTGGTGAGCCACCTGTTCGGCGGTCGCCGAGTCCCGGATAATCGTCGGCAGGACCTCGACGTAGGCATTAGACGAAAACTGGACGACACTCAGTTCGAGAGCGCCACTTTGCGGCACGGTTGTCCTATCGCGAACGGTAGCAGCAAGTCCCCTTCTCATCAAATCGAATTCGCCAGCGCTAATGCTGCCCGAACTATCCAGAGCCACGCACAGATGGAGTATCACCTCTTCCTGAGGCATAGGAATAGCTGGTGTATGGAACCCATCTACTCGTCCATTTTGCAAGTTCTCAATTCGCAAGACATGCGGGCCTGACCCCAGATTGGTATAGTTCACCACTCGCGGCGCCAGGGCCGGGAAGTACGGATCGACCACACCTTGACTGACGCCATCGATAAAGACCTCAACAGCAGGTGAATCCGGGGCAGCAAACGTATAAAAGGAAACGGAATCACCGGTAAAGCCAAACCATAGATTATCTCCGTTCTCCAGGAATACATTGTCGCTGGCCAAGTCATTCGCAACCTCAGTCCACCGATGGCTGGTGTGGACATTAACATCCCTCTCAGCCTCGTAGAAGGTACCGGCGCTCTCCCGTCCAGTCCAAAAGTCAATATAATCAAACTCGACCCACCCATCGCTGGAGGCCGGGTTACGTTGCGCCAGGACGGTAATGGTGACCGTGTGAACGCCGGTGGGTACAGTGTAGAAGCGTTCCAAGAGACCAGCGGCCGGCGCATAGAGATCTACAGTTTCCGAGACGACATCGCCTATGCGGATCTGCGCCATACCACTATCGGCCCTGGTGTGGAACCCCACCACCAACCAGGAGCTATCTAATGTGAGGCTGACTACGTCGCCCGGCGTGCGAGAGCTGTAGACATAGCCATCACTGACCAGGTCCCGCGTACGCTCTTCCCAACCACTGGGGAACTTGCCGAAGGGGTGTCCATTGTAGCGCAGGTTCGGATCATCCTCTTCCACCCGACGGATGATGGGAGGAGGAGGAGCAGAAACGCCCATAGCCGGTGTGCGGAAACCATCTACGGAGGCATTACTGCGATGTGCTTGAATCTGCAATACGTGCGGGCCAGGCGTGAAAGAACCGTAGCTGAAAGTGCGCGTCACAGGAGATGCGCTGTAGAGATCGACGTAGCCCTGGAACTCTCCATCCACCAACACCCCGGCCTTGCCGCCGCTGCTGTAGGCCAGCGCCTGGAAGGTAACCGTCTCCCCGGTGAAGGGGAACCAGGCGTTGGAACCGCCGCGAATGTAGGTTCCCTCACTGGCAGCGGTAGAGTTGAGAGTGGTCCAATTGGCGCTGAGACGCACCCGCGCATCGTCCTGCTCGAAGAACCCATCCGGCAATGCCGTCCCATCCCACACCTCGATGTAGTCCACATACACAAAGCTATTCGAGGCCCAGTCGTTGCGGGCGCCCAAGACCGTCAGGCTTATGGTATGTGTAGCAGGCGACAGACTATCGTAAACGTACGTGGTCACGCTGTTACCGTTGCGATAGGTATCCAGGATTCCCTGGCTCATACCATCGATAAACACCTCCACATACCCGGCATCAGCGCCGGTCCCCAACCCTACACTTACCCACGTCCCATCGAAGGTCAAACTGACCGCGTTACCGGCAACGTTGGAGCGCCGCGCTTGACCGGCGCTGGCATAGGCCACATTACGTGTAGCCCAAGTTCCCGTATAAACAAAGAGCGGGTCGCTTTCCTCGTAACGCGTAATCCCCAACGTCGTCGTCAACGGTTCTTGCAACACCAACGAGGCCAGACCGGGCGGACGACCACCCCTCGACGGACTTTCAGGCGCCCTCACGTTCGCTGGCATAGGCGTATACAGAAGCCAGCCTGTGTCATCCGGTTCTTCGATATGCGTCGATTCGGTGGTAATCACCGTCGTGACAGTCACCGTCCCAGGCGCCACCAGGGATGGGGTAACGCCGTGAGTCGCTTCAAGGGCCTGCCCCACGGCCAGGAAGCCATAGCCGGTCCCATCCGGGATGGTCACCCCACGCGCATCCTGCAAATCCACGGTGATCGTGTACACGCCGGCCACCCAGCCCGAAGTCGTGACGGCGCCGAGCGCGTAGATTCGCGGCGCGCCGACCTGCAAGGCCAGCGCCACGCTATCCGTCCAGACCGGCGTAGTGTCCGGCGCCAGGATGGCCACCTGAGCCGTCACGGCGCGCGGGACGTTGGCGATGTTGGCGACCGCGACGGCGAGCGTGGTGGAGCTAACGCCGGTCTCGACGAAGGCCGGGGCGGCGGTGAGCGCGGTCACGTTGATGAAGGCTGGCATGGATTTGAGCACGGCGCCGGCGGCGGTCTGGACGAAGGCATCGTCGGCCTTTTGGGCATAGACGTTCAGCCCGGCAACGCCGAGTGCGGTGGGCGTGACGACAACGGCGGCAGTAGTCTGCGCGCCGGGCGCGAGGGTCACGCTGAAGGGCGCCACGCCCTGCCAGTCCGCCAGCCCCGCATTGGCGCGCGTCCATTCGACGGCATACGTGCCGGTCAGCGTGCCGAAGTGCCGGAGCGTGAGGGTGTAGGTGACGGGCAGGCCGGGCAGGGTGGCATCGTAGCCGGGCTTGAGCGTTGCGTCAACCGCCCACTGCGACAGGGCCGTCAGTTGGCCGAGCAGATCCTCCAACAGCCCGGTGAGGCTGCCAACTGTGGGCGCGTCGAGCCAGTCTTCGAGGCCGGACGTGTCAATCTGGGGATAGGCGACGGCAACCTCGGCAATGACGCCGGCGACGGCGGCAACGGTTTCGGCAGGCGAGCTATCGCCACATTCCCATTCGCCGAGCTGCCCGACGAGGTCGGCCAGTTCGGTTGCCAGCGCGGGCTGTTCGAGAGCGGCGGCGATGGCGGAGGCGGCGTCCGCAGCGACCACGCCGGGCCCGGCGACCCGTACGGCGACGTATTCCGTCTGCGTGTAGGCGCTGTTGGGCGCGGGGCTGCTCACTTTGAGCACTTCAACGCTGCCCAAAGCGGCAGCGGGAGCAGGGATGAAACTGAGCGCGCGCGTGTCGCTCGCGGCCACGTCCAGCGTGACGTTGTACGGCGGGGCGACGACCCACGTGCTGACCGGCGCCGTGGTGGTCAGCGCGAAGCTGCCGGGCGCGTTCCCCACGTTGGTGATGCGCAAATCGAAACTGGCGGTGACGCCGGGGGTGGCGTAGAGATACGCCGGGTCGGCTTCCAGGTAATTGAAAGGCACGGCGGGCATGGTGAACGCGCGCAGGTGCGTTTGGGCGAGCGCCGGATTGTCGGCCGTGACGCTCACGGTGAAGGGGAACGCCGTCCCCGGCGCCAGCAGGCCCGTGGCGACGCCCAACGGCGGGCTTTGGAGCGAGGGCGAAATGTACAACCCCACCTGCCCGATGCCGCCCGCCGGCAGCGTCACCGCCGTCTGCGTCTCGCCTTCTGCGCCGCTGAGGATGAGCCAGCCGGCGGGGAAGGCCGTGTCCACGTCAATGGCGAAGGTGTGCGACGTGGTGGAGGTATTGGTGCTGTCCACCGTGTAGGCGGCCTGGGGCACCTGCGTGCGCCCGTCGTTGGTGTCGCCGGGCAGCGCCCCCCCTCCCGTCCCCCCCCGTTGGGGGGGAAGCGATTTCGCCGGTCGGCACGGTGATGAGCGTATCGTAGGCCACGTCGGACTCCATCCCCTGGTAGGGCGTGACCGTAACGGTATGCTCCGCCGCCAGGAAGAGATCGGGGTACGCGCCGGACTGCACCGTAACCAGCAGCGTGTACGCGCCGGGCTGCGCGCCCAGCGGCGGCGTGGCCGTGACCACCCCGTTCGCGTCCAATGCCACATTCCAACCGCGCGGCGCTTCCACCGTGGTGGTGTAGGTATCCGAGAAGTTGCTCATCACCTCCACCTGGAAGGTGATGGGCGTGACGGGGTCGGTGACGGCGCTTTCCGGCGTGAGGTTGAGCGTGAAGAAGTCGGCCGCGCCGTCCAGTTCCACGCGATCCAGATCGCTGGTTTCTTCCGTGATGGTGACCGGGCCGGTGTAGCCGGCCAACGCCAGGCCGTTGGTGATGCTCAACGCCTCGCCGCCCACGAGGATGCTATCCTGCGAGGGGCCGAGGGTGATCTGGGCGTCCTGGGTTTGCATAAACGCGGCTTCCGCGAAGTTGGGCGCGGCGGTGTGCCCGCTGCCGGTGAGCACCGTCGTGCCGGTGACGACGAGGGTGAAGTTGCCGGTGTAGACGTCGGTGTCGTTGACCGTGACCACCGCATCGGTGAGCATGAGGGTGTAGGGCTGGGTGGAGGTGAGTTCGGCGGTGTAGGTGAGCCAGTCGGTGCCGGCGGCTAGGCCAGGGAGGGCGGGGGCGTAGAATGACAGCCGACTTGTGCCAGTAACCCACAATTCAGTATTACTACTATTAAACGTGGTGGGCATGACAATTTCCTTAAACTCAGCAGCAACTTTACCCACATCAAGCACTCCTCCAAAACAATCGAGGAGATGAGAATTTCCCGTCGTCAAGGTGTAAGCTTCTAAATTGTCCATTTCGGTATAATGACTTATTAGTTGAAAGGATCCTTTTGCACTCACAAAATTGGTGAGCATTGTTGTTGTAAGTAGTAACGAACTGGTAAGAGTTGCTGTATTTAGTGAGTACATGGTAATACTTGCAGGTAAAAGGGTATCTCTTATGGTTTTTGTCCAGAATACGGGAAGTGGTGGATCCACTATCCCACTGAGTTTAAGAAATATTCTTGTAGCAATCCCCAGAAAAGCACCAAAGACGATGAGACCTGTAGCGGCAGGCCCTCCAGCTTTAACTAATACGAGCGCATCTCCAGCAACACACCCAACAAGGATAAGAAAGAGCTCCCCAACGGATGCGACCACGTCCCAAAAATTATCTCTGTTAATGTTCAGAATAACCTGATAATCGCCCATAACATCCGTGGCAACTACATAACCTTGTATCCATCCAAAAGCTATGAGCATAACACCGCAAATATGAGCATGAAGTGTCCCCCACTCTTCAAACAAATGCAGCCCTGATTCAGAGTTGCTTATAGTTTCCCCAGTTGCTGGGTCAATTTCTAGCCACATAACAGTCTTATTGGTGTCGAGCGATACCATATGACGCGGTGTAATGATATGTTTACCATTTACTAAAGCATTATGAATACGTGTAGTAGCTTCAGTGGATAGATTTACAATTGTAGTTAGTTGGTTAACGGAATCAAGAGTTAGCTCAACTATCTCTATGTTTTGTTCTTTGGCAGCAGCAAAAACCTCTAGTAACCCATTACTTCTTGAGGCAACCGTCTTTGGGAACACTAAACTCTCAAAAGCACTATCCAAAACACCTGTCAAAAATTGATTGAATTGTTGCATTTCCATATTTTGTCCCGGATATGCAAAACTTATCGTTTTGTTGTTTAGCAAATCAATAGAGACATGCGTCGTGGATTCATCTTGTATCTGGATAGCAATAACTCCTAACTGTGGAGTAGTAATATAACGTTTTACCAACATTAGCTCATCAATCAATTTGTTAAAGCCTGAAATGGTGTAGAAACTTGTTCCTAATGCAGACGCTCCATTTTTCAACATCGACCAAAGTTCATGCCTGGCCTGTTGTTGTCCAGGAATAGCTAAAGAAGGAATCAGGTAAGGGTTGGGCCATTGCTCACCTAAACGCACGAACTGCTCTATGGTGGACAAAGAATTTTTTTGGTTATAGTGCTCGTTTGTACCTAAGTTCAGAACTACAGTAAAAATATCCATGTCATTTACAATAGGTTCCCTCCTAATATTATCACTTATATCAAGTGTTCCACTATTTTGCCGAGCCACAAACCCAATACGATCCACGACCTCTCGTTCATAGCAAGTCACATTACCATTCGCATCAAGCACATCAAAAAGCAACCATTCCCCCGTAATAACAAACGTTCCAAACGGGAAATTGGAAAGCATTTCTGCAAACGTGTTCCCGCCAATCACACTTTCAAAATCTCTAACAAGGAAATAAGGAGTATAAGAATGTTGCACGCGCCAGAATGTGAAACCTGCCACCTGACTACTGTTCACGACATGCCCCAGCGTCACCGACGCTCCTACCAGTTCTACAGTATTAAAAGTATGACTCAGAGGATATGAATACTCCAATTTGCTCCGCGAGGTATACAATGGATGATAATGTTCCACCTTGACCGTCATCGTCACCTTGTGGCGCAAGGCATCCGGCGCTTCGGCAATCTTGTCTGTGCCGTCGCTCAATAGCGCTTCATAGAAACCCTGCCCCGATCGTGCAGTCGCAAAGCAGGGATCGAGATTAACCCACCCCACGCCCGGCAAATAAGCTTCCACCCACCAGTGGTCAACGGTTTCTGCCAGCAATTGCGGATCGTTCGCCGGATCGGCGACTTCCGTGCCCGCCGGAATGTGGCCGATGACACCTTTCGGCTCGGGGAACATCGAAAGAATGAGCGACTGCGCCGTCCCGGTGCTCAACGTGCCGTGGCGGTAGCGTGCCGGGATGCCGCTGCCGCGCAGCATCGCGATCAGCAGGCTGGATTGATCCAGGCTATTGCCGGCTTCGCTCCACAATGTGCCGCGCGTGCCGCGCAGGGAGCCTTTGTAAGATTCGTACCCCAGCGAGCGCACGTACTCAAACATCGCCTGCCACTCATTGCCCAGTTCTGCGGCTTTCTGCACCATGTATTCGTCGTAATAGTTAGCGTCCACCGTCCACACCAGCCACTGCGCGAACTCATTCGGCGATAGACGCGCGGGGGCCGTGGACGCAGAAACGGCGCGACCTTGCAAAGTACCCCAGGCGGTCGCGCCCGTATCCAGGTCGGTGAACGTGACCACATCGGTCGGCGCCTGCACGCGCAGCGTGGCGGTAAGAATGCCCAGCGGCGGCACGTCGCCCAGGTTCCAGGCCAGGTCATCACCGTGGCGGTCGGACATGGGGTCGGCGGAGAGGAACGTGGCGTTGTCCGGCAACAACGCATCCGTCAGTAACACATTGCGAATGACATTGGGATCCTGAGAGAAATCAATCGCGGAGATTGCCGCCATCGTGTCGGTCATCGTCGCCGTGACGGGAAGGTCGGGCATCACGCTTGGTGGTTGGTTGTTGGTCACAGTGAAAGTAATGATAAGGGTGTTTGAGATAGCATCGCCCGCGGTGTAGGCCGATTGCACGCGCGAAACGCTGAGTGGATTGGCCACGCTGGGCGGCGCGAAGTCTTCCTCGCTCGCCTGGAAGGCCTCAGCGTTGAGCAGGAAGCCCACCGGTTCACCGTTCGCGTTGAGGGTGGGTACCAATCCCTCCATCCCCTCCGGCGCGGTGGAACGGAAACCGGATGAAGACGTGGCATCGGCTTCGATAAGGCCCAACTGCTGCATCATTCCCAAGTAAGCGGACGTCGCGCGCGGCAACCGCTGGATAATAGGAATCGTGGACGTGCTAACCATAGCCACAACGAGCAACTACGTGACGACCTGATGCAAGATGCTGCCTACAAGGTTATAGAAAATCATGTCTGCCTCCTTTAGCAAATGGTGAATGGTGAATGGTGAATGGTGAATGGTGAATGGTGAATGATGAATGGTGAATGGTGAATGGTGAATGGTATCAAAAATCCGTTGAAATCCGTTCAATCCGTTGACGGGTTTTCATCTTCCTGGTAAACAAGGCGCTTGGGGATCCCTCTACACAACAAAAAACCCGACCGGCGGCAGGGACGGCAAAGCCCCTTGCCCCGATCGGGTAAGTTCATCGTTCGAATTGGGCGGCCGCACAGCATACGTCCGGCCTTTGCGTGATCGGGATGGCCCGCCTTCCACCCACATCCGCTCCTTGTCGCTACTCAGAACACAATGCCACGCATCCTACACTATCGATTGATTTTGTCAAGCATCTTCACATTATCCTTCACGATTTTTTTATCCGTTCAATCCGTTGACAAAATCCTACCCCAGATTTTGCTTCACCACCGCGACCTCGTTGCGCATAAGATAAAACTTGCCCGTAATCCGCGCCTTGACCAGATCCTCGCCCTCCGGGATGTTTTCGAGGGACACGAAGCCGTCGGAGTCGTTGATAAAGAACCACAGCCGTTTCTGGTCGTTCTCCCGCACGATGACGTGGATGCCCTCCGGCGCGGACGGCCATAACGGAGCGAGGTCGTTACGCTCTTCCAATGCAGGAAGCAACTGCTCGAGAATGTCCTCGGTGAAGTACGTGCCCACGTACAACACCGCGCCCGCGCCGATCTTCTTCATCATCACGGCGGGCTTGCGTTCGAGGTGCAGGCGGCCTTCCCAACGCGCCATGACGGCGGAACCGGGGAGCACGTCCAGTTGCTCGTACCAGTGCATGGTGGGGACTTTCGCCTTGGGAAAGTTGATCGACAACGGTCGCTTGTCCGGCGCGTTCTGGCGACCATATTCAGCAACCCGCGTGCCCGTCAGCGGGATCAACACACCCGGAGGCGTCTCGGCGATAACGTTGTTGTGCCAGTCCTTCGTCGCCGTCCGCGCGCCGATGACGAGCGTGCCGCCGTTCTCCACGAAGCGGGTCAGGTTCGGCGCCCATTCAGGGTTGAAAACCGCCCAGTGGGGGATGATGTAGGCTTTCAGTCCGCTCAAATCGTCCGCAGGGTGTACGCAACCTATCGCGTAGCCACGCTTGTAGAAGAAGCCGTGAACCAGCCCCGCAACCTGATGCGGCGAAGGCAACCCCAACGAAAGGGCCTCGTGCGCGTCGTAGACGTCCATATCGGCGGCAGCGACGCCCACATCCACCCGCACGTGCGTCCCAAGCACTTCCGGGCCGAGGGCCTGCAACTCCTTGCCAAGCGTCTTGACCTCGTCGTAGCGACGGCGAGGGATGTTGTCGTGATCGAGGATGCCGCACCAGTACTCTTCGGCGCCAAAGCGACACGTCCGCCAGCGGAAGAAGAGCAGGCTATCCGCGCCGTGGGCAATGGACGTGTACGCCATCCGCTTGATCTCTTCCGGTTCAGGCGTGTCGTGGAAGTAGCCGCCCTGCCCACCCGGTCCGGACTGCTGCTCCGGGATCATAAAGTTGCCCGACCACGCGCGGGCGTGATCCAGGTTGAACGCCTGGCTGAGAGGCCGGTGCAGCGGATCGGGATCGAAGAACGGGTACACGTCGAAACCCAGAAAATCCAGGTCTTGCGTGAACTCGCCGCGATAGTCGAGGTGGCGGAACGTCCCGTTGTGGGTGACAAACCACGCCGGATTCGCCGCCCGTAGAATATCGACTTGATCGTGCTGAAAGCGGGTAACGTTCCACGAGATGAAGCGGGCGTAGTCCAGCAGGTGCGCGGGATTGGCGTAGGCGGGCTTACCATTCTTGGGCGTCTGGATTTCGTCGAAGTCGCTATAGGTGAGCGCCCAAAACGCATTGCCCCACGCGGCATTGAGGGCGTCGATGTCGGCGACGCCCTCGCGACGGTACTTCGCGCCCAGGAATTCGCGGAACGCCGTTTGGCAGTTCTCGCAGTGGCACTCGCTGAAGTGGCAGTTCAGCTCGTTGTCCGTCTGCCAGCCGACGACGTGGGGATTGTCCGCGAAGTGTTCGGCCATCGCCTGGGTGATTCGGCAGCTGTACATGCGAAAGACGGTGCTACTCGGACAGGCGTGCTGCCGCGAACCGTGCTGCATCGCCACGCCATCCGCGTTGACGCGCAGCACATCGGGATGCTCGCTGGTCAGCCAGCGGGGCGGCGTCGCCGTCGGCGTGCAGAGGATCGTCCCAATGCCCTTTTCGGCGAGCCGGGCGATTGTCTCGTCGAACAGCGTGAAGTCGAACTCACCCTCGCGCGGCTCCATCAAGTCCCAGGCAAATTCCGCCATACGGACGACATTGAAACCGGCTTCGACCATCCACTCCGGGTCCACCTCGCGGGTGGCAGCATCCCAGTGTTCGGGATAGTACGGCGCGCCGTAGTAGAACGTCTTCAAATTCGTCGGATTTTTGTGTGAAAGTTTTCGAGTCATCGTTTCCTCCATCAGTAATCGGGTTAAGAATTCGACCATTTTCTAGCAAAAAACTCGGTTGCTGCATAAAATTACACTACCACAATATCAGTCAAAACGGGCGCATCGGGTGGGTTGTATTCCTCAAGACTCTCGTCAAGCTTACCTTGTAGACGGGCCAAAAAATCCTCGACAGGTCCTGGGACAAGGGTTGTAATGACATCCAAAGCCGGCTTGAATTGCGTGTACACAGTCCGCGTCAAGACAAGTTGGTAAACATTCTGCGCATTATCATAAGCAAGATCGTAAATAAACCAAGCTAAATTGGCCGATGCCTGCGGAACTTCAGGCAGTTCAGACATCATCTTGTAGAAACCACTATGAAGCGCGATAACCATTTTCTTCTGCCAAGTGTTGAGAATACCGCCCTTATAGATCAACTGTGGGGTCAGTCGCCTATGCAGCGAAGAGAGGTAATCAGGGCGAGGATACAAACTCCGCCCCGACCAGTCCATATCACAATGTTCTTCTGGAGAAGCCAGATAAAACTCAAACGGAGATCGGATATTACCAAAGGTATAAGCAGATTGCACTTCCAAGGAGCCAAAATCAAGGAGTTTCCCTCGGTCATCATAGGCAACCAACACAACATCGATATCACCAACGCTCTGTCCATTTGCATCATTGAGACTGACCCTGGTAAAGGATGTCCACGTAGCAGATGCATCAAAGAGAAAAGCCGCTGCATCACTAGCGATGCGCCAATCCTGTCGAAATCGAATTGGACACGTAATCGCCAATTCATCCCCAACGTGGATACTGCACACACCTAATGGTGCATTCGCTTTATCTTTGGTGCAAGACGGCACACGATTGTTGTATGGACAAAGTTTGTGCTTTCGATAATGCTGCGCCTTTGACGAGAAATTATCAGGCGGAAAGCCAAAGACTTCGGCCAAAGGGTGTTTCGCTATTTTATGCGTCATTCAAAAACTCCTTGAAATCATCCAAATAACCTCACTCTATCAAAACCTTCATCACCCGCCCGCGCTTGTAGCCGACGGCGACTTCGATGTAGCCACCGAGGGCCGCATCGAGGGCCGCGTCGCCGGTATCGACGCGCAAACCGGGCAACTGGCGCATCTTGTCCTCCGCGCCGACGACGAGGATATGCTCCCGGCCCACCTGGCGGATGACTTCCGGCGTGAACTGCTTGTTGCCACGCCCAAAGATAAAGCCGTTACCCCCCAGCGGCGTGACCACGATTTTACGCTGA
>Ga0209614_1001914_pt1 | contig 14580 bp, 14 predicted proteins | sample BlaSprsedimmetaG_FD_185484 | JGI IMG/M metagenome (GOLD analysis project Ga0209614, IMG submission 185484) | Hot spring sediment bacterial and archeal communities from California, USA to study Microbial Dark Matter (Phase II) - Blank Spring... ... | reverse complement strand
GCAGTGCGCGAGGCGCGGCTGGCGCTGTTGCAGCGCGTCGCGGGCCTCGCGGTGGGTATCGTGGACTTGAGCAAGCTGGAGGGGTTTTAGAGCCTTGAGCAGGTATTGGACGCAGATTCACGCAGATATTTCTTAAAATCAGCGAAAATCTGCGTGAATCTGCGTCCTGATCCTGTGGCTCATCCCAGAAGGCACTTGCGGACGGCGGCGAGCGCCGCTTGACTTGCCCCGCCCCCACGTAGGTAGCTCTCAACATCAAGCCGCTTGAGCGTGTTGCGCATGACCTCTTGGACAGAGGTGTACATACTGGCAAGCAGTTCATCTCGCACCGGATCAGGGCTGAGCTTGTAATCCGCAATCACATCATCCAGCGTCACGCCGGCGAGTGTGAGCAGTAACAGTGCAATGATGCCCGTGCGATCGTGTCCACGGACGCAATGGAACAGCACGCCGCCAGGTTGCGCCTGGGCCACAGCGGAGATGACCGCCGCGCCTCACCTCCGATTCAGCGATTGTGCTGTATGCTTGCGCCGCCGCTGCCGGAGCCGCTTCCTACGCCCAGGATGAAGCCAAAGTTGTACCAGCCGCCATTGTTGTTGACCTCGTAGATGTTCACATCCGCGTTGAACAGGCTGATGATAAAGGTAATCGGACAGATGATTCCATGCCAGAGGCCCGCCCAGAATCCCGCGGGTTTCGCGCCGGGAAGCGCGTAGATCGAATTTGGTCCGGCAACAGCCAGTTTGTTCGCCATGGTGCTCCTCCTAGGGTTGATTTTCGATCCTGTCTGATCTCAGTATAAGATACGGCATCCCAGAAGTCAAATTTTTTATGCGGCCCCGTCGCTCAGTTGTCCTTCTGCGCAGTGTGGCTTATACTTGAGCTACAACCAACGATACGATAAAGGAGAGCCTCAGATGGAAATTGTCACCTATATCATCGCGGTGGTGTTGGTGTTTTTTGGCATCATGTTCGTGGTAGGCGCGCAGGGCGAGTTCATGCGCGTGGTGGTCGGCGTGGTGCTGATGGCGGCGGCGGGTGTGATGGTCTACCTCACGCGGATGCGCCCTCAGCAGCACGAAACGACCATCGTGCAGCAGATTGATCTCACCGGCGATGTGAATCTGGAGCAGATGAAGTGTCGCAACTGCGGCGGCGCGCTGAGCAAGGACTCGCTGGAGCTCAAGTTGGGCGCGATTTACGTGAACTGCCCCTACTGCGGGGCGACCTATCAGATCGAAGAGGAGCCTAAGTGGTAGCGACTGCTTCCTTCTGGCAACGCGCCTGGGCCACGCTCCGCTCGGCAGTCTCCCTCACGCCGCCCGCGCCTGGGTTGCACACCTATCGCTTGCCGCTCCCTGGCGGACAACGGCGCGTGCATCTGCGCGTCAACGCGGATGGGGCCGGGCTGCTCTTTGTGGATGTCACCGACGTGATCCACCTCAACGCGACGGCGACGCTGATGGCCTACCTCGCGCTGGAGGGCGTCCCCCAGGCGCAGGCCGTGGCCCTGTTGCGCCGCCATTACCGCGATGCGCCCCCGCGGACGCTTGCCGCAGACCTGGCGCGCATCTATGCCCTGGTCGAGCGGCTGTGCACGGAGACGACCGGCTGCCCCATCTGCGGCAGCGAGGCGCTGGAGCAGGTCGCGCTCTTCAGCCAGCCCGTGCAGGCTCCGTACAAAGTGGATATTGCCCTGACCTATGCCTGCAACAACGCCTGCGCCCACTGCTACAACGAGCCGGGGCGCTTCGAGATGTCCTCGCTGCCGTTGGCCGACTGGCTGCGAGTGCTCGACATCCTGGCTGACTTGGGCGTGCCGCACCTGATCTTCACCGGCGGCGAGCCGACCCTCCATCCCGACCTGCCCGCCCTGATCCGCCACGCCGAGGCCGCCGGGCAGATTGCCGGCCTCAACACCAACGGGCGCCGTCTGGCGGATGCGGGCTACACCGCCGAGTTGACCGCTGCGGGGCTGGATCACGTGCAGATCACGTTGGCCGCGCCCGTGGCGGAGCTGCACAACGCAACCGTCGGGGCCGATGCCTTCGCGCAGACGGTGCGCGGCATCGCGCAATCTCTCGACGCGGGCCTGCACACGATCACCAACACGACGCTGACGCAGCGCACCGCGCCGCAGGCGTTGGCCCTGGTCGAGTTTCTGCACGGGCTGGGCGTGCGCACCTTCGCCATGAACGGCATCATCCATGCGGGGGGCGGGACCGCCGCGCCCGAAGCTCTGCCGGTAGCGGAGCTGACGCCCCTGTTGATGGCGGTGCAGGAGCGAGCCGCTGCGCTGGGGATGCGCTTCCTGTGGTACACGCCCACGGAGTATTGCCAATTTTCGCCGCTGGCGCTGGGACTGGGGCCGAAGCGTTGCAACGCGGCGGAGTATTCGATGTGCATCGAACCCAACGGCGACGTGCTGCCCTGCCAATCGTATTACGAGGCGGCGGGCAATCTGCTCCGCGATCCGTGGGCGGCGATCTGGGAGAGCGCGCTCTTCCGCCGCTTCCGCGACCGCGTCGCCGACCCCGTCGGCTGCGAGCTGCCGGAGCGCTGTTGGGCGTGCCCGGAGCTGGAGATTTGCGCCGGGGGCTGCCCGCTGGAACGCGCCGCCTATCAGGGCGCGCGCGCGGCGGAGCGTGGCTGTGGCCGCGCCCGCGTCAGTTCGCTGACTCGCTGATTCAGTCATTCGCTTAGGAGGAGCTAAGATGCCATTCAAACAGTGGTTGCAGAAATTATTCACCTTCAAGCGGGCGGAACCGGCCCCGGCGGTCGCGCCGGGACTCTACCACGCCTTGCAGGAGGAGGATGGCGCTTACACGCGCTTTCACCTCCGCGTTGAGCGGGATGGCAGCGGCATGTTGATCGCCGACGCCAACGCTGCCGCCCGCCTGAACCCGTCCGGCGTCTTGATCGCCAGAGGGCTGCAGGAAGGGTGGGACGAGGCCCAGATTTTGGCCGCGTTGCAGGCGCAATTTCACGGCGCGACTGAGGAGACGCTGCGCGAAGGCGTCGCGCAGGTCGAGGCGCTCTTCGAGTCGCTGGCCTCGCCGGGGGATCAGTACCCCATCTTCAACCTCGATGATCCGGCGCTCTCCCCGCGTGGCGCGCAGCTGATTGCCCCCTTGCAGGCCGATGTGCCCCTGGCCCCGCCGGAACAGCTCGTCCCGTTGCTTGCGCGGCTGTGGGAGGTGGGCATCCCCCACGTCTGCTTCTTAGCCCCGCAGACCTTCGAGCCGCAACATCTGGTGCGCGCCGTCGAGCGCGCCGAAGACCTGGGCCTCATCGCCGGCGTGCGCGGCACGGCCACGGCGCTCGGCGACGAGGGGCTGCTGGCCGATCTGGTGCAGGCCGGGGCCGACTACGTCCGCTTGCTCTACGCCGCCGCTGACGCCGAGACGCACGACGCGCTCTGCGGCGCGGGCGACCATGCGGCAGCAGTGGCGATCTACGACTGGTTGGAGGCGCGGGAGATTTGCGCGGTGGCGGAGGTCCCGTTGGTCGCGGGCACGGTCGAGCGTTTGGAGGAGACCTTCGCGGCGATGGCGGCGTTGGGCGTGGATAACATCGCCTTTGTGGCCTATGCCACCACCGACGCGGCGCTCGATGATGGTGCGCTCCACGCCGACGCGCTGCCGCAGGTAGCGGCGCTTGTTGAGGAATCCTCCGCACAGGTGCAGATGCGCTTCCTGTGGGAGCCGCCCGTACAGCGCGATCCCGCGCAGCCGTTGGCCGCGCAGGTCTTGCAAGGGCCGCGCGCCTCCGGGGATGTCTCCATCCGCCTCGAACCGGATGGGACGGTCATCCCGCCGCGCGGCCCCTATCGCCCGGCGGGCAATCTGCTGACAGATGAATGGGAGCGCATTTGGAACGATGCGGCCTTCCGCGTCTACCGCGAGCGGGTGGAGGCCCCGACGCACTGCGAGCATTGTCCGGGCCTGGCGATCTGCGCGGCGGATTGTCCCCGCGAACCGGCGGGCTGGTCACAAAGCACGAGAGGAGGTGCAGCATGATGCGACGGAGTTTACATGCGTTGACGTTGCTGATGTTGCTGGCGGGGCTGTTGCTCACGCCGGGCGCAGTGGCGGCCCAAAATTATTCGTTTTCGGTGCCGGCGATGCGGATGCAGGTATTGCTTCAGGCGGATGGCACGGCGCGCGTGATCTACGATATCGCCTTCCGGAACAGCGCGGGCGGCCATCCCATTGACATTGTGGATATCGGAATGCCGCACGATGACTACAACATTGGCAACATGCGGGCCTCGATTAACGGAGTGAGTCTGTCGAACATCCGCCCTTCCACTTACATTGACACCGGCGTGGAAGTTCATCTGGCCCAGCAGACCATCCCCAGCGGCGGCAGTGGCACGCTGCGCTTCGAATTCACCATCGCCGATCTGGTCTATCAGGACACAACCGACGAGAGCTACGCCTCCTTCCAGATCACGCCGACGTGGTTCGATAGCGGCGCGATCACCGGGCGGACGGATCTGTGGATTATCGTCTATACCCTGCCCGGCATCGAGCCGGACGAGGTGCTCTATCAGGATGAGCCGTTCACCAACAAGGTCATCTACGCGGCGAGCGACGGCGACCGGGTGGCCGTGGGCTGGCACTACCCGGAGGCGCGCTTGACGGGGGCGCATCGCGTGGGGGTCTCGTTCCCGCAGCGGGGGATGAGCAACATCGTGCGGATGACGCGATTGCAGCTGGTGAGCAAGTGGCTGGAGGACAATCCGAACGTTCATGGCGTCTTGCTGGCCGTTTTCCTCCTCATTTTCACAATCTTGTTTTTCCGCTTTACCGGCGGCACCGGGGCCTCGCTCTATATCCCTTTGCTGATATTTTTGATAATTCTGGGAATCAACGCTCCGATAGTGGTGTTGTTGGGATTCTTGCCGCTGGTGGGCCTGGTTGCGCTCAATGAGCGGGCGCTCCGCAAGCGCACCACGAAATACCTGCCCCCCATCGCGCAGGTCGAGGGTGGGGGCATCAAGCGCGGGCTTTCGGCACCGGAGGCGGCGGTGCTGTTGGAGATGCCGCTCAACAAGGTGCTCACCCTGGTGATCTTCGGCCTGTTGGAAAAGGGCATCTTGCAGCAGGTACAGCCTGATCCGCTGACTGTCCAGCCGGCGCTGTCCTTCGTCACGCGGGCCGATGCGGAGTTGACGAAAGATCGCAACAAGCGCATCAAGTTCCGCCGCCGGGCCGCGCAGGAGGCGGGCACGGTCATTCATAACTACGAGCAAGCCTTCCTGGACATCATCGAGCGCAATCCCGAAAAACCGTTGGAATCGCTCGACTTCGGTGGCGCGATGCGGACGTTGCTTCAGGAGACCGCGAACAAGATGAAGGGCTTCGATCTTTCTGACACGCGGGACTATTACCGCCGGATCATCGCGCGGGCCTGGGAGCAGGCGCAGGCGCTCGGCGAGGTGCCGGCGCGCGAGGAGTTCCTCGACAAGTACTTCCCCTGGGTGGTGATGAACGACTCGTATCCCACGGTCTTGACGATGGGCGGGTATCATTACTGGCCCCGCTGGGCGCGCCGTGTGCCGTTGAGCGGTGCGGGCGGCGCGCGGGGCTTCGCGCCTGCGGGCAGTGGGCGCTCCGGCACAGGCGGGCGCACGACCTTCGGCGATGTCTCGGCCTCCTTCGCGGGCTGGGCCGAGAAGACGATGGGCGGGATGGCGGCGGCGATCTTGCCCGGCTCCTTGCAGGGGCCGCGCGGCTCCAAGGGGCTGGTCAATCTGAGCGGCATAGACCGCGTCACCGGCGACATCTTCGAGGCGATGGCGAGCTCCAGCGGGAGCGGGGGCAGCGGCGGCGGGGGTAGTGGCTGCGCCTGCGCCTGCGCGGGCTGCGCTTGTGCCTGCGCCTGTGCCGGTGGCGGACGTTAGCGCGCCCCCGGCCCTGCCGTCCCGCGAATTGCTCGCGGCGCAGGCGGCGTGGCTCGCGCCGGCGCGTGGAAGATTGCTGCGCCAGGTTGCCATTGCCCGGCGGCGCTCGGTGCTGGAGCTGGGCGCGGGCCACGGCGCGGTGACGGGGGAGCTCGTCCGGCGCAGCGGCGGGCACGTGGTCGCGCTCGACCCGGTGTGGGCGGCGTTGCGGGGAAGTGCGGGGCTGCCGGTCGGCGGGGATGCGCGGCGGCTGCCCTTCGCCTCCGCCTCCTTCGATCTCGTCTTCTGCCAGTTGACGCTCCTGTGGATTCGCCCGCTGGACGCGGTAGCGCGGGAGGTCTGGCGCGTGTTGGCCCCCGGCGGCGTCTGGATCGCGTTGGAGCCGGACTACGGCGGCATGATCGAACATCCGCCAGGATGTGGAGGGCGCGAGCTCTGGCGGGCCGCGCTGCGTCGCGCCGGCGCCGAGCCATCGGTGGGGCGGCAGCTGCCCGGTGTGCTCGCGGCGGAGGGCTTCGCGGTGCGGGTGCAGCTGTTGGAGACGATCCAGCCGCCCGATTCTGCGCGGTGGGCGCTCTTGCGCGGCCTGCCGTTGACGGCGGAGGAGTCGGAGGCGGTGGCCCGGCTGGAGGCGGAATCGCCCGGCGTGCCGTGGGCGCAGGTGGTGCATCTGCCCTTCTTTTTGGTGGCGGCAACCAGGCCATTGACAGGGCCGCAGGCTCGATTATAATTCACCTGTCGAGAGGGAGTCCCCAAGTGGGAGAGTCGCAAACGACCCGAATTTCAGGGGGGTCGTTTGTTTATGTTAAGGGAGTGAAGGGCTGATGTTAGAACAGTTGAGTGTGTTGGAAGAGCGTTACGAAGAGCTGACGCGCCTGATGTCCGATCCTGAGATCGCGGTGGATTACGAGAAGGTGGCCGAGTTAGCCAAGGAGCGGTCGGACCTGGAGGATACGGTGACGGCCTATCGGCGCTATAAGGCGGTGACGGTCGAGCTGGAAGAGGTGCAGGAGATGGCGCAGCATGAGGAAGATGCCGAGCTCCGCGAGATGGCCCACGAGGAGCTTCGGAGGTTGGAAGCGGAGCAGGAGCGGCTGGAGGAAACGTTGCACAAGTTGCTCATCCCCAAAGACCCGCGCGACCAGAAGAATGTGATCATGGAGATCCGCGCCGGAGCGGGTGGGGATGAGGCGGGACTGTTCGCCGCCGAGCTCTTGCGCATGTACACGCGCTTCGCTGAACGTCAGGGCTGGAAGACGGAGATCATCAGCGAGAATAGCACCGGCATCGGCGGGTACAAAGAGGTGATCTTTGAGGTGCGGGGCAAGGGGGCCTTCTCGCAGCTCAAGTACGAAAGCGGCGTTCATCGTGTGCAGCGGGTCCCGGTGACGGAGTCGAGCGGGCGCATTCACACCTCGACGGTGACGGTGGCCGTGCTGCCCGAAGTGGACGAGGTCGAAATTGATATCAATCCCAAAGATTTGGAAATCACCACGTATGGTTCCTCCGGGCCGGGCGGCCAGCACATGCAGAAGAACGACACGGCGGTGCGCATGGTGCATCTGCCCACGGGCATGGTCGTGACCTGTGAGAGCGAACGCTCGTTGACGCAGAACAAGCTGCATGCGATGTCCGTGCTGCGCGCGCGGATGTACGAGATTGAGCGCCGTAAGCAGGAAGAGGAGATTGATGAATCGCGCCGCTCCCAGGTGGGCACGGGGGAGCGCAGCGAGAAAATTCGCACCTATAACTTCCCTCAGAACCGGGTGACGGATCATCGTATTGGGATGAACAACTACAACCTGCCAGTTGTGCTCGAGGGCGACATCGGCGACTTTGTTGAGGCGTTGGAGATGGATGAGCAGACGCGCAAGCTGGCGCAAATCGGCGATTAGCGCTGTGATAGCCAAACGCCCCCGCATTGCGGGGGCGTTTTTGGTACGCCGTGGGGCTTACGCCACCACAGGAATCTCTTGTAGGGCCTTCTCCACCAGATCGGATGGATAATCGTAATCTTCCAGGTCGCCGGAGAGATAGGCCTGGTATGAGGAGAGGTCGAGGAAGCCATGACCGCTGAAGTTGAAGAGGATCACCCGCTCCTCGCCCTTTTCCTTGGCGTCCAGCGCCTCGTCAATGGCGGCGCGGATGGCGTGGGAGGTCTCCGGCGCGGCGATGATCCCCTCGGCGTTGACGAACTGTAACGCCGCGTCGAAGCATTCCAGCTGCGGATAGGCGCGGGCCTCGATCAGCCCCAGCTCCTTGCAGAGCGAGACCAGCGGGGCCATGCCGTGATAGCGCAATCCGCCAGCGTGGATCGCGGGCGGCACGAAGGAGTGCCCCAGCGTGTGCATCTTCAGCATGGGCGTCAGTCCGGCGGTGTCGCCGTAATCGTAGGTGTATTTGCCCTTGGTGACTTTGGGGCAGGCCGCCGGCTCCACAGCCACGAAGCGGGTTGTCTTGCCCTCGCGCAGCGTCTCGCCCAGGAAGGGGAAGGCGATCCCGCCGAAGTTGCTTCCGCCGCCGATGCAACCAATCACCACATCGGGGTAAGCCCCCGCGTCTTTGAGCTGCGCAATCGCCTCCTCGCCGATGACGGATTGGTGGATGAGCACGTGATTGAGCACGCTGCCCAGCGAATACTTGATCTGTGGATCGTTGAGCGCGAGCTCCACCGCCTCGCTGATGGCGATCCCCAGGCTGCCGGGGGAATCGGGGTTTTGCGCCAGGATGGCCCGCCCGGAGGCCGTATCGGTGCTGGGGCTGGGGGTGCAGGTCGCGCCGAAGGACTGCATGATGAGCCGGCGTCCGGGCTTGAGGTCGTAGCTCACGCGCACCATGTAGACCTTGATGGCGATATCGAGGAAGGCGCCGGCCATCGCCAGCGCGCTGCCCCACTGCCCGGCGCCGGTCTCGGTGGTGATTGTTTTCACGCCTTCGAGTTTGTTGTAGTACGCCTGCGGCACGGCGGTGTTGGGCTTGTGGCTGCCCACCGGGCTGGCCCCCTCGTACTTGTAGAAGATCTTGGCGGGCGTGTCGAGCATCTTTTCCAGACGGCGGGCGCGGCGCAGTGGGGTGGGCCGCCAGAGGGCGTAGATCTCCTGCACCTCTTCGGGGATATTGATGTACCGCTGCGTGCTTACCTCCTGCTCGATGCAGGCCATCGGGAAGAGCGCCGCCAGGTCATCGGGGGTGAGGGGCTGATGGGTGACGGGGTGCAGCCCCGGCGCAGGCAATTGCGGCAAATCGGCCATGATATTGTACCAACGGGTCGTCTCGTATTTGTTAGACATCGCTTTCTCCCTTATGAAATCTACAAATCAAAAAATCTGAAAACCACACTTACCTGGTGTTCTCCACCAGGCTGAAAGGCACATCCTGGGCCAGGGCGCGGCGCAGGCGCGCGCCCGGCATCCCCATCGCAGCGTAGACGGCCTCCATCGTCGCTTCGGCCTCGCGCTGCATCTTGCGCGTCCCCGCCATGAGAATCTCGGTGACGAGGCCGGGCTGCCCCTCGTAGTAGGCCCGGCGCTCGCGGATGGGATCGAGGAAGGCGTTGAGAGCGCGCGCCAGCTTCTTCTTCACCTCGACATCGCCCACCTTGCCCTGACGGTAGCGCTCTTTGAGATCGTTTACCTCGTCCACATCGGGGTTGAAGGCGTCGTGGTAGATGAAGACCGGGTTCCCCTCCACCCGTCCGGGGATGTCGGCGCGGATGCGGTTGGGATCGGTGAACATGCCCCGCACCTTCTGCTCCACCGCCTTTGCGTCGTCGGAGAGGAAGATGGCGTTGTCGAGCGACTTGCTCATCTTTGCCTGCCCATCCGTCCCCACCAGCGTGGGCACCTCGCCGATCATCACGTCGGGGATGGGGAAGACTTCGCTCTCGTACAGGCGATTGAAGCGGCGGGCGATCTCGCGGGTAATCTCAACGTGGGCCTCGTTATCCTTGCCCACGGGCACGAGGTGCGCGCGTGGCAGCAGGATGTCGGCGGCTTGCAGGACCGGGTAGCCGATCAGCCCAAAGGGGACGGTCTCGTCATCCAGGTTGGCGGCGCGGGCCATATCCTTGATGCTCGGCAGGCGGGAGAGGCGCGGCAGCGTGACGAGGTTGCCCAACAGCTGGCTGAGCTCGAAGGTCTGCGGCACTGCCGATTGCAGGAAGATCACGCTGCGCTCCGGGTCTATCCCAACGGCGAGGTAGTCCAGCACCACATCGTGGATGTTCTGGGCCAGCCCCGTGACGTACTCTCGTTCGGGCCTGGTGGTGAGCGTGTGCAGGTCGGCGATGATGAAGTAGCAGGCGTAGGCGTCCTGTAGCGCGACGCGGTTCTGGAGACTGCCCACGTAGTGGCCCAGGTGCAACTTGCCCGTGGGCCGGTCGCCGGTCAAAATGCGTTTCTTAGGTGTATGATTCATCTGTTCCTCCTCGGTGTGATAATCTTTCATGGTAGGCAATCCAACAAAAAACGCCCGTCCCTTGAAGGGACGAGCGCTCTATGCTCGTGGTGCCACCCTGCTTAGGTTGGCTTGCTCCCAATGAAAAACGCGCCGGTGAAAGCGCGTTACGAGTCAAGCCAGCCTCACTCTTTTCAGGCACGATCCCAATGGATGATGCCCTACGCCCTGATAACGGTGGCGTCTCCGTCTCGGACTACTTGCCTTGCGGCTTTCGGCGAGCGGCTCCCAGGCCCATTCCCCATCGGCGCTGATGCTGGTTCTCACCCTGCCCAGCTCTCTGTACTCCCGCTTCGACGGCTACTTTTCCTGTTCGCAGCCTTTAACACCCTTTTTATAGCACGGGGGCGAAATTTTGTCAAGCCGTGCGCTGGCCCGCCGACAATGCGCTTTTAGCGATAGACTTCGCGACGATGTTTGACTTTGAGGATGGTTAGGGTGAGTTCGGTGGAATCTAGCAGATAGATGATTCGATAGTTGCCTACGCGGTACTTGAAACACCCATCCCAGGCAGCGCCTTGCAATGCTTGGTGGCGCAATAGCGTGGCATTTTCGCCTAACCAGGCCAGTTTATCCAATAGCCGCGTTCGAATTTCTGGCGTCAAGCGACGGAAGTCATCCTGCGCCTCAGATGTAAGGAGCACACGAAAAGTCGCCATAGTTATAGCTGTGTGCGAAATGTTTCTAAATCCATCACCTCGCCAGCGCGGGCCTGATCCAGTGAACGTTGTAGCGCAGCAGCAAACGAGGGCTGGAGAGCGTCATCGCGTTCGTTAGGACTGGCATATAGTGCATCCAATAGCTGTGTCAGCCAGACTTCCATGCGCTGGTCAATAGCTTTTTCTACAAGCGCCTCTAGTTCGCGTGTAGTGAGATTGGCTACTAGTGTTTCCATGTGTTACCTCCATCCATATCTTATCACACAAAAGTGCGAAGATGCAAGTGTGTGGGCATGGCAGGCATTTCAGATTGCTCTGCTGGCCCGCCGACAATGCGCCGACGGGCCAGCGAAGCTGCTTACTCCACCATCGGCATCCAGATGCCTTTGGTTTTGCCGTGCGCGATGGCTTCTTCGTAGCCCGCGTCGGCGTGGCGGACGACGCCCATGCCGGGGTCGGTGGTGAGCACGCGCTGGAGGCGGGCCGCCGCCGCCTTGGTCCCGTCAGCGACGATGACCATGCCCGCGTGTTGCGAGTAGCCGATGCCCACGCCGCCGCCGTGATGGAAGCTCACCCACGTCGCGCCGCCTACCGCGTTGATCAGCGCGTTGAGGATGGGCCAGTCGGAGATCGCGTCGGAGCCGTCCTTCATCGCCTCGGTCTCGCGGTTGGGGCTGGCGACCGAGCCGGCGTCCAGGTGGTCGCGCCCGATGACGATGGGGGCCGAAATCCGCCCCTCGGCCACGGCCTGGTTGAAGGCCAGCCCGGCCTTGGCGCGGTCGCCGTAGCCCAGCCAGCAGATGCGCGCGGGCAGTCCCTGGAAGGCGACCTGCTCCTGCGCCATCTTGATCCAGCGGACGAGGTGCTCATCTTCGGGGAAGAGTTCCAGGATGATGCGGTCGGTCTCGTAGATGTCCTCCGGGTCGCCGGAGAGCGCCACCCAGCGGAACGGCCCCTTGCCCTCGCAAAAGAGCGGGCGGATGTAGGCCGGCACGAAGCCGGGGAAGCTGAACGCCTCCTCCAGGCCGTTGTCGAAGGCGCGCTGGCGGAGATTGTTGCCATAGTCGAAGACGACCGCGCCTTGCTTCTGGAACGCGACCATCGCCGCGCAGTGTTCGGTCATCGTGCGGATGGCCTCCTGCTGGTAGCGCTGGGGATCGGCTTCGCGCAGCGCCAGCGCCGCTTCAAAGCTCATGCCGTTGGGTACGTAGCTCGAAGGATCGTGGGCCGAGGTCTGGTCGGTCACGATGTCGGGAATCACGCCCCGGCGCACCAGTTCGGGGAAGACATCGCCGGCGTTGCCGATGAGGCCGATGGAGCGCGGTTCGCCCTTGGCCTTGTACGCCTCCACGACGCGCAGCGCCTCGTCCAGGTCGGTGCAGATCTCGTCGAGGTAGCGGTGCTTGAGCCGCCGCTCGGCCCGCCAGGGGTCTACTTCCACACAGAGGCCCACGCCCTCGTTCATCGTGATCGCCAACGGCTGCGCACCGCCCATCTCGCCCAGCCCGGCGGTGAGGGTGAACGTCCCCTTGAGCGAGGCGTTGGGGCCGAAGTGCTTCCGCGCCAGCGCGCCCAGCGTCTCGTAGGTCCCCTGGAGGATGCCCTGCGTGCCGATGTAGATCCACGAGCCGGCGGTCATCTGCCCGTACATGATGAGGCCCTCGCGCTCCCACTTGTCGAAGTTCTCCTGCGTGGCCCACGCCGGGACGATGTTGGAGTTGGCGAGCAGCACGCGGGGCGCGTCCTCGTGCGTCTTGAAGACCGCCACCGGCTTGCCCGATTGGATGAGGAGGGTGTCATCCACATCCATCTGTTGCAGCGTCTCCAGGATGGCGTCGAAGGACTCCCAGTTGCGGGCCGCCCGTCCGCGCCCGCCGTAGACGATGAGATTTTCAGGATCGCCTGCCACTTCTGGGTCGAGGTTGTGTTGGATCATGCGGAAGGGTGCTTCCAAAAGCCAGTTCTTGCAATGGAGCTCTGTGCCCCGTGGGGGATGTACTACACGTTTAGGCATACCTACCTCCTTAGTTTAGCCCTAAAATTGTGTGTTGAGGTTACAGGCAGAGTATAGCACTAAACCAGGGGAAGTAGAAAGCCGGTACACGCGGTACCGGCTGAGTCGCTAAAAATCGGGAGTTAGATCAGCGAGGAGAGGGTTTCGACGGCGCGACGCATCTCCAGGAAGATCAGGCCGATCTTGGCCTGTGGGCGCGCCAGTGCGGTGAGGACGGCCTCTTCCCCCACAGACATCAGGATGACGTAGCCCCGGTCGCCTCTGACGTAGACCTGCTCCAGGACGCCGCGCCCCAGCTCCATGGCGATGCGCTCGCCCAGGGAGAGCATGGCGGCGGACATGGCCGAGACGCGATCTTCCTCCGCGCCCTCCGGCAGCGCCGAGGCGATGATGAGGCCATCCACGCTAACGATGGCTGAAGATTCAATTGCAGCAGCTCCAGCTTGTAGATCGTATAGGGCTTTAGTGAGACGCTCTGTGCGCGAACCTGCCATGTACATCCTCCTCTGGCAACCTGGATTAGTACTATAGTACCACAGTTGGAAAGAGTGTCAATTTGACAGCCCCCCTTTTGCTCTTAGAATCTATCCGGGCGCGCGCTTGGCGTTGCGGGGCCGGGTTAAATTTTAGCGGGGATGGTAACTTGTGAATCAGTCAATGGAACAGGCGGCATTGCGAGGGAATCCTTCGTTTGTGTGGCGGGCCGGGCAGGAGCGCCGGCTGGATTGGGTGCGACGGTACGCCCCGTTGGAGGGCTGTCGCGTGTTGGATGTGGGCTGCGGGGTGGGGATGTATACGCACGCCTTCTTGCGCTATACCTCCGCTGTCTACGGCATCGAACTGGAGTTCCCCCGCGTGCGGGAGGCGCGCGCACGCGCGCGTGCGGTGGTGCAGGGGGTGGGGGAGACGTTGCCCTTTGCCGATGCCACCTTCGATGTGGTCTTTTCGCACGAGGTGTTGGAGCACGTGCGCGATGATCGCCGCTCGGCGCGGGAACTTGTGCGCGTCACACGGCCCGGTGGGCGCGTGGTGATTTTTGTCCCCAATCGCTGTTATCTTTTTGAAACGCACGGCATCTATTGGCGGGGGCGCTACAAATTCGGCAATATCCCTCTGGTCAACTGGCTGCCCGACCCGTTGCGGCAGCGCCTCGCGCCGCACGTCCGCGCCTACACGACGCGGGGCTTACGGCAGCTCTTCGCGGGGCAGCCGGTGCGCGTGATCCATCATACCCAGCTTTTCCCCGGCTACGATAACATCGTTGCGCGCTGGCCGCGGATTGGACGCGGGTTGCAGGCCGTGACCTATGCCCTGGAACGCACCCCGTTGCGCGTTTTGGGCCTTTCCCACTTCCTGGTGCTGGAACGCCTGAATGTGTGAACATGTGGTTGACTCGTTGATTCGCTGATTTTTAGGAGGTAGAGATGACTTCACTGAAAAAACTAGGGAATCTCACGCCAAGGCGCAAAGACGCTAAGAATTTTAAGTTGCTAATAAATTTTGATTATGAAAAACATTAACATTATTTAAGGTAAATTCAAAAA
>Ga0209614_1001911_pt1 | contig 14588 bp, 16 predicted proteins | sample BlaSprsedimmetaG_FD_185484 | JGI IMG/M metagenome (GOLD analysis project Ga0209614, IMG submission 185484) | Hot spring sediment bacterial and archeal communities from California, USA to study Microbial Dark Matter (Phase II) - Blank Spring... ... | reverse complement strand
CAATATAAGTGCATCTGAGGCAAAAAGAGAGGGCAAAAGGTTGCAAACCGCTCCAGGAGCTAGCTTTAGAGCATATAAAAATGGAGAGTGCGAAGATGGGTGATTTTGGGCCAAAAATACCCCTACGGGTAGTGTTTTTCAACTCGTCGAACCCCTACATTTACCGAGGTTGCAAGAGGCTGTCAGAGTAGCGTCAATCCCCGTAAGGGGTCGGAGACATGCACTGCCATAATTGTTACGCCAGCGATCCGCCTCGTCAGAGTAGCGTCAATCCCCGTAAGGGGTCGGAGACCAACCCATATGGCTGGAGCTAGTAAGATCAGCCCAACGTCAGAGTAGCGTCAATCCCCGTAAGGGGTCGGAGACTAAGAGCAGTGTCACTTGTTAAGGTGCCGACTTCAGTGTCAGAGTAGCGTCAATCCCCGTAAGGGGTCGGAGACTAGGAAGCTGATCCAAACATAGCAGTCTGTACGACTGAGTCAGAGTAGCGTCAATCCCCGTAAGGGGTCGGAGACCCACCGTAGTCCTCCCAGGTGGAGTTGGTTTTTATAACGTCAGAGTAGCGTCAATCCCCGTAAGGGGTCGGAGACAGTCCTACCAACAACAGTACAAAGCCCCCCACTAGGGGTCAGAGTAGCGTCAATCCCCGTAAGGGGTCGGAGACGGGGCGATGGTGGTTGTCGGCTCGAGGGTCGGTTCGAGTCAGAGTAGCGTCAATCCCCGTACCCTCGGCCGATTCGCTAACGCTCATGGCCTTAGGGCCTGCGGAGGGGTCGGAGACCCACCTCCAACTCTCGATAAGCGCCACGTCGTGATTCCAATGCAACTTGCTCTCTTTTCCTTTCCATGGCATCATTAGGAAAAGCGAGCAGATGAGTCCCCTTGAAATAAGTACCCCAAGGGATTCCTGAATCGGCAAGGAGGGGAGGATGGGCAGCATGTTCGGCAGATATGCCTCAAAGTTGGAGTTCAAGCGCTCCCACGCACGCTTGTTACAGCGGCAGCACATCACTGAAGTGGAGCCTGGTTCCATACTCCATGATTTCGAGTCGCTATTGCGATATGTCCGCAAGCAACCTCTGCGGGTTACGGGCACCCATCAACTTCCCCTGAGTTCCTTGCAGGAGATCAACGCCCGTCTGTATCACCCTCTCAAATTGGGATTGACACGACCCCAACAGAAGTCATATCCACCCATTCACGGGCTCTATTTGCTGCTGCGCGCCTCAGGCCTGACTTACCTCGATGAGACAGGCTCTAAACCTCAGTTGATGGTAGATCAAGAATTGGCAGCGCACTGGGAGATGCTCAACCTGACGGAGCGTTACGGCACGCTGCTGGAAACGTGGCTGCTGCGGGCCCATCCGGAGATTGTCGGCGAGCGCGCCCACGCCTTCTTCCACGACATCCCAGAGAACTACGACAATTGGTTAAGCCTCTTCATTCGGCTCACTACCCGGCCAGATGAGATGCCCGATTACCTGCAGTATACGCCGGGCTGGCACAATCTGGGCCTGTTGGAACTCTTTGGCTTCCTAGAAATCGAGCAGGGCGCGCCAGTTCCCGGTGAGGGCTGGCAGATCACCGCCCTGCGATCCACCCCTTTCGGTGAAGCGCTGTTGACCCTGCTCCACACTGAGTTCTTCTCTGACTTGCAGCGGGTTCTGGCTCTCGCAACGGAGGGCGATATACCTCCGGGATTATTACAGCCCCTACTGCGCCCCTACTTCCCGGCGTGGGAGCAGACCCTACCGCTACCGACAGAGAACCCCTTCCGGGAAGGTTCGCACATTTTCAAGGTGACTCTGTGGAAAGGGCTCTGGCGGCGGCTGGCGGTCCCGGCGGAAGCTGCACTGGAGCAGCTGGCCAGCGCCATCCTCAACGCCTACAACTTTGACCATGATCACCTGTACGACTTCCGTTATAAAAATCGATTGGGGATTGAGGAGCACATCTATCATCCCTACATGGATGAAGGGCCATGGGTCTCGGCGGTGCGGGTGGGTGAGATTCCGTTACAGCCGGGCCAGCGCATGACCTTCTTGTATGATTATGGAGATCAATGGGAATTCGAGGTCAGGTTAGAGGGAATCCATCCAGCCGACACGGAAGTGAAGATCCGCGTCCTTGAGGCGGAGGGTGAGGCTCCGGAGCAGTATCCGCAATGGGAAGAAGACGAGGGGTGGTAAGATTCAAGCGACAATCAGAACGAGACACCGGCGACAATTAAAAACGCCCCCCGTGATGATACGGGGGGCGTGGCGAGTAAGCGCGTGATGGACGCCTGAAGAAGATTTTTTACTCTACTCTTTTTGTCTGGCCCAAGCCCTGAGATGTCTTGTGCCCGGTGCCACAGTAAGGGGCGTAATCGGCCAGGAGGTTGAGGCTGTGCAGCCATTCCTTGCCTATTTTCCGCGCCCGAATGATATTGTACTGCACCGTCCCTACAAAGCCGATCACCTTTTTGTTGGCCCCCCAGTCTACCAGCTGGGTGTGGATGTCATGGCGGCCAATGGCAACATGCGCTTCCACAATGTCCAACACGGCGACGTTAATCTGCGCTTCCTCCGGCGCCAGTTCATTCCAGCGCAATAACCACGATTGGAAGACCAGGCGCGGATCCGGCAGGGGAATGTGCATCTCTCGGGAACGAAAGCTGGTGGGAGAGAGGAAGCGGAAGGTGAAGCGCGTCGCCGTCTCGGCCTGCACGGCGAGCTCGGCGTAGGATTGCTGCTGCACCTGCGGGCCAGCGGCGGGCAACGTCAGCGGACGGTTCAGCACCACGACAGCGGGGGTCAACGCGATGCCGTGTTGCAGTGCGGGCCAGAGCATATCGTCTAGCACCGTGAAGCGCAGCGCTGGCTGACCGTTATAGCGCAACACCGGCCCAACGGTAAAGGGACGCGGCCCGTCGTCGTCGTGTGTCTGCACAGAAAGCGCATAATCACCCAGCGCGAGCCACTGATAGAAGAGTGCATGTAGCGCGCGTCCAGGATAGGCGGGCAGCTCCGCAGCCTCGGCAGGATCAAGAGGGAAGGTAAGGATGGTGGGCATAGATTATTTCCAGGGCGGAATGCCAAGCGCCAACGCCAGATAAGCGATGGTCAGAGGTGTGGCCACCGCTTCCACCAACTTGAAAAGCCTATCAGCACCGGCTTTCCAATTCTCCCAATCATTCACATCGCGTCGGACCTGTTTCCAAAACGCAGGCTTGATATAGGGTTTTAGCGCCACTTCCCACGGGAGCCCTTTCTCATCACTCCCAGCTATTTTGATGGATGCCTCAACTGCGTCCTGCAGTTCTGTGCCAGCAAAGATCTCACGCAAGCGCCCCGCCGCTTCCTGGAAGGATATCTCGCGCCGCTGCTTCAATTGCTCGAGTTGTTGCATCTCAATATCGGTCACGGCCCTTAACAGCGCCTGGCGCGCCTCTGGACGTTCGGCCAACAACTCGCCCAACCGGCCTCGATCCCAAAGCTGATCAAATGGTGTCAGGGGAATGCTAACCAACCGGTATTTTTCACGCGGAGGCTTAAGAATAGCCATGTATTCAGGCTCCAACATGCCATCGAGTATTTCCATGCTACCATGTGCTTCGATACTTTCATCCACCCATAGATGAAAGATGCCAGCCGCACCGTATACGTAGGCCGATAGGGTCGCCAACGCTCCCATACTGCTGCGCCCGCCGGAGATACCGATGTAGATCTGGTTCCCGGCCTTACGTCCATGTGCCAGCACAGCATTGGCCTGTTGAATAAAGTCCAGCACTGTAGCCGCATCGTTGAAGTCGTGAGAAGGTTGTGTTGCGGTGCGCAGCGGCAGGATTCTCACCTTATCTGCGCCGATCACATCTCGCACAAGTTCACAAGCATCCTGAACCCGTGGCATCGCCGTTGCCAGCAAGACGACCTGGTCAATCTGTACCGGGAAATCCTGTTCTGCCAACGCGTAATAGATACCGGTGACAGCGCCAGGCGATTTACCGATAGGAGATAACAGAATATTGCGCATGTTTAGCCCTCCTCAGAGGCCGTGGTAGGACGCAACTGCGCCCAGCGAGTTGTGACCGGTACATCGGCCACAGTGTAATCGTAAGCCTCAATCGCTACCCGTAAAAGCGCTGTCTCCGATTCGGAGGCAGTTGGTTCGATGGGATAGGACAAAGCCCGAGGAATGCGAATCTCGATCCATTCTGTGGGGCTGGAAGCTCCCCTACCGCGCTCGCCCCAAAGCAACAACAGGCGCGCGTGACAGCCATCAATCTCCGGGCTTTCTCGCTGCCAGGCGTCGCTGGCAAGCGGTGGTTTTTCCTGCTCAGTCAACATCTCGACTGTAAACCCTGCCCCTACTTGTTCCCAGCGCACTTCCAACGTCGGACCAAAAGCGCGCCCTTGCGGCCAGTGTTGCGGCAGATCCGGCACACAGCTGACAATCTGGGCATCTTTCCATGTGGCCACATAGGCCCAGGGCAGCTCCAGGGTGAGCAGTTGTTGCAAGGCTTCCAGTGACACTGCCTGCTGTACAAAGATATAACCTCGGTCATGGGTTGCCATTGCTTATCCCTCCTGCTGCGCTACCCGCGCCTGACGCCACTCGGAGATGTGCGCCTCAGAGAGGCCAATCTCCAGGAAGAACTTCTCTATCCACGCATCGCGCTGGGTTGCTGACCAAGCCCGACTCGGCACGGCAGCGCCAATGACCCGGTTACCCCACACTGCAAACACATTATCTGCACGCGCCTCTTCAACGTGATCCCAGTCAATATCCAGACGCACGCCCCCCAATCCACGCGAACGCGCACCGCCCAGTAAGATGCTCTCTGTAGTCAACCCCTCTAGCGCCAACAACAACAAGCCCAGGCCAGATTCGTTCAGATCATTAGCCACCAATTCAAAATCAAACGGAGTATGCTCCGGCACCGCCTCGAACGAATAGAGCTTCTTAGCTTGCGCTGTCTGCTTGTCTCGATTGATGCTTACACCATCGCGCTGTTCGTAGACCTCATACCAGGCGGTATCCTGTACCGGTAAATCCTTGAGCAGCACCGGTGAAGCTTGCCAGGGCGCACCGAAAACACGGCAGGCCCAGCAGGTTTCCTGCCGCAACAGCGCATCCACCAGCTCGGATTGCTCCCGATATTCATCCTTGAGCGCGCTGATGCGCTCCTGGGGGATACACGGAGCGACCAAAGGATCACAAGCCAGCAAGGAATTAGCCGCGGGAATGATCTCGCCCAGGGCGCGCAGAAAGCTTTCGGCATAGGCGCGCAGCGCGCCCTTGACGCTACTGCCAGGGATAACCGGACGCCCCAAAACATCTTTGACGACAGGTAAATCGTCACCGACCAGGTCATAAGAGCGCCCGGCCCCGATGCGCAAGGGGGTATAAGTGATGAGTTGACCGCGTAGCCGTATCTGCAGATAGGTATGTTGCTGGGTATTCATTATGCCTGTGCCTCCCGCTTCTGTTCATTGTCGCGGAGCATGTAGGAACGCCATACCATGGCTAGAAAGAGCCGGGCGAGTGCAATCCAGGCCTGATCACGTTGCTCTGGCGTAGCCGCAACGGTTCGCCCTTGGGTGCGTTCGACTGCCTTTTGTGCTACATTGCGCGCCATGCGCTGCAAATCATTCAAGTGCTGGATTAGTATTTGCCCCACTTCAGCATACCGCCAGCCCTGATTATCCGGAGATTTACTGCGACCGATTTGATAGCGCAAGTAATTGATCACCACAGCCACCGACTCGCTCTGTTGTGCTACCTGCAACAGTTGGGAAAACTGGTGAGCGGTTAACCCCACTGCTTCTTGCTCTATTCCTGCGCCGATCTCAAGGGTGAGTTTGAATTCTGGGAGCTCATCCAGCACCCGCGCCGCCAGTAGCTCCTCTGCCGCTTCCAGTTCCTGCTCCAGAGCGAAAGCATATTGCCAATCCGTCATCGTGCCGCCTCCTTTTCCGCCGTCCAGAGATGGAAAGGCGCACAGGCCATCACTGCACCATAGCCACGTTCGCGGTAGCGTCCGATGCCTGTGGCGCGAAGCGCGTCCAGCTCGGCGCTCAACTGCGCCAGATCTACATCTGCGGGTGTCGCATACAAGAACACGCTCCCGGTTTTGGCCGCCAGAGCGGTCGCATATGGTAGCCGGGCCACACTCCACCAGCCGCTGATAGTTTCTGGGGCCACAAAACGGCGGATGAGGGTTGCCGTCGCCGTGAGGCCTAAATCTGGTGGCGTCAAGGTTGCGGTCGCACCGCCACTTACAACAGTGGGAGAAAGCAGATCCAGGGTGAAGTAGATATGCTCGGCCAGCGGCAGCGCATGTCCGGTAAGAGTAGCATAGTAGGCTACTTCCTCCGCGAAACATTGGTTCAGAGCTATGATGCGCGCCTGGGTATCGCTGGGCATTGTGGAGGATGCTAGTTCAATATCCACACGCCCCTGCCCTCGCGCAGCGCCTCGCCCTAGGTGACGAATACGGCTCAATGCGTCCGCTACAAGCTCCTGATACTGGGGGGACACCCATACACAGCCATGCAATAGCGTCCCCGGTTCAATAGTTTCCACGGTGAAGAGCATCCCATCTTCGGCCACGCCCCGCTCTCGATTGATCGCGGTGTGAGTGTGACGCTCCAATACTGTAGCCGCCGGCCCGGGGCGCCCGTCCACGCCACCGCGCCAGGTATAGGCACCCGCTGCAGGTTCTACCCCTTCCCAACAATGGGGGCACAACGCTTTTTCGAGGCTCGGTAGGACCCCGGCTTCCAGGTATGCTTCAAAGACAACCTGATTGACCAGGGTATCGAATACGCCATGAGATCTCGCGGCTGCCTCAGGTTTGGCATCTTCGCTGGGGAACCCGCCGTGATGTTTGCACCGGCGCGCGGTAAGAGGAAAAGGGTAGCCCCAATGCCTGCCCCTGGTGGGGTAAGCCGGCTCAAAGCGCACTGCTTCCGGCCCCTCAAAGAGGTCTTCGAACTCACTCCCCGACCCTGGTTGCAGGCCCTGCTCGATGCAGGCTTCAGCCAATGCTCCCCGCAGTGCTGAACCGGGAACATATCGCTGGGTGAACAGATATTCGCCTGCTCCCAGCGGCGCCTGCCCCAGATGCAACGCCGATTTCACTTTGATATTGAAGGTAAGTGCCATCCTTGGCTTCACCATGCTGCCCTCCCTGCCGCCCGCTCGGCTTCCGTCAACACGCGCCATTGCGCGGCATCCTTAACTTCGGTCTCCAGCATGATCTGGCACCACCCCAGACCGCCGGTCTTCCCTCTCCCCAAGGCAGTCATGGCCCCAAAACCGGCTTCGATTAAGGCCAAGTCTTTAAGTGTTAGATGCGCCTGCCACTCCCCCGTGAATTCCAACAGGATACCGGGTAGAAAGAGTTCGGTGGTAAACAAGCGCGCCTCCTCGGCAACGCGCCGACTCCGTGACAGGCTGACATTATAGCGCACGCGCGAAGATGGTGCCTCTTCACGCAATCCTGGCGGGCGCACCAAATGCAGGTCCTCAGGTCGCAATCGGCTGCGCAACCAAGGCGCCCCGAAGAGTGCACAGATAGCGCAGGCGGAGCCCGCCTCCCGACACAGGTCATCCGCCCGCACGTGATTGCAGGCAGGTTGTCCCAGGCTCTGCAGCACACGGCTACATTCATGGCGCAACCGCCCGCGCAATGAGGAGGCCGGGATGAAGGGCCAGCCGTCCCGATCCCGGCGGAAAGGCCGATCTACAAAGACCGGGGCGCCATGTCCGCCGATATTGATCGGGGTATCGAAGCGTACCTTGAGCGCCAGCTTCATGGGCAATAAAGTATCTACAGCTAGGGGCTTTTCAGCACTCACGCTCACACCTCCTCCTCTGCCGTCTCAAAAACGAAATCATAGAGCTCTGCCACATCCCGTAGGGTCGTGCTGAACTGGTAGACCGCCTGAGACGAGGCTTTCTGCCAGGGTAGCGGATCGTAGCGCTCATCAGTCGGCACAATGGCTTCCACAGCCGCGAGGGCTTCTCGGTGCCGAGCATTCAAACGGCTCCGCTGATACAGATAGAACAGCGTCGCCCGGCGGCGTCCCCGTTCCAGCGCCTTGGCCAGCGCATACAACTGCGACTTCGGGAACTGGCTGCTACGCAAGTGCCCCAGTGCCGATAGCAGGCGCTCCATTTCGGGTAGATTGTAGGGGCGGTTGAACAAGCGCAAGGGCTTCTCTTTTCCGTCCATAGGCAGCGTATAGGGCGCAGTACTGCGCAGATCCATGATCTGGGTCCCATAGATGGCGTCGGAGATGAACACCTGGAAATCTATAGCCGCGGCCTTCTCAGCTTTGGCGCGTGGCTTGGCACCGCTCTTGAGCAAATCACGCGCGAAATCGCGCATCAATCGCACGGGCATATGCACCGGCGCGATCACCACCGCCGCCGAAAGGGTCAAGGACTCCTCAACAGCCTGCGTATCCAGGTAATGACGGAACTGGGTGGCCATGTCATACGCAGTGCGCAAGCCATGGGCTGCCGGCACGATGACCATCACATCATCCCCGCCTACGGTGATGATCTCAAAGGGCTGGGTTTCCGCTTTGACCCGGAGGTTCTTTGCCAGCGCGTAGGTCACGGCGTTCCAGGTGGCGCCGTCCAGGATGTGGCTCACCTGCTCATAGTCGGCGCGGGATTGCCGTTGCTCGATGTAAGCCCCCACCCCATCCCCATCGGCATAGATGAAGGCGACATAGTTCTGCTTGCTCCCCGATGCCGCCGAATCGAGATTGGCCAGGGTCTCCAGGTCTTGGGGCGGGCGTACCCGCGTCGCCTCCTCAGCGTTTAGATAATCCTCGCGTAGATTTGGATGGTGCTCTGTCAGGCGCTTCAGGAACTCATCGCGCCAATAAAAGCGGTCTCGTCCCAACTCTCGCTTGCGCTGGCATTCCGGGCAGAAAGCCCGCTCGGTCTCGAAGTCCTGATAGACCCCGTCCGCCGGTCGCGTCCGGCAGGAATGACAGCGTTCGGCATAAACAGGCGCTTCAATAAAGGGAACATGGGCTTTTTCCCGCTTACGCCGACGCAGATCGTGACCCAACAGGCGCACCCAAGCCCCGAAGTTGTCCAGATTTCGGTCAGCGTGTTGCCAGCGCTGTTTCTGGAATTCATTCAACGTATCTGGGGCGACCTGAGCGGTTGCATACAGCAAGCCCTGATCTGGCGGCTGATTCACGGGTAAAACACGGTAAACGCAGGTAATCGTAGCGACGCCGGTTTCACGTGGATAAAGCCGCTCCAGCTCGCGTTGAATGATGGGAGCCTGGTCTGCTGCTACCTCATACAACAATCCGCCACCACCCACATAGATGCACTGCGCCGAGGGATCAAGATCTTGAATGAGTCGAGGCGACGTTTCTTCATTCAGCGTGGTGAGGAGTGTACTCGCCCCCCGAATCTCCGGCAACCGGGCCGACTCGAAGACGTACTCCTGGGTACGATCTGTGTCGGCAGCCAACAGAGCGCGTGCTGCGCTAGTATCGGTCATCATCGCCTCCCTCTATTCTGGTTTGACATCGCGAGCTTGGGGGCCTTTGTTACCAGGCACCACAATGTAACTCACCCGCTGCCCGGATCGCAAGGTGCCGCTGGGAATATCTCGCTGGTTGACGTAGACATCTTTCCCCCCAGCATCGGGCGAGATGAAACCGAAGCCCCTATCAGCCGTAAAAAACTTGACGCGCCCGGTTTGGCGCTCCCCAGTCGGAGCCTCACGCTTCTGCTTGGGGGTAGATACGGCTTTCTTTGGCCTGGGGGGCAGCTGGGGAGCCCCTTTCACGGCATAGTACCGCATCAAGCGGGCGGCCCAACCCAACAGCACGGCCATTTTCTCCGGCTGTTTCTTATAGTCTGCAAGATACTCCTGGCTGGCAGCTTGGATATGACGATAATAGTCATGTGTTCTTCCACTTCTTATCACGCTGCGACCATCGCGCATGATCGTGGCAAGATATTCGAAGAAGGCCTCACCATCTGACTGATTAATTATGAAGCCCACACACTTCTGAACTTCGTTGGGATCTACATTGCGCTCTACAAGCGAACGCGCTATTTGAGCGGCCAACTCAAGATCGTGCCCTGATATCTCATGCGTAGCCATATCAATAGTTCCCCTCCGGACATGTCCGCCCCATGTCGTATTCCCAAATTTGCGCCAGCTTCTCTAAATTACGTTTCACAATCAGCTCACGGGCCGCTTCAAAACATGTTTGCGCTTCCAAAGCGCTGTGCTCTGCGTCGTCATAAGCTCCATAGAGTTGCTGAGGGTTTTCCCAGACGCGCAAAGCCTGTGCCTGAACCAGGAAAGAACCATAACAGGCGGGTTTGCCGCCGCCGAGTTTCAGCATTAGGGGCGGTTCTCCTACCCCCAGCGCGGTCAGCAGCACGCCCAATTCTCCCACACTCAGATTATCGAAACGCAGGGTCAGGGATAACCGAGATTCGGGTCGGATGATCTCTACCGGCGTCTGTGAATCCACCACGGTGCGCCCATGTTTGTAGAATTTCCGGCCTTTGACATCTCTACCAGAAAAGTAGGCTCCGGTGCGACTGCGTGGCGCATACAACGCCGGCATCCGGGCAATGGCTGGCTTGCCCTCCGTGAGCAGCGCGTCATCGAAGCGCACATGCCCTTCAAAGCCCAGCGAACCAAACATGCGGCAGGCGAGACATAAGTTCTCCTTTCTCTTGCAACCTGCCGCCCCTGGAGGTAGCTGCTCATTGCGGGCACGGGTAATCCGCACACAGGAGTGCGTTATACTCTCTACCACACTACGAACCAAACCCTTCACCGTGGATGCCGGAATACAAGGCACATCATTGACCCGAGCTAATGCACGCACCAATGGGGTTCTGTTGTCAGGGCGTAGATGTATGTCACCAGAGGCCACATGCAGTGGCGTCGCCACAATCAGGGCTGCTTCCAGCAAACCGCTGACCGTATCAGGATGATAACGCTCATGCCCTTTTGGGCGCTGGCGATCCCCCTCTCGTAGCGGCTCGATGGATACAAAATCGTAGGGCTTGGGAGCTGTAGGAGTATAATCACGCGGCGCCATCAAGCACCTCCTGCGACATCCAGACCAATTGCCGCTTTCCAGGCAGGGATACAGGTTTTCCAAACGGCCTCAATCTGTGCCTCCTCGTTCAGTTCCAGGATCCATTCGCCCCAATCATCCTCGGCCAAACCAAGCCCGGCTGGCAGTTGTGCGCTCAGGTCATCCTCTAACGCGGGATAACCAAAGTGGGCCCCATTGTGTTTGAGATAGCCATAAGCTTGGGCTTCCCTCTCCCCGAGCAACCAGGCCACGCCCGGTAGGCGTTGCGGCGCTGCCACCGGTCGGGTGTAGCGAAGGCTTAACCGGTCGAAGTGCGCGCTGACGTGCCCCAATCCCCGACTCTTGCCGAAGCCCACCCCCACGCGCCCCAGCTTCAAGTCTCGCAGGGCCAGCGCCAACAGTCCCAGTTGCGCAATTGTGAAGTTGCGGATGGCAAGACGAGTGATAAATTCGCCGCTGGTGACTACTTCCATCTGGAAAGGGCCTACCGCGACTGACCCAAAGATCCGGTCAATAGCTACACCATTGCGTTCCTCTGTGCGTACCGCAGCAGCGTCTCGTGGATAGGCGTCTGCGGTGCGCACCCGCCCCGCCAGTACCGTGTTCCCGAACATCTGACAGATGAAACAGGAACCGGTATGCACCTTCGTTCCAGAATCGCTTTGGTCGAAGCGTTTGCTGCAGGCCGATTTGTCATCCACCGGGTTACAACTTCCTCTAGAGTTTATAGTACGCACAATCCGTTCACAATGGCTGCGAATGACACCCTTCAGGCTCGACCCCGGCAGATAGACCACACGTTCCCCAGCGCGCCAGGTGCGCACAAACTCCATGTCGGGCCGCGTGGGATCAGCGCCGGTATCGCTGGCCTTGATCAGAATTGGACCTTCTGGCTTGATCGTGAATTCCAGAATCGCTTCATTAAGCAGTTGCCTATGCATGGGCCACCTCCTCCAACTGTTTTACACGATTGCGTAACGCCTGCACCCAACTCCGGGCCTGTTCATCGGTTACGAGCGCCCCGATATTGCCTCCCGCAAGCAAGGGCATGAGATCCGCGACGTCGAAATATCGGGCTTCAAATGCTACCAGTTTAACCCATCCCAGGCCGCGACTGGTAAATCCGCCTACCGCCAAATCACCTTGAGCAAGAGCGCGAATTCCCAGCCACACCAATCCGGCTTGCCAGGGCACCAAATTCTCACCGACGATGTTCAGCGTAAAGGGCGTACCTGCGGGAACGACCTCATAATCGTACAGCATTCCGCTGGCTGCTGTGCCTTTATCCCTATCAATCGCCACACCATCCCTGACCTCGAACTGTCCTACCCAGGCGTCGGTCTCAACGGGCAAATCTGTCACGCGCACATGCGACGCCAGCCAGGGCGATCCAAAGACCTGGCAAATCAGGCACAAGTTATCTACCAACCGGTTATTGAAGGTCAGTTCAGCTTCGGGGGTGTTTTCCAGCCCTTGCCGCAGATCCTCAAGGCCAATCGGCTTGGAAGGGAGTTGCCTTTGAGGATAATGCCACTGCGGTTCTTGGAGTTTCTTTCTGCCAGCAACAACACACAAATCATCTTCAACTACGGGGTTACAGGCGCAGAAAGGCGAATCATACCAAGCGCGCAAAATAGATTCCAAATAACTGCGCAGCACACCCTTGAGACTGCTCCCCGGTATGAAAGGCTCGCCCGAAGTGTTGCGTAGGGCAGCCAGTTCTGCACCCACCGGCTCCGCGCCGCGATTGGTGCCAATGCGCAGCGGGGACTCGGTCATCAGGCGGCCTGTAATGACCAAGCGCGTTTGCAGCGTATTGAACATCTCAAGACTCCTTCAGGTGTGTCCAGGCAGCTGCTACACCGCTATTGCCATACACAAAGGCGCGCTGCAGGTATCCCAGATAGTAACGCATGAACTCAAAACGAACCTTGTCGGCAACCATTTCGGGGAGCGTGTCCTCACTCTTGGATAATACTTTTTGGGTTTGTTGCTGAACAACGCCTTCAGGGGAGAGAATCTGCTGCACCACAGACTCGCCAAAATCGTTGTGCTGCCAAATAACACCAATGCGAGCACGCCCAATCTGATAGCGGATGAAATTGGCTACCACCGCCAAGTTGCGACTCTCCTCGGCTACGTTGAGCACGTTCTGTAACTGGCTCTTCTCCATTCGCGAGTCTTTCAGAAGAGCAGCATCCCGGTTAGCCGCTTCAACAATGGGCGTCATATGACGGCGGATAGCGGCTTGCAAAGCCAATTCTGACTGAAGGTGTGACGAGCTCATATCCCCTCCTCTTTGTGGATAAACCTCACTGGGAAATCGTGCTGGATTTCAAGTCTTGCCCTGTATTCGCACAGGCTCTTAGGGACAAACCGCACCATCAAAAAGCTTACCGCTCAGAGTCAAGCAAAATATCGATATGGTGAGGATGTCGAATGCGACCAAACACCCTCTCAGTGTAGCATAGTTTCCTATTAATTGCAACCATTTCCATTGGATTTCATCTATAATTTCATACATACTTCAAGACTGTAGCATCTTCATTTCAGCATATACCCGCGCATCCAAATCAGGCTTTGGGCTACATTAGTCAAACGGAGAATGTCCCCATCACCGCAATCCCGCGACGGCGGCCTCCTTGTCGCTGTCGCTCGGCTGCGTATAGATCTGCGTCGTGGCGATACTGGAATGCCCCAGCAGCGCGGCCACCGTCACGATGTCCGTCCCCACCTCGCGCAGCAGTTGGGTGGCGAAGGTGTGGCGCAGCACGTGGGGCGTCACGTCCTTGACCTGGGCCGCCGCCGCCAGCGCCGTGATCCGCAACTGGATGCCCCGCACCCCCAACCGTCCTCGCTGACCGAGGAAGAGCGCGTCGCCCCGCCCGGCAGGCCGCGCGGCCAGGTAGGCTTCGAGGGTCTGTCGCGCAGTCTTGTGCAGCGGGATCTCCCGATACTTCCGGCCCTTCCCGGAACGGACGATCACCCGGCTCTGTTTGCCGTCAAAAACCACGTCGCCCACGCTCAACGCGGCGCATTCCGAGACCCGGAGGCCCGTGTAGAGCAGCAGGTTCAGCAGGGCCTCGTCGCGGATCGCGTCTACCAGCGTCGGGGTGAGGTCGTCCCCGGCCTGCGCCTGGGCGAGTTGCCGCTGCGCCGCCGCCTCCCGTTGCAGGCGATAGACCTCCTGCGCGCTGAGCGCCTTGGGCGTGCGCGCCTCCTGCTTCATGCCCTGCACGTTCCGCGCCGGGTTGGTGCTGGCATGGCCCTCCGTCACGGCCCAGGCGAAGAAGACCCGCAGCGCGGCCAGCGCGCGATTGACGCTGCTCGGTGGGCGCTTAGCCGCGACCAGGGCATCGCGGTACTGCTGGATATCGAAGGGGGTGACTTCGATGAGCGGCACGGGCTTCCCCACCCGCTCCGGCAGCCAGGCGAGGAAGGCCCGCACGTCACTGAGATAGGCGGTGATGGTGTGCGGGCTGCGGTCTCGTAGCCGCA
>Ga0209614_1001910_pt1 | contig 14598 bp, 12 predicted proteins | sample BlaSprsedimmetaG_FD_185484 | JGI IMG/M metagenome (GOLD analysis project Ga0209614, IMG submission 185484) | Hot spring sediment bacterial and archeal communities from California, USA to study Microbial Dark Matter (Phase II) - Blank Spring... ... | reverse complement strand
GCCGGTGCGCAGGCTCGTCGGCCCCAGCGTGAAGAGACCGCGCCGCCGGCAGGTGGCCTCCCGATGCCACCGCACGACGCCATGATAGGGGACGCCCGTGCCCCGGCTCCCCCGGTAGTCGGGCAGGCTGGAGTGATCCAGCACCTCGACCCACAGCGCGGGGAAGCGGCTCTCGTTGGTGAGATAGAAGCGTTCGATGAGATGGTCGCCCACCTGCACCCAGCCAAAGCGCATCTCGCGCGCGAGATCCATGTGGCGCGCCAGCGACCGCGCCCAGATGAAGCTGATCAGCCACGCCCCGCCCAGCCCCACCAGCAGGATCAGCCAGCCCCGGTAGGGGGTGAGCAGCTGCAAAATCAGCAGCAGCCCCACCAGCGCCGGGATCAGCCGGCTAGTGAGCTTGAGTTGCGGCTTGGGGTTCATCGCTTGCCTACTGCGCTGGGGCCAAATCGCCTTCGGGGACAGGCAACCCTTGCAGGATCTCCTCGAGGATGCTGGCAGTCATCAGGTTGCGCATCCGCGCGCCGGGCTTGAGGATGATGCGGTGGGCCAGCGCCGGGACGGCCAGCGCCTTGATATCGTCGGGCAGGACGTACTCGCGCCCGCGCAGGGCCGCGCGCGCCTGACCCGCCCGGTACAGCGTGAGGCTACCGCGCGGGCTGCCGCCCAGGTAAAGATCCGTGTGATGGCGGGTCTGCATCATAATCCGGCTGATGTACTCCTTGACGGGTGGCGCGACGTAGACCTCTTTGATCGCCTCTTGTGCCGCGAGCAGCTCCGCCACCTCGACGACCGGTTCGAGCGTGGTGATGGGATGCTGGTGTTGCTGCCGGTCGAGGATTTCGATCTCCTGCCGCCAATCCGGGTAGCCTAGCGAGACCCGCAACATAAAGCGATCCAGTTGCGCCTCCGGCAGGGCGAAGGTGCCCTCGTACTCGATGGGGTTCTGCGTCGCCAGCACCATGAAAGGGCGGGGCAGAGGGTGGGTGCGTCCATCCACTGTGATCTGCCGCTCCTCCATTGCCTCGAGCAGCGCGGACTGGGTCTTGGGTGTGGCGCGATTGATCTCGTCTGCGAGGACGATCTGCGCCATCAGCGGGCCGGGCTTGAACTCGAACTCGCGCGCGGCGGGATCGAAGATCGAGACGCCAGTAAGGTCGCTGGGAAGCATATCCGGCGTGAACTGGATGCGCCCGAAGGAGCAGTCCAGCGAACGGGCAAGGCTCCGCGCTAGCATCGTCTTACCCACGCCGGGCACATCCTCGATGAGCAGGTGGCCCTGGCTCACCAGGGCGATGAGGGTCAATTCGATGGTGTCGCGTTTGCCCACAATGACCCGGCTGATGTTATCGCGTAGGCGCTGACCGAAGCTCTGAACTGCTGTCATAAGCGTGCTCCTTCTCCATAAATGTGCTAACTTACTGTGTATTGTAGACGGTTGTTCCTAGAAATCAATTGCTGGATTCCTTATAATACACTATAAGGCAAGGTCAAAAGTTCACAGCAATGGCGGGCAAACAAAATCACGGCGCTCCGCCGATTTGCTGATTTTTAGATTTGCAGGAGGTCAAGATGATCGAATTAGCCGACCGGACGCGAACGATTGCGCCCTCGATGACGCTGGCGATTTCGGCGCAGGCGAAGGCGCTCGCCGCGCAGGGGGTGGACATGTGCAACTTCGGCGTGGGCGAGCCGGACTTCAACACGCCCGCGCACATCCGCGAGGCGGCCAAGCGCGCGCTCGACGAGGGACGCACGAAGTACGCGCCCTCCGGCGGCCTGCCGCAACTGCGGGCGCTGATTGCGGAGAAGTTGCAGCGCGAAAACGGGCTACCCTATCAGCCGCAACAGGTGATGGTGAGCACCGGCGGCAAGCAGGCGCTCTTCAACATCTTGCTGGCGCTGCTCAACCCCGGCGACGAGTGTCTGATCCCTGTGCCGTATTGGGTGAGCTACCCGGAGATTGTGAAGCTGGCGCGCGCAAAGCCGGTCTTCATCCCCACGACGGTGGAGACAGGGTATCGCATCACGCCGGAACAGCTCGACGCGGCCATCAATGGGCGGACGAAGGTCTTGATCCTGAATTCGCCCTCGAATCCTACCGGCGCGCTCTACACACCGGATGAAATCCGCGCGCTGGCGGAGGTCATCGTAGCGCGGGGCATCACGGTGCTCTCCGACGAGATCTACGAGAAGCTGATCTACGATGACGCGGAGCACCTCAGCATCGGCAGCCTGGGGGAGGAGATTTTTAATTTGACGGTGACGTGCAACGGCTTCAGCAAGGCTTACGCCGCCACGGGCTGGCGGTTGGGCTACGCGGCGGGGCCGGAGCACGTGATCCGCGCCGCGATAGACATCCAATCGCACAGCACCTCCGGGGCGAACACCTTCGCGCAGTATGGCGCTATCGCCGCGCTGGAGGGGCCGCAGGATGAGATCGAAGCGATGCGACAGGAGTTTGACCGCCGCCGAGAGGTGATGTTGACGGGCCTGTGCCAGATCCCCGGCATCTCCTGTCCGCGCCCGCGGGGAGCCTTCTATACGTTCCCGGATATCAGCGCCACTGGGCTGGATTCGCTCACCTTCTGCAAACGTCTGTTGGAAGCGGAACACGTCGCCATCGTGCCCGGCAGCGCCTTCGGCATGGACACCAACGTCCGTTTCTCCTACGCCACAGATCTGGCGACGATAGAGAAGGGCATCGCCCGGCTGGCCCGCTTCATCCAAACGCTCGCCTGATAACACAAACCCGCCTCATGTGGCGCGAACTGGACAGTTCGCGCCACATGAGAGGGAACAATTCCCCGCCGCAAACGATTATTTTCCGAAAACAAGTAACAGGGGGATGGGATTGCTCCATCCCCCCTGTTATCTTCCAATGTTGCTGCCTCTGCGCCTGCACAGCACAAACGCTTCATGGATGACAGCCTATGTTATAATAAGAGAAAGCATCCGTGCGAGTGAGGTATACGTCCATGCTTGCAGCGGCGACATAACGATATCCGAATCAACCTGCGAATACACAGTATAGAAAATCGGGGGATAAGATGCAGACCGTTACCATCGAAGTACCACAAGATGTATTGGCTTCAGCGCGACTGACACCGGCTGAGGCCAGAGTCGAACTGGCAGTTTCTCTCTATGCGCAGGGGCGACTGGGCATCGGTAAGGCGCGAGAATTGGCAGGCATGTCACTCTGGCAATTCCGGCAACTGTTGGGCGCGCGCCAGATCCCCCCCCATGTGGATACCGAAGACATCAACGCAGATCTGACCACATTGCAGCAATTGGAACGAGCATGAAAGTGGTGAGCAATACCTCACCGCTGACCAATCTAGCTGCCATTGGGCAGTTCGATCTGTTGCGCCAGCTCTATGGACAATTATGGCTGGCCCCACAAGTATGGGAAGAACTCAATGCAGGCGGCATAGCATGGCCCGGAAGCGCCGAAGTCGCAACGGCGGAGTGGATACACATCTGCGAAATACGCAGCCAAACATTGGTTGCCGCTTTGCGCACCGACCTGGATGCAGGGGAAGCTGCGAGTATCGCCCTCGCCGTGGAAATTGAAGCCGACCTAATTTTGTTGGACGAACGTGAAGGCCGGCGCATAGCACAACGCCTGGAAATACCCGTCATCGGTGTATTGGGTGTACTGTTAGGGGCGAAAAAAGAAACTTTGATTTCCACCCTACACCCTATGCTAGATACCTTGCGGCACACCGCCGGCTTCTACGTCAGCGAGGCCGTATACCACCATGTCCTACATCTTGCAGAAGAGGATTAAAGTCGTTCCCCAATGTCATTAAGTTAGCGTTTGCAGGCCGTCCTCGAATGGTTCACAAATACACGAATGATTGCCAAACAAGGTGAATTCGTGTATTCGTGTCGGGATTCGTGGACGGCAAGCGAATCTTGTATTCTTAACTTAATGACATTGAGTCGTTCCCTGATAATTCAATCAGGATCAGGACGCAGATAGCTCTTAAAATCAGCGGAAATCTGCGTGAATCCGCGTCCAATACCTGCTCAAGGTTTATTCAGGAACGATTTACCCCAACCACAGAATCTCCATGCCCACTTGATACCTGTTCGATAGCCTCCGGCTAGGTAGCCAAACGCGCCTTGTGCTAAGATGAGGGCACACTTTGCGGAGGAGAACCCATGACGCTACAGAGACAAGAGACGCGCTCCACATCTTTGACCCAGCTCTACACACTGGGCGAGGAGCTCTTTCACAGCATCAGCCACGGCATCGGCGCGGCGCTGAGCATCGCAGGGCTGGTCGTGCTCGTGGCGCTGGCCGCGACACGCGGCAACGTCTACCAGGTGGTAAGCTTCAGCATTTACGGCGCGACGCTGGTGCTGCTGTACACCGCCTCCACACTCTATCACGGCGCGCGCCGACCCAGAGCCAAGCGCATTTTCCAAATCCTGGATCACGTCGCGATCTACCTGCTCATCGCGGGGACGTACACGCCCTTCCTATTGGTGGCGCTGCGCGGCGTGTGGGGCTGGACGCTGTTGGTGATCATTTGGGGGCTGGCGCTCGCGGGAATCAGCCTCAAGATCGCCTTCATTCGTCGCTTCCAGAAGCTCTCGGTGCTCACCTACCTGCTGATGGGCTGGCTTTGCGTCATCGCCATGAGGGAATTGCTGGCGCACATGTCGCCGGCAGGGGTAGGCTGGTTGATCGCCGGCGGGGTCTTCTACACCGTAGGGGTGATCTTCTACGCGATGAAGCGCGTCCGCTACGCCCACGCCATCTGGCACCTCTTCGTACTGGGCGGCAGCGCCTGCCATTACGTCGCTGTGCTGCTGGCCTTAGCGCCGCTGCAATAGCCCGGTTAGAAAACGCTCCCCAATCCCGCCGTCAGCGAGCGGGCATCTTTGACCGGCGCGGTCGTGTCGAAGAGCAGATAGCACCCCGCTTCGTAGGGGAAGGCGTGCGCGCCGCTGGCGATGCGGAGCTGCTGCCCGTCAGCGACCACCTGATAGCCATCACGGCAACCGACGTGCCCCGTCACCAGCACCCGCTGCGGCGCATAGCCTTGCGAAAGGCCCGCGAGCAACGCGCTCACGTGCGCCACGTAGTCCTCCGCAGCATATTCGCGCTCGTTGGTGTTGAAGAAGGCCTCCCAGAGCAGCTCGAAATCGGGCTGCTTCCCCACCAGCGCGCCGAAGAGATACTCATCGTAGCGGGGATCTTCTGGGCCGGAAATTGCCAGGTAGTGCCGGGCGACGACCCGATAGGGGACGCCCAACTCCTTCTCCAGCGCCTGGCGCAGGGCCGGGCGCGCCTCCGGCGGCAGCTGCGACCACAGCTGCTCCCGCACCGCCGCGTGCGAGAAGTTCCACAGCCGGGCCAGCGCCTCCGGATCGTGGGCGCGGGGAAAGGCGCCGGTGTGACAGAGCGCCACGCCCGCCGGGGTGCGCGCGTAGAAGGGCCGCTCCGCGAAGAAGGCGAGCACCTCGGCCCGGCGCTCGCCCAGCGCCGCCTCGAAACGCGGCGTGTAGACCGTGTCGCCCCTGGATAGCGCGAAGTGATAGAGGTGCGGCAGCTCGTGGTTGCCCAGCAGCACGACCAGCGCTGGCCCCAACGCTTCCTGCAGGCGCATCACATCGAGCACGATCTCCAACGAACGGTCCTCCCACGGCTGCCCCTCGCCGTGGATCAGATCGCCGGTGAAGACGAGCGTCTGCGCCAGGCCCCGCGCCCGCAGCTCCAGGAAAAGGTCCCGATAGCGGGCGTAGAGCGGCCAGTCGCCGTGCAGGTCGGTGACGACCAGCGCCACGCCGGGCGGGAGTTCCACCACACGCGCAGACATCACGCCTCCGGCGGCACGTCGAAGAGCGCGCACAACATCTGCGCGACGCCCGCTTCGTCGTTGGCAGGGGCGATGCGCCATGCCCGTTCCTTGATCTCCTCCCGCCCGTTGGACATCGCTACCGCGTGCGGAACCCGCTCGAAGACCGGGAGGTCGTTGAGGCTGTCGCCGAAGTAGAGCACCTCCGCCGGCGCGACGCCCAACCGCGCCGCCAATGCCAGCAGCGCGACGTCCTTTCGTGCGTTGCGGTGGTTGACCTCCACCCAGGTGCGCTCACTGCCGGGCTGATAGACTACGTAGGCCTCCGCGCCTAGCGCTGCTTCCAACTGCGGATAGAGCGCCGCGCCCCGCTCCGGCGTCTCGCAGACGGAGACCTGCGCCGGGCGCACCGTCAGCAGCTCCGCCTCCGAATGCACCAGGTCGAAAGGCTGGTAGGGCCGCGCCATAATCAGCGGCTCCAGGACAGTCATCCCCTCCGAAGTCGGGAGATAGCGCGAGATGCCGTCCTCGCCGTAGACGAGCGGCGTCGCCCCTGCCGCCAGGATCGCCGCCACAGCGCGCTCGACCAGCGCCGGGGCCAGGAACTCCCCTTCGATGAGATGCCCATCCTCTACTAGAAAGATGCCGTTCAGGCAGATGGCGCGCACGCGCGTGTCAATCTCCCGCACGTAGCGCATGGCGGGCCAGGGATTCAGCCCCGTCACCAACACGACCGGGATTTCCCGTGCCAGCAAGGCCTGCAACACACGCACCGTCTCCGGGGCGAGATCGCCCTGCGCATCCACTAACGTGCCATCAATGTCGCTCGCAACTAAACGCAACGGTGTCATCATACCCTCACATTAGTAGGGGCGGGCCGCCGGCCCGCCCCTAACCCAAACATCTGCGCCGCTGTTAACAATGGTAGCTGTCGAAAATCTTCTCCAGCGTCGTCCCCGTCGCCTGCGTCTGCACATCAGCGAGGCGCTGGCTGTAGGCAGGGCGCTCGGTGTTCCGGTAGAAGATGCCGGTGTACTGCGTCTCCGTGACCAGCGCCAGGCGCATCGCCTCCAGCAGATCATCGGTCGGATGATCCTCAGGAAGGGGCTGCGCAATCTCGCGGTAGAGGCTGTAGGTATCGAGGAAGGTCACGCAAGGGCTGAGCACCTGCACGAAGGCGAAGCCGCGATGTTGCAGCGCCAGCTCCAACAGGCTGATGAGCTCCTTCACCTGGCCGGAGAAGGCCCGCGCCACGAAGCTCGTCTGATAGGCCAGCGCCATCATGATCGGATTGAGCGGCTGCTCCTGCGCCCCGTAGGGCGCGGCCTTGCGCTTTAGCCCCTCCGGGCTGGTGGGCGAGGGCTGTCCCTTCGTCATGCCGTAGATGTTGTTGTCCATCACGATATAGGTGATATCAACATTGCGGCGCGCGGCGTGGGCGATGTGTCCGCCCCCGATGCTGAAGCCGTCGCCATCGCCGCCGACGGCGACCACCGTGAGTTCCGGATTGGCGAGCTTCATCCCCGTCGCCAGCGGCAGGGGCCGCCCGTGGATACCGTGCATCCCGTAGGTCTTGAGGAAAGCCGGGAAGCGGCTCGAACAGCCGATGCCCGAAGCCACCGCAATCCGCTCCGACGCAATGTCGAGATTGGCGAACGCTCGCATCAGCCCGTTCAGCACCGCATAATCGCCGCAGCCCGGACACCAGATGGGCTTCACCCCGCTCTTATAATCGTTGGCCTTGCGCGTGCTCATTGCCCACCTCCTTGTCCCTCTGCGATCAATTGCTTGATCGCCTCGTAAACCTCGCGCACTTTGAACGGCACGCCCTGCTCCTTCCGCAAGGATGCCACGCGCACATCGCGCGCGTCCAGCTCCTTGTAGTAACGGTGCTCCACCATCCGCTCGAATTGCCCGGAGAAGTTGAGGTCCACCGCCAGGATCGCATTCTTGGTGCTGATAAAATCGCGCATCGCCTTATCGGGCATGGGGAGCATAGTGTGAGGATAGAGCGCCTCGATCTCGACGCCCTCGGCGCGCAGCCAGTCCATCGCCTCACGGACAGCGCCGCGCGTGCTGCCCCATCCGATAACCCCAAAGCGCGCCCCTTCGTGACCCCAGCGGCGAGCCGCCATCCGCCAATCCACCATCATCTGCCGGGCGGTCTCCACCTTGCGCGCGCGCTTCTCCATCATCAACTGGTGCATCTCCGGCGATTGATCGGGATAGCCGTACTCGTTGTGTTCCAAACTCTCCGAAAGATACATCCCGTTGGGCGTGCCCGGCGTCGCCATCGGCGAGATGCCGGTCTCGGTGTTGCGATAGCGTCGGTAATCGTCAGCCAGCTCCGCCTCGGTGGGCAGCAGCCGCTTCAGCTGCGGATTCCACAGCTCCCCAGGCGGGGGGACGCTCTCGACCCGCGAAGCCATCGCCTGATCGCACAAGACGATGACGGGCATCTGAAAACGCTCGGCCAGACTGAAGGCGTTGATCATCTGGTAGTAGCAATCCTTGACCGAGTCCGGCGCGAGCACGAAGCGCGGCGCGTCGCCGTGCGCCCCGTAGAGGGAGAGGAAAAGGTCACCCTGGGAGGTCTTGGTGGGCAGGCCGGTCGAAGGCCCGGCGCGCTGCACGTTAATCAACACGATCGGGATCTCTGTCATACTTGCCATGCCGAGCGCCTCGATCATCAGCGAGAGCCCCGGGCCGGAGGTCGCCGTGAGCGCGCGCTTGCCCGCAAAGGAGGCCCCGATGATCATGTTGATCGCCGCGATTTCGTCCTCAGCCTGGACGAGCGTCCCGCCAAACTGCGGCAGGTACTTGGCGAGTACCTCCATCACCGGCGTTGCCGGCGTGATGGGGTAGCCCGCGTAGAACTCGCAACCCGCCGTCAGCGCCCCCAGCGCCAGCGCCTCCGCCCCGGTGAGGATCAGCCGTTCCGGGCAGCTATCCGGGTCTGGCAACGGCAGCGTGTAGGGGAAAGGCTCCGGGTAGTGCTCCCGCGCGTAAGCGTACCCCTCCCGCATCGCCGCCAGGTTGTGATCCAGCGACGCCTCGTGGCGGCCCATGCGCCGCAGCACCACCGCCTTCGCCATCTCCATCTCGAAGCGGAAGAACCAGAGCAACGCGCCCAACAGGACAAAGTTCTTGCCGCGCGCCCAATCCAGCTCCTGGGCGATCTGCTCCGCCGGGATGGGATAACGCTGCCCATGATGCTCCGGGAACTCCAGCGACGCTTCGTAAATCAACGCGCTCTCCCGGCACAGATCGCCGCGACACTCCTTCCAGGCGCGTTCGTTCATGGCGACGACGACATCAGCCTCATCGCCCTCGGAGTGGACCCGCTGCACGCCCAGCCGGGTCTGATAGAGCACCTGTCCGCCCTTGATCTCGGAGGGATAGGTGCGGAAGCTGTAGACTTCCAGGCCGGCGTGGGCCGCGATGCGCGTGAAGATATCACCCAGGGTGATGGTGCCTTCACCGCCCTCGCCGCCAACGCGGATGACTACGGTACGATCAGGTTGTGTCATGCTACCTCCTCGTTAAAATCAGCAAATCGTAGCAAGTCTAAAAATCTGCAAATGTTCACACGTTCTCAGCGGCGCCTGTCACTACCGCCGTGATCTGCGCATACCCCCAGGTTTCCACCTGACCCTGCGGCCCCAAAGCCAGGGCCGTCCCCCTGGGAATGCCCAGCCCTACAAAGCCGGGATGCCGTTGCAACCGCGCGCGCAGGTCAACGGCGGATTCGGTATCGGTGAAATGTGGCGCGATGATGGCGCTCCGCACGAAGTTCAACCCAGGGGCATCCTGTTCGGGCTGCTGCGGATCACCAACCCAGGCCCCCAACGCTGCCGCGCCCGCGCCTACGCCCATGACGATCAGGCCCTGCAAGGTGGCATAGCCCTTGACGATCTGCTCGATGAGGGGCGTGTTGTGCAAGGCCCGCGCCAATGCCAGAGGGCTGTTCCCACCCAGGTAGAGTAACCCCACCTCTCCCAAAAATTCGTGCAATTTGGGCGCTTGATAATGCTGCGGCTTCAACTGGCTGAGAAGGACACACTCCCCACCGCTGCCGCCCAGGTTGATGTAATGTTCCAGAATTCCCTCGGCCTCAGCGCGCTTTCCCTCATCTAACATGACCAACATGGGCCGATCGAGGTTGGCGATGCTGAGTACCTGCGTATCCACCAGATCGGTCTCGCCATATTGCCAGGCGCCGCCCCCGGAGAGCACCACCCAGCCCTGCCCATCCACCCATTCGAGCGGGTTACGACGCGGCATCCGCCCCTCGCACAGGCATCAGGCGGCGCAATGCCTCCACAAGCACCCCCACTCCGATGGGCAGCGCGGCCTCATCGGTATCGAAGTGCGGGTTGTGATGCGCGACCGGTTGCGCGCCGGGCGGCGTGGAACCGATAAAGAAGAAACAACCGGGGACCTCTTGCATGAAGAACGAGGCATCCTCGCTCCCCATCGTCCGCAGCGAGGCGATAAGCTGTTGCGGGCCGAGCAAGTCCGTGACCACCTCCTGCACCAACGCGGTCATCGCGGCGTCATTGACCACCGCCGCCGTGAGCGCGCTCGTCTCAAAGTGCGCCTCGCAACCCATGACAGTCGCCACGCCCTCAATGATCTCCCGCACCCGGCGAATCACCGTGGCGCGGACTTCGGGCGTGTAGGTGCGCATCGTCCCCTCCAATATCGCCTGATCGGGGATCACGTTGAAAGCCTCGCCGCTCTTGAAGGCCCCCACCGTCACCACGGCGGTATCCAGCGCGCCGACGTTGCGGCTCACCACCGTCTGGAGCGCCATCACAATCTGCGCCGCTGCGACCAGCGGATCCACGGCCTTTTCGGGAACTGCGGCGTGCCCGCCGCGCCCCGTAATCGTCGCCCGCCAGGCTTCCGCCGCCGCCATGATCGGGCCGGGCGTCACGCCCACCTGGCCGGTTTCGAGATCATTCCACACATGAATCGCCAGCATCCGCTCCGGGCGCGGATTTTCCAGCGCCCCCTCCCGCACCATGATTTCGGCCCCGTTGCGGCCCTCCTCGCCCGGTTGGAAGACGAGTTTGAGCGTCCCTTGCCAGTGGTCGCGCGTCTGCGCCATGAGCGTCGCCACGCCCAGCCCCATCGCTACGTGAGCATCGTGCCCGCAGGCGTGCATCACGCCTGGCGTCTGCGAGGTGTACGCGCTGTCGTTTTCTTCCTGGATGGGCAGGGCGTCCATATCCGCCCGCACCATGATGACCGGGCCATCGCCGTTGACCAGCAGCCCGATCACGCCCGTCTCCGCGATGCCGGTCTGCACCTGATACCCTAGCTCGCGCAACGTCTGCGCCACGATTCCCGCCGTGCGGTGTTCCTCCAGGCCCAGTTCAGGGTGACGGTGAAAGTCCCGCCGCCACGCGACCAACTGCTCTATCAATGCCTGGGCCTCTTCCAATCCGTTCATACGACCTCCTGCCAATCCATCTTTTGATTTTCAGGTTCATTGTAACATATCCATAATGAGAGGCAACCGTTATTTTTAACGCCTTTGACGGGAGTAAGGTCACATCATCAGCAAAAAGGCCCGACAAGAAAAACTTGTCGGGCCTGAGGGGATGCGTGGCAGCGCTATAAATCGTAAATATCGGTATACTTGGCGCGCATGTACTCCAGGTACGGCTGCGCGCGGATCTCCTCGCCCAGCTCCCGCTCCAGCAGCTCCGGCGCGGTGAACTTGGAGCCGTGCGCGTGAACGTGATCCCGCAGCCATTGCAGCAGGGGCGCGAACTCGCCGCGCGTGAAGCCCTCCTCCAGGCCGGGAAGCTCCTGTTTGGCCCGCGCGTAGAGCTGCGCCGATATCAGATTGCCGAGCGTGTAGGTGGGGAAATAGCCGATGGTGCCGTGCGACCAGTGAATATCCTGGAGGCAGCCCTCCGCATCGTTGGGGGGCGTGATGCCCAGGTACTCTTCATACTTGGCGTTCCAGGCGTCCGGCACATCGGCGATGGGCAGCTCGCCCTTGATGAGCGCCTGCTCCAGCTCGAAGCGGACGAAGATGTGCATGTTGTACGTCACCTCGTCGGCCTCCACGCGGATGAGGTCCGGCTGCACCTTGTTGATGCCGCGATAGAACTCCTCGAAGGAGACATCGGCCAGCTGCTCCGGGAAGAAGGCGCGCATGATGGGCAGGTAGTGCCGCCAGAAGGGGCGGCTGCGGCCCACGAGGTTCTCCCACATGCGCGATTGAGACTCGTGCAGCCCCAACGTCGCGCCGCCGGCAAGGAAGGTGCGCTCGAACTTCTCCGGGATGCCCTGTTCGTAGAGCGCGTGGCCGCCCTCATGGGTGGAGCTGAAGATCGCCGATTGCGGGCGGTCGGAGAAGAGGCGCGTGGTCACGCGCACATCGTTGCAAGAGAAGTGGATGGTGAAGGGATGCGGGGCCTTGTCCTGCCGCCCGTGGCTGAAATCGTAGCCGATGTCGCGCAGCATCACCAGCGTGAGGTCCCATTGCCGCTCCACCGGGTACTCCCTGGAAAAGAAGTCATCATCCACCGGCTTGCCGCGCTCCACAATCTCCTGCAAGAGCGGCACCTGGCCCGCCTTGAGCTCCTCGAAGAGCTGGGTAATCTGTGCGGTCTTGATGCCCGGCTCGAAGAAGTCCAGCAGCGCGTCGTAGGGGTGCTCCTCGTAGCCCAGGATGTCGGCGATTTTCACGTTGAGATCCACGATCTTCTGCAAATGCGGCTGGAAGAGGGAGAAATCGTTCTCCTCCCGCGCCTGCCGCCAGGCCACGAACGCCTGCGACGTTGCCCGCGACATCTCCGCAACGATCTCCGTGGGGATCTTCGTCATGCGGTCGTACTGCCGCCGCGTGACGCGCACCAGACTGGCGTCGTCGCTGTCGTAATCCAGTCCCTCGGCCTCGACTTCGGCCTCGGCAGCCTCCAGAAGCGCGCCCGTCTCATCGGAGACGAGAATCTCGTGGCCCATCGCCGCCAGGGTCGCCAACTGCTCGGCACGCGCCTGCGCCCCACCCGGCGGCATGTAGACCTCTTGATCCCAGCTCAACACCCCGGAGGCGTGACCGAGATCAAAAGACGGATAGAGATGCCCTTGTAGTTGCTTGATCTTTTCGCCCATTCGTTCACTCCTTATAAAAATAGTAAGTGGTGATTGGAAATGGGTAAGGGGCAAACGCCCCCATCACGCATGACCTATCACCTTTGTATGATTCAACCCTAGTACGCCCTGACAAATTCGTTAGCTATTCTCATTATATCTCAAAAGTACGAAAGGGCGAACGTCTTTTCATTGCCACACCAGCGCCAGGCGGCTCCTGCGCACGCCGTCCAATGATGTGTACAACACCGTCTGCCCATCGAGTACGACCAGATCCGCGTGTCCCAATCCCACGTTGCCCGGCAGCGGCGCGAGCAGCGGATTGCCCGGATAGACCTCCCACGGCCCGTCAATCTGCGCGGTGAGGCTGCGCGCCAGGCCCAGCCCGAACTGCGTGTCGCCGGGATCGCCCGGCCCCGGCCCGCGCACCCCCTCGTAGAGCGCGTAGTATCGGTCGCCGATGCGCTGTACCTCCGCCGAGCTGATCGTGCGGAAGTCGAAATAGGGAGCCGCCTCCAGTCCGCGCAGCTCCAAAGGGCCGTACTCCGCCGCGCCGACAAAGAGGGGATTGTGCTGGCAGCGCGCGAAGGCCTCGGCCCGCTGCCCCACCGTCCCCACGTAACAGCCCAACGATCCGGGATTTTGCCCCATTCCCATAAAGACGTACACGCGCCGCTCCTCGATGTGGATTCCCGGCGGCCCTCCGGCGAGACATTCATACTCATAGGGGACAAAGGGATGCGGGCCGATGGCCTCCTCCGGGTAGCAGGGACGCAGCCAGCGCTTCCATACGCTGGAATGGGGGAAAGCCTCGATTGGCCCCCACGTCAGCCCATCCGTGGAGCGGCGGAGGCGCACCCGGCCCCGGTACTCGTAGACGAGCCAGAGCGTCGCGCCATCGTAAGCCACCCGTGGGTATTGCTGCTGATCTACGTGATCGCGCTCCGACTCGCACGGGCACTGGGCGCACTCGAAGAGACATACCGGCGCGGTCAGCTGGAAGGTGCGTCCGCCATCGGTGCTGCGATAACGCACCACGCACCCAGGGAAGGGGACGGGATCGCCGCAGCGGTCCACGATCCCTGCCGAGGGCGCGCTGGCGTGAACATACGACCACAACTCGCCATTGCGCAGCACAATCGTGTCCGATTCCCCCATCGGCAAGCCGGTATCCGCCACCTCCAGCACAAATCGAGCGCGTCCCGCCCAAAAATCGGCCAACGTGGGATGTCCATTGCCGCCAGGGACAGCCGCTCGCTGCAACGGCCCGGAAGCGGGCGGCGCGACAGTCGAAGGCGCTGTGGTCGGCGCTGGCGTGGCGGTGTTCGTGGGAAAAGGGGTGCGGGTCGGCGTGGCCGTGGGGAGGGGTGATGGCGTCCAGGTGGGCGTGGGCGTGCGCGTCGGGGTGGCCGTCCATGTGGGGATGGGGGCCGATGCCATCGGAGGCAACGGTGTTGCCGTTGCTGTGGGAGGCAGCGCCAACGTCGGGACGAGCGTCGGCAAAGGGAACGAGATTTCAGGGATGGTAAGCATCGCGCACGCCGTCAGAATCAGGCTCAATAAGCAAACCCATCCCCTCCAACACCAACGGCGCACCACCACTCTCGACTTGACCGGCTATGGCGCGACGGTTTCCGTCACCGTGGGTGTGGGTGTGGGTGTGGGTGTGGGTGTG
>Ga0209614_1001908_pt1 | contig 14602 bp, 10 predicted proteins | sample BlaSprsedimmetaG_FD_185484 | JGI IMG/M metagenome (GOLD analysis project Ga0209614, IMG submission 185484) | Hot spring sediment bacterial and archeal communities from California, USA to study Microbial Dark Matter (Phase II) - Blank Spring... ... | reverse complement strand
ATGGGCGAACACATCACCCCCACCCAAGTCTTCCACGACCGGGTCGTGGACTCGGACGGCGATGGCCGGTACGATCAACTGATCATTGACGTGCAGGTCGAGGTGACCCAGGCCGACGAGTACTGGGTCGAGGGCTGGTTGCAAGCCCCCGACGGCGCGCTGGTGGCCTATGGCGCCAGCGACCCTGTCCATCTGAACGTCGGCTCGTCGCTCACCCTCTCCCTGCCCTTCGACGGGCGGGCCATCAACGGCCACGGCCCCGTGAGCGGCACCTACACCGTGATTGCTCTCAAGATCCTCGATGGAGACGTCGCTTACGATGTGCTTGACCAGGTCCAGCAGACCGGCCTGGCCCTCAGCTATGACGCCGCCGATTTCGAGCCGGTTTCCACTGGCGCCCTCATCTTTCACGACGATATGGAGAGCGGCACATCCCAGTGGAGCAGTTGGCAGTCCCCCTGGAGCCTCGCCAGCAAAACCTGGCCCGACGAGACCTCTCTCTGGCGAGCCTCGACCAGCGGCTCGGCCAATGGCAACCTGGAGACCATCACGCTGGATACCTCCGACTATGCCCGTCCTATGCTGCGCTTCAAGACCACCTACGATCTCCCTACCACCAGCGCCGGCTACGTCGAGGCCTTGAACGGCGCCGCCTGGACTCGGGTGGCTACCTACACCAATGACCTGGACCGCTGGGCCACCGGCGTGATAGACCTGCGCGCGTACGGCGAGATCCCGAACCTGAGACTGCGCTTCAACGCCAACTCTCAGGCCGGAGCCGGATTGCTCTGGTACGTGGATGACGTGTACGTCAACGCCTGGCCGGCCGTCAAATCCGCCTCTTTCACCTATTCGCCGACCGTCGTCGTCGCCGGCGAGGCGATTACCTTTGTGGGCGGCTACGATTCGATCGCCACCACCCTGCCTACCACCTACACCTGGGACTTTGGAGATGGCACTGCTCTGCAAGTCACGAACGACCCCACCATTACTCACCAGTACACCATCGGCATCACCCCGACCGTCCGACTCACCGTCGAGAACCCCTACGACGATGCCTATACCTACAGGGTTCTGAGCGTGAACGAGGCGGTGACCGAGACATCCTTCGATTATACGCCGTCCGTGCCGGAAGCGGGCGACCCTGTCCGGTTCACGGCTGCCTATACTCCCTCTGGCGCTACCCCGCCCATCACCTACACCTGGCACTTTGGCGACAGCAGCACCGAGATCACAACCACCCAGACTGTCACCCATACCTACGCGGCCGGCGGCACCTATAACGTCCGCCTGACCACGTCCAACGGTTACGGCACGGCGGACTATAACGAACTCGTCCAGATCGAGGAGGGGGTGGCGAGCGTCTCCTTCGTCCACGTTCCTCCCACGCCCATCGAGGGCGATCCGGTGGATTTGGCCGTCAACTTCTCACCGGATACCGCCTCGCAGCCTATCACCTACACCTGGAACTTTGGCGACGGCAGCTCTCTCCTAACCACCACCCTCGCCAACGTCCAGCACACCTTTGCCGCCTGGGGCGATTATGACGTCGAGGTGACGGCCGATAACGGCTACGGCTCGCCGGCCAGCTACTCGAACACTGTCACGATAGATGGACGCCCGGTCACTGACGTCTCCTTCGTCGTCGTCCAGGCCGAGCCGACCGACGAATATACCGCTATCTTTACCCCCACCCACGCGCCGGTGAATGCCACCCAGCCCGTGACCTATGTCTGGAACTTTGACGATGGCACGGTCACCCATACGGTGGCTCCGACCATCACCCACGAGTTTACCTTTACCTCCGTGACCACCTTCACGGTGCTCGTGACCGCCACCAACGGCTTTGAAGCCGCGCCAGTGACCTACAGCGTCCAGTTGGTGCTGCCCTTCGACGACGATGGCGACGGTCTGAGCAATGCGGAGGAATTGGCGCTGGGCACGGATCCACAGAACCCCGACACCGACGGCGACGGCCTGTCGGATGGGTTCGAGGTTCATGGCTACATCTATACCGGCTATCCGCCCCACGAAGACTATGGCAAGCGTATCTACACGGATCCGCTGAATCCCGACACCGATGGCGATGGCCTGGACGACGGGTTCGAGTTCAATATCGGCACGCACCCGGGGGACCCTGACACCGACGGCGATGGCCTGCTGGATGGCGACGAGCCAGGCCTCCACGGAACGACCGATCCGCTCAACCCGGACACCGACGGCGACGGCATGCCCGACGGGTGGGAAGTGCACAACGACCTCGATCCGCTGGACCCCAGCGACGCTGGCGAGGACCCCGACGGCGACGGCTTGACCAACCTCGAGGAGTACCAGGCCGGAACCGACCCGCAGGACCCTGACACCGACGACGACGGCATGCCTGACGGTTGGGAAGTGGACAACAATCTGGATCCGTTGGACCCCGATGACGCGGATGAGGACCCCGACGGCGACGGCCTGACCAATCTCCAAGAGTACTTGTTGGGCACCGATCCCCACAATTATAACCCCTCCGATATCAGCCTGAGCGCTGACAGCGTGGCCGAGAACGAACCGGCCGGCACAGTGGTCGGCGCTTTCAGCACGACCGATCTGGACAATTACACACACACCTACAGCCTGGTCGCCGGCGCGGGGGGCGACGACAACGCGGCCTTCACCATCGTGGGGGACGAGCTGCTGACAGCGGTGAGCTTTGACTATGAGACGCAGAACAGCTACACCATCCGCGTCCGCACCGACGACGGTCAGGCGACCTTTGAGAAAGCCTTCACCATCACCATCCTCGACGTCAACGAGCCGCCGACCTTTGCCAGCACGCCGGTCACCGCTGCGACCCAGGGCATGGCTTACACCTACGCCGTCGCTGCCGAAGACGTGGACGTGGGCGACGTGCTGGTCTTTACTGCGCTGACCAGGCCGGCCTGGCTGACGCTGACCCAGGTCACCAGCCGCACCGCCGCCCTGAGCGGCACGCCGAGCAATGATGACGTGGGCATCCACCCGGTGGCGCTGCAGGTGCAGGATACTGGCGGCCTGACTGACACGCAGTCCTTCACCATCACGGTGGGGAATGTCAACGACCCGCCGACTTTCACCAGTACACCGGTCACGGAGACGATGCAGGATGCGGTCTACACCTACACCGTCGTCGCCGAAGATGTGGACATCGGCGATACACTGACTATCACAGCGCCGACGCTACCCACTTGGCTCCAGCTCACCGATCACGACGACGGGACGGCGACCCTCGCGGGGATGCCGAGCAACGCCGACGTGGGCGATCACCCGGTGGAACTGCTAGTGACCGACAGCGGCGGTCTGACCGATACGCAAGCGTTCACCATCACGGTGCACAACGTCAACGACCCACCGACCTTTACCAGCGACCCGGTCGAGACGGCGACGCAGGACGTGGCCTACAGCTACGCCGTCGCTGCTACCGACCCCGACTTGATCCACGGCGACTTGTTGACCATCACCGCGCTGACCCTGCCCGGCTGGCTGAATCTGGCCGACCATGGCGACGGCACGGCTACTTTGGCCGGCACGCCGGCCAATGCCGACGTGGGCGACCACCCGGTGGCGCTGCAGGTGCGGGACGCCGCCGGCCTGACCGACACGCAATCCTTCACCATCACCGTGGCGAATGTCAACGACCCGCCCCGCTTTACCAGCCTGCCAGTGACCATCGCGACCCAGGATGTGACATATACCTACAACGTCACGGCCGAGGATGTGGACGTGGGTGACGTGCTGGTCATCACAGCGCCGACGCTACCCGACTGGCTCACCCTCACCGATCACGGCGACGGCCGCGCCACCCTGAGCGGTACGCCGGGCAACGAGCATGTGGGTGACCACGCGGTCGAGTTGCTGGTGCAGGACAGCGCGGAAGCGAGCAGTAGACAGGCGTTCGTCATCACTGTGGCGAACGTCAACGACCCGCCCCGCTTCACCAGCACGCCGGTCACGACGGCGACCCAGGACGTGGCTTACACCTACTCTGTCACCGCCGAGGACGTGGACGTGGGCGACGTGCTGGTCATCACCGCGCTGACCAAGCCAGCCTGGCTCACCCTCATCGATCATGGCGATGGTCGCGCCACGCTGAGCGGTACGCCGACCAACGACGACGTGGGCGAGCACGCGGTGTTGCTGCAGGTGAAGGATGCCGGTGGGGCTATCGACACCCAATCCTTCACTATCATCGTGGCGAACGTCAATGACCCGCCCTGGTTCACCAGCACGCCGGTGGAGGTAGCCATCGAGGACGAGCCCTATACTTACACCGTCACCGCCGAGGATGCGGACGTGGGCGACGTGTTGACCATCACCGAACTGACCAAGCCGGATTGGCTGGAGCTGACAGACCATGGTGACGGCAGCGCCACCCTGAGCGGCACGCCCGGCAGCGCCGACGTGGGCGAGCACCCGGTGGTGCTGCAGGTGCGGGACACCGGCGGCCTGACAGGGACGCAAGCCTTCACCATCACGGTCTTTGCAGCTGGGGAGAACACCCCGCCAACCATCTCGGTCATCGCTGACCAGAGCACCACGGTGAACACCCCGCTCGGGCCCATCCCCTTCACCATTGGCGACGCGGAGACGGCGCTAGAAGACTTGATTGTCTTGCAAGAGACTTCGAACGCTGCATTGATTCCGCTGGCTAACATTGTCCTGAGCGGCTCTGGGGCGGACTGGAACGTGACCATCACGCCAGCGGCGGGGCTGACCGGGACAGCGACCATCACCATCACCGTGACCGACGAGGGAGGCCTGACTGACTATACGGCTTTCGAGGTGAGGGTCGAGCCGTTCAGGATCTATTTGCCGCTCGTCGTCAGGTCGGGCTGACAGCCAGCCGTTCTGATGTGCAAACAGGGCCAGGTCGTATGACCTGGCCCTGTTGTTTGTCGTTGCTCTATTCGTTACTTGCTCTTGACCTTGATGAGTTTGGGCTTGGTCTCTTCCGTCTTGGGCAGCGTGAGAGTCAGAATGCCGTTTTCAAAGACAGCTTCGGCCTTGTCTACGTTGACGGGCACGTTCAACGTCAGGGTGCGTCCAAATGCCCCATACGGCCGCTCCTGGAACAGGTAGGTGACATTCTCCAGCGGCGGGCGTAGTTCGCCGCGAATGGTCAATGTGTCGCCCTCGATCGAAATATCCACCTCGTCAGAGGTCAGTCCGGGCAGGGATGCCACGAGGACGATTTCTTCCGGGGTGGTGTACACGTCGAGTGGAAGTCGGAATTGTCCTGCCGGTCGTTCCTCTTCCCAGCCCGGTCTGGGGCGCACCATACTCTCTTCCAACAGTTGATTCATGGCTTCGCGCAGGGTCATCATGTCGCGCCAGGGGTTCAAACGTGTGATGGTCATTTCACTACCTCCTCTGCTGTATCATGTTAATAGCTCCAAAGGGGGAGAGGGATTTGACTCTCCCCCTTTCCAAACGAGTTACTTTTTTCCTTTGGCCTTGACCTGTATCGCCTTCGGTTTGACTTCCTCGGCCTTGGGGAGCGTGAGGGTCAGAATGCCGTTCTCGAACTCGGCCTCGGCCTCGTCCGCCACGACCGAAACCGGGATCGGCAGGGTGCGGGAGAACGAGCCATACCGCTGTTCGCGGCAGATATAGTTCTCTTCCTGGATTTCCTCCTCGGCCTTGGTCTCCCCTTTGATGGTCAGCGTGTCGGCGGTGATGCTGATGTTCACATCGTCGGCGTTGAGGCCGGGCAGGGCCGATTTGACGACGATGGCGTCATCGGTTTCGTACATATCCACGGCCAGCGTCGCCCCTTGCATGGGCGTCAACCATCCGCCGGCTGGCTGCACGACGCTCTCCTCAAAGAGCCGATTCATGGCCTCCCGCAGGCTGATCAGATCACGAAAAGGTTCCCAACGTACCAGGTTTGTCATCTCTACACCTCCTTACTCAAATGTCTAGGTTCAGAGCGCACCGGGCGAGATGCCCGCCAGTATCATCATGTATAGTATCACATGGCTTGATTAGAATTCCACAAGAGCGGAATTAGAAATGCATTAGAAAAAGCACCCTCGCGGGATACGCGAGGGTGCTCACGAGCAGCAGGTAAAAATCAGATGTTATGAACTTTTATGCAACAGGTGTTGTAGTTTTTCCAGGACGCTATGGACGCTCGTCTTGTCTATGGCGACACATGAAAGGACAGGGGGGCCATCCTCCAGACCGAGACGCCTGCTGATTTCCTCGATGGAGAGAATGCCGTGTTTATCCCGTTTGTTGGCGACTACCATAAAGGGCACGTCGCTTTTGTGGTTAAAGATGCGGATCAGTTGTTTGGCGGATAACAATCCTTCGGGAGTAGAACTGTCCACCAGCAGGATGAAGGCATGCATCTCTTTGGCTAGAATGTCCCACATGAAATCGAATCGAGGTTGACCGGGGGTGCCGTACAAGTGAAACAGATCGTCGCCGATCCGGACGTGCCCGTAATCCATCGCTACGGTCGTCTCTTCCTTGGTGGATGCCAGGTCGTCGGTGATCCGTTTTTCGGTCGAGACGATGGGAATGTCCGAGATCGTACGGACGAACTCGGTCTTGCCGACGTTAAAGGTGCCTGTAACCACAACCTTGTAGGTTTCTCCCATGTTACACATCCTCCTTTGGGGGGCTATCCTCTTGTTGCTTTTGGCGGAAATCTATGAACTGGTATCCCACACCGCGCTCGGTCAGGATATAGTGGGGTTCAGACGGGTTTATCTCGATCTTTTGCCGCAAGTAGGTGACATAAAGGCGCAAATACTGAATTTCCTCTCGGTATTCGTATCCCCACACCCTGGCCAGCAGTGTCTCGTACGGCACCACCCAACCGGCGTTTTCTATCAGGTGATAGAGCAGGCGGAATTCGGTGGGGCGCAGGTCAATCCGTTCTCCTTCGACGATGACCTCGCGACTGTTAAAGTCTACGGCCAACCGGTCGTCAATTTCGAGAATGGCCTCATCCGGTGTGGCGGGACTTTGGGTGCGACGCAGCACTGCCTTGACACGGCTGACGAACTCGCGGGCTCCAAAGGGCTTGGTGACGTAATCATCGGCGCCCAGTTCCAGACCGCGGACTTTGTCCTCCTCGTCGGCGCGGACGGTGAGCATGATGACCGGAACGCTAGAGACCTCGCGCAGCATTTCCAGGGTCTCGAATCCGTCCAACTCTGGCATCATCACGTCCAGCACGACCAGGTCGGGCAGATTGGTGCGGGTCTTTTCCAGGGCTTCCAATCCATTGTGCGCTTCGATCACCTCGTATCCCTCGAGTTCCAGGTTCATACGGATGAACTTGGTCATCCGAGGTTCGTCGTCTACGACCAGGATGATCTCACGGCGAGAATTCATAGCGGCGTTCACTCGCGGACAAAGGTGACGATCTCTTCCTTCTCTTCACCGGGCATAATTTCTATGCAGTGAACCCGGTACCAGGGATAGATCACGACGTTCGTTTCGGGCAGTACGTAAGAGACGTCACGTCCGTCACGATAGCGAACGTTACTGACGATCAGCAACTGATCCGTAGGACTGGGCAACTCGTCTATCTCCCCAACCACGGCCTCCTCGTTCAGTATGTGGATCAATATAGTATGCATGATCGTCCTCCGGTCCTGGTTATTCTTGTGCGTGGATGATAATCTCTAGGGCGACGCGGCCCAATTGAAGTTTGTCCTTGTCTTTGATTACGTGGGGCAGATAGGGCGTCAGCCGTTGCCCGTTCAAAAAGGTCCCGTTGGCGCTGCCCACATCCTCGACCATGTAGGCCGACCCCCGCTGATGGATCTTGCAATGGTGGCGGGAGACGCCGCCATCCAGCCCGCCATCGGGGGAAAGGTCTATGTCGGGAAAGATGCCGTGAGCGGCATCGGTGCGCCCGATGTGTACTTCAGATGTCGTGGGCAGCTGAATCTCGCGACTCGTGGACACCACCTTGATCCGCAGGGGAATCAAGGCCGGTTCGCCGGCAGCTCCGATAGGCTCGCTGGCCCACGGGTTCGCTCGCGAGATGGGCAGCTCTTCTTCGGGCAGAGGCTCGGTTCTCAGAGGCCCGCCTGTCGGCAGGTAAACGCCGCATTCGCTGCAAAACAACGTACCAGGTCGATGTTTGCGACCACAAGATGGACATTCAATCATAGGTCTCTCTCCCTGAAGCAATAGTCAAGCTACGCGTGCCGTACTTGAGTTCTTTGCGCCCTTTTGCCGTAGGAGCACCGCCTTGAGAAAGACGGCCGGCCTCCAACATAGCCGCTCGGGCCAGCTGGACCTCTCCCAGGTCGAACAGGCGGGTGGCGACTCGCTCCAACTGGCGGGTCGCCGTCTTTAAATCTCCACTGTCCAGCGAGTGCCACGCCCGCTCCTGCATACGAAAGATGGTCACTTTGCTCAGTATGCTGAGCACAGCAGCCGGCACCGGCTGGGGAGGAGGTTCACCGGCTACAAATGTGCAGCCGACGTTCTGGCGCAGTCTCTCTCGTTGATGTTTCCAGGCGACTATGTCGCCAGTGAGCTCCAATTGCAGCAGCCGATGGTCTCCGGGGGCCTTTTGTTGGACGGTCAGTTCCACAGCGATCTTGGTCACCGTGTCGGCTTGCAGTGAACCGAGTGGGATCTGGCCATTGGTCAACTGGATGCGTTCCAGGTGGGGGGTGGCGCGGTATACACTCTCTACTTTGACCCCCTCGACTTGGCGAAGCTCGAGGGTCAACCCCTGGGCGAAGACGGACTCCAGGCCGCGCACCCGTTTCTGGAGAATGGAGCGAACCTGGCCCGGCGAGGCGATGTAGGCCGATACCCCACCGCTTTGCTGGGCGATCTCGTCGAGCAGCGTGTCGTTCCAGTCTTCGCCTATGCCCATAGCCGAGATGCCGATGTGACGTGCTCCCGCGTGCCGCGCCTCGGCCAGGCAATCTGGCTCATCCCCATACGTCTGCCCATCGGTGAGGAGGATCACGTGGTTGACGACTGGCTGACCGTGCCGTTTTTCAATTTCTTGCAGCCCGGCTTGCAGCCCTTGCAAAATTTCTGTTCCGCCACTGGCGATGATGGAGGAGACCTTGGATTTTGCGTGGATGGGGTTTACTCTGATGCTGCTGGGCAGCACAACCTCGGCTTGATCGCTGAAAGTGACGACAGCCAACGAGTCCTCGTCGTGCAGCTCGTCAATGATCTGATGGGCTGCCTGTTTGACGTGTTCCAACCGCCTGCCCTGCATCGAGGTGCTGCGGTCAATCACCAGACACAGGTTGAGGGGCAAGCGCTGACTCCCCAGCGCAGCGGCCGGCTGAATCTCGATCAAAAGATAGACGACCTGTTCTTCGTGCTGGGACGAGAGCTGGGTCTGGCTCAATTGAATCGTCCAGGAGAGGGCGGAATCCTGCCCGAATCCCGCCTCCGCCCGCTGCCGATCGTAGGCGCGCCGCTGTTCTTTATCGCTTAGAATGGCATAGGCTTGTTGTATGCCGTGAAAGATGGTGGTGGGCGCTTTTTCTGTCCGGCTGTCCGGGTGATAACGGCGCGCCAGGCCGCGGTACGCGTGCTTGATCTCCTCCTCCGTCGCAGAAGGGGAGATGCCCAGTACACTGTAATAGTCTTTTTCGGCGTCTATCGGTACGCTCATATCTGTTCAGCCGCGGCTAACTGAGCGGCGGTTCCACCAGAATCATGGTGATGTTATCCACTCCTCCAGCCTGGTTGGCAGCGACGATCAGATCGTTGCACGCTGCCTGGGGCGAGGGAGCGCTCATCACGGTCCGGGTCAGGGTCTCCTCGCTGACCAAGCCCCACAGCCCATCGCTGCAGAGCAAGAGTCGCCCGTTCTCGGGAATAGTCCGCACAGAGATGTCCACTTCCAGGTTGCTCCCCTGCCCGATGGCGCGGTACAGGACGTTCTTTTGGGGGTGATTGGCGGCCTCGTCTGCGCTGAGCTGTCCCAATTCGATCAACCGATCCACCAGCGAGTGGTCGTGGGTGACCTGTTCGCTCCCTTGTTCCGTGATGATGTACGCGCGACTGTCTCCCACGTGGGCCACGTAGACGCGCGGTCCAAGTACCAGGGCGCCGGTCAACGTCGTTCCCCCACCGGGCACGTGACGCGCTACGGCATTGTTGGCCGCTTGGACTGCGTTCACCAGCGCTTCGTTCAGGGATGGCACGTCGGTGCTTTGTTCCAGGCCGATCAGGGTGGGCAGATAGAGGTGTTGCAGGATATGATGGGCCATCGTCCGGGCCGCTAACGAACTGGCTATCTCTCCGGCCTGGTGCCCGCCCATTCCATCGGCCAGGATAAAGAGGCCGAAGGGCGGGGAGGCATCGTCGCCGTCGTGGCTGGCCGTGATGACTATGGCGGTATCCTCGTTGTGACGGCGTACCTGGCCCACGTCGGTAGCCCACCCGATCCGCAGCCTGGTGGGCGCCGGGTGGGAGGCCGTGGAATCTGGGCCAGGCTTGTACATCAAATCCTCAACCTCGATAATCTCCTCTGCCGCCGGAGCAGGGAGGCGATCCTTTTCCAACCCCAGGATATTGCGTAGAAATTGCATATTTTTCTATCCGTCCTAGTCTGGTTAGGCTGTTCTGCCGGCTCTCTCGACTGTGCTCAAGCCGGCAGAGCGTATACGTACCGATCATCCGAGCCAACGTACACGATGCCGTCCGCGATGCAGGGCGACGAGATCATTGGCCCTTCTGTCTGGAAACGCCACCGCAGGTTGCCGGTGTGGATATCCAAGCTGTAAAGGGCCCCATCCACCGAGCCAAAGTAGACTGCGTTTTCATAGACCGCTGGTTTACCGGTGACTTGATCCCCCGTCGAGTACCGCCAAACGACGCGCCCCGTTTCAGCATCCAGGGCATACAAGTCGTTATCTGTCGAGCCGATGAACACCAGGTCTTGATTGATGGTAGGGGAGGAGACCACCGGGCCGCCCGTCCGGTAGCGCCACGCGGCCCATCCTGATCGGATGTCCAGCGCGTAGACGTGGGCGTCTTGAGACCCCACATAGACCATCTCTTTGGTGATGGCCGGCGAGGAGGTCACACCCCGCCGGGCGCGGAAACGCCAGTGGACCTGACCGCTGATGTCCACGGCGTAGACCATGCTGCCCTCGCATCCGATGTAGATGGTGTCCTGGGAGACGGCTGGGGATGAGCGCACTTGGCCGTCCGTCGTAAACTTCCAGGCGATGCGACCGCTGTATATGTTGACGGCGTAGAGGTTGTAGTCGTCGGAGCCAAAGAAGACGTGATCGAAGGCCGCCCAGGGAGACGACCATACACTGCCCTGAGTCGGACAGGTCCAGGCGATGCGGCCTGTCTCGGCGTTGACCGAGTAGAGCAACCGGTCGGCCGAGCCGAAGAATATCCGTCCTTCGTACACACACGGGGACGAGGCGATGCCTCCCTCGGTCGCATACTTCCAGAGAAAGGTCCCATCTTCGGCGTCGAGCGCGTAGAGGTTGTGGTCGTAAGCGCCGATGTACAGAACTCCCTTGTCGACCGTCGGCGAGGAGCGTACCTGGTCCTCGCAGCGGAAGCGCCACAGTGCCGTGACGTCACTGCTTTTGAAAGCGGTGGCGCCGAAAGTGGCTGTCGCGCCCAACCCGCGCGCCGAACTGAGGTTCATCAGAGCGCGCTGCATCTCCTCGGCCGATCCAAACCGCTTGTCAATGTCGTACTCGAGGGCGCGGTTGACGATGTCGGTCAGTTCACGGGAGACGGTCGGATTCGTCTTGTGGATCGGGCGCTCGTGGAAAGAGAAAGGCGCTTCCATCCGCGGGTCCTGTTTGCTGAGCAGATGGTGCATTGTGGCGCCCAAGGCGTAAATATCCACCCGAGGTTCGGCGCTGCCCCGATATTGCTCTGGCGGGGTATACCCCTCGGTGCCGATCATGGTGCCCTTTTGACCGCTTTGAAAGATGCGGGCGATGCCGAAATCGACCAGGCGGATGCGGTTGTGTTTATCGAGCATGATGTTGGAGGGCTTGATGTCGCGGAACACGATGGGCTGAGGTTCGTGACTGTGCAGGTAGCTCAGGACTTCGCAGACCTGGATCGCCCAATTTACCACTTGTGCTTCGGGCAGAAAGCTATCTGTATCGGTCAGAATGGTCTCTAGATCCTTGCCGTCCACGAATTCGAGAATGAGATAGTTACGCTCCCCCTCGCTAAAAAAGTCATAGACTTGTACGATGCCGGGATGACTCAACGCGGCGAGGATATTCGCCTCACGCTCAAAGTTGCTCTTGATGACGGCCCGCACCTGGGGATCGTTGGCTGTGTTGAGCATCTCTTTGGCAATGCACAGCCGGGTGACTTTGGTAAAGCGCAGATCCTGTACCTTGTACACCGTGCTCATACCACCGACGGCGTGTAACTCTAGAACCTGGTAGCGATTCTGAAGCAGATGTCCCTCGGCTAACTGCCCCCCTGCAGGCTCGTCGCGTTTGGCAGGAGGCGCCAGGGGCTGTGTCCCCCGTCCGGCCGGCGTCTCTGCCTGTGCCTGTTGCGCGTGCGGAGGCTGGGAAGGGGATTCAGGTATGTCAATGCGGTGAGTCTCGAGAGATTTCATATTCAATCCCGTATCTGGTGTTTGGTCGGGATGATGGTCGCTGTATGCCATTGCCCTCTTTAATTATAGAGCCAAATGGATAAACGCGCAATCCAGAGGGAGCGGCTTTTGAGCCGATATGGTGAGACGGTCACGAACCCGATTCAATCTCGAGAACGAATCCGCCTTACTATCACATGGTGCATCCGGTTTGCTCACGGCATCCGTTCATGGTCAGGCGAGATGATTTGCCTGATAGGTCATGGAGTGAGGTTAAAATAGTTGTAGGTCGCTGTGGCGATGTCGGCGATCAAGGGCGCGCTATTTTCCCACGCCAACCATTCGGGTTGATGTAAAAAGATGATCAGGACAAATTCGCCGCCTGGTGAGAACACCAGAGCAGCGTCGGCGTGCGCGTCGCTCGTAAAACCGTGTTTGTGTGCGACTGGGGTCTCCACCGGAACCCCAGCTTCAATCAAACTGTCGGTCTGATTCGTCTGCATCCATTCGATCATGCGGCCGCATTCCGAGGCGGTAAACTGTTCAGGATAGGCAGCGAGCAGCGCGCCGCCGCCCTGACTGCACTGGTAGATCATTTCCAGCAGCAGTCCCATATCCAGGGGCGTCGTTTGCATAGCGGGGGTGGGTTGGGTGTTCACGTCGGTGCGGGAGTTGGCCAGTGTGACGATGGTGGGCGGGTTGTTCACCTCATCGTATGGGGTGGCCATAAACGTGTTGATCAGGCCCAGGTAATGCATGGATGTCGTCAGGTTCTCGACCCCCTGGTAGGGATCTCCATTACCGATTACGTTGCCCAGAAGCGAATTCGCGGCGGCCCGGCTGCTGGTGACGCCCATCGTGTCGCTCAACCAATTGGTCACCTCTGGCGCGAGGGGTGGATCTAGTGCGCGATAGGTTTCCTCCATCACGGCGATTTGAAGCAAGTTCAATCCGGAATAGGCCACGTCCGCATTGATCCCCCATTCATCCCCGGACTGCATGCTTTTGACAAAGATACCGGGGATGATGTTGGGGTGGGGAGACAGAATGGATTGCCACAGTTCTCCCAATACGGTCAGATCGTATGGGGGGGCTTCTTCGACTTGTACGATCAGGGACGCATGGCGGTCGGTGGCGGATGTCAGAGCGGCAGAGAGCCGGGGTCGAGAAGATGCGATGTCCAGTATATATCCGGGCTGGCTGGGGCGAAAGGTCAGGGTGTCTGGGAGTGGAACGATCTCTTGTGGTGGTTGGTCATATTGCATAGCGAGGCGGGTCAAAAAGCCGTCCATCCGTTCCTGAGAATAGCGGACGGCAACGGGAACGTCAATAGGCTCGATAGGACGACGCAAGACGTAGGCGAGAAAGCCCTCCAATCCCCTGTGAGCGCTCAACCCTCGATCCAGATTAGCGGCTGTCTCTTCAGCATCGTAACGTAGCTCGACCGTGTCGGGCGGCAGTGATAGGCGCTGATCGCGGTACGTAATCTCTATCGGCGTGGCCAGGCCCATTTCGAGGGTGTTGAGCGCCTGCTCGCGAGACATGCCCTCGACGTTCAGCCCTGCCATCCTCGTTCCGGCTGGCAGCGTGCGGATGCTCAGGCGGAAGCCGACGTACTGCCAGGCCAAAAAGAGTGCAGCGATGGCGGCTATGATAATCAGCCAGGCGATGTATCCCCCCTTACGTTGCAATGGAACCCTCCACCTTTCCCAATATGGCGACATTATATCACATGTGAAAAGGTGCGCCAAGTACCCCCAGTTCGAGGTTGTCGTGTATAGAGCTATTTTGTGGTATAATTGTTGTCCATCACTTGGATTGGATTATGGTGTGCTTACCTTGACAATGTCAGATTAGAAAACAGGACCCGGATTTTCACGGATGCACACAGATACCTGCGATTCTTGTCCGTGAAAATCTGTGTGAATCTGTGTCCGAAAAATTGTGGGTCTACACGGATTCGTGGGGGAAAATTTCGCAGCAGCAGGTGACGAAGGCGAAAATACACCTGTAGGGCGGGTTTCTTACCCGCCGGGC
>Ga0209614_1001907_pt1 | contig 14612 bp, 18 predicted proteins | sample BlaSprsedimmetaG_FD_185484 | JGI IMG/M metagenome (GOLD analysis project Ga0209614, IMG submission 185484) | Hot spring sediment bacterial and archeal communities from California, USA to study Microbial Dark Matter (Phase II) - Blank Spring... ... | reverse complement strand
TCTTTAGTGCTTAAACACTTAAGTCGATACCCTTATACGTGATTAAGTATATAGTATCATATGAGAATAAGCAAATTAAGGTGAATGAAAAATGATTATGAAAACAAAACTAGCAGCCGGTATAAAGCAATTTGCTTATTGGAAAAACATCTAGCGCGATGGCGCGTGTAAAAAATTAAAAATAACAAAAATTGGTGTGGTTGGTAATTGAAATGGGTAGAATAAGCGTATCGCTCCCTGATGAACTGGAAAAGAAACTCAGGTTCAAAACCATCGAGAAATTTGGCGGGAAAAAGGGGGACCTATCCAGAGCTGTCGAAGAAGCCATAAAAACATGGGTTGCCAAAGAAAAATAGATGTATACTCAAAATAGGCAAAAATAACACGCGCCTTTTCTCCAAGAGATGCGCGCACACCACAACTTAGCTTTCGGAATAGTTTATTCGGGGTTTTCTCCTTGTATGTTAGAAATAAGTATAGAATGAGCAAGTCAAATCAATTTAGCGGAGTTGAATGCGGATGCTGTATGTACACGGCTACCAGTTACTGTTGGCGACAATGTCCATACAATCGCTGGAAAACAAATATTTACTAAAATAATGATTGGGAGGTGAAAAGTTGACTATAAAACCTAAAACTATACAAGTAGAGAAAGTACCAGAAATTAGTGATACAGAAACATGGACAAAGTTCAATGAAAGATTAAACGATTTAACAAATCAAGGATTCAAAGTGGCTTTTACAACAGACACGTATATTCTGTTAAGGAGGAAGACAGCCGCAACTAGACGGGAAGAATAACCTAAAAAATGGGTGCTGAAAGCGGAGTACATGAGCGTTTTTTGTTGATTGCAGCTTTGAAGTTCGCTCAGGATGTTTTTCGATGGAACGGTCTCCGCTTACTGTTATGCGAGGGAGAGAGTGCGTGCGCGCAAGAAGATTAGTGTGCCTCTCGCGTATAGTAACAGCCGCTTAAATCTGTTCAGTGAAAAAAATCTGTGTTACTCTTCACGAATTTATGTCTTGGCGGGCTCTGAAATTGTGTGTATTCGTTGGTTATAACACGATTTTTTGATGTTCAAATAACCAAAACTACAAAAAAGGAGATTGTGGGTTATTTCCACAGCTTTTTGCCGGTAAACAGCCAAACGAGCACCAAGATTACGGCAATCACGAGCAGTATATGTATCAATGAGCCTAGGCCTGGCAAAGCAAAGAACCCAAGCGCCCAAAGTACCACAATAATAATAGCAATTGTCAACCACGTATTCATAGTAAACTCCCCTCTAAGTCTCCACTACTGGTCTAAGGTACATGTGAAGCTGATCTTTTGATACTCTTAGGTGTAGTCCCGCGTCTGTCCAACGTGCAACTCCTTTCTCTAGGGCTGAAATGGCTAACATGTTGCTGATTTCCATTTTTGCTCCAAGTATTTCATTAGCTGCTTCTTTTGTCAACCGAATCTCAAGATGAGTTATTTTCCACTCTTCCGGATCGATTTCAATTTCCTTCACTTCACCGATTTTCTCGTCTAACGCGAAAACATCTTTATCCATAAACATTTTGCTTTTCATTCCTTATTATTCCCTCCTTCTTATACCCCCACACGATGATTCGCGCGTGCATTGATAAGGTCGACGTTTCAAAGGTAAGACATTGTCTTACTGTGCAAACATTGGTTTTTAATACTCTAAAATACTCAAGTTATTATGGGTAAAGATTACTATATTAAGAGGTTTTTGTTTGAAGAGAAATAGGTTTGAAATAGTCAAGGACATATTGATAATAACTAAAGAAAAGAACTTGAAAACGCCCATTTTGTCTGGTGCAAACATGAGTTACAATCAGTTAGAGAAGTATCTTGATTTACTTATCGATAGGCGTCTTTTAAAATCCTGTGAATTTGACGGAAAAACGTTTTACAAAACCACTGAAAAAGGCTTCAGTTTTTTAGAGTCCTATCAGGACATTAAAACACTTTTGAATACCCAAACGTCACCAAAGCTGTGGGAAAACTATGCACAACAATCAATTATGCAGAGGTGAATTTGTTTGAACATTCTTTTGTTTGGAATTAATTTGTCTGATCCTAACTTTTGGTGGCTACTAATTATTCTATTGGTGATAGGTTTAGTTGTCATATTGGCTTTCCGATTCTTGCTTGCATTTCCCTTCGCAGCCTTGGCTGCAATAGCTGTGTACCTGTTGACCGGCAGTCTTTTGTGGTCTGGCGTGGCATTTCTGATAGTGGCATTGCTTGTTGCTGCGATAGGAAAAATGTCCCGTACTCGACGTTGAAACACATATCATGAAGAACACAAGCAAACCCCTATCTCTTCTTTTATTGTAGACTTTTTTTACTCAACTTTCAGAGCATTGAGGAAAAATAAAAATAGACAATTTGTCACATTATTATATGAAGTGAATTATTTTGAAGATGATTACCCGTACTTTTCGATTGAACCCAGAATATGACAAGATTTTGAGTGAAGAAGCAGAGAAGCATGGTCTTAGCGTTAGTGCACTTCTAAATCAGATCATTCGGCAATATGTGTTGGTTTCAAGGTTCACTGAGAGAATCCCAGCGATTACCCTTACATACAATACGTTTGCTCCAATGTTGGAGCGTATACCTGACAAAGATTTGGTTGAGGTAGCAGAAACAACTGGTTCAATCATTCCTGAAGAGGCAATTCTGCAAAGGGGACAAAAACTAAACTTTGACAATGTAAACTGGTTTATAGAAGTAGTTTATGGCAAATATGGAAACTGGTTTGATCCCACCCAAAGCATCGTAAACGGCGAAGAAAGAATTCACCTGGCCCATCAACTGAACCATAAATGGAGCCAATACCTCGGAGGATACATGCGCAGCATGTTCGAATCCATCATAGACCTTGAACCTAAAATAGAAACAAGACCCAACTCAGTGACACTGTATCTAAAAAAGCCTAAAAGCCCAACCCCCTATTGATTGGTTACAAAACCCTAGTGATGCGTTTTCTGTCAAAATAGCGTGGAGAGGGCGCTTTAGTTAGGTCATTTTTTATTTATAACCCGGTCATTAGCCTCAAATTTTACTGCTTTAACAGTTTCTTTATGGCCCTTTATCTCTTCAGAATCTGCATGAAAACCGTTGTGTTCGATCCAGTCAAGTTCCTCAGCTATAAGATTAGAAAGCGCTAGAGTTGTAAAATCTTCTCTCGTAACATCCAAGATGTTGCAGACAAAATCAAGAGGCATAGAAAGCCTATGATCAAACTTGACATTTTCATCGTTTTTAGTTACCAAATTGCATCAAATCTTGACTAACCTGTATTACCAAATTACGGATTCGCCCAGACTAATATAAGGTTAAGGTATACAATGTGAGACAAAGTGTTATGCGCGCGTTTGTTCTATACCCTACTCAGTACCAACGAGCAGGAAAATCAACGAATGGTTTGAAAAAACACATATCATGTAAGACAAGCGCATACGACGTATACTTACTGTATAAATACTATTTCTAGCTACAATCAATGATGAGCGTTTGAAGGGAAATATTTTGAAGGCTAAATATCAAGTCTATAAAGATGTGGCTGGGAAATATAGATTCAGACTTCGTGCCGAAAACAACAAAATAGTTGCAGTCAGCCAAGCTTATGCGAGCAAAGATGGGTGCATGAATGGTGTAAAGTCTGTCCAAACAAATTGTAACTCCCATGTTGAAGATAAGACAACTGAAATGGAAAAACTGTCTAGTCCAAAGTATGAGATTTTCGCGGACATTGCTTCAAAATTCAGATTCAATTTGAAGGCTGCTAACGGCGAAATTATTGCTGCAAGTGAAGCTTACGATTCCAAGCAGGGTGCTTTAAATGGGATTGAAGCAATTCAGAGGAGCTGCGATGCCGAAATAGAAGACTTAACAGTAGACCAGGAGGCTACAGAAGAGCAGGCTGAAGAAGTTATGGACGTTTGCAAGGAACCAACTGTGGGCGTTAATGATACCGTCATAGAGTTGTCTTCTCCTCCAAGTTCTGTGGATTCAGGTTCAACAGTTACTTTTAAAGGAAAACTCACAATGCATGATTCAATGGAGGGCGTAGGTTGCGTTGAAGTTCATATTTTCGAAAGAGATCGTTCGTTTATGAGGGATGATCTACTGGCTTCTGGAATGACAGAGAGTGATGGAACTTTTAGCATCGACTGGGTAGCTAAACAGATGGATTTTTGGGACGACTCAGTGCAGGTTTATGCTAAATTTGCCGGGACAGAGAATTATAAACCCTCAAAAAGCGAAGTTTACAAAATGAAAGTTCTATGGTACGCAAAAAGAAAATAGCTCAACGAATATAACTATATGAATTCAACTGTTTGCTGTGTTGGGATCAAATTCTTACTCTTGTGTTCTAAAAAGAACTGAGAATATTGAAAAAACCACAACACCGGTAGCATAGGATCTAGAATTGTCTACAACAACCTAGAAACCTCATCATCTATACACGACAATAGTGGAAGTCTTGGAGAGAAAAGACCCCTGCCAGATGTAGAACTCTACGATTTGATTGAGGAAACCATTGGAAGCAGTATTTGTAGACCTAAACAAGATATCGATGAGACTGTAAATACAATGCAAAGTATACGTCTCCACGCGCACAAAAGAACAAAAGAAAAAAGAAGGCTTGAATTGATAGAAGCAAAAGAGAGTTAATGCGCGTGAAGTTCTTTTACCCTTGTTCAAAGCTTCCTAGCTCTAGCTTTGTATGCGCTAAAAATGGTTAATCATTAATCTTAAATTGCACATTAATCACATTGTCGTTGTTAATCTTTTGTATGATATCATTTAAGACTGCGAAATCATGCTCTTTATATTGCGTTGCGCCTCTAATTATATGCAGTGATTGAATGACCAGCGCAAAAAGAAAGAAGATTAGACGTATCGATGTTGACGAGGCTGCTCAAAAGATTGAGCGAGAAACGGGGGATATTTATGATGACAAACAGAGAGGAGAAATGTTGGAAGCGGATGGTATTACTGCTGCCGAAAATTCGTTCATGCAAGGAAGAGAGATGACTCCAAAAAAGAGAAAACACCCCACACATAAAGACACAGTTTCAGTTGAACTCGCTGCAGAGGAATACACTGAAGACTAGATCAGCGTCAGCTGTCAACGTCTCTTCTTACGTCTTATGACGATGGATGCAGAAAATGAAATTTGCCGTTTTCCGCTAGACAACTACAGGGTAACTTCTTGATTTCGTTAAAATTTATAGATGTGCGCGCGTGAATAGCCAGACTACTCTGCACTTATAGATATTGAAGTCCAGATTACATTTTGGAGGTAATAGAATATAAAAGTTTAATGAAGTCCAAGATTTCCTGTCGTAGTTTTTCTTGAGTAACTGTCCACTTGTCAAGTGTATCCCAACTTTCGTCTGTAGCCCCGGCATAATCCTCTGTGGAAAGTCTGCGTTTTTCTTTGTGTTTAGAATTCCATCCGCTTGCATATTTCTTCGTTTGGCGAAATAATTCAACGATCCGTTTACTATACGTTGTAATTTCTTCAGCTGCGGAGGGATTATGTTTTTTTGCGTAATCTGCAACCATGAAGAGGCGTTCCAGATATGCCCAGTAAGTTTCTGCTGTTCCAAACCAATCTTGAAGGGAAGCAAAACAGTCTTTGTCCCCATAAAGCATCTCTAACTCTTCAAGAATCTTTGCGTCTATAGCCCTCATAGAAATCCCTTGTGGGTTCGCCATAGTAAAAATCTTTTGTGCATCCTAGACGCTACCATATAATCTTTGGTTAATGCTTGCTTTCGCTGTCTATCTTTTTCAAGAGTTTTTCAAGTATTTTCCCTTTTGTTCTCAATTCTTGTTCCGAAACGGTATGTCCCATTGGGCATAAATCATCAACAATGGCGCCTTCATTTGCCAGATACACAACAGGATAGAGGCGACAGCCCATAGGTCTATTCTCGTATATTTGGCATTTCTTATCAGCGCGGCTGTAAAAAACGCAATCCGTCAACGTTTCTGAGCCTAGCCGCACCATTATCTGTGACTGCAAATTCTTCTAATCTATAGCCCATCTTTTCTAACCTTGCGATGTCCTCGCTTGAAAGCTCCATCATCGTTTCTTCGCAGCATATAGCACAATTTGAGCAACGCAAGCTTATCAAAACAGTTTCGTCTTAATCTTATTCTGGCGGTCTTAAATAACCGTGCAGTTGAGTTTTTGAAACTTTTATTTCCAATCCTCTAAAGGTGCAACACGCGTTTCCTTCTTTCAAGGCTAAAATATCTAACTTGTTACGAATAGACATTTTTGCCCCCAATATCTCATGGGCTGCTTCTTTTGTAAAACGAATTTCAAGATGAGTCACTTTCCATTTCTGAACATCAAAATACAGATCTGCAATTTCACCAATTTTTTCGTCTTCAACAAGAACGTCTCGGTCTCTCAACTCGCTAAACTTCAATTACAACTTGCCCCCAAATTTGTTATAAAGAGAACATAATTTGCGCATAATCTATTTTTGAGGCTTGAATTCCTTCATTTCTCTCAGGTCTTCAAGTGATTTAGCTAAAACTATTACTTCTCCAACTGCTTCAACAGTGTTTACAGGAAGGCAAACGGTAACAGAACCTAAAAATGGCTTTTCAAAGTGAAACTGCTCACTAACTTCGTTTACCAAACTTACATGTACGTGCGTAACTGTCCAGTCTTCAACGCTAATTTCGGTATCTTCGACCTCTCCCAAAACCCGACCGTCTGAAGTTACCACTTTCTTTCCATTCAAAATACCAACCTTCATAAAAATCCCCTCCAATAAAAATAATAATAAAAACACCCTTATAAAGATGACAAAATAATTTCGAACTGAAAATAGTTAAGAGCCAAAATGAAGCAAATTTTTAAGTTATATCTGATCATACCTCACCTCAGATTAACCCCCGTTGAATCCACTCTTTCACTCTCTCTTTCGCGTTTGGGTTTGGGATTATATTTAGAGTGTATGCATCATAACAACACCCAACAAGAGTAACCTCTTAGATTCTTCATGTTTACATGTATCGTTTACTCGTAGTATATCAGGTCTTCTTCTTCGAGTTTCTGATGAAGTTTGTTGACTGCTTCGTGAACGTCTTTTTCTTTGGTGGCTCCTGTGCAAACAAGTTTACCGCTGGCAAAGAGAAGAATCACAACTTTTGGTTCATCCATTCTGTAGATTAGACCCGGAAACTGTTCAGGCTCATACATGGTTCTGCCGAGACTGTAAGCAGCTTGTTCAAGCTCTATTCTTCCCGAAAGATTCGCTGAGGCAACCATGTTCACTATTTTGATTTCGGGTTTGCCAGGGATGATTATTCCGCTCTTCTTCAGTTCCCTTACAACCTGCTTAACTGCCCTATTTGCTTCCTTCTCAGACTTTGCTCCGGTGCAAACCATCTTCCCCGTACTGAAGATAAGAATGGCTGTCTTGGGTCTTTTTAACCTGAAAACTAAGCCTGGAAATGTTTCCGGACGATACTCAACTCCAGGATTCCCCTTAACAACAGCCTGCAGGGCAATCTTCTGATTCAAAGTAGCAGAGGCAACAACATTTTCGATTCGGATAGAATCTTCAAACTTAGACATTTTTAATTCGTCCTATGCAAATCATGACTTTGGCGGAGTTATTTAAAGAGTTCTGGACCTGACAAACCGGAAGCTATTATTTTCCTAACGAATCAATATTTAGGGGAACCATTATCCGAAATCAAATTCCCAAAAGAACAAGCCGTAATCTAAACTAGAAAAACTGGCTTTGAATATATCGATTCGTTAAAAAATTCGCGCTAAATCGGAAACAGAAATAATTGGTCAACCAAACTCTTGTTATGGCCCAGTGAAGCCGCATTTTGGGCAGCGGTAGTTTCTTCCGAACTGTCTGCATTTAGAGCAGCGCCAGATAACTATTTCTCCGCAGTTTGGGCAACTGAATTTTGTTGCGTCTTCTCCCGGGGGAATTGTTCGGTTACATGACATGCACTTGGGCATTACAAGGTTTACATCTTCGCTCACAGCAACACCTCAAGGAAACTTGGATAATACAACTGCCTCTTATATATGCTATCTTTTAATTCTTTCCCAGTGCATATGTAAAGGTTGTTGGCTGAACAAAAAGAGGAAGAGAAGTGAAGCAAAAACCTGATATCGTTGTAGTCGGAGGAGGACCCTGCGGCTCATACGCGGCGTACACAGCCGCCAAACTGGGCGCTGAGGTGCTGGTTTGCGAAGAGCATGAAACGATAGGGGCGCCTAGGCACTGCGCTGGTCACTTGAACATCTCCAGTTTGCGGCGGCTAGGATTACATGCACCTCGGGATATTGTTGAGAACGAGATTAGGGGAGCCGTTTTCTGTTCTCCGTCAGGTAAACAGTTTGTGTTGCGTTGCCGCGCTCCAGTAACCTATGTTGTTAACAGGGAACTCTTCGACAAACACCTCGCTGAACTTGCCATAAAAGCTGGCGTCAAGTACCGCTTCAAGTCAGGGGTGCGGTCTCTCATTTTGGATTCAGGTGTTGTCAAGGGAGTAGCTTTAAGGGGGAAGGAGAGGGTGGAGGCGAATGTTGTGGTAGACGCTGAGGGATGCTCATCAAAGCTTCTGAAGGAGACTGGTCTACAGGGGCTGAGGGGCTCTATGATGGTGAGGGGAGTCCAAGCGGAAGTTGACAGAGTGGAGGATGTGGAGATGGACATGGTTGAGGTGTATCTGGGAAACAAAGTTGCCCCTGGCTTTTTCGCTTGGATAATCCCCAGAAAAGACGGCTCAGCGAAGGTTGGCTTAGCCACCGAAACCGGTGACCCCCGGAAGTATCTGCGGATGTTCATGGAGAAGCATCCTGTGGCCTCTGAGAAACTGAAGAAAAGCAGAACCACATACAGTTCTTTTCATCCTATCCCCTTGGCTGGTCCAATCCCCAAAACATTTTCTGACGGCTTTCTGGTGGTGGGAGACGCGGCTTCACAAGTGAAACCCACAACCGGCGGAGGCGTCATCTTTGGATTAACATGCGCTAGGGAGGCAGGGAAGGTTGCCTATGAAGCCGTGAACGCACAATTTTTTTCGGAGGCTTTTCTGTCCCGTTACCAGCATCGATGGAAAAGGCTGGTGGGTTTTGACTTGGCGGCTATGCTTCAGATGCGGAGAATGCTGAACAGCCTTTCCGACAGCAGAATGGATGGGATGATTGACCTGTGCACAAAACTGGGCGTTGACAGCGTGCTGGAGAAGGTTGGGGACCTAGACTTTCAGGGCAGATCACTTGTTCGCATGATCACGTATCCGGGCGCATTGGCGGTTATCAGCTATTTCCTCTTTTCATGGCTGACCTCGACAGCAAAACAGTGATTTTCGCTGCCGCAAAGCATTCTATTCCATTTTTAGAGTTAGGAAATTCTGGTTGTGCCGCGTGGGGCATGAAAGCGTTTTATGAAGGACCTGAACACATTAGATAGTTGTTGAGGTTACAGGTATGACGGGAAAAGTATCGTGCGATTCATCAGCTTTCTCTTATAAGCAGGTTATTGTGGTGAGAACCGACATCAAGATGAGCAAAGGAAAGGTGGCTGCTCAGGCTGGGCACGCCGCAGTCTCCGCAGCCGAGTATGCACGCAAGAATCGCCCCGAATGGTGGAGCCCATGGATAAGGGAGGGCCAGTGCAAGATTGCGGTGAAGGTGAAGTCTGAGCAGGAAATTCTGGAGCTTGAGAGAAGAGCCCGGAACGCAGGTTTGCCTGCAGCCCTGATTGTTGACAGGGGCTTAACTGAGCTGCCGCCAGAAACCGTAACCTGCCTGGGAATAGGACCCGCCCCATCCGACAAAGTGGACACCATAACGGGAAAACTGAGTCTCCTGTGAGGCTGATTTGTTGCAGGTTCCACCGCTAGAGAAAGAGCTGGGCATGGAAACTTATGTCACTCAGGTTCCGGGGGTTGGGGGGAGAATCCGCCAGCTGTTAGACGATTTTGTGGTCGAAGAACTGCTGGTTGACGGTTCACTGGCAGAGGTTTCGCCTCCAGTTAAGGGTTGGGAGCCTGCTGGGATGGGAAATTATCTCATCTGTGTTTTGGTTAAGCGGAGATGGGACACCTTTTTGGCGGTGAGAGAGGTTGCTCAGAGGCTGAGGATAAGCCAGAAGCGTATACGTTTCGCGGGAATCAAGGACACCAAAGCCCTCACTGCACAGCATATAAGCCTCCAGAACGTGTCGCCTGAAAGTGTCGTAGGAGTCAACATTAAGGACATACGATTGTATCCGCAGCGTTTCTCCAAAGAGAGGATGTATTCTCAGCTCATCAAAGGAAACAGGTTCCACATAACCGTCAGAGCAATAGAGCATCCGGCCTCAGTTATCGAGGAGCAGGCAAAGAAGGTCCAAGATGAGATAGAACGGGCTGGCGGGGTTCCCAACTTTTTTGGGCACCAGCGTTTCGGCACCATCAGACCCAACACCCATCAGGTTGGCAAACATCTAACAAGGGGAGACTTGGAAAAGGCGGCTCTGGTTTTTCTTGCCGAACCCAGCGTGCATGAGCATCCGGAAGCTAGGGCGGCTCGACAAAGGCTGCAGGATACATTGGATTTTGGGGAGGCGCTTGAACGTTTCCCGAGGTTTTTGAGGTATGAACGTTTCATGCTCCGTCACTTGGCAAGGTATCCCAGCGATTATGTGGGCGCATTCAGGACGCTGCCTCGGAGGCTCCGTAAACTCTTCGTTCAGGGCTACCAGTCCTATCTCTTCAACAGGTTCATCAGCGAACGGATACGAAGAGGCATCCTCCTCGACGAACCGCAGATAGGCGACTACACGATAAAACTTGACGAGCATGGGCTTCCAACAGAAGAGTCCGATCAGGCAACCGAAACCAACATCCAAGCAATAGTGCAGTCAGTGAAGGAAGGACGTATGTGCGTGGCTGCGCCGCTCGTAGGTCCAGACCAGCCTCCATCCAAGGGAGCCCAAGGAGAAATAGAGCAGAAGATTCTTGAAGCCGAAAACGTGACCCCAGAAAAATTCAAAATTTCGTTCATGCCCGAGACAACCGCGGAAGGCAGAGTAAGGGCGATACTGAATCCAGTCTGGAATATGGCTCAGGAAGAGATAGCTGATGTTTCAGAGAACGAGGGCAAGCAGATGATGAAGCTTGGCTTCACCTTGAACCGTGGCAGCTACGCAACTGTAGTTCTGAGAGAATTCATGAAGCCGCAAGACCTTATAACTGCAGGATACTAGCCAGCGGATTAGGGTGTCAGTCTGAATTGGTCTCTTGGGAAGAGCACTGCTTCTCTGATGTTTTTTATGCCTGTGAGAACCATGACAAACCGCGCTAAGCCCAGCCCCCATCCTGCGTGGGGGGGCATGCCATAATCGAATGCTTGCAGGTGAGTTTTGAATGATTCCTTGCTGAGTCCCTGCTCGGCTAGCCTCTTCGTCAGCAGCTCTTTGCAGTGGATGCGTGTTCCGCCAGAGGAGAGTTCTACCCAGCGCCACATCAAGTCGAACCCTTCGCTTAGCTCCGGGTTGTCGTCCCGCGGCTGGATGTAGAAGGCTTTGGTTTTGGTTGGCCAGTCAGTGATGAAGTAGTAACCGGGGTGAAGCTTGCCGAGAGTCCTGTAGGCGATGGTGGGGATGTCCTCGCCCCAATTAATGTGAATCTTTTCTTTTTCGAGTTCCTTTAAGACTTTACTGTAAGTTAAACGCGGGAAGGGAAGCTCAGGAACCGTAAGCTTGTGGTTGAGAAGCTCGAGTTCCCTTTTACAGTTTTCCGCCACAGTCTTGCAGACGCTGTGAACGAGTTCTTCGAGAACCTTCATGACATCCTCCGCGGTGGCGAAAGCCTGCTCGATGTCAACTGAGATGAATTCGCTTAGGTGGCGGCGGGTGTGAGACTCTTCGGCTCTGAAGAAGGGCCCGATTTCGAAGACCTTCTCGAAGTCCAGAATCAGCTGCTCCTTGTAGAGCTGGGGACTCTGAGCCAGAAAAGCCTCCCGAGTGAAGTATGCCACCGGAAACAGTGCAGAGCCACCCTCAGTGGCGGACACAATGATTCGGGGAGTAAAAACTTCCATGAAACCGTTTTTTGAGAGGAAAGTTCTGATGGCCTCAAGGGCGGCGTGTTGAACTTTGAAGATAGCCTGATTTTCTTCCCGCCGCAAATCCAGCACACGGGAGTCAAGGCGCACATCAATCTCTGCTTTGGTTCTTCCGGTTATGTCTAGGGGCAACGGCTGCTGCGATACGCTTAACACCCGTATTTCGTTGGGGATGATTTCTGCCCCTCCGGGAGCCTTATCCATCTTCTTGACTGTGCCTTTGACGCCGATGCTGTATTGCTTCTGCAGCGACTGTGCCTTCTCCACCACTTCACCCGGCACTTTGTGTCTGTGGATGGTGATCTGAAGTTTTCCGGTTTTGTCCTGCAGTATCAGAAAACGTAAGCCGCCTAAGTCCCTGATCTCGTGAATCCAGCCGAAAACCAGGACTTGCTGTCCGTCCAGTTCGGGTCCTATGTCGGCTGAGTAGTGGGTTCTTCGCCAGTTCCCCATTTTGTCAACTTTCATTGTCGACCCCGGCTGTCAGTGATCAAATTCCACTCTGAGGGTTATTCCCCGAAGTTCTTGGGCAATCTGCTTCGAAGCTTTGACGTTGGGGATTCTTTTCCTTCTTCCCCGTTTCAGTATAACTCTTGTCTCTGTGGTTCCGTCAGGCAGCCAAATCTTGTTTATGGTCAGAATGCTTAAGGGAACAAAGAGGTCCTCCAAGAACTTTCGTTCAGACACTCCATGTTCCAGAACACGAATAGTCTTTTCCGTCTTTTCGCCGAGAGCCTTAACGATTTTTCCGCCATGGCTCAGAAGGCGGGGCACATCACCCTTGTCGACGAGGATGGCTAGAATCCTATCCGCCTCCACAGCCTTGTGGAAATGTACTTCTTGAAGAGACGGATACTTTTCCTCCAGAGACAGAAGTAAACGGGCGACGGTGAAGTCTACTTCGCTGACCTTTCCTGACTTAAGTTTTCCTTGACATTTTGAGCACAGTATTCCGCTTTTCAAGCAGAAATTGCATAGTTCCGTTTTCACTCTGTCTTGTTTCCTCCCTGAAATAAAGGAGGTGGCGGCGGAGACTTTTAAAGTTGCGTATTTTTGTTTATTTTGTTAAGGTTATTTTTTCGATTTTAGATTTGGCATGAAACGGTTTCTGCTTACTTCTGCGTTAACCGCTCTGCACTTCTCCGCTTCGCTCCTCATTTTTGCTGTTCGTAAGCTTTCTAAGCTTTTTGTCTGGTCAATAAATACGTTACGGTGAATGTTTGCATATGTTACTGTTTAACATTATTTGGGAATCGCTCCGCCAGAAACATGAACTATCATGCGGTAATGATGCCAAGAACGACGAGAGCTGTCTGAAAGTAACGGAAATGTGGCGGCGCTAATTGAAGCTTTGAGTGAAGAAGGGAAAACATATTTAGGTCAGAGATGCTTTGAACGTAACTAAACTCAGCCATACGGAGAACATCTAATTGCCTATAATGGACCCATTCAAGAAAACGCTTGCCCAGAAGCATAGACTCTACATGAAAATCTGCCGAGAGTGCGGAGCGCGAAACGCCTCCAGCGCTGTTAAATGTAGAAAATGCAGAAGCAAGAATCTGCGATGGAAGAAACGGGAAGTCGTCCGCTAAAGCATCCTAGAACAACTAGCATAAGTAACGGCGCATATCGCATTCATATTTGAAGCCTAATAGCAGAAGATTGTTGAAAAACAGCTTTTTTCTAAAAGCGGTGCACCCACAAAAAGGGGGTGAGGCGTATCTGCTGTCTATTATTTCTGGGTCAAAGGTTTAGTGTTTGTCCGGCTAGCGGGTGGTTTATTTTTGATTGCAGTAATAGATGTGCTGATATTCTGGTGACAGCGGAAAATTTGTGTCCTCGTAAACAATGTCTGTTTTAAAACCGTGGTCTTCGAGAATGGAGTGCATCAAGTCCCAGATTTGCTGGGTTTTATTGTCCGCTTTAAAGATTCCCCAAATTTTGTCTTTTGGGTTCCGCATCCCCCATCCGTAGTTTTTGGGTAAAATCAGAGCTGCGTCTGCCTTGATTGAGCCATGAGTTACGTGAGGGTTTTTTACCACCTTATTCCAGAAGGATTCCAGAGCTTCAAAATGCTCATCTTTCATTGTGCCATAAGGACCGCTGTTGTCCTCGTAATAGTTGAATAAGACAAAGTATTTTGCTCCACACTCGTACGCGGTGGTCATTTGATTGAGGATTTCCGTTCCAGTGTCAAGGTAGGGAGGACGTTTGTATTTCCAAGTTATGATTATTCCCCAATCTTTATTCTGTAGTGTTGCGGCGCCACGTGCTAGCGCTATCTGTTGAGCTACTGTGTGATTCCAGCCCATATGGGCGAATGTTACGTCGTAGCCTGCCAAATAATCAAACCAGTAAAGGGCATAATCAGAAGTAAAAACTGTGGTTGAATTACTCAAGTATTCGATGTTGTATTGGTTACGGGCGACGAATCGGTCGGCAACTTCATGTACGTCCTTGAGCGGGCGCAAACTCAGAAGG
>Ga0209614_1001906_pt1 | contig 14612 bp, 5 predicted proteins | sample BlaSprsedimmetaG_FD_185484 | JGI IMG/M metagenome (GOLD analysis project Ga0209614, IMG submission 185484) | Hot spring sediment bacterial and archeal communities from California, USA to study Microbial Dark Matter (Phase II) - Blank Spring... ... | reverse complement strand
CAAGCCCTACACCTGCATAGTTGCGCGAAAGGATATATGCGTGAAAGAATTTACTACTGCGCCAGAATTAGGTCTGTCCATCGTCCTGCCGGTCTACAACGAATCCGGCAATCTCGAAACGTTCATCCCGGAACTCTCCGGCGTGCTGCGTGACCTGGGGCGCTCCTACGAAATTATCGCCGTGGACGATGGCAGCACCGATCCCAGCGTGGCGACGCTGCGCCGTCTCAAGGAACAGGACCCACATCTGCGCATCGTCCGCTTCCGGCGCAACTTCGGGCAGACAGCCGGGTTTACCGCCGGATTCGACCTCGCGCGCGGCGAGTACGTCATCACTATGGACGCCGACGGGCAGAACGATCCCGCCGATATCCCCAAGCTTCTCAAAGTTATGGAAGAGGGCGAGTACGACATCGTCAGTGGATGGCGGCAGGAACGCAAAGAACCGTTCCTCTCGCGCCGCTTGCCGTCGATGATCGCCAACCACATCATCGCCAAATCGACCGGCGTGGTGTTGCACGACTACGGCTGCTCGCTCAAAATCTACCACTGGGAAGTTGCCAAGAACGTCAAACTCTACGGTGAACTGCACCGCTTTATTCCCGCGCTGGCCTCCGAGATGGGCGTGCGCGTCGCCGAAGTGCCGGTCAACGACCGCCCGCGCCGCTACGGGAAATCGAAGTACAACCTCAGCAAAACTGTGCGTGTGATTTTAGATTTGCTGACCATCACCTTCCTCTTGAATTACGTGGCCCGCCCGATGCAATTCTTTGGACTGGCGGGACTCGCCAGCGGCGGCGTGGGTTTCCTGTTGGGCCTCTACCTCACGTTTCTGAAATTGCTCACCGGCGCGGATATCGGCAACCGGCCATTGTTGCTGCTGGCCATTCTCTTGATCATCCTCGGCGTGCAGTTCGTGATGATGGGCTTGCTCGGTGAACTGCTATCGCGCACCTACTTCGAAGTGCAGGGCAAGACGATTTACATGATCCGCTCTGAAGAGTAGCGCGACGCTTATTGCAAAGGTCGTGTCATGTCTTCCCATAATGCCGGATCGCGATTTGGAAATCGCGGCTACATTACAATGGCGCTGCGCGTTCTGGCGCTCTTTGCGTTGGCGCTGTTGGCACGTCTGACTCCGCTCAACCGCTACGTGACCCCTGACGAGCCGATCTGGGTGCAGCGCAGCGTGCTCTTCGCCGACGCCGTTGCTGCCCACGACTGGGCCGCCATCCCTCAAACCGGTCACCCCGGGCTGACGACGATGGCGCTTGGCGCGCTCGGCATCAGGTTGACGACGTGGCTATATCCGGCGGAAGCGGCTTCACACCTCGCGTGGATTCGCAACGTCGCCTGGCTCGCCCCGGAGAACGACACTGCCTTCGCGCATCTGGCGTTCTTCCTGCCGGCCGCGCGGTTACTGGTGACGGTGATCACGGCGGCAGGCGTGGCGCTCGTCTACGGGATGGGACGCCGGCGCCTCGGCGAGCGAGCCGCGCGCTGGCTGGCGTGCTTCCTCGCGCTCGACCCGTTCTTCGGCGGCCTTTCCGGGCTGCTCCACACCGACGCACTGCAAGCGACGTTTATTTTGCTGGCCGTACTGCTTGTCCTTCCGCGCAACATAACTTACGTAGGGCATCACATTTCACCGCAGAGTACGCAGAGATCGCAGAGATTGCAGAGATTGCTTAATTTCTCAGCGTTCGCAGCGCCCTCTGCGGTTAAAAAAAGTCCTATACTGTGGTGGGACCTGGCCTTATCGGCGCTGTGCCTGGCGCTCGCGGGGATGACGAAGACGCTGGGCCTGCTCGTCGCGCCGGGTGTGGCGTTGGCATTGCTGCTCCTGCCGCGCGAATCGTGGATGCAGCGTGTGGCGCGCGTCGCCGTGCTAACCGTCTTGACGATGGTCCTGTATCTGTTGCTCTACCTGCCCTTCTGGGCCGACCCGGGCGCAGCAGTGCGCACCTTGCTCGACGCGGCGAGCTACCACGAAGGTATCGGTCTGCGCGACGTCTTCTTCGCCGGACAGCTTACCGCCGACCCGGGACCGTTGTTTTACCCCGCCGTGTTGCTCTTCCGGCTGACCCCGCCGGTGTTGATCGGATTGGCGTTGGCGGTATACGATGCAATCAGAAAAAAGCGGCGCGATTTGGAAATCGCGGCTACGTCCTCGTGGTGGTTTGCCCTCCCGGCGTTCGTTTACCTTCTTGCGATTACTCTGGCGACCAAGAAATTCGACCGCTATGCGCTCACGGTCATGGTGCTGCTCACCGGCGTGGCGGCGCTGGCATGGGCGCGCCGTCACGTGCGTTGGAAATGGTTGCTGCTGGCGGCGCTTCTGCTCCCCTGGGCGCTGGTCGCAGCACTGCCGTTGTACTACGCCGACCCGCTCGTGGGCGGGCCATGGTTGGCGCGGCAGGTCATCCCGCTGGGGTGGGGCGAGCATGACGGCATCGCCGCAACGATGCTCGCCCGCCACCTGCCCGACCCCGCGACGAAGACGCTGCTCACGGGCAACGTGCCCGGCGCGGCAGCCGCCTTCCCTGGGGCGACGTGGCGGCGAAGAGACACGCTTCTGCCCTGCGCCGATGCCCTCATCGTGGCAGGTGACAGCGGGGCACAACCCGGTTACGCCGTCGCCGACACATTGCGTCTGGCGAGCCTGCCCCTGGCGACGTTGTACACGCAGACGCTCGCCTTCCCGGCGAATCTGCAGCTCGTGTTGCCCGGCCCGCTGCCCGGCGCGCCCGCCGACGCCATCGCACCCTCCGCCGATGCCGTGACGCTGCGCGCGTGGCTGGAGGCTCGCTTTGCCCCCGGCGATGCCTTCCTCCGGGTTCACGCGCCCGGTTGCTATCCGTTGAACGACGCCCAACTTACGGCGCTCCTGGGCGATAGCGCACAGTGCCAATCCACGGGCGAAATCGCCGGGCTGACGATGGAACGCTGCACTATGCCCACAGCGATGCCGGAAGCCGCGCCATTCCGCGCGCGCTTCGCCGGGACGCTGGATTTGATCGCGGCGGCGTGGTCGCCCACCGCGCAGGCTACGGATGCGTTAGCCGTAAAGGTACGCTGGCGAGCGCACTCCCCGCTCGACGCGCTCAGCATCTACCTGACGCTGCGCGATCCTGAAAGTGACATCATGTATGCGGAAGGCGGCGACATTCTGGCGGATGACCGCGCGTGGCACACGACGGCGTGGGAACCCGGCGCGTTTATCGAAGGGACAGCCTATATCCCCATTGACCTTGCGCTGCCGCCGGGCATCTACACGCTGACGCTGAGCATCTCCGGCAGCGGTGGGGGGTTGGGGTTGAATTTGCCGGATGGGGTGTTCGGCGGGACGCGGGTTGAGTTAGGGCGGGTGGAGGTGATCTCGCCGCGCTATCCGGCCACGGAACTATCGGGGATAACGGCGCTCACTACGCCGGTAGACGATTTTCCCGGGCTGCGATTGCTCGGCGCGGCAACGCTCCCGGCGGAACTGTGGGCCGGGGAGCGGCTGCCGTTCCGTCTGGCGTGGGAACGGCTGCCCGGCAATCCGCCGGACACGCTACACTGGTCGCTCGCGTGTGCGGGCGACGTCCATACCGAAGGCGACCTGCCGTTAGCGTCCACTGCTCCGGCGACGTGGCGCGAGGGACATCGCTACATCGCGCAGTACGCGCCGCGCACCGCTCCGCTGCTGCCGGAAGGCGTTTGTACCCTCACGGTGACGCTTGAGCCTGGCGCGGAAATTGTCCTCGGCGAGGTGACAATCCGCCAGCGCGCGCGACGTTTTGCACTGACGCAGCCGCCACAGACGGCCCTGGACGTGGCTATCGACGATTTCGCGCGTCTGGTTGGGGTCGACGTCAGCCGAAGCACGCTTGCACCGGGCGAGACTTTCGAGGTGACGCTGTACACGCAAGCTGTGGGGACCGCCGACCGGGACTACACCGCGTTCGTTCACCTCGTTGGGCCGGATGGGCGAATCTGGGCGCAATCCGACCGTTGGCCGGAGCAGGGTGGCGCGCCAACGACGTCGTGGGTGACGGGGCAGGTCATCGTCGATACGCATACGTTGGCGCTATCCGCTTCTGCGCTTGCCGGAGAGTACACCGTGTTAGTGGGGTTGTACGATGCAGAACGTGGGCCGCGCGTCCCTCTCTACGACGCAAACGGCGCGCCAATCCCCGATGGACGCGCGCCGGTGCAGATACTTGTGGTGCAGTGATTGGACTGTGTCTTGGTTAGCCTTGTTGGTAGCTGAAAGCTGACGGCTGAACGCTTACTCTTATGATTGCTGTGCAATACGCCGGGCTTGCGTATAGCTGGCAGCGGCTCTGCCGGCATCGCCCTGTTGTTCGTAAAGTTTTCCCAGCAGCTGGAGTAGCGTTGCGGCTCTCCGTGGATCGATGCGATGGCACATCTCAAGCGCCTTGAGTGCAGTTTCAATTGCTTTATTCAAGCGTCCACTGTCGCGATACACGGCGCTCATCTCCCGCAGTGCATCAACGGCCATGATCTCATCGCCCATTGAGCGGGCCATATCGAAGCTTTGCTGCCAATGCTCAAGGGCGCTGTCGAGGCGGTTGGTGTGCTTGAGAACGAGCGCCTGTTCGTAGAGCGCTGCCGCGGCACCGGCGAGGTTGCCAAGCTTGTGGTGCAATTGCTCCGTTGCCTGGCTGCACGCGAGGGCACGCTGGTAATCACCCATCTGGCGGTGTAGCGCGGCGAGTTGGTGCAAGCATACGCTCTGTCCGTTTTCATCCCCGGTCTCGCGCATGATTTGCAGCGCAGTCTCATACGTCTCAATCGCCTGGGGATAATCCCCCAATTGTTGGTGAGCGCGGGCGATGCGACGCAGGATGTGGGCCATCTGCTCCCTGGCTCCCTGCGCGACGAACATCTGGTAGACTTCCTCGTACACTTTCAAGGCTTCGGTGAGATGCCCGCGATCTAGGTATAGGGTCGCCAGATCGTCCATGCTGGGGGCACGCTCTGGTCCGGCAGCCACGGCGATACTGCGCTGCAGGAGCGCCTCGGACAGATCGTGCTGTCCCCAACGGTTAAGCACCGGCACGATGGTACGGATGATGTGGGCGGCAGCTTCGGTATCGCCGGCTTTGAATAAGTGGTATTGCCAGGCCAGGGCCTCATCCATGGTACGCCGGGCCTGTTCAGGGTCCTGTGTTTGCCGTATCCACATGCCGAGGATGCCGTTGCTATCGCGAGCCAGCCACGCGACGCGCTCTGGGGGCCAGGCCCCGGCGTTGCGCGCGACAACGCGCCGACGGGCCTCATCCATGAAGGGCGCACCGTAATAGGCTGCCATACGCCCATGCAGGGCGGCGTGGTCCTCGTCTGCTTGCACACGGTCCAGAATGTAGCGGCGCACAATGGGGTGGAAGGTATACATACGTTCGCTGCGCCGGATGTGATGTACCTGCACGAGAGCGAGCTTTTCCCAACGCTCGAGCAAGGGAGCTGCGTATTTTTCCGTAATGCGCGTCAGTTTGGTAAGCACCCCTGCGCTGAATGGGGCGTTGAACACCGTGAGGGCCGTCAATGCGTCGTCCTCGCCGGGATCGAGACCGCGCACAAGTTCATCCAGGAAGTAGTGCTGCCAAGCTTCGGTGGCCTGGGGCGGCACGGGCGGATGATCGAATAGCGTTTGCAGCTCGTGACCGGCAGCAAGCCACCCATCGAGAAGGTGCAACGTTTGTGGGTGCCCGCCGACGAGCCGGTAGACGTCTACTTTAGCGGACAACGGCTCCCTGCCGATGTGTGCAAGCGCATCCATCAGCAGGACGGCGTATTGCTGGGTCAGTGGGCCTAGGTGAATTTCGTGCTTATAGTCGGCGGGCAATGCGGCGACGTCGGCCCAACGCTGCTGCGCGGTGAACACATAGGTGATGGACGCGCGGGTGAACAAAAGTCCGCGCAAGACCGCCGCCAGCGTTTTGTCGGCGATGGTGCCGGGCGCTGCGGCGGGGTCGGTGGAAGGCGCGGCAAACCATGCGTCCAGACCGTCGAAGACGAGGATGTGGGGATATGTACTCAACGACTGGGCAGCCAGATGCGCGCGCTCGGCGGGATCGCGGCGTTTGTCGAGCAGCAACGCTGCCGCCTCTGCGTGCTGCTGCTCGCGCCAGAAGTCGGCGATCTTTCCCAATGCGACAACCGGTTCAAGCAATTCCCGGCAGTTGATGCTCAAAACATCTTCGGCGCCGACGCCGGAATAGACGATGCTTTGGGCAACCAGCGCACTCTTCCCACAGCCGGAGCTGCCCCAGACGTACAAGGCACGCGTACCCTTCGTCTCATCTTCCTGGTATGTGCTGCGCAGCGTGTGGAGGGCCTGTTGCCGATCTACAAAGCGATGCGGAAGCGTCAGACCGGCGACGTTGCGTACGGGCGTTGCTGTTGCAACGGCCGCCGTATCTTCCACCAAATCGTGATCGACCAACTGCATACCATGCGCGCGCAGGTAGAGCGCCGGGACGCCCCAGTCGAAGCGGCGGCGTTCTATAGGGCGGCCGGCGTCAAGCTGATTGAGCGCCAGCCGCGCGTGGTAGAGGCTTTCGATGGGCTGTTCGCCGGCGCCTAAATGTCCGTAGAAGGTGTGCGCCAATTCGATGGCTGAATCGTCGGTGAGGCTGGTGGGCACGGTAAGCACGGCCGGCGCACCGAATTGTAACAGGCCGGTGGCAACATTGTCGAAAGCGTCCAGCACGCCGATTTGCGCGCTCTGGCACGCCGAAATTACCCACAAATGCGGTAAACCGCCAGCAGTTTCTGCACTATTCAGGATGGGCCTGAGATGTAGCGCCTCGAGCAGGTCCGTCTCGCCGTTGGGCTTTTCGAAGCAGAGGAAACCACGCTGCTGTTTATGGCTATACGTGCCGTGACCGATGTAGTGAATGATATGATAGCTCTGGCGGTTGCAGGCGTCTTGCAACGCGGGCCGCGTTGCCTCGTCGAGCACGTCCATCACCAGGTTGCCCGCGCGGACGTGCTCTTCGAGCGCGTCTTGCATCACGGTCAACTCGCGTTCCACGTCCAGGGCTTTTTGGTCGTCGGGCGCGGCGATGACAAACAACACGCGCAACGGGGGCGGCGTTGCGCGTGGGGAGAGTTCCAGCAGGTCCTCCGGCAGACGGCTGAGGCGCATGGCGCCGTCCAGGCAGACGAACTTGTCACCGTCGTGGAGGTATTCCCAGGGCAACCGCCACAGCGACGCCACGTCAGGATGGAGCGACAGGACGAGGTGGGATTGCCGGTAATCGGGATTGGTCTTCAAGAAGGCACGCAGTTTTTTCCCCTTGCCGAACAGGTAATGATACAGGCGTTGACCATACTGGGCGGCCTGTTCATCGCCAGTTTTTCCGCCGGTCGCGCGCCGCTCGTCGGGGAGGAGCACGCCGCGTTCCAGTAACCACAGTGGCCCCAGGTGTGTTGTCCCTGTGGGGTCGTGCTGAAATTCGTTGGTAAAGATCTCTCGTCCGTTATCCTGTTTGGTAATGGCAAAGAACTTATTTCCTAACTTGCGAATTTCAACACCCAACTGGGGGTTTGCAGAGGACATTTTCTCTATTTCCGTTTCGTCCGAGTGCCGCTTCTCTCCCGGCGACGGCGGAACGTCATACGGATCGGCGTGCCTGGGAAAGGATACGCTTCACGGATGCAGTTTTCCAGGAACCGCTGGTAGGAAAAATGTAGCAGTTCCGGGTCATTGACAAAGAAAACAAAGGTCGGTGGGGCAACTTCCGACTGCACGACGTGATGGATATGCAGACGCTTGCCACGCTTGCTCGGTGGCGGGTGGGCCGCCATCGCTTCGCGGATGAGATCGTTGAGCGGGCCGCTGGGCAGCCGCTGGTAACGCGCATCTACGATGTCGAGCGCCGCCGGGATCACCTGGTTGACGTGCAGGCCGGTGAGCGCTGAAATAAAGAGCAGCGGTATGTAGCTGAGGAACTTGAGCCCTTCTCGTACTTCTTCCTCAAATTGCTGGCGATTTTCCCGCGTTTCCGTGTCGGCCGCGTCCCATTTGTTGACGACGACGACGACGCTGACGCCTTCCTCGGCGATCATCCCCGCGATGTGGGTGTCCTGCGCAGTGATTCCCCCGGTTGCGTCGATCAACAGCAGCGCGACATCGGTACGCTGCAATGCTCGCGCCGCGCGCAAGACGCTGTATTTCTCCACACCCGGATCGATTTTCCCGCGCCGCCGGATGCCGGCAGTGTCAATGAGGACGATCTTCTGTCCCTCCCATTCCATTTCGGTGTCCAGCGCATCGCGCGTGGTTCCCGCCACCGGGCTGACGATGGCGCGCTCCTGGCCGAGCAATTTGTTCAGCAACGATGACTTGCCCACGTTCGGCCGTCCAAGGATGGCGATGCGTACGGCTTCGTCGTCCTCTTCTTCCGGCATCTGAGGTGGCAGCAGATCGACGACCATGTCCAACAGATCGGCCACACCCGAGCCGTGAATAGCAGAGGTGGTGTACACCTCCCCTATGCCCAATTCGTAGAATTCCAGGGCTTGCAGCTCACGGGATTCGCTGTCGGCTTTGTTGGCGACGAGCAAAACTGGTTTCTCGGCGCGGCGTAACAGGTCAGCAACCTCGCGGTCTGCGCCGGTGAGTCCGGTCTGCGCATCGGTCAGAAAAAGGATCAGGTCGGCTTCCCGGATGGCAGCCTCGGCCTGCGCGCGAATCAGCGGAATGTAGGGAACGGAGTCTTCGGCGAGCGGCGCTTGCGGGAGAGGACGCCGGCCCTTTTCGACGTTCGGAGCCAGAATTTCAATGCCGCCGGTATCGACGACGAGAAAGGCGTATCCGTTCCATTCCGCTGTGGCAAAGATGCGGTCGCGCGTGGTGCCGGGAATATCGCTGACTACGGCCCGGCGTTCGCCGACGACGCGGTTGAAAAAGGTGGATTTCCCCACGTTGGGGCGTCCTACGATAGCGACCAAAGGTTTAGGCATCAGGTCTCCTGTTTGAGATCCCAAGTCGAAAGTTAAGCATCTGTATCTTCGGAAGGGGGTGGGCACAAAGAGAGGATGAAGGCAAACGTGCTGCCGTTTCCCGGATAACTGCGTACCCAGACCCGTCCTTTGTGCTTCTCAATGACGGATTTTACAATAGAAAGTCCCAGGCCGGTTCCGTGGATATCTTCGGCTTCTGGGGAACGCACGCGATAGAAACGCTCGAATAACTTAGGCTGTTCTTCTAGCGGGATACCGATGCCCTCATCTTCGATGCTGACGATGACGTAATCGGCGCCCGTTTGTGCAGTTACTCTAACTGCGCCGCCGGGATGATTGTATTTGATGGCATTGCTAATCAGGTTATCCAAGACCTGGCGCATGCGGCGCGCGTTGCCGTGAATCCATAATGGTTCATCGGGGATGTCGACCTCGGCGTACAATTCACCTTGCTTGATGAGCATCGCGTGCGCATCTACCGACTGCCGGATCACATCGTTGATGCGGAAAGGCTGTATTTCCAGATCGTAACCGGCCTCGATGCGTCCAATGTCCAACAGGTCGCTGATCAGAGCCGTGATATGACTCAGACTGTGAAGCGCTTTGTCGATAAAGTCTTGTTGCCCTTCAGTAAGTGGGCCAGCTCGCTCCAAAAGCTCGATGTAACCCTGGATGGTTGTGAGCGGCGTACGCAGATCGTGGGAGACGGTGGAGACGAACTCCGACTTCAGCCGGTCCAATTCCTTGAGGTGGGTAATGTCTTGCATCACCACCACGCGTCCGATGTGGTCGATTGAACTGAGCTGTGCGTTGAAGACACGCCCATCCTCCAAATCGACTTCGTTATGAACGAGCGTCTGATCCTCGCCGAGCCGCGTAAAAAGCTCGCGTACCCCGATATTTTCGATGTAATCCACGACCGGTTGGCCGCGGGCGTCGGGTTTGATGGCGAAATTTGCCGCCGCGCTGTCGCTCCATAGCCATAAGCGATTGTCCAGATCCGTGACGAGGATCGCTTCGGCGGCGTGTTCCAGGATCGCGCTCAGGCGCGAGCGCTCGGCCTCCACGGTGGCGAAGAGTTGTGCATTTTCCAGGGCGATAGCGGCAAAATCGGCGATGGCGGAAAGGGTAAAGATGTGATTTTCGGTAAAAGCCTGCGCGTGTTCTAGATTGACCACACTTAGTACGCCCACCGTCCCGCGTCCCGGCGATTGAATAGGAACGTAGAGCAGGGCGCGCACCAGATAGCCGGTGGCGATTTTAGTGTTGCGTTGTAGCATCGTTGGGCGCCCGGAACGAATGACCTGCCAGGCGATGGGATCAGAGGCTTCGACGCAGAGGCGTTTAGCCAGTTCCGCGTTCATGTTCTTCGACACGCGCAGGTAGAGCTTGTCCTCTTCCTTCAAAAGGATGAAGCCTTCTTCGGCTTGTGTGAGGTTGACCGAGGCTTCGATAATGCGCGCCAAGATTTCGTCTACATCAAGCGACGATGTGACCGATTTGCCGACAGTGTAGATGGCGTTGATCTCTTGCAGGCGTTGATTGAGCTGCCGGTTGACACGGGTCAGGTTCTCTTTGAGGTAGCGGTGTGAGGCCTGGCGTTGCACGCGCTCCAGCGCATGTGCGAGCGTCGCCCGTACCCGCTCCGCTTGGAACGGGTACGGGATCAAGGCTTGCACGTGGTGTTCCAACAGCGCATTGAATTGCGAAATTGTCGGCGCTTCGGGAGCAATAATCACGAGCGACGCATCGGCAGCCTGTTCATCTACCAACGCGAGCGCCTCCGCTTCGTTAACAGCGGAAAGGTGCAATAACACCAACGTTGCTTCGGAGGTGGGCAATGCATCTCGTAATGCTGCCAGGGTGGCAAAATGTGCTGCGTTGGTCTCGGCCGGTAATACCTGGACCAATTCCTGGTAGACTGCGGGCTCCTCACTGAAGACCAATATATGCGGTGAACTCATCCCTCTTCCTCAAACTCCTAAAGGCTCACGTGTGGAGCGCAATCATCTATGTTCAGATTTCTTGGAATCTATCCGAAAATTCGCCGTTGACGCACCAGAAACGCTCGCAAGCACAATTTTCGGATAGAATCTTGATCCTTTAGATCCCCAAAACTCACACTTTGATTATAGCCTGTAAATGGTTTGAAGCAAGTTTACGTATATGTGCTATATCAAATTTCAGAGAGCTACTGATTCGGTCACGAGAGTTAAAGCCATTCCGGCATCTCACAAGCGCACAAGCGCTTACCAAAATACGGCCGGATCAGTCGTAGCCTGTGCAGTTATTGGCGCATCACCAGTGGTAGATAGACCGCGTTGCCGGCGACGGTACGATGGGTTGAGTGAGCGACGTTGACCGGACTGTAGACCGAGGTCGCAGTCAGCGTTACTTCGTCGAAGGCTTGCACCGTTGCTGTGAGCGGGATGATGACATGGAGTCCCAGTGTCAGGCGTTCGTGTGGCGCTAACAATGGCGTGCGAGTGATCGGCAGCAGTGCTGTGCCGAAGGGCAGGCCCAGCGTCGTCGTCCAGGCGGAGGAGCCAAGCGTGAGGTCGTAGGCGTCGGACAATATGCCGGTGTTGACAAGGTCCACGGTGTGCGCTACGATCTGCCCGGGGAGGCCGATGCGCAGTGTGTCGCTCTGCAATTCGACGGCATACGGCGGTGGCAGCGGGCAGGGTTGCAGATAGTTCAGCACGTAGGCCATCACCTTTTGACGGTCGGCTGCGGTGTTGATGCCCTCGAAGCCAAAGGCGAAGTAGACCACGCGATAGGTGTCATTCGCAAACGCCGTGGCGGCCCAGTCACCGTCGCCGGTGTAGCGGAAAACGCCCACACCATTCCCTACCACGCTAATATCACTTGGGAATTCCTGGTTGTCCGCTCCATCTCCGCCTTCGATGGTTACGGTGATGCCACTCAGGAAATCCACGCCTTCCAATTCGTGGAAACCGCTGTCATCCGCCAGATAATTGGCGTGGAGGTACTCGCGGTAAAACAGCGGCGCACCGTTGCGGGCGATGTCCCACCCGATATCCTGCCCACTGACGAAAAGCCGCCCGCCACCGTCGAGGTAGGCGCTGAGTGCAGCCTGATCCGCCGCCGTGAGCGTGTAATCCCAGTCTTTGCCGGTGAGCCAGATCACGCCGCGGTACTGTTGCAGTACATCCAGCGGCGGGCCATCGGTGTCGTCGGGCACGGACCATACGTCGTAGCACACGCCCAGGCTTTCCAATGTTTGTGTGTAGTAGCGCTGGTCATCATAAGCGTTGCCGTTGCTATCGAAGTCGTCGTCCACGACGAGCAGGCACGGTGTTGGCTCCAGTGCGAAATCCTGGCGCTGGCTGTGATTGATAACGACGGTGCGGGTGAGGGGCCAGTGGAACGGCGCGGTCGCCGTCATCACGTAGGTGCCACTGAACAGCGTTGTGCTGTAGTAGCCGTCCGGCGCGGCGAGCATTTGTTCATTGTCGAGCAGCACCGTGGCGCTCAAAAGTTCGCCGGTGACCGCGTCAGTGATGTTGCCCTCTACCGTGAACTTAGGCAGTGGCACGAGGGCGAAGTCCAGCCGCACGCCCGTCCCGGTAATCACCGCGACATCCGTAAAGGTCTGCGACGTGTAGCCATGTAGCGCAGCGGTGACGGTGTACCGTCCGGCGGGAACGTGCAGGGCATAAGTGCCGGAGATGGAGGCCGTAGTGTTGAACACCCCGGGCTGCCCCACCGCCATCACGGTCGCGGGCAGCGGCAGCATCACCGTTTCCTGCGACATGACGGTTCCGCTGATCTCGCGCAGCGGTCCGGCAAGATGGACGAATGCGGCAAGCGCGGCGCGCACGTACTCGCGGAAATACGTAAGGTTGAGCGTGCTAAGCCGGTCGTTGACCGTGTGGTAGTTGGTGTTCCAGTCGTGTGGCTCGGCGAACTGTTCGGCGGCGTTGTAGTAGTCCTCGATGCCTAGGATAGCGGCGTATCCTCTGTCCCAAAAAGATGAGTGATCGGAGAAGCGCGTGCCGTTCTGCACGATTTGCGGGATCAGGTCGAGGTCGTACACGTCGATGACGGCAGCGACCAGCTCCGCCAGCGCGTCGGAATCGTCTTCGATGGTGGGGTTGTTGGAGTGCAGGTCGATATCCGGGCCGCCTTTGGCATCCCAGGCGATCATATCGAAGTTGAGCACACCGAGGATGTCCTCACCGGCGTTGTATGCTTCAGTGGCGTATGCATCGCTACCCCGCATCATCTGTTCCTCGCCGGTGAAGAAGACCAGACGGATGGTGTAGTCGAAGTCCAAATCGGCGAGCAAGTCGGCTGTGACGAGGAGCGCGGTGGAACCGCTGGCGTTGTCATCCGCGCCGGGAGCGGGATCGTGGGGCCAGTCCTTGGCTCTTGAATCCAGATGGGCGGTGAGTAACACGATTTTTTCGGGGTGAACAAGGCCCTGCTTCTCGCCGATGACGTTGCGCAAGTTGTAGGTGTTGTAGATGTAGTTGTGATAGCGCACGGCATATCCCAGGGATTGCATGTGCTCGTAAACGTACTGCGTGGCTCTGGCGATGGGGGTACCGCTGTAGCTGTAGCGCGTGAGCAGGGTGTAAGGCGCGCCGCCGACCTGGATCGGCCACTCGCCGCTCAAGCCGCCCGTATAGTTGGCGACGGTTTCCGTGGTGACGCGGGTGAGCAGACCGGCGACGAGTGGATCGTAGGGTGGGTCGGTCGGAATCGCGCCGCTGATCGGCGCGACGAGAACGATGGGATCGAGCAGCGGCATAAAGCGTACCGGCAGCGCATCCAGGCTGGCGACCGCGATGCCCGGGCGCAATCGTCCCACGGCGTGGCGACCGTCGTCGTGCAGGAGGGTGAAAAGCGAAGCCGCAGTAGTGACGGACGCGCCGGTCCGGCCCCCGTCACTTTCGAGCAGGTAGTAGGAGGCGCCTGTGGCATCGGGATCGAGAGTGGTCAGGGGCAAGCCGAGCGCCGCAATCTGCTTCTGCTGGTCAGGTGTGAGGATGGCTAGCAGATAATCAGCGTCCGGCGTGGTGAGGTGCGCGTAGACCGGGACGTCCAGCGCCGCAACGCGTGTGAGATCCTCAGCAGCATTGAGGTCGATCCGCACCAGGGCGGGCGTCGCCGGGGTCTGTGCTGCACCGGGAAGCGTGAAAAGCAGTGATACGCCGCTCAGACCAAGTACAATGGCGAATAGAATCGCTTTTATCCTCATGGGGTTATCCTTTCAATGAACACTTGTGGTACTGGATGCCTACGATTATAGGTCTGTTGGATGGCGAAGCAAATGATCTCAACGGAGAAGAACGGAAGAGAGGACATACCGAAGCTATACGCAAGTTCCCAAAGTGAGTAAACTAAAACTCCCCCTTCCAAGCATTAGGTTTGACCAGCACATTAACAATTACATAACTAGAGACTAGCCAGCCGCGGCGACCGAAATGCGCAGCGCCCGCCCATCCCGCCAGTGCAACCCCGCGGCATTGAAGCGCGTGCAGGTGGCTTCCATCGCCCGCTGTTGATCGGCGTAGCGGTACGACTCCAATTCCACCTCGATCCGATCCTCGTACCACGTCACCCGGCCCGCCTTGCGGTAAATCATCTGCGTCGCTTTCTCCAGG
>Ga0209614_1001905_pt1 | contig 14612 bp, 11 predicted proteins | sample BlaSprsedimmetaG_FD_185484 | JGI IMG/M metagenome (GOLD analysis project Ga0209614, IMG submission 185484) | Hot spring sediment bacterial and archeal communities from California, USA to study Microbial Dark Matter (Phase II) - Blank Spring... ... | reverse complement strand
GGTCATGCCGGGAGACCGGGTGACGTTGACGGTAGAATTGATCACGCCGATAGCGATGGAGAAGGAATTGCGTTTTGCGATTCGCGAGGGTGGTCGCACGGTCGGTGCTGGCGTCGTAACCGAAATCCTGGAGTAAGTTACAGAGGAAAAACTAATGCGAGACATCATTATTCTGGAATGTACGGAATGCAAGCGTCGGAACTATACGATGGATAAGAACAAGAAACTCCATCCGACCCGCGTTGAATACAAAAAATACTGTCGCTGGTGCAAGAAACACACGGCTCACAAGGAGACCCGGTAAAATGAGAATACAGGTGAGTAGCTCAATTGGTAGAGCACTGGTCTCCAAAACCAGGGGTTGCGGGTTCGATTCCTGCCTCACCTGCGATGATTATCAGCGCGCACTGGTATCCGGATTTAAAAAAAATAGGGGAAGCCGCCATGTTTAAGAAAATAGCGAATTTTTTTGACGGCGTGGTTTTTGAAATGAAGAAGGTCTCCTGGCCATCCTGGCCGGAACTGAAAGGTTCTACCATCGTCGTGTTGGTTTTGTCCTTAATCTTGGCGCTGTTCCTGTTCGTTATTGATGTGATTTTAACCAAACTTGTAAACGTAATACTATAAAGAGTATTCATGAACTGGTATGTTTTAAAATGTTATTCCGGTAAAGAGAAAAAGGTACGCGAAGCGATTCTCCTGGAAGCGGAGCGTGCCGGGATGAAGGATATGATTCCCGAAGTATTGGTGCCGTCGGAAAATATCATGGAAATGCGCGAGGGAAAAAAACGCGTTCGGAATAAGGTCTTTTTCCCGGGGTATATCCTGGTAAAAATGGAGATCACCAAAGAATCGCAGTTTCTGGTAGAAAATATTCCCGGAGTCATGTCGTTTGTCGGCGCTAAAGGGAATCCGTTACCCCTGAAACCCGAAGAGATCAAGCGGGTGATGGGAGAGGTTGAAAAGAAGGATGGCCGGGAAGTTATGGCAACACCCTTTAAGATGGGTGATCCGGTCAAAGTGGTAGACGGTCCCTTTATTGATTTTCGCGGAGCCGTTCAGGAAGTCAATGAAGATAAGCAGAAATTAAAGGTGATGGTTAGTATTTTTGGTCGTCCGACGCCGGTAGAGTTGGATTTCCTGCAGGTAGAATTAGAGAAATAGGAGAAAAAATGGCAAAAAAGGTAGTTGGAATAATCAAGTTACAGATTGAGGCTGGAAAAGCCAATCCATCTCCACCCGTGGGACCTGCCCTGGGACAGCACAGTGTCAATATTGTGGAATTCTGTAAAGCATTTAACGCCAGAACCCAGGATAAAATGGGATTGATTATCCCGGTGGTCATTACCGTTTATGCGGATCGTTCGTTTTCGTTTATTACAAAGACGCCGCCGGCAGCGGTGTTGATTAAAAAAGCAGCAAAATTGCCCAAGGGTTCCGGTGAACCAAACAAGAATAAAGTCGGTTCAATTACCATGAGTCAGGTTAGAGAGATTGCCGAATTGAAAATGCCCGATTTAAATGCCCACACGGTTGAAAGTGCTATGGAGATGATAAAAGGAACCGCCCGTAGCATGGGTATATTGATCAAAGAATAGAGGATTCAGATATATGAAAGTCTCGAAAAGAGTAGCCAATAACAGCAAAATAGTTGACCGGAATAGAGAATACAGTCTCGAAGAAGCGATTAGTTTATTACAGTCCATTGAAGGCACCAAGTTCGACGAAACTGTCGAAGCCCATGTCAATCTGGGAGTGGATCCCCGACATGCCGATCAAAATATTCGCGGTACCGTGTCCTACCCGCATGGCACGGGTCGTCAGGTTCGGGTGCTCGTATTGACCAAGTCCAAGGCTGAAGAAGCCAAGCAAGCCGGCGCCGATTATGTGGGATTGGAGGAGTATATTGAGAAAATTGAGAAGGGCTGGTCGGACATGGACGTAATCATTGCTACTCCCGATGTGATGGGTCAGGTTGGAAAGCTTGGTCGCATTCTGGGACCGAAGGGCTTGATGCCCAATCCGAAGACCGGCACGGTGACTATGGATGTAGCTGCCGCCGTCACTGAAATAAAAGCCGGACGGATTGAAATTCGGGTTGACAAACATGGTATAATTCATACGCCGGTGGGTAAAAAATCGTTTCCCAAGGAGAATCTGGTGGAAAATGTCAAGGTGTTGATCGCCACCCTGATGCGGATGCGCCCGGCAGCCACCAAGGGCGTTTATTTAAAGAAACTAACCCTGACGACAACAATGGGACCGGGTGTTCGGGTTGATAAATCCACGGTAACACAATAGAAAAGGATTGAGGAGACGTCATGCCGAATAAAAAAAATCTGAAAATAGTTGAAGAGGTGACAGATAAATTTGTAAAAGCAAAGAGCATTTATTTTACGAATTATAAAGGCTTGAATGTCGAGCAGGTAAACAATCTGCGGGGTGAACTGCATGCGGCTAATATTGAGTACAAGGTGGCTAAAAAGACCCTTTCCCGCATCGCCGCAAAAAACGCCGGTTTTGAATCCATTGACGATTTGATTGACGGACAGATGGGAATTGCCTTTGGCTATGATGATCCGGTCTCACCCGGTAAAATCATCTCTGAATTTATCAAGAAAAACAAACTTGAGACTTTGAATATTACCGGTTGTATATTTGAAAAAGAGCTATACACCGCTGATAAGGTCAATGTTATTATCAATTTACCGACTCGGGTAGAGCTGCTAGCCACCCTGTTGGGAACGCTATCAGCGCCGCTGAGCCAGCTGGTTGAAACGCTACGCGGTTCAATGAGTCACCTGCTAGGCGCATTAAGATCGCTAAGTGACAAGAAGAAAAAAGAAAATAGTTTGCAGTAAAAGGAGGAAACTTAGACATGGCAGACATAACAAGAGCAGACGTTCTTGCATACCTGGAAAAAGCCAATATGCTGGAGATTTCTGAGCTGATCAAGGAAATTGAAGAGAAGTTTGATGTAAAAGCCGCTGCACCGGTTGCGGTTGCTGCTGCTGCCCCTGCGGCTGCTGCGCCCGAGGAAGAAGAAAAGACCGAATTTGATGTCATTCTGAAAGAAGTCGGATCGCAGAAAATCAACGTTATTAAGGTTGTGAGAGCCGCGACCAGTTTGGGTTTGAAAGAGGCAAAGGATCTCGTTGACGGAGCACCGAATCCTGTTAAAGAGGGTATTTCTAAGGAAGAAGCTGAAGAATTAAAGAAACAGTTGGAAGAAGCCGGCGCTACCGTCGAGGTGAAATAGTCGGCTTGGTTTACTTCAGTTTTTGAATGACGCAGCCTCAGCAAACTGAAATATTTATCCCCATATTTATGTGGGGATATTTAAACGTAAGAAGGAGGGATACTCTTGAGTAACACTCCCGTGAAAACCGCTCAAAGAAAAACCTTTTCAAAAATTGCTTCGGTCCAGGATATGCCGAATTTGTTGGCAATCCAACTGGATTCCTTTGAGGAATTTTTACAGAAACAAACGGACCCGGAGAAACGGGCGAACAAAGGTCTCGAATCCGCCTTTCGCAACATTTTTCCGGTGGAAGATTCGCATGGTAATTATATCCTTGAATACAAGTACTATACCATCGGGGAGCCCCGCTATACAATCAAGGAATGCCTGGAGCGGGGCGTCAGTTTCACCGTGCCTTTGAAAGTCCGCCTGGTACTGCATATCAGCGAAGAGGGGGGCGAAAAGGGTGACTACTCAGCCGGAATTGAGCAGGATATCTTTTTCGGTAATGTTCCCTATATGACCGAAAAAGGGACTTTTATAATCAACGGAGCCGAACGGGTTATTGTCAGCCAGTTGCAACGATCGCCGGGCGTGTTTTTTGATGAAGGAGAACACAGCAACGGTATGAAAATCTATACCGCCCGGGTTATTCCCTTTCGGGGATCATGGGTGGATTTTGTGATTGATACCCGGGATGTCCTGAACGCTATTATTGATCGTCGCCGTAAGTTTCCCGCCACCATATTGCTCCGGGCATTCGGATATCCCAATAACGAAGATATATTGAAATTGTTTGAGGTGGGAGAGCGGATAAATCTGCAGACCTCCCCCAGGGAAGCTCTTGGAAAAGTGTTGGCGGAAAGTATTGTTGATCCGGAAACCGGCGAAGTGCTGCTCGAGGTAAGGGCTATTCAGGAAGTGGATAAAGATATTATTAAACTGTGTAAAGACCATAAGGTGGAATCGCTGCTGGTTTTTACAACGGCTGATGATATTGTCAAGTCCATATTCATCAATACCCTGCGCAAGGATACCCAAACCTCCGATGAAGAATCGGCGCTGCTTTTCCTCTACCGAAGCTTAAGAACCGGCGAGCCGCCGAATCTTGAGACCGCCAAAAAGTTTGTTGAACGCCTCTTCTTCAGTCCGAAAAAATATGACCTTGGTCAGGTCGGACGTTATCGCATCAATAAAAAATTCAATCTCAACGTTCCGCTGGATAATACGGTTCTGACCAGAGAAGACATTATTGAAATAATGCGACATATTATCGAGATGCGAAGAGGCAATCTCGGACCCGATGATATTGATCATCTGGGAAACCGGAGAGTGCGAACGACAGGTGAACAGCTGACCAATCAATTTAATCTGGCATTCACACGGATGGCACGGACGATCAAAGAGCGCATGAATTTACGGGAGTCTGAGAATCTGACCCCGCAGGACCTGATCAATTCACGGATTGTCACCTCGGTTGTAAATTCCTTCTTCGGAACCAGCCAGCTATCCCAGTTTATGGATCAGACCAATCCTCTGGCGGAGATTACCCATAAGCGTCGTGTATCGGCGTTGGGTCCCGGCGGCTTGACCCGTGAAAGAGCCGGTTTTGAGGTTCGGGATGTGCACTATACCCATTATGGCAGACTGTGCCCGATTGAGACGCCGGAAGGTCCGAATATCGGACTGATTTCTTCACTGTCTACCTATGCCTTCGTCAACCATCTAGGATTTATTGAGACTCCTTATCGGATTGTTGAAAAGAAGGGCGAAGAGATGGTGGTGACTCCAAAGGTCGAGTATCTCTCTGCCGACGATGAAGATCGGGCGCTGATAGCTCAGGCGAATGCGCCGCTGGACGAGAAAAATCGTTTTAAACGGACCCGCGTGCGGGCGCGCATTCGGGGTGAGTTTCCCATGGTCGAACCAGCCGAATTGAAGTATATGGACGTTTCGCCGAACCAGATTGTATCGGTATCCGCCGCACTGATCCCTTTCCTGGAGCACGATGATGCCAACCGGGCTCTAATGGGTTCGAATATGCAACGTCAGTCGGTGCCGCTTTTGAAACCGGAACGCCCCATTGTGGGTACCGGTCTGGAAGAGGTGGTCGCCAAAGACTCCCGGACAACGGTAGTATCGCCCATTGATGGTATCGTTGAAGAAGTTTGTGCCGATTATGCGATAATTGCGGCAGAAAAACAGCAGGAATTGGTTTTAGACGAAAGCGTCAACAAGGTCAAAATCGAATTTGCAAAATTTCAACGAACTAACCAGGATACGTCCATCAACCAGATCCCACTGGTTCGCAAAGGCGATAAGGTTAAAAAGGGCAATCTGATTGCCGACGGTTGCGCTTCGGACCAGGGTGAGCTTGCCCTCGGACGGAATGTTTTAGTAGCGTTTATGCCGTGGCGCGGGTACAACTTTGAGGATGCGATTGTACTGAGCGATCGTCTGGTCCGGGACGATGTTTTTACATCGGTTCATATTAAAGAATTCGAACTGGAAGTCCGGGATACCAAGCGCGGGAACGAGGAATTGACGCGTGAAATTCCCAATGTCAGTGAAGATACGACCAAGGATTTGAATGCCAACGGCATTATCCGGATTGGAGCCGAGGTGGAACCCAACGATATTCTGATCGGAAAGGTAACCCCGAAAGGCGAGACCGATCCCACCCCGGAGGAAAAACTGCTGAGAGCAATTTTCGGCGAGAAAGCCAGTGATGTTAAAGATGCTTCGAAACGAGCGGATTCCGGCATCAAAGGCGTCGCCGTTGATACCAAGCTGTTTCAACGCAAAGGAAAGACCAGCCGTGCCGAAGAAAAAAAGCGTATCGAAGACGAAACCAACCGCAGTATCGAGCACCATCGTCAACTGCGCGAACGCCGGAACGCTATCCTGGCGAAGCTGTTGACCGGACTAACCGCCAATTCGATTAAAGATATTCTCGGGACAACCACACTAGTCCGCGCCGGAACAAAATTTTCTGCAAAGCTTTTTGAAACCCTGGACCTGGACAATCTGAGTATCGAAGAAGATTGGGTCAAAAATGCAGAAATCAACCAAAAAATCCGACAGGTCTACCGGGATTACTCTATGCTCTCCCAGCGAATTGACGAGGACCTGGAACGAGAGGTCTACAAAATCAAGGTCGGTGATGATCTGCAACCTGGTGTTCTGCAATTAGCTAAAGTATATGTAGCCAACAAGCGCAAAGTGCAGGTGGGTGATAAAATGGCTGGACGCCATGGCAACAAGGGGGTTGTATCTATCATCATGCCTCAGGAGGATATGCCGTTTCTGGAGGACGGTACGCCGGTTGACATTGTCCTGAATCCGCTGGGTGTGCCTTCCCGCATGAATCTTGGTCAGCTCTATGAAACGATGCTGGGCTGGGCTGGGAAAAGACTGGGTTGTTATTACGAGACGCCGGTGTTTAACGGCGCGACTCAGGAGGAGGTTGCCGCCGAAATGCGCAAAGCGGGTTTGCCGGAATCGGGTAAAATCAAACTGTTCGATGGAATGTCCGGAGAACCTTTTGATGATCCGGTGACAGTCGGCTATATCTATATGATGAAGCTGTCTCACCTGGTGGAAGATAAAATGCACGCCCGCTCTACGGGACCTTACTCACTGGTTACCCAGCAGCCACTCGGCGGGAAAGCCCAGTTTGGCGGACAGCGGTTTGGCGAGATGGAGGTCTGGGCGCTCGAGGCTTACGGCGCCGCCTATACTCTGCAGGAGATATTGACCATCAAGTCCGATGACGTCGAAGGTCGTTCAAAGGTATATAACGCCATCGTCAAAGGTGAAAACTTCTCTGAGTTTGGCGTCCCCGAATCTTTCAATGTACTATTGAAAGAGCTCCAGGGTCTCTGTATAGAAATGGATATAAATTAGCCCCGAAATGGGACTGGAGGTATAGATAAGCAAATGAGTTTTACAAAACCCTTTAGCCAAAACCAAGAGTTTGAGAGCATTACCATTCATCTCTCTTCTCCGGAAGCGATTTTGACCCGTTCTCATGGTGAAGTGTTAAAACCGGAAACGATCAATTATCGCTCCTACAAGCCGGAGAAAGACGGACTATTTTGCGAAAAAATCTTTGGTCCGGTCAAAGATTGGGAATGCCATTGTGGAAAATACAAACGAATTCGGTACAAAGGGATTATTTGCGATCGCTGCGGTGTGGAAGTTGCCCGGAAAAAGGTTCGCCGGGAACGTATGGGACACATAACTCTGGCAGTACCGGTTGTCCATATCTGGTTCCTGCGGTCAATCCCCAGTAAACTGTATTACCTGCTTGATATCCGGACGAAAAATCTCGAAGAAATCGTCTATTATGAAAAATATGTGGTTCTGAATCAGGGCGGTTCCGATCTGCCTTACAAGTCGGTCATCAGCGAAGAGGAATTTTTTGAAAATATGATGAAATTCGGTCCCAAAACTGAACTTTTCGATGAAGATGAAGCGCAAAACTACTTTATTGCTAAAACAGGCGGTGAAGCAATCCGGGAGCTGCTCCAGAAAGTGGATGTTGAAATTCTGGTGAAGGAACTGAAAAAAGAGCTGAAAACGAAGAAATCGGCGACACAGAAAACGGAAATTTTAAAACGTCTGAAGGTCGTCAAGGCTTTTCTACCCAGCGAGGGTAAGCCGATCAACAAACCGGAATGGATGGTGGTGACCGTCCTGCCGGTGATTCCACCCGATCTGAGACCTTTGGTACCCTTGGAAGGCGGTCGCTTTGCTGCAAGTGATCTAAACGATCTTTACCGGCGGGTGATTATTCGGAATAACCGTCTTAAGCAGCTGATTGAAATTAAAGCCCCCGATGTCATTCTGCGCAATGAAAAACGGATGCTCCAGGAAGCCGTAGACTCCCTCTTTGACAACAGTCGTCGCCGAACCGAGGTGCGCAGCGGGACGCGTCGTCCCCTGAAGAGTCTCAGCGACATGTTGAAAGGCAAAGAGGGGCGCTTTCGCCAGAATCTCCTAGGCAAACGGGTTGACTACAGCGGGCGTTCGGTCATTGTTGTCGGTCCGACATTGGAATTGAACCAATGCGGACTTCCCAAGGAGATGGCTATTGAACTGTTTAAACCGCATATTATTCATCAATTGATCCGCCGGCGTTTGTCGAAAACCCCGAAATCCGCCAAGTCCATGGTAGAGCGTAAAGACCCGGAAGTTTACAAAGTACTGGAGTATGTGGTCAAGGATCACCCCGTCCTGTTGAACCGTGCACCTACTCTTCACCGACTCGGAATTCAGGCGTTTCAGCCGGTTTTGATCAATGGTAAGGCGATCCAGATTCATCCGCTGGTTTGTGCGGCTTTCAATGCGGACTTTGATGGCGACCAGATGGCTGTCCATGTACCGCTGTCCTTTGAAGCCCAGATGGAATGCCGGGTTATGGCGCTTTCGAGTCATAACATTTTGCATCCGGCGCACGGACACCCTATTGCAATTCCATCCCAAGATATGGTGCTGGGGGTCTATTATATCACCCGTCAAAAGGATGGCGCCAAAGGAGAAGGGACAATTTTTTCTTCTATTCATGAAGCGGTTACCGCTTATGAAAACAACCAGGTTGACCTGCATGCCAAAGTAAAGGTGCGGGTTGATGGAAAACTGATTGATACTACGCCCGGACGTGCCCTTTTTAACAGTATTTTGCCCAAGGGGATCGGCTATATCAACGAACTGATCAGTAAAAAAACCATCGAAAGAGTCGTCGGCATGTCTTTCCAGGAGGCAGGTAACTATGAGACGGTCAAATTTCTGGACCAGTTGAAAAATCTGGGTTTTAAATATGCCACGCAATCGGGAGTTTCCATTTCAATTTCCGATGTATTGATTCCGCCGGAGAAGGAAGCTATTTTGCAGGAATCCTTTGCCCGGGTTGAAGACATTCAGAAAAAATTTAAAAAAGGTATCCTTACAGAAGGTGAGCGTTACAATAAAGTTATTGATAACTGGACACACACCACCAATAAGTTGTCGGAAGTTATGATAGACCACATGGCAGCCGACCGCCAGGGATTCAATCCGGTGTATATGATGGCTGATTCTGGTGCCCGGGGCAGTAGTGAACAGATCAAGCAGCTCGCCGGGATGCGCGGTTTGATGGCAAAACCCCAAAAATCCATGACCGGTCAGGTGGGTGAAATTATTGAAACGCCGATCACCTCAAATTTTAAAGAGGGTTTAACGGTACTGGAATATTTTATTTCCACTCACGGAGCCAGGAAGGGTCTGGCGGATACGGCATTGAAAACGGCTGATGCCGGCTATTTAACCCGCCGCCTGGTTGATGTGTCTCAGGATGTAGTAATTACCGAAGAGGACTGCGGTACCATTAACGGAATCGAAATCACCGCTTTGAAAAAAGAGGAAAACATCATTGAAAAGCTGGCTGATCGAATCGTTGGTCGGGTAGCCCAGGAAGATATTTTCAATCCCGAAGACGATAATGACATTATTGTGGAAGCCGGGCAGGAGATCACCGAGAAAAAAGCCCTGCAGATTCAGGGGCTTGGAATTGAAAAGGTGCGAATCCGGTCAGTTCTGACCTGTGAATCCCATCGTGGAGTATGCAGTAAATGTTACGGTCGGAATCTGGCAACCGGTAAGTTGATCAATATTGGCGAAGCCGTGGGTATTATGGCTGCCCAATCCATCGGTGAGCCCGGGACTCAGTTGACGCTGCGAACATTCCATTTCGGCGGTACGGCTGCCCGTATCGTTGAGGAGTCCGAAACAGTGGCTAAGAGCAAAGGACGCGTGACATTTTCGGAAAATTACCGGTTTATTGATTACAGCAAAGATAATTACGATGTCGTTCTGTCCCGTAATACCATGCTCAGTCTGATGGATGATAATAACCGCATTACGTCAACCTATAATATCCCCTACGGTGCCCACATGCTGGTCAGGGAAGGTGATAAGGTTAATATTGGACAGACGCTGTTCCGTTGGGATATCTACATGGATCAGATTCTGGCGCTCCATTCCGGAAAAATACGCTATGTTGATTTGGTCGAAGATGTCAGCTATAGTATTGAGGCTGATGAATCCGGTCATAAATCAACCACCGTTATTGAAGCCAAAGACCGGAACATTCAACCCCGGATTGATATAGTCGCGACTGAAGATGGCAGAGAAGTTGTTCACCAGGGTTTTGTTTTACCGGTGCGTGCCATGTTGGTTGTCAAGCCCGGCGATGAAGTCATTGCTGGTGACGTTATTGCCAAGATTCCCAAGGAGATGGGTAAGACCAGTGATATTACCGGTGGTTTACCCCGGGTGGCGGAGCTGTTTGAAGCCCGTAAACCGAGTGATCCGGCGGTGATTACTGAAATTGACGGAAAGGTCAGTTTCGGGAAGACCGAAAAAGGGATCCGGGAAATTCTGGTTACCAGTCCGAATGGCATGGAGAAAAAATACAAAATGCCCTATGGTCGTTATGTACTGGTGAATCAGGGCGATGAGGTCAAAGCCGGTGATCGTCTCTGCGAAGGACCCGTGGCGCCGCAGGATATTCTGGCGGTTCAGGACCCGCGCAAGGTACAGGAATATCTGGTGAACGAAATTCAGGAGGTGTACCGTCTGCAGGGCGTCCGGATCAACGACAAGCATATTGAAGTGATTGTTCGCCAGATGATGCAGAAGGTGCGGATCGAGGATCCCGGTGACACAGAACTGCTTGAGAAAGACCGGGTAAACCGGCACGAGTTGATTGAGGAAAACGAACGGATCAAGAACTATGTGGTGATTACCAATGTCGGCGATTCCGATTGGGATATTGACGATGTCGTTTCCAAAAAAGAGTTTGCCAAATTCAACCGACTGTTGAAAGAAGAGGGGCGCAATCCCGCCAAAGCCCGTCCTGCCAGACCGGCTCAGTTTACTGAAATGCTGTTGGGTATTACACGGGCTTCGCTGAATACCGAATCTTTCCTGTCAGCCGCCTCCTTCCAGGAAACAACGCGCGTTTTAACCGATGCCGCGGTTGCCGGGAAGGTGGATTATCTGCGTGGTTTGAAAGAAAACATTCTGATGGGGCATCTGATTCCCGCCGGTACGGGACTGCGGAAATATAATGATATCATCGTTATCGAACCGGAAGAAGAGCTGCAAGAGTGGGATGCCATCCGGGAACGGGAGCGTTTGAAAGAGGATGAACTTGCTGCATTGCAAAAATAGAATTCTGGATAAAATGTATTGCTTAAAAAATAAAGAAATCGTATTTTTGCAGGCTTTTATAATGGAGAAAATATGCCAACAATCAACCAGTTAGTCCGTAAGGGCCGTAAGACCGTCAGTAAAAAAGAGAAAGCACCCGCTTTACGGGGTTGCCCCCAGAAAAGAGGGGTCTGCACACGGGTCTACACCACCACACCCAAAAAGCCGAATTCGGCGCTGCGTAAAGTCGCCCGTGTTCGTCTGGTAAACGGTAAAGAGGTCAACGCCTATATCCCGGGGGAGGGACATAATCTCCAGGAACACTCACTGGTGTTGGTAGAAGGTGGCAGGGTCAAGGATCTGCCCGGTGTCCGTTATCACATCATTCGGGGAACCCTTGACACCAGCGGAGTCAATGACCGAAAAAACAGTCGATCCAGATATGGTACGAAACGACCGTCATAGCAGGGAGTCAGCTAGATGTCACGCAGAAAAAAAATAGTAGCCCGCGAAATAATCTCCGATCCCAAATACAGGGATATTGAGGTAGCCCGGTTCATCAGCTATGTGTTGCGGGAAGGGAAACGATCGGTTGCAGAGAAAATCTTTTATGACGCTATGGAAATCATTCAGGAAAAACGGAAGACCAATGGGCTGGATGTATTTCGCAAAGCCATGCACAATGTCGCTCCGATTATGGAAGTCAAATCGAGAAGAATCGGTGGCGCCACCTATCAGGTGCCCATTGAGGTAAAACCGAAACGGAAGTTTGCCTTGGCATCGCGCTGGATCATCAATTTTTCCAAATCTCGTCCGGGAAAATCAATGGCTGAAAAGCTGGCAGCCGAATTGATGGCTGCTGCCGACGGCGAAGGTGCCGCCATTAAAAAACGGGACGATACTCACCGTATGGCAGAAGCCAATAAAGCCTTTGCACATTTTAGATAAAAAGGGTATTTGTGTTAAAAGAATCACTCCATAAAGTTCGGAATATCGGTATCATGGCGCATATAGATGCTGGCAAGACTACTATGACCGAGCGGATTCTTTTTTATTCCGGGCGGCTGCACAGGATGGGTGAGGTGCATGAAGGCTCCGCCACAATGGACTGGATGGAGCAGGAGAAGGAACGGGGTATTACCATTACGTCGGCTGCCACCACCTGTTACTGGGCGAACCATCGCATCAATATTATTGATACGCCCGGACATGTTGATTTTACTGCGGAAGTAGAACGTGCCCTGCGGGTCCTGGACGGAGCGATTGCCATCTTTTGTGGCGTCGGAGGTGTCGAACCGCAGAGCGAGACGGTTTGGCGGCAGGCAGAAAAATACCACATTCCCCGTATCGCTTTTGTAAATAAAATGGACCGCGCCGGTGCGGATTTTTTTAATGTATTGGAGATGATGCGCAAACGCCTGAAGGCTCATCCGGTGGCTTTGTCCCTGCCGATCGGCTCAGGCGAAATGTTTAACGGGGTGATTGATCTGATCCAATTTAAAAGTATCATTTATGATACCAATGCACTGGGTGCCAAATATTATCTCGGCGAAGTGCCCGACGATCTGAAAGAGCTGGCAGAGGAATATCGGGTAAAATTGCTCGAGGAAGCTGCCAATTATGATGATGTTCTGTTTGCCAAATATTTAAATGGCGATATCATTTCTCCTGAGGAAATTCAAAAAGCTGTACGCAAAGCGACTCTTCAGAATAAACTTGTTCCGGTATTATGCGGGTCCGCCTTTAAGAATAAAGGAGTGCAACCGCTCCTGGATGCCGTGGTAAATTTCCTGCCCTCTCCATTCGATATTCCACCTGTTCATGGGGTCAACCTAAAGGGCACCCCTGTCGAGCGCGAAGCCGATCCTGATGGAGCCACAGCGGCATTAATTTTTAAAATAATGACCGATGTTCACGTGGGGCGCCTGAGTTTTGTCAGGGTCTATTCCGGTTCCATTACCAAGGGAACGATGATATATAATTCCACTGTGAATAAAAAAGAACGCGTTCACCGGATTCTTTTGATGCACGCCAACAAACGGGAAGATCGGGACAGCTTATCCTGCGGAGAAATCGGTGCCCTGGTGGGGCTAAAATACAGTTTTACGGGACACACGCTCTGTGATCCCAAAAACCCCATCATCCTGGAATCCATGGAATTTCCAGAATCGGTTATTTCCATTACCATTGAGCCCAAAAGCAAAAGCGATTCAGATAATTTAAAGAGTGCGCTGGAAAAATTGTCCTACGAAGACCCTACCTTCCGCATCAGCGAAGATGAGGATACGGGACAGATAATCATTTCGGGGATGGGGGAGCTTCATCTGGAGATTTTAATTGACCGTCTCTTGAGAGAATATAAAATTCAGGCGCACATCGGCAAACCGCAGGTTTCCTATCGTGAGACGATTGAAACCGAAGTCGAAGGAGGGGCTGTTTTTGACCGTCAGACCGGTAATCGAAATCAGTTTGCAGCAGTAAAATTAAGGCTGAGCCATGACAATGCAGCAGAACATGGTATTATCATCAAAAATGAAATTCCGGTGACAGCGGTACCGCGGGAATTTTTTCCGGCAATTGAAAGAGGCATCCAAAACGGTGCCAAAAGCGGCATTTTAGCGGGTTATCCATTGCACAAAGTTAAGATAACGCTGATTGATGGCGAGTACCGGGAACATGACAGTACGGAGTTGGCTTATGAGGTGGCAGCCGCTCAGGCGCTGAAAGATGCCTTATTAAAAGGCCAGCCGGCGATTCTGGAACCGATTATGGCTTTGGAGGTCTCGGTGCCCGATGCCTACCTGGGTGACGTGATTAATGATTTAAATGCCCGGAGAGCAAATATTATCAGTATGGATAAACGCAACGATATTAATATTGTTGACGGAATGATTCCGCTCCGGGAATCGTTTGGCTATGCAACGGATTTAAGGTCTTTAAGTCAGGGGAGAGCCGTTTTTTCCATGCAATTTTCCAGCTATGAGGTCTGTGATAAAAAGATCCAGCGGGAAATTGTGGAAAAGGCGAGAGGTTTTATTCCTGAATTTTTACAAAACTAAAGGAGATTCCATGGCAAAGGAACAATTTAAGCGTACGAAGCCCCATGTCAATGTGGGCACGATTGGTCATGTAGATCATGGGAAGACGACATTAACCGCGGCGATGACTCTGATCTTAA
>Ga0209614_1001904_pt1 | contig 14613 bp, 18 predicted proteins | sample BlaSprsedimmetaG_FD_185484 | JGI IMG/M metagenome (GOLD analysis project Ga0209614, IMG submission 185484) | Hot spring sediment bacterial and archeal communities from California, USA to study Microbial Dark Matter (Phase II) - Blank Spring... ... | reverse complement strand
AACTAACCTGCGAAGGCAGGTTTTGCAGTGCGTGATTTTTACGCGCTGTAGCCACGCGGTTTTAACCGCTGTGCGCTGTAATGTGCCATTGTCAAATTAACTAAGCCGTTGGAGCTAAATCCTTTTAAAGTCATTTACACCATACAGACGTCACTCAACATCTTTTCGTTCCATCTGCGACACCACGGAGTCTCACGGCCCATCATGATAGACAATTCTGCTAAAGAAGCAAGTACACTACCCGACATTCGTGGCCAAGACTCTGATATGGACGCAGATTTTGCGTTTTGATCCACTCACTCAGCCATCTGCCCGTCCAGGCCGATGTCGGACGCCACGCCCTGCATGGCCTTCAACACCACACCGACGTGCTCCCAGAGCTCCACGCCTAGGTCGTCGGCCGCCTGGGCGATTTCCTCCCGGTCGACGGCGGCGGCGAAGCGCTTATCCTTCCACTTCTTGCGGATGGACTTGATCTTCACGTCGCCCACGTCCTTGGATGGCCGGACCAGCGTGACCGCCACGATGAAGCCGGTCAACTCGTCGACGGCGTGCAGAGCCTTGGCCATCCGGGTATCGCGGGGCACGCCGGTATGGCCGTGCGAGAGGATGGTATTGACGATGAGGTCGGCGTAGCCTTTTTCCCGCAGGATCCGCCCGCCGGATTGGGGATGCTCGTCGGGGAATTGCTCGTAATCGAAATCGTGCACCAGCCCGATGGCTCCCCACAATTCCTCGTCCTCATCGAAACGCCGCGCGTAGGCCCGCATCGCGGCCTCGACAGCCAGCATGTGACGGACGTGGTTCTCTTCACACCCGTATTCTCGAATCAATTCCAGGGCCTCGCTTCGTGTCATCGTATCTTTCGTAGCTTTCATCATTTATCTCCTCGTATCACAAACAGATCGGCAAACTAAAAATCAAACCCCCGCCTCTTCCTCCAACCCTGCACGGTCGAGCAACACAATTTGCTGTCGCTCCATGCGGGTCAGTTCGGCATCGGCAAAAGCTCGCAACGTACGACAGACCACATCACGGACTGTCCCCAGTTGAGCCGCGATCTCCTCTTGGGTCCACCGCCGCGTGACTGCGCCAGCTTCGGCCCGATCCAAGAGGAAACGGGCCAGACGTTCCCGCACGGTGCGCAACGACAAATCCTCCACCAGATTGGTCAGGTGGTCCAAGCGGTGGGCAAAATCCTTCAGAATAACCAGGGCCAATTCACCACACGTCTCCACCAAACGTCGGAAATCGTCGCTGGCGATGGCATACAACGTCACGTCGGTCAGCGCCTCGACCGTCGCGTGATTGCCCCCGGCAGGCCGAAAGGGCGGCACAGCATTGAACGTCTCCCCTGGCCCCAACTGAAGCAATATCTGTTGACGAGCATTGGACGCCAGGCGATACACGCGCACCTGTCCCTCGACGATAAAATAGACCGATTGACAGAGATCGCCTTCAAAGATGATAATCTCACCAGGCGAATAACGACGCTCATAAGCTACACGGCTAATCTGCTCCAGTGTCGCTCCCGAAAGATCGGCGAAAAGAGACGTAGCCCGCAATCTTTGGATCGTTTTCTGTGTCATCTTGGTTAGGCCCTAAGCAGTTACGAAACTACAACAATCGGTTGACCTGGATACTGTCGTAGAGTATACTATATACGATGAAGGCGCAAATGCCAAGCAGCCGCCCTTCCCTCCTCCAATTCCCCTCGCCAGCATCGAACTTGACAGAAGTGCAGAAATAGATTATAATTGCTACAATTTGATAGTGGTTATAAATAACACTGGATTTGCAGTGACCACGCATCAGATATCAAGTATGCTGTTCAAGGAAAGCTTGACAGATATGGTAGCATCAAATTCGATTTACCAACAACTGAAAGCCCATGGTCGACGAATGACGCCCCAGCGCCGGGCGATCATCCAAATCCTGATGGAAAGCGATGGGCATCATACTGCAGACGACATTCTCAGCAAAGTCCGCGCATTGATGCCCGACATCGCTCACGCTACCGTCTACAACACCCTCCACGAGCTCACCGAAATGGGCATCGTGACGGAGTTGAATCTCGGGTTGGGAGAGCGCCGCTACGACATCAACACGAGCAACCACGCCCACCTGGTCTGCCTGAACTGTGCTCGCGTCGAAGACGTGCCCTACGATTTTGATGCGCTCGAACTGGCGCCGGAACACAGGTGCGGATTCGACATCATCGACCAACGGGTCATCTATCGTGGCTATTGCCCCGCCTGCGCCGCCGAGGTCAATGAAGTGACGTAGCGGCGCCAGCCTGTAAGATTGGTGACGCCGTTTTATCATTTGTGTCTGTATTGGGCGCGATCTGAAAGAATAAAACGAGGAGGAAAAAAGATGGACAAATGGGAATGCTTGGTATGTGGATACGTGTACAATCCAGAAGAGGGCGACCCCGATAACGGCGTGGAGCCAGGCACGGCTTTTGAAGACGTGCCCGATAGTTGGGTATGCCCCGACTGTGGCGTGGGCAAGGATATGTTCGAGAAAGTCTAGAGCAAAAAGGAGTGGGTAGCATGCCAGAAGTTGATTCTTGTGTACAAGCAGCAGCCGGCCCCCTGATAGAAGAAGCAGCCGTCCCAGACAGAGTTCCGTTAACAGGAAAGGAAAAACAGAAAATGACTGTAGCACGCGTGGGCAAACAAGCCTCAGATTTCGAGACCTCGGCCTACGTAGCCGGCGAGGGTTTCAAGAACATCAAACTTTCGAACTATCGAGGCCAGTGGGTGGTCATCTGCTTCTACCCCGGCGATTTCACTTTCGTCTGACCGACGGAACTGTCGGCAGTTGCCATCAAATATCCGGAATTGCAGGAGCTGGGCGTCGAGGTGCTGGCGATGAGCGTAGACAGTCGCTTCACCCACAAAATTTGGAACGAGGTAGAACTGTCCAAGATGGTCGAGGGAGGCATACCATTTCCGATGCTTTCTGACCAGGGCGGTCGTATCGGAACCGTGTACGGGGTATACGACGAGGCGGCCGGTGTGAACATTCGAGGCCGGTTCCTCATCGATCCCGATGGCGTCATTCAGGCTATGGAAGTGCTGACCGCGCCAGTTGGACGCAACCCAGAAGAGCTGATCCGCCAGATACGCGCCTACCAACACGTCCGGGAGACTGGAGAGGCGACCCCCTCCGGCTGGACGCCAGGCGCAAAGACCCTCAAACCCGGCCCAGATCTCGTGGGTAAGGTTTGGGAGGTATGGCAACCGGAGTAGAGAATAAGGCAGAAGAGACCAGGGCAGCGGCGACCTGGTCTCTTCCTATCTCGGCTCTCTGGTAGTTCGCATGGTTGGATTAGCAAATGGTCAGTTTTTCGCCACGAATTACACGAATGGTCACTAATTTTTGGGGTTTTCGTGTTGATTCGTGCAATTCGTGGCTAATTTCTCACCGCGACCATGCGAAATCCCAAAGAACCCCTATCTCAAAGTAAAGTGACAAGTATCATCTCAATAAACCGGGGCAAACTCGCTCGGGCCGGTCTCCTGACCGTGCCCGCTGTGGCTCGGTCGGGAGACCGGCCACAGCTCCCCAACTTATTGAGAAGATACAGTGACAAGTATCATCTCAATAAACCGGGGCAAACTCGCTCGGGCCGGTCTCCTGACCGTGCCCGCTGTGGCTCGGTCGGGAGACCGGCCACAGCTCCCCAACTTATTGAGAAGATACAGTGACAACCTATGTCGAAAAATCAAACCCAACGCAATCTATACGAAGCCTTCGTCGGAGAGGCAAAAGCCTATCATCGACTATTGGCCTTCGCCCGCCAGGCGGACGAGGAAGGATTCGAGCAGATTGCTAAGTTATTCCGCGCCGTCGCCGCGGCTGAAGGCGTACACGCCGGGCGCCACTTGAAGCTGTTGGGCGAAGCCGTGGTCAAGAACACAGAGGAAAACCTGCAATTCTCCTTCGAGAGCGAGACGACGGTCAACGAAGTCTACTACCCCCGATTCATTCAAGAGGCCCAGGAGGAGGAAGAACGGGCAGCGGCCCGGACTTTCAGCCAGGCGCGGGACGTAGAAGAAGGGCACGCCGCGCTATACAAGCGGGCATTGAACGCAATGCTGCGCGACGAAGATCACGATTATTACGTTTGCCAGGTATGCGGTTACGTCACCGAACGAGAAGCGCCCGACAAATGCCCAATTTGCAATGCCAAGAGAGAAAATTTCCGCCTGGTGACGTGAAAGAGCATATTCACTGTCATTGTACGACAATTACACGTAAGCAATACGATCTAACAAATGAAAAGGAGATATAAAATGGGCACATTAGGACGATCCATGGTAGGCAAAGACGTAGATAAGCTGATTGAATTGCTCAACAAAGCGCTGGCGGACGAATGGCTGGCCTATTACCAGTATTGGATTGGGGCCAAGGTCGCCAAGGGCCCGATGAGAGGGGCTGTCACGGTGGAGCTCGAGGAGCACGCGACCGAGGAACTGGGCCACGCACTGATGCTCGTGGAACGGATTCTCCAACTGGGCGGCGATCCGCTCCTCACGCCCCAGGCCTGGTATGACATGACCAACTGCGGTTACGAAGCGCCAGAAGATCCCTACGTAGAGGCCTTGTTGGAACAGAACATCAAGGGCGAGCAATGCGCCATCGAGGTCTACCGGAAGTTGGTCGAATTCACCAAGGACAAAGATCCGGTGACGTACGAAATGGCCTTGCAGATCATGACAGACGAGATCATGCACGAGGAAGATTTGCAGGCCCTGGAAGAAGACATCCAATTGATGAGGGAGCGAAAGTAACTATGCCACTCGGAGAGATGATCCAAACTGCTGATTGGAAAAAAGAGAAGCACGCGCCGGTGATCGAGTGCCCAGACGTGGTAAAGGCCGGCGACGTTTTTGACGTCCAGGTAAGTGTGGGTCAGGAGATCCCCCACCCGAACACCGCCGAGCACCACATCCGCTGGATCGCGCTCTACTTCCAGCCGGAGGGAAGCAAGTTCCCCTACCAGGTGGGCCATTTCGAGTTCAGCGGTCACGGTGAGGGCGACGTGTTCACAACCCCATCAGCCATTGCATCGCTAAAGGTGGACAAATCCGGTGTATTGCGCGCACTCTCCTTCTGCAATATCCACGGGCTGTGGGAAGGTGAGAAGGAAATCGTCGCAGAATAGTATCTTTTAAAAACATAGATGTAGGGCGGAATGGTCTTCCGCCCTACATGTCCCCTCATTCTCACGAAATGCAGTTCGAAAGTATCATCTCAATAAACCGGGGCAAACTCGCTGTGGCCGGTCTCCTGACCGTGCCCGCTGTGGCTCGGTCGGGAGACCGGCCACAGCTCCCCAACTTATTGAGAAGATACGTTCGAAATTCGTGTTGATTCGTGAGATTTGTGGCAAAAATGTTCGACAATACTCAGTTTCAGCAAATTTAGCAAAAGGAGAAAAAAATGGCTATTTTCACCGCTGCACAAGCGCTAGAGATGGCGATGGAGATCGAACAAAACGGCGAAATCTTCTACAAGAAGGCCGCAGAGCAGAGCGACGATCCGGCAACCCAGGCGCTCTTCGAAGACCTGGCACAACAGGAAATGGCTCACTACGAGACGTTCCAACGTCTGGCCGGCGACGTAGAACGCGCCCCCGGCAAGCCAGGTGAAGAATACGATCAATACGAGATGTATCTCAACGTCGCCCTGGAAAACGCCTTGTTCACCGGCCCAGAAAAGGCCCTGGCCCTGGCCAAGAAGGCGGCGGATCGGGAGACCGCACTGCGGGCCGCGATGGGTTTCGAGAAGGATACGCTGCTCTTCTTCTACGACCTGCGTGATATGGTCAGCGAGAAGGATCAAGAGACGATTTCCACCATCATCCGAGAAGAGAAACGACACCTGCGTCGCCTGTCAAAATTACTTTAGGAGGCCCGCTATGCCACCCGTCGAGATAAAACCCAACATCCATTGGATCGGCGTCAACGATCGAACCACCGACCTCTTCGAAGGATTATGGCCGATTACCCAAGAAGGGGTCTCATACAACGCTTACCTGATCAACGACGAAAAAAAGGCCATCGTCGACCTGGCCAAGGCCCTGAAAACAGATGAGTTCTTCGATCAACTCGATCACGTCATCGACATATCTCAACTGGATTACGTCATCGTCAATCATATGGAGCCGGACCATTCGGGTATCCTGCGCACGCTGCTCCGTATAGCGCCCCAGGTCACCATTCTCGGCACCGAAAAGACCCGCGACATGCTCGACTCGTTCTACGGCATCCGCGAAGGGGTGAGAGTCGTCCAGGATGGCGAGACGCTATCCCTGGGCCAGCACGAATTGACCTTCGTCTATACGCCCTTCGTCCACTGGCCCGAGACGATGATGACCTACGAGTCGTCGGAACAAATTCTTTTCTCCTGTGACGCCTTCGGGAGTTACGGGGCATTGCGGGGGGCTATCTTCGACGACGATTGTACCAGTCAGGCCTTCTACACCCAGCAAGCCCTGCGCTATTACGTCAACATCGTGTCCGTTTTCAGCAAGCCGGTGTTGAAAGCCATCGAGAAATTGGCTGACGTGCCGGTCTCCATCATCGCCCCTTCGCACGGATTGATCTGGCGAAAATCCCCGGAGCGCATCATTGAACTGTACAAAAAGTGGGCCGAGTACGCCAACGAACCGGGCGAAATCGGCATCACGATGCTCTACGGCTCAATGTACGGCAACACCGAGAAGATGATGAACGCCGTAGCCCACGGTATCTCGCAAGAAGGCGTCCCGCTCGATATATTCGACGTCACGCACACCCACGTGAGTTATATGATGCCTGCGCTATGGACCCAACGAGGGATTGTGGTCGGCGCCCCCACTTACGAAGGGTCGCTGTTCCCACCGATGGCCGAAGTGCTCAACATGGCGAAATATAAGCGTATCCGGAACAAGTCGGTCGCTCGCTTCGGCAGCTATGGATGGAGCGGCGGCGCACAACGACATTTCGAAAACCTGATCGAGCCATTACAGTGGAATCTGACTGACAGCTTCGAATTTGTCGGCAGTCCGAGCGACGCAGAACTCGAACAGGGAGAGAAATTTGGCGCCGAGTTTGCACGGCTGATCAAAGAAAGCCCGTAACTGCTCAACATAAGGAAATTGCTGGAGAGGAAAGGAGACCCTATCCCGGACAAGCCGGAAGCAATATAAGGAGCGCTGCGTATGCAAAATTCTTGCACAAAAAACAAATGTCACTGGAGAGGCACTATCGTGTCCAAAATCACCAGACGCACCATCAACCACCCTGATCATCGTCGTTTTGGGCGCCCTGGTCGCTTGTGGCCCCTCAACGAGCACGACAGAAGCCCCCAGTGATGTGGCCGACGGGGCGACATTACTGGAAGAACGTTGCACAATATGTCACGGCCTGAATCGAGTGACGCAATCCCAGAAGACCCGCGACGAGTGGGAGCAAAGCGTTATCCGAATGGTCGAACAAGGCGCAAGGCTCGACTCGGATGAACAAGAGCGCCTGATCGATTATCTGGCCGAAACTTATGGGCCGTAAACCTATCCCAAGAGAGAAAGGATCACGTCTGATGGAAGAGAACAAAAATTGGTGGAAATGCTCCAATTGCGGCTACCTCTTGCAGGAAGCTGAACCGCCAGAGACCTGCCCCAGTTGTAAACAGAAATGCGCCTTCATCGACACCACCTGCTACACCCCTGAATGCGGCGGGCCAGGCAACATCGACCCCAAAATCGCTCAAAACAAATAAAGGCCCTGTAAGCATCCCGAATCGAAGCACGAAGGACGCCAAGTACACAAGTACAAAGGAAAATTGCTTGGCGTCCTTCTTAGATAGACACTCAATACCAGACCGCCCACGCCAAACCACCCCCTTTTCCGTTTATTGTCATCCCCCAGTGGCTATGCTATAATTTCATCTGAACGAGACGCCATTAAACTAGCCCATGTGCTTCAGCAGTCTGATTCGAGAAAAAGCAAGTATGAGCCTAAAAGAACATATCATCTCACGCAGTATCTCGCTGGAAGCTCTGCGACGCGTGGAATCAGACATCGCTGCCCAGACGGACACCGGAGCCATCCTCGCTTCCATCATCGCTCACGCCGTTAGCCTGGTCAATGCTTCTTCGGGAGGTTTTTTTCTCCACACAAAACAGAACGTGCTAGAATGGTATACGGTCACGGAATCACACCCGATTCCGCCGGGCAAAATAGTGAAAAAGGGCGTCGGACTCGGCGGAAAGGTTTGGGAGAGAAAGCAATCCATCGTGGTGGACAACTACAATCGGTGGGCAGGCCGCCTGGCGGATGATCTACCCAACGCAGCTGTAGTAGGGGTGCCCGTCTATTGGGCCGACGAGTTCCTGGGCGTGATGGTCATCGAAGATACGGTAATGCGGCGCTTTACACCAGAGGACGTGGAATTATTGGAATTATTCGCCACCCAGGCTGCCATAGCCATCCGAAATATCCACCTGTTATCCGACGCGCGCAAGTCGGCCCAGCAGATGGAAGCCCTCTACGAGACGAGCCGGGCCCTGGCATCCTACCGGGAAGAAGAACCCGTCATCAGGACCATCCTGAGCGCGGTGTATCGCACCCTTGAATGCCAATATGCGGCGATCTCCATCGTGGACGAGGAAAAAGATACCATCAGCTACCGCCATGGCATCTGGCAGGGTGAATTCGACGTCTTTCCCGATTGGGCGCAACGGATCCATTACCCCCTCGACCATCCCGATATCCTTGCCGACGTCTACCGTACAAAGCGGGTCGAGATCATCGAATCCTGGGACGAACGCTTCGATCGCGAAATATGGGACAGGTATGAGCAGGAGCAGCTGCTACGCATCTACATGCCCATTCAGCACCACGAGCGCGTCGTCGGCGTCATGGAAATCGGCTATGATAAAGCGCGAAAACAGGCGGTCGATGATGAAGATTTGCAGGTGTTAGCCGCCTTCATCGACCAGGCTGGAACCGCTTTGCAGAACGCTCGACTGTTTACCTCACTGGAACAAGAAAAAGAGCGAATGAACCTGCTCTATCGTTTGAGCCACCGGCTTTCTGAGAGCCTAGAGATCCGGGATGTCGCTCAACGCGCCTTGACCGACACCTGTGCCTTTCTGGGCGCCATGCGCGGGATCGTATTGACCTACGAGCCAGGCATAGATCGTTTACGCTTCGTCGCCGTTTCAGGGTATGGTAATAACTCACCCGACGAATTGAACGAACAAATCGACCTGAGGATGACGGACGGATTGGTCGGATGGGTGGCCCGAAACCACAACACAGCGTTGGTCGACGACGTGACCCAAGATGAGCGGTGGATGCCCGTCGCTGGCGTGGACGATTGGGTGCAATCAGCTTTGAGTATCCCGCTGGTCAATCGAGAGGAACTCGTCGGCGTCATCAGCATATACAGTGATCAACCCGCTTTTTTCAAACAGGAACAACGCCGGTTGGCCGAGTCGGTCGCTGCTACCATCGCCGCAGCCATCGCCAACGCCCAACTTTTCGAGGCCGAGAAACGTCGCCGGCAAGAGACCGAGACCTTGCGAGAAACCGCTCTGGCGCTAACGACGGTCCTGGAACGCGACGCCGTCATCGACCGCATCCTGCTTCGACTCCAAGAGATCGTCCCCTACGACAGCGCATCGATCCAATTGTTCCGGGATGACGAATTGGAAATTGTCGGGGGGCGAAGCTTGCCAGACATGGATGAGATCCCTGGCGTTGTCTTCACTCCCAATCAAGAAAATACGCCCCACAGAGAAGTCATTCGCACCAGGTCCTCGCTCATTGTGCAGGATGGGCCAGCCGTCTACCCAGACTTTTGTGAAAAGCCATACGCCAAGACCAACCTCCGCGCCTGGCTGGGCGTTCCCATGTTAGTCGGCGAGCAAATGATCGGGATAATCGTCCTCAATAAAACACAACCTGGATTCTACACCTCAGAACACGCCCGTCTGGCCGAAGCATTCGCCGCCCAGGCCGCCATCGCTATCGAGAACGCACGCCTGTTCCAATCGGAACGCGAGCAACGCGAGTTAGGAGAAGCCCTGGGCGTGGCAGCCGCGGCCGTCAGTCAATCGCTCGATACCAAGGAAGTGCTGAACCGTATCCTGGAACAGGTGGAACGGGTTGTCCACGGCGACACGTTCAACATCATGTTGGTGGAGCAAGGCGCAGCCCGGATCGTTCGAAAACGCGGGTACCAAAATAAGATACACCGTCCAACACAGGATCAATTGATCCCCCTAGACAAATATCCCTCGCTGTCAAAGATGGCTCAGACCGGCGAGCCAGTACTCATCCCCGACACCCTCTCCCATCCAGATTGGGTATCGTCAAAACAGCCGGAGTGGCGGCGCTCCTACATCGGTGTACCCATTCAGGTTAGAAACACCGTCGCCGGCTTCTTGAACGTAAACGGGCTCAGGCCCAATCAATTCGACCATGCCGACGTCCAGCGCCTACAGATTTTTGCCGACCAAGCCGCCGCCGCGATTGAAAATTCAAGACTCTACCAAGCACTCAACCGCCACGCTGAAGAACTGGAAAACCGGGTCGAGGAACGCACCAGGCAGATCCAAACCCAGTACGCTCAACTGGAGGCAATCCTACACAGCACGACCGATGGCATCATCGCTATTGACGAACAGGGGGAAATCATCCAGACCAACCCCATCGCCTACCGGTGGCTCAGCCAGACTCTCTCGCCAGAGAACGCCCAGTGTCTGAAAGAGACAGTCCTGGAACTCGCGAGGAAGGCCATTGCCAGCACTGCGCAGGATCAGGAGTCAGATGAACAAAAACAGCCAACCAAAGTGTTGGAATTCAAAGGATTAGACCTGGAACTCCAAGCAGCCCCCATTCGCGCTCCCTGGTCAAAAACAGCCGCTGCCGTCGTCGTCGCCCACGACGTCAGCCACCTCAAAGCCCTGGATCGGGTCAAGACCCGCTTCGTCTCCAGCGTATCCCACGAATTGCGCACACCGGTCACGACAATCAAACTATACGCCTCGCTGCTGAAACAGACATCCGGGGAAAAGCACCAGAAGTACCTGGAGGCGCTGGCTCAGGAGGCCGACCGGCAGGCAAGGCTCGTCGAAGACATCCTGCAAATCTCACGCATCGACGCCGGTCGAATGGAACTGAACGTGCAAACGAGCAACCTGGAAGAAATCGCCCACGCTGTCGTGATGAGCCATCAGATCCTGGCCCAGGCGAAAGAGTTGACGTTAACGCATCAACCCAACACGGCATCAGGCACGCCCCCGCTGGGGCTCGTCGATACCAACCGCATTGTCCAAGTGATCAATAATTTAGTAGAAAACAGCATCCAATACACGCCCCGCGGTGGGACCATCACCGTATCAACCACCACCCAGAGGAAGGGAAACCGCACCTGGGCCACCATCGTCGTATCTGATACAGGACAAGGCATCCCTCAAAAAGAACAAAGCCTCATCTTCGAGCGCTTCTTTCGAGGGGAACAATCGCGCCACAATCAAATTCCCGGAACCGGTCTGGGACTGGCGATCGTCAAGGAAATCACAGAACTTCATGGCGGGCAAGTAACCGTGGAAAGCCAGGTGAATACAGGGAGCACGTTTACGGTCTGGTTGCCCCATGCCAGCTAGACGTCATCGCGAAGGTTTCAATGCATTGGATCTCACTCGTCCGGGATAGTGCCTATCCAGTGAAATTCTTGTTTTTTGTGCAAAAATTTTGCATACGCAGCGCTCCTTATATTGGTTCCGGCTCGGCCGGGTTAGGAGGATGAAATGAATCAAGCACACATCTTGGTCGTAGATGATCACGAGCCGCTGAGAAAAGCGATCCAAGGGATCCTGGAAGCCGAGGGATATAAAATCACCACTGCCAGCGATGGACTACAAGCACTCAAGTTGATGAACCAAGATCTGCCGGATATGGTCATCGCCGACATTATGATGCCTCGCATGGATGGCTATGATTTATATCAGGCCATTCGATCCCGGCCGGATTGGGTCTCTATGCCGTTCATCTTTCTGACGGCCAAGGCAGAAAAGGAAGACAAACTGCGGGGGAAAAGTCTGGGAGCGGAAGATTACCTGACCAAGCCTTTCGACGCCGAGGAACTTCTCGTCGCCGTCCAAAGCAGACTGGAGCGGGCGCAAGCCATTCAGGAATTCGCCCAAACACAGTTCGAGGAACTCAAGCAGCAAATCGCCAGCGTCCTCGGTCACGAACTGCGCACGCCACTGACCTACGTCCGGGGATACACCGAACTGGCCCTGGAGGAAGTGCCCGATACCGATGGACTTCAGGCCTTCTTGATGGGCATAAAACGGGGAGCCGACCGCCTCGACCGATTGGTGGAAGATTTGATGCTCCTCGTCCAACTGGATACCGGGCAAATCGAGGAAGAATACCAACTGCTGGCGCACGTGTACGACAACGCCAGCGACGTCTTTAAATCTACAATCAGACAATATAACCAACAGGCGCTGAATCAAGGCATGGTTCTCGACGTGCATGTCAAGCCCAATCTGCCACCGGTTAAACTATGCGAACCTCTTTTCAACGATGCCGTAGGGCGCCTCATCGACAACGCCATCAAGTTTTCCCACGATGAAGAGCGGATCATTACCATCCGCGCCGAAGACAAAGACGACTGGGTAGAGATTGCCGTGACAGATCGGGGGGTCGGCATTTCAGCGCAACATATGCGCCACCTATTCGAACGCTTCCGCCAATTCAACCGAAACGAGATGGAACAACAAGGATCGGGACTTGGTTTAGCCCTGGCCAAGGCCATCATCGAACTACACGAAGGGGAGATCACCGTAGAAAGCGTAGAGGGCCAAGGCAGTACGTTCACCATCCGCTTGCCCGTCGCCGAAACCGACGCCTGACACCACACAAACGACCGTTCTCGGCTGCGATGTCCATAACGACTCGATCAAGAAGTTGTGGAAACGTAAATAGCCGCCAGCCAAACAAGAAATGAGGAAATATGAGCACACAAGCTAAAGGACACGTATCGGGGTCCAAAGACACACATAAAGTCGCCTTTTATGGCCTATCGACTTGCATCTGGTGCAAGAAAACCAGGGATTTCCTGGAAAGCCAGGACGTGGCCTTCGACTATACGTACGTTGACCTGCTCCAAGGCCAGGAAAAGAAAGATGCCATCGCGCAAGTGCGCTGTTGGAACAGCTCGGTTTCATTCCCCACCATCGTTATCGACGAGCAGCAATGCGTCGTCGGCTTCAAACGGGATAACCTGAAGGAGCTATTGGAACTATGAACGCGAACGAAGAGACCACCATCGCTCCCGAGAAAATAGACAAGGTGTACCAAAGCCTGGACCAATGGGCGGAATCCACGGGTTATCACCTCAACCCGGACCGTGACTTTGCCCGGGACCTGGTGGAGGGACTGCTGATCAATCGAGAGCGATATGGCTACCAGGCTTGCCCATGCCGGTTGGCCACCGGGGACAAAGAAAAGGACGAGGACATCATCTGCCCCTGCGACTACCGCGATCCCGACGTGGAGGAATGGGGTGCCTGTTATTGCGCGCTCTACGTCTCCGAAGAGGTGCTGCGAGGCGAGCGAGAACTCCAGCCTGTCCCAGAACGTCGCCCGCCAGAAAAGCGGCCTTTCTAGCAAAGGGTATGAGATGAGTATCGAGATGAATGAGTCAAATCACCCGATCGGCGACACATTTCAACGCCAGACGAAATACCGGCGCGGCCATCTGCCCGGCGGGCGCTTGGACTGGGCCAGCAAGCCCGCCCCATACAAACATTATCCCTCGGCGCCCACCATCCCGCTCCCACCACCGGCCGACTCGGGCGGCGACGCCATTTGGGACGTGCTCAAGCATCGACGCAGCGTCCGCAGTTTCCAGGACGAGCCCATCCAGGCCCGGGATCTCTCGCAACTGCTCTGGGCCGCTCAAGGCATCACCCGTTCAACCCACCAGGTGGGCTTCCGAACGGCCCCATCGGCTGGCGCGCTCTATCCGGTGGAAACGTATCTCGTCGTTCACGCCGTCTCGGACGTACCCGCCGGCATCTACCACTACGCCATCGCCGAACACGAGCTGGAGCAACTGAGCGCCGGCGACTATCGAGCCCAAATCGCTCAAGCGGCCCTCGACCAGGAAATCGCCCGGCGGGCCAACGTCGTTTTCGTGTGGACGGCCATTTTCGAACGCGCCAAGTGGAAATACAAGCAGCGCGCTTACCGCTACATTTACCTGGATGCCGGTCACATCGCCCAGAACGTCGCCCTGGGCGCGGTCGCCCTGGGGTTGGGAAGCTGCCAGATCGCCGCTCTCTACGACGACGAGGCTAACGCCCTGCTAAACGTCGACGGGGTCGAAGAAAGCGTCATCTATATGACCGTCGTGGGGAAGCCACACTAACCGTCGACAGCCATTCCCATGATGGCGAGAAACGCCAAGATGTAGCCGCGATTTGGAAATCGCGGTTATAAATTTTTGATTCCGGCTTGTCCGGGATAGGAGATCTGTGATGAAGAATAAAACCGTTTTCACAATCATCGCCTTAATCATCGCGGTATTAGCCTGCAA